>Ga0078972_1000545_pt1 | contig 155826 bp, 108 predicted proteins | sample YelNatPaOPGAMG01_FD_67568 | JGI IMG/M metagenome (GOLD analysis project Ga0078972, IMG submission 67568) | Hot spring thermophilic microbial communities from Obsidian Pool, Yellowstone National Park, USA - OP-RAMG-01 (SPADES assembly) (version 2) | ecosystem: Environmental > Aquatic > Thermal...
ACGAGCTCAAGCTCTTTACGGAAGTGACGAGTTACTGGGCTGCGCCAGGGACCCGCTGGCACATCTACAACCAGCATCCGCACCATTGGACATTTCCTGAACCCATAACCGTGACCCGAACCGTCCGAGATGGTGACTCATTGACCTGGGGACCGAGCCGGATTTCGGTGCTTGCTACACCGGGGCATACGGACGGTGCTGTGAGCTACTGTGTGGAGGTAGACGGCCGACGAATCGTCTTCTGCGGCGATCTGCTGTCCGGGCCCGGGCAGCTTCCCGATCTGTTCTCGCTTCAGAAAGGATTTCAGCGGGGGCAGAGGAGAATATCTGATTACCACGGGTATCTGGGGGCCCGAGAATGGCTGGAGGCGAGCCTTCGCCGTGTCCTGGAGCTCAAACCCGATGTGCTCGTCACTTCACACGGAGGAATTATCACCAGGCCGCATGAGGCCATCACGAGCGTTCTCGACCGTCTGGAAACACTATACCGGAATTACGTCTCCACGTCGGCCCTGCGGCATTATTTCCCCGAACTTTTCACCGAATTTGCGGGGCAGCCCGATCAGTTGCCTTTCCAGGAAACGGTGGAGGTGCCTCCTTATCTCCGGCACATCGGGACAAGTTGGATTCTTATTTCTGAAGATGGAGCGGCCTTCGTTATGGATTGCGGGAATCGCCAGGTTATTGAGGCGTTGGAGAGCATGCTCTCCCAGGGCACGATCAAGCGGGTGGAGGGTCTGTGGATCACCCATTACCATGACGACCATGTGGACGCCATCCCCGAGTTCCTGCAAAGGTTCGGTTGCCCTTGCTTCGCTGTGCCGTCGGTGGCAGGTGTGGTTAGCCGACCACTGGCGTGGCGTTTGCCATGCATTTCACCCTCTCAAATTGCAGTGGATCGAATTCTCGCAGATGGAACGAGTCTCTCGTGGCATGAGTTTCGCCTGACCGCGTTCGAATTCCCGGGGCAAACACTCTATCACGGGGCACTACTGGTCGAAACAGGTTCGGATCGGCTTTTCTTTGTGGGTGATTCGTTCACGCCGTCAGGTATCGATGATTACTGCATTCAAAACAGGAATTTTCTTCATGACGGAATGGGGTTTCAGCGGTGCCTTGAACTGGTGATGAAACTGCGGCCGACTCACATGTTCAATTGTCATGTGGATCGGGCGTTCCGGTTTAGCGAGGATTTCTGTCAGGCGATCATCGGCCGATTGAAAGAACGGCGTCAACTGCTGGCCCAGTTGTTTCCCTGGCCGGACCCGCATTTTGGAATGGACGAACTGTGGGTCAGAGCGGATCCTTACGAGCAATCTGTAAAAGCGGGCGGTATCGCGAATTTCAAAGTGGTGGTTTTCAATCATTTGGAGAAGGAGGCGGAGTTCCGGGTGCGGGCAGTTCCGCCATTCTCGTGGCGCAAATCACGGGTGCCGGCGGCACGCCATTCCTGGAAGGGATGGTCCCCCATTTTGGCAGCACCGCGAACGGAAAATGGGGTCACGCTCACGGTGGAGGTCCCCAGGAACGCCCAGCCCGGTCGCCATATTGTGACGCTCGACGTGGCCTGCCCATGGGAAAACTCGGCGCCTCAATTCCTGTTGGGATTTGCGGAAGCGGTGGTTGTCGTCGAATGAAATGCCCTAACGGTTTTTCCGTCGCTGGGCCAAGGGGATGGCTGCCTCCGGATACCGAGCGAGGATCGCCTTGAGCTTCTGGGCCACCTCGGGAAGTTTGTCCACGAGGTTTTCGCGCTCTTCCGGATCAGTTTGATAGTCGTACAGCTCGTACTGCGCAGTGCTGGTGGGTGCTCCGATCTTTTTCCATTCCACAAGCCGGTACCGCTCCGTGCGGATGGCCCGTCCCATGATCTCGCCTCGCGGAAAGCAGTGATAAGCGTGATCGTCTACCCGGGCACTTGGATCACGGAGCACCGGCACCAGGCTGACACCCTCAATGGGCTGAGGACCCGTTGGACGCGGTAGGCCTGCCAATTCGGCCAGAGTGGGAAAGATATCCACATTTTCGGCCACCTGGCGCGTGACAGAACCTGGTGGAGTGATACCCGGCGCCACGATAATCAGGGGAATACGCACCGCCTGCTCGTAGTTCGTGTGTTTGGTCCAAATGCCATGGTCACCCAGATGGAACCCATTATCACCCCATAGCACGATGATAGTCGAATCAGCGAGACCGAGACGGTCAAGTTCGTCGAGGACTTTTCCGATCTGGGCATCGGCGAAACTTGTGGCGGCGTAATAACCGTGGATCAACGTGCGTTGAATGTCGTCGGTCTTCAGGTTGTCCATGCTCAAAGGATCATAGTTGAGGATTTCGCCGCCCCGCTTGCCGGCGATCGGGGGAGCTCCCAGGGGTAATTCCTGGTATGTGGCAAGCCTGAACTCCGCAGGGTTATAGAGATCCCAGTACTTTTTTGGTGCGGTGAATGGCAGATGCGGTTTGACAAACCCCAGAGCGATAAAGAACGGGGTCCCTTCCTTCTCGAGCCGCTCTTTGGCTGCGCGCAATCGCTTGATGCCTTCTTCGGCAATTCGTCCATCGGCATAAGCCGTGTCCGGAACGTCCAGTTTCTCCCAGGCTGCGCCGCGGGGAAGACGGCCGATCTGGTCGAGTTTCTGATTGGTAAAATAGGCTTCTTCCCGTGTCAATTGTCCGTTGGCGGAGTTCTTCGGGTCAACGTACTCAACCACCTTCTCAATGACGCTGGGAACACTCCATGAAGCAGGATCGTCGTGATTTCCGTGGCCCACGTGAAATACCTTGCCCACCGATTCTGTGCGGTAGCCATATTTCATGAAGTACTGGGGCATGGTGACGGCATTGGGGACAGCGCTGCGAAAATTCTCGCTCAAGCCGTAGATTCCAATGGTGGTGGAGCGCGATCCGAGCATCAGATCGTTCCGCGAGGGGGCGCACACGGCCTGGTTGCAGAAGGCCAGTTCAAAGCGCATCCCCCGCCGTGCCAGACGATCCATATTCGGCGTCCTGGCGATCGGATCGCCGTAGCAGCCGAGAACAGGTTTAAGGTCGTCCACGCAGATGAAGAGAATGTTTGGGCGTGAGGGCGCGGTTTCCCGCGCTGGGAGCATCCCAGCCGACGTCAGAAACCAGAGGAATCCTGCTACCAAAATGCCAGCCCTAAATCGCTGCCAGACAACGCGCTTCACCATGGTGACCGTCCCTCCTGCAATGATTGTTATGTCGGGCGGGACGAACCGATCGCAAGAATGTCCGTCCCGGCCCATTCTCTTTTTTTGGATTGTGGATGATCGGGCTTGGTGACGCAACACAAATTTGCGCAAACCGCCTGCGCTATTGCGCAAAGATGACTCATCCCCACTTTTCCTTTGCCAACGGGGACGCGGACATCCACAACGGTTTGCGCGGGAGCGAGATTCGGCCCGAAGAAACCTGCTTGTCACGCCCGCCTCTCGGAGGAACCCGCCTGTCGGGGCCGATCAAGAGCGATCGATCATCCATCCCTCCTCATCGGGTACGACAAGCGTGCCCCTCCGTGTTTTCGGAGGGACCCGCTCGTCGGGTCCGTTTTTCCAGGATGGATGATCCGTTCCATTTCATCGCGCACGGCAAGCATTCACCGGTAGGGGCAAGTGATGAATTGCCGCTACAACATATCGTGCCCGTGGCATGTCGTAGCGTATTGCAAAAGTGAGGATGGCTCAGATCGCAAACACCTTGCGACGCCGGGACGCGTGCTTATGATGGGAGTGATCTTGTCCACGATGTGCGGTGGTTCGGTCCGCACAGCGGATTGGCACGAAGATTGAACCGGCCGTGGAGTAAATGTCCGCGATTCTATCGCACTTGGGTAAAAAACCACGAAAAATCCGGATTTCATGGGAGATGGCACGATGATCCGGCGATGGATTTGGGTGGCGGCAATCGCCTGGGGAATTATGGGGTTTTGGACCTTCCATCTGGCGGCGGAGGAGGCATTGCCTCATGTCCGCGTGAGCCCGCGCGACCCCCGGTATTTCGAGTTGAGCGACGGAAGACCGTACATTCCTATCGGTTTGAACATGATCGGGCCGCCGGCCACGGGGCTTGCCGGCATGGAAGAGTGGTTCCGGAAGCTCTCCGCCAATGGCGGAAACTTCGTTCGGATCTGGCTGAGCAACCCCTTTTTTGACATCGAGCACGAGCGGAGCGGGGTGTTCGACGAGGAACGCGCGCAGCGCATCGACGCACTTCTGGCGCTTGCCCGAAAGTACGGAATCCGTTTGAAACTCTGCACCGAGCATTTTCGCCACCTCGGCGAAGGGACTCAGGCCTGGGCGGCTAAGCCGCAGCATCTCATTCAGAATGGAGGCCCGGCCAGGGACACGGCGGATTTCTTCCTCGGTGAGGCCGGGCGAGCCCAGTATAAGCGGAAGCTCGCCTGGTATGCCGCGCGTTACGATTGTGACCCGATCATCTTTGGATGGGAACTGTGGAACGAGATGGATGCCGTTCGGGCCAATGTGTGGGAACCGTGGACGGCGGAGATGCTGCCGGAGTTGCACCGATTGTTCCCTCAGAATCTGGCCATGCAGAGTCTGGGGAGTTATGACCACGAAAATAAATGCGAGCGATACCGGCGACTTTGCCAGATGCCAGGCAATGACGTGCTGCAGGTGCACCGATACCTGGATCTGGGAGCCGGCTGGGAGATTTGCCACGGACCGGTCGCGGTGTTTGCGGCGGAGGCTGTGAGGGATCTCCGGTCGTTTGGAGTGCGGAAGCCGATTTTGCTGGCGGAAAGTGGCGCCGTTGAACCCAATCACAGCGGACCATTCAAACTTTACGCAAAAGATAAAGACGGCATCATTCTTCATGATGTGCTCTTTGCCCCATTTTTTACGGGGGCAGCGGGCCCCGGCCATATCTGGCACTGGGATGTCTACGTGGATAGAAACAATCTGTGGTGGCATTTTGGCCGGTTTGCGGCGGTCGTCAGGGATCTCGATTCACCTGCCGAGAATTTTCAGCCCGTCGAGCTGGAACACCCCCGGCTGTACGTGTACGTTTTGAGAGGCAATCACACCACGCTCATCTGGTGTCGTGATAAGGAAAACACCTGGCGCACGGAATTGGCCGAGGATAAGTCGCCAGAGACGATTCACGACGCGAAACTTGCAATTCCCGTTTCCTGGAACTTGCCTGACGCCGCGACGGTGCGCTTCTATGATCCATGGACGGACACCTGGTCTGATGGTAAGTTAGAGTCGCCTCTACCGCTGCCTGAGTTGAGACGGTCTCTCGTCATCCAGATCCGGTATTGAGGATCCACTTCCGGCTGATACGTCTCAATTCTTGAGGCCGAGGGTCCCCGGCAACGATCCCCGGCACGGCCATCGTTGGACTATTCAACGCGGATCACACCGCCCAGTCGGGCGCTCACGTGGGTGTAGGCGACCGATGGTTTCTCGCATACGATGGCAACAGAGGGAGGTGTTCGGGACGCCGCTTGTGATATGCCGCAAAGTTCCGGACTTTGTATCCGATTCGAAGGAGGAGAGCAGATGCCGTTCACGGTGCTCGACCACACAGCCGACCTGCATGTGAGGATAGAGGCACCCTCGCTGGAAGAGCTTTTCATCGAAGCGGCTCGAGCGATGGTGGCCCAGATGTTTCCCAGCGTGCTGTCTGAACAGCCGGAAAATAAATGCGTGGTCAACGATGTCGATTTAAAGGGGTCAACACCCTCCTCCGGCAAAGTGCCATTTAAGAACGGGAACGATGCCCCGTTGCCGAATCAGTCCACGGTGGAACGGGAACTCATGGTGTCGCTGGGAGAACCACTACCGTCCGTCGATGGGGAATTGGATGGAGAGACGCAGAGACTTCCTGCAGTCTGGGAAGATCTTTTCCATGACTGGTTGAGCAAAGTCCTTGTGCTGTGCACGGCGGACCGTCTCTTGCCAATTAAATACCGCGTCACATTTGAAAAAGAGGGGCTGCACGGCCGAATTGTCGCGCGGCCTCTGGATCCCCAGCGCGACACGGGGGAAATCGAGATTAAAGCCGTAACCTATCACGGCCTGAAGCTGGAACGCACACCCGGTGGCTACCGTGCAGAGGTGATCTTCGATACGTAAGAGGACCGCCCGTGATCGACAGGGTAGGCAAGCTCACTTACTCGTCGAGGGCGAATTGCTTAAGTCGGGAGAAGATGGCCAGCGCCGATCGTGGCACAGCGCTCTTCGGCGGTGGGGGCGAGGGTTCTGGCCCATCGGATGTTGCATAACTCTCTGCTAGTTTCGGCTCGAAGCTGCCCCTCCATGCCGCGGTTTTTAACGGCACTGTGGCAACATGGGGCTCAAATCGGGCGAGGACCTGAGCGAGCCGTTCGGGGCAACTCAGCGCCGGCAAAATGGGCGATGCGGCTGACCTGTGAAGAAGGATACACTCCACGTTCGGTGCCGGAGATAGATCCCCGTAAAGACCCACGACCACGGGCATCTCGGCACTTGCCGACCACAGGCGATGGAGCCCGTCCAGGCTTACCGGTCGATGGTGCAGCGAGATGAACAGGAACTCACCCCGGCTGAGGGCGAGGGCCGTGCAATAAGCCAGGTACATGCCACGTGGTTGTGCATGAATGGCCAGTTTGACCTGCGGATAGGCCTGGGTGAAGTCGCAGAGGATGTCGGGTGTCCCATCCGAAGAACCGTCATCCACGAGAACAATTTCCCACTCTGGCGTGAGGTCGGAAAGCCCATCGATGTACGCCGGAACGACGCGCAGGGCCAGATGCTGGGCGTTACAGAACGGCATGAGGGCGGATAGCGAACGCGACAACGTTGTGCTCCTTATGGCTGGTTGGTTCTGCGGGAAGTCGGAACAGAAAAAACCGTCCCGACCAATGGAGCGCCCATCCGTGCCGATTAGCCAGGGGAAGTCCGACCGGCCCCTTGGGCTCAGGATCCACCGTTTTCTTTCATCGCCAACCTTCGAGGGGCCTTCCAGAAGGCTTTTCAAAAGTCGCGTTACGCAGGACCTGCCGGGATTGCAGCAAAGCAGAAAGATGATGAGATTTTGTACTGTAACGTCCCACGTACGAGAGCGGGGAGTGCAAAGCTTTCTCAGCACAAAACCTTGTTCGGTGCGGAGCACGACCAACCCAAACGCGATCAGGTCAACTTGTGGTTGAATCGTCGGGCCAATACTCGAATCGCCACGCTTGACACTCGGGATCCACCAACGAAAGTGTCGCCCGACCGCGCAACCTGTTTCCGCTCAGAACGAGTTCCAGCATGAGGCTGGTGCGCTTGCGCAGGAGGTAGGTGCCCTCATCCCAACGCCGGACGGTGCCGCGCCCGCCAGAGATTTCCCCTTCGTATTCCAGATAGATCCTGCGATGGTCGGGCAGTTGCTGGGCGGGAATGGTTTTTCCGGCAGCCGGCATTTCGCCCAGCGCCCATGTGCAGAGGAGCGTCGCCGTTTCCAGCATGAAGTCGTAATGGAGTCCGCGGGGACTGTCGTGTTCCAGGATGACAAATCGGCGCATGATTGCCCCCTGCCTTATGCCTAAAAATCGCGAGGACGAATCCTGCCTCCGTTTATTCTAGCGATCCACAACGGTGGTCTCTCGCGTGACCGTGAGAGGTTGCACCGATCCCTGACAGGTGACCTGGGCGTTGATCTGCCCCGTTCCCGACTTTCTGGCGGTAAGACCGAGTCGAAGGCGCAAACTCTGCCCGGCCGGCAAAGGTTCACGAGTGACGAAAACGACCAGACCAGAAGAAGGCGATTCGAACCGATCGGGTCCCGAGGTCATGTCCGGATTCCAGGCGAAGCAGTCCGGGATCGTTACGGCAAGTCGGATGTCCGACACTGGACTACGTCCGGAATTGGTGAGGACAAATTCCACAACTTTCGACTTGCCGATGGCGATTGGTTCGTAGCGATCGATGATCGACACGTTGAGCGGACACGTGCCCGCGGATTCCCCCGAAGCGGAGCTTTCCGCGGGCGGTGCCTGGGTACTCGGAACGTCAGATATTGACGGTGGCGTTTCCGCGATGGGTGGTCGGCCCCGAACGGTCGGGGTTGGCGCTGCCGGCTCAATGCGGACGCACGCCCGTTGCACGTTTGAACTGCCGTCGGGACTGACCAGTTCGCCGCGGCAACACGCTTGGTCGCTGGTCTTCAGGGCTCGCAGTTCCACCTGACGGCGAACAGGCTGATTGGGCGCCAGCGTGTTGAGGGTCCACGTGATGACATCGCCTTCCAGTTGGTAACCAGCACTTGCTCGAAGGGGCTCCCACGCTTCATCAAAGGAGCACCGCAGTCGAAGGTTGGCGAGTGCGCTGGGGCCGGTGACCGTAATTTCGCACGTGAAGACGGCTGATTCTCCCAATTTGACAGACGCCGGCCCGGTGATTTTGAAATCCACCGATTGGAGCGTTGGGCTGGGAGTGGAGGGGGCGGGCTGGGAGGGCGTGGCGGCCGACGGAGGTGAGACGCCAACTCCTGGACTGGCCCCGGGCAAGGTGGGCTGCTGTGTCGCGGGGCTAGGCGTGCCCGTGAGATTCTGCCCGGATAATGGCGGTTGGCTCCCCGTGGATGGAGTGGTGGACAAGGGAGGCGACGGAATTGTACCAGGGCTGATGGTGGACGAGGTCCCGGGCTGCGCAGCTCCCGATGGGGGAGCCGATGGTAGACCGGACCCAGACCCCGACGTTCCTGGCTGGGCTTCGAGACATGCCGACTGCGAGGCCAGAACACCAGTTGGTCCGCTCACCTGAACGGTGTGGCACCACCGTCCTGGCTGCACAATCTTAAAGACCACGCCAATTGTTTTTGTTTCACCGGGCTGGAGTGTTCCGGGGAGGTCCCGTTCCACGGCCCCCTGGCCCACCGCGTGCTGAAAACCACGGTCGAATGTATCCTTCACGAGGAGATTGCCCAGCGGACCGGTACTGCGATTCGTGATCGAAATGACGAACGTCACTTCCTGGCCAACGGTGGCACGATCGGGCCCCTGCACTCGCAGTTCCACGACGCCTGCGGTCGAAGTGGTGGCCGGGGTTGCCGCTCCGGCCGATATTGTGGCGCAATGCTGGGCACGCAGGCCACCTGCTCCCTGCGCTTCGGCGCACACAGACCCCGTGGCACCTTGCGAAGCTTCGATAACCACATCAAGTGTGCGCATCTCGTGGGCATTCAGCCGTCCGATGTTCCACGTCAAGGTGTTTCCCGACACCGAAGCGACGGGCGTGGTACTCCGCTGGGTAAAGCCGGCAGGCAGGGTGGCCGTTACCATGACATTTTCCGCCGGGAGGTCGCCGGGATTATTCACTTCAATGCGAACGGTCGTGCTCCCGCCCACGGCGACAGTTTGTGGAGCGTTGACCCGCACCGCCAGTTGGGCCGCGGACCAGGTGACAAGCGTCTGTCCTGTGGCCACGATAAGTTGTTTCCCCGCCGCCCCCGGGGCATCTCCTGGACGGATAATCTGGACGCTGACCTGGGTCGAACCGCCGAGCGGCTGAGTTTGGTAAATCTCGGCCGCCGCCTGTCCAGAGGAATCCACAGGGATTTCCACCGACGTGGAGCCCTCCGGGGCGAAAGCCGCGGTGACTCCTCCTGTGATCTCGTACCGGACTTTCCACCCGGAACATGGAGATCGGTCTCGCTGACGGGTCACGGTTGTGACGAGTTTATGGCGTGAACCAGCCGGGACGATCGCCGGGGGCGGGAGGGTCCACTGTGCATCCACCCAGTGAATCGTCGCGGTTTGCACCCGACGGTTCCAGCTATGAACGCAAGGCACATAGACTTGCACCACAGAGGTCCCCTCGACGGGACTGGTCAGACTGACCCACGCCTGACCGGGTCGGATGATGACATCATCATTGGGATCGACCGTGCCCCGGGTCAGTCGCAAATACTGGCGCGTGGTGCTGGTGATGACAAAATGCTCGTTGACTTTTCGCGGTCGAGTAAAGTCACCCACCAGATAATCGATGAGGGTTGCCCGGTTGAAATCAACAAACGCCCCCACTCCCCCAGGCATGATCGTCCATTCCACGCGCTGGTTCGTCAGCATGTACTGATCCTGGCCGCGAACGCTGGCCACAAGAATCACCTCTGTTCCCACGGCCGCCGCCGTCTCCTGCGGCACCACGGTGAACTCGGAACAGTCACCGGGAAGGATGGGGCCTGGGACTTCCCGATAGTATTCTCCGGAGGCAGCAGGAGGTGGTACCGTACCGGGCACAGCGGCTGGCGGGGGAGTAGTTGCGGGGGTAATACATCCGCTCACCACAACGGCAATAAGCACGAACGAATTCCATGCGCTGTGGTGCCACGGGTAAGAACCGCAGCTAGGCGGAGCACTCCATAGTCTCATGGGTCTTTCATAAATACGTGACGCCACTCCTAGTTAGCGTGTCTTCATGCGTGGCGAGCGAATTTGCCGTGCCGCACCCCCGTCAGCAATTCGGTTGTCCGCATCACCTTTTCATTCCCTCCGGTCAGTTTCATCCGTGCCGGATTTTTTCCCGAACACTTGCCCGGCGAAAGACACTCCGACCGCCGTGCGTGTCTCCGAGCCGGCGTTTCCCCGTGTAAAAACGGTAAACACCGGAGAGAGTTCCTTCCTGGAAACCTCGGCTGGCAGCGATTCCAACCAGTAAAACGTGCTCTCCGGGGCTGGTCCTACCGCCTGTGGGCTAGGATCGAAACCTATCCAGGCGGGTGATCACCCAAGTTTCAAAAAGCGCGAATACTCCGATGACCGGGAAATCTCGGGCACATCATAGGTGATTTGCGAAAAATCGTGAAGAGCAATTTTGGTAAACTGCGCGTTCTGTGTGGATTAACCGGAGCGGCAGAAAGCCCTGAGTGCTGAGTCTCCCTTTCTTCTCACGTTTCGCTAGACTTCCAATTTTTGTTTTTGTCGTCTTGGTCGAGTTTTTGAGTTGAAGCGATCGCAGCGATTGTGTCGATTGTACCGAGACGGGACTGGTCTCTCGCCGTTTCACTTGACATTGACCCAGTGACCAGTCTCAGGGACAATCCCCCGCCGGAAAACGAGAGAAACCTGGCTCAACAAAATTACGTCAGGAAGATCGGGACCTACCCTCATGAGGACCTTCCGTTATATCCTCCATCGGATTGCAAGTTCACCCCTGATTTGGGGAGGCGCTTTATTTACTGTGTATCTTTTTGCTCTCAAAACGGCTGACTGGCCGGGAGCAGAGTTTCTCCGCCGGTACACGACCGGTCACCCCATCGAATACATCGAAACGCTCCTTTTCTTCCTGGGATTGAGCACACTCGTGTTCAAAGGATGGCGGGTGGCGGGAGAATGGGCTCACCTGGTGCACTTGCAGGCTGAGGCATATTCACTCAAGACGAGTCCTCAAGAGCTTTCGCAGGCGATCGATGGGTACGCGAAAGCGGTCGGCGAGAGCACGTTCCTTCGCCACATGAGGGCGGGCATTCTCTATGTGCAGCGCCGGCAGTCGAGCCGGGGTCTGGACGAGTATCTGAGAGAGCTTGCCCAGGAAGAGGCTGAGAATCGCCGCGCTGACTACGGGTTCGTGCGGCTTGTCGTTTGGGCGATTCCCATTCTGGGATTCTTGGGAACAGTCGTGGGAATCACGCTTTCCCTGGGGAACCTTTCTCCCCAGCAGCTTGAAGAGACACTTCCCACGGTTATGGGGGGATTGATGGTCGCCTTCGACACAACGGCTCTTGCGCTGGCCCTTTCCATGATCCTGATGCTCGTTCAGTATGCAGTGGATCGAGCGGAGCAGAAACTGGTGGCCGCCGTTTCGGACCGCGTCCAGGACGTACTGCTTCCCATGTTCGTGGGCGAATCCGCCGGAGATCAGAATGCGGAGGTACGGCAGGCGTTACGGGACGTCGTCCAGGCATGCGAAGAACTTGTAAACACCCAGAACGAACTGTGGCAGCGGACTCTCAAGGAGCGGGATGAAGCGATAGGGAACTTGTGGAATCGCGCGGGCCAGGCTCTGGAACTGGCTATGACCAGCGCCCTCAATGCCACGGCCGAGCAACATGCCCGCCGCTTGCAGGAAATGGAAAAAGCCCATCTCCAATTGCTGGCTGATTGGGCAAAGAACACTCTGGAGCCTGTCAACGTGCAAATAAACTCGGTAGGCGAGGTGCTCCGTCGGTCCACGGAAATACTGACCGAGCTGGAAAATCGTCTCCGCGAGGATGCAATGGCGTGGCGAGACCTCGCTCACAGCGTGGGAGAGCTCGCCGAACTCCAGCGGCTTTTGGAACAGAATCTCTCGGCTGTGGCGTCGGCCAAGCACTTTGAGGAGGCGTTGGCCACCCTGGCGGCGGCAGCCAATTTGCTTAGCGCGCACCTCCATCGACTTCCCGCTGATCGAAGCCCGTGGGCGGAGGGTCATCCCACCAAGGCAAAGGCGGCATGAAACGGCGATCGCGGCGCTCGACTCTTGGGAGCGAAAATCCGGTTTCACTGTTTCCTTTCCTCGCCGTGCTCATTTGCACGATGGGGGTGCTCATTCTCCTGCTCGTCATTCTCGTCCGTCAAGCGCGGCTGAAGGCCCTGGCTCAGGCTCGCGCAGAGAAGGCGAACTCGGTGGCTGAGCAGACACTTCCCTCCATCGAACAGTTGCAGCAATGGGAGGAAGACGTCCAGTGGCAGGAAGAGCAACTCCGGGCCAGCCGTGATAAAACACAACAGCAACTGACCGAAGCGCGGACTCTGTTGGGGCACTTGGAGGATTCCCTGCGACGTTTGCGTGACGAAGGAGTTCTCTGGCAGGCGAAGCTGCGCCAACTGGAGTCTCTCCAGGAAACGGAGGAGGGCCAGCGGAAGCGGCTCATTGAAATGCAGGAAGCGGAACTGGCTGAGTTACAGCAAAAAATTGCCGATTTAAAGCGGAAAATGGAAGAGGCAACGCAGCAGCCATCCACCCGAAGTTACGCCATCATCCCCTATCACGGACCACATGGCACGCGCCGCCGGCCCATTTATCTTGAATGTCGAAGCGACGGGGTGTACTTGCAGCCGGAGGGAATTCGCTTCCCCCCAGAGGATTTCCTCGGACCACTGGGTCCGGGAAATCCCCTCGATGCGGCCCTCCGCGCGGTACGTGAAGAATGGTTGGCACGCCGCGAATTTGACCCGGAGAAGGAGGGCGAACCGTATCCTCTGCTCATCGTTCGGCCGAGCGGAATCGAAGCCTATTATGCAGCCCGGGCGGCGATGACATCTTGGGGAACTGAATTTGGTTACGAACTTGTAGAGGAGGACTGGAACCTGTCGTACCCACCACCGGACACCCGGCTGGCCCAGGTGGTTCAGGACGCCGTCACATTGGCGCGACGTCGCCAGGAGTTTCTGGTGCAATCAGCCCCAGGGAAATACGGCGGCCGGCCGCGGCGCTTCCGACCTGCCCCGTATGTGGGAGGAGCCGTGGAAGACATCTCTGGAGAAGATGTCTCCAGCAGTGCCGCGGACGATCCAATGCTCACCCGGTGGCAGCAAAAGTCGCGTCTCAATGGAGCGGATAACCGCGACGTTTCCGCCCGCGGGTCGCAGACAGCGGGTCTGGCTGAGGAAAACCAGACATCAGCCCGTACCGACGGCATACCCGCGAGTGCCGAATTTGTAGTGACGGACCGATCTGCTTCGGCTCAGGGCTCGCGGAGTTCAGAAGTCCTTGGCACGGCAGGTGTTGCGACAGCTCGCGCTTCAAACGCAGGTCGTTCCAAGGAGACCGGCCAACACGCGGGGCCGTCTTGGGTAGACGCATCGGTCCCTCGCAGCGACGCGGACATTCGGCATCCAGGATCTCTTCGGCCATTGGCAGACCGCTACGGCCAGGGCTGGGCGCTCTTGCCTCATGATCGAGGTGCGATTCCCGTCACCCGGCCGATTAAGATCGAGTGCTTTCCCGACCGGTTTGTCCTGGTTCCCGATAACCCACTTGTGGCCGCTCGGGTGTTCCCGCTCGACCAGGGGGCCGAGAGAGCAGTGGAAGAGCTCGTGAAGACCATCAAAGAATACATCACCAGTTGGGGAATGGCTGGGCGAGGAATGTACTGGCGGCCGATTCTTCGGGTCCATGTAGCGCCCGGTGCAGAAGAGCAGTTTGGCATTCTGCAACAGCTCCTCGCCGGAAGCGGACTTCTCATTGAGGAGGTGCCTGACGTACGCTGACCAGGATTCGTGAGCCGTGGATCAAGCAAAGTTAATCGAAAAAACGCCGTGGCAATTAGCTTGCATCACAGGATGACGTGTCATGGAGGACCAGCACACCGCCGGATACGATTCGTTCCTCGATACCGTGACCAATATTGTGGGCATTCTCATCATCCTGGTCATGGTAGTCGGTGTGCGCGCACAGCACGCGCCGGTCAATCTCGTTTTGCCGGAAGACCCCACCGTGAAAGAACGTGAGGTGCGACTGACGGAGTTGCAACGGCGATCGGCGCGTCTGGTTTCGCTGCGCAAAGATATTCTGGAACTGGCTGAAAAAGTGGGCCAAACAAGCATCGAAATACAAGCACGTCTGGCGGAACGTGATCGGCTGGCATTGCTGGTGGGATTGTTGAAAAAGGAGTACGAAGAAAAGTCCAAACAGTTGAGTGGTGACGCGACCCGCCAGCAGGCCCTTGTCCAGGCCCTGGCAGAGGCACACGAGGAACTGTCGCGACTGGAGCGAGAGGCTGCCACCCAGCAAAACCGGACGGAGGTCGTCCAACTCGTCAACTATCCCACTCCGCTGGCAACTCCCAGCGATCATGAGGAGATCCATTTTGTTATCGAAAAAGGAAAGATCACGTATATTCCGCTCGATCGGCTCCTGGAAGAACTTGTCGCCGATGCACGGCGAAAACTTTATCGCCTGCTGGAAGTGCCGGAAATCACAGGGGTCGTCGGACCAATCGGTGGATTCAAAATGGAATATTCACTTGTGCGTCGCCACCTTGCGGGGACACCAGGCGATGGAAACACGATGACAGGGGCATATGCTCAGCTCCGTCAATGGGTTCTGATTCCCACGGGGGCCGGTGGGGACCCCGTTGATCGTGCACTGGAGGAGACCTCGGAGTTTCGCCGACGTTTGGCCGGCTACCGACCGGATAAAACGGTCGTCACCCTCTGGTGTTATCCAGACGGTTTTAAAGACTTTCGACGGCTGAAGGATTTCCTCCATGAGCGGGGTTACTCGGTGGCTGGCCGACCTCTCCCCGAAGGCTTTCCTATCATGGGATCTCCTGCGGGGAGCAAATCGGCCGCCCAGTAATAGCTCAACCGCTATAATTGGCCCAATCGGCCCGCCCGGATCGGAGCCATCTGAAATTGCGTTCTTTGACGGACTTTTCTTGACTTCCCCGGTAACTGTGTGTTTGTTAGAGTGTAACCACACAGTAAAAGAGAGGGGACCCGATCATGGCTCCAGCCGTCAAGCCTATTCCGCTCAATCGTGCCATACCACCGTTCTACGTGGGCATCGATCTCGGTGGAACAAGTACGAAGGTCGGTTTGGTAGACGACTTAGGAAGGCCGGTTTGTCACTCCCGAGAATTCGCCACGCTGGTGGAAAATGGCCCCCAGGATTGGATTCAGCGGGTCAGCGAAACAACGACCGAAATGATCCAATCCTCGGGGCTGGAGCCCACTGAGATAGCCCGGATTGGTTTAGGCTGCCCGGGTATTCTCGACCTGGGTACGGGAGTGATGGTGAACCCCACCAATTTTCCCGGCTGGGGAGGTTTCCCGATCCGCGATCGCCTCGCCGATGCCTGCGGAATGCCGGTCGCCATGGCCAACGACGCCTCGGCAGCCGCCTACGGGGAGTTGTGGATTGGCTCCGGCCGTGGCTTTAACAGCCTGGTCTTTCTCACCCTCGGCACCGGGGTAGGATGTGGCGTGATTATTGGGGACCTGATCATCGAGGGAGAACATGGACACGGCACTGAATGTGGGCACATTCTCGTGGATCCCTCTGACACAGCCCCCATTTGTTCGTGCGGGAAGCGCGGCCATCTGGAGTCTTTTGCAAGTGCGACGGGCTTAATTCGGCGGGCCAAAGACAGGATTGCCGCGGGCAAGGCACCTGCTCTGGCGGAACGCATTTCCCAGGGTGAGAAGCTGACTCCCCTCCTTATTGCCCAGCTCGCCGAGAACGGTGACGAACCCTCGCTGGAACTGGTTCTGGAAACCGCCTACTACCTCGGTCTGGGCATTGTCACTCTGTTGCACACTTTTGATCCGACGGGGCTGCTCTTGGGTGGAGCGATGACGTTCGGCGGAATGAAGTCCCCCGTGGGACGGCAATTTCTCCAGCGGATTCGGGAAGAGGTGCGACAACAGGCCTTTCCCACCCTGGCGGAGAAAGTCGTCATTCGGTTCGCCGCATTGGGCGGGGATGCCGGTTTCATCGGCGCCGCAGGAATTGCCCGTCTAGAGCAGCGCAAACGCCGATGAGATGAGCGTGTTGCGTTTTCCCTGGCTCGCCTTTTCCCCGTTGGCTCATTCGAGTTCCACGCGGGGGTCAAGGACCGAATAACCCAGGTCCACGAGCATGTTAGCACAATACAGCAGCAGCGTGAACAACAAGACAAGCCCCATGGCGAGGGTGTAATCCCGCTGAATAGCCGCCTCGACAAAGTGCATACCAACTCCGGGGATCGCGAAAATCTTTTCTACCACTGGCGACCCCGTGATGATACCCGCTGTTGCCGGGCCAAGGTAGGAAATCACGGGCGGCAGAGCCATGGGCATGGCGTGCTTGAAGATCACAACCATCGGCGGCACGCCTTTAGCGCGGGCGGTACGTACAAAGTCCTGATTGAGGACGTCGAGGAGGCCTGTTCGGACCAGTCGGGCGATTGAGGCCGCATAAGGTAATCCGAGGCTGATTGCAGGGAGAACAAGGTGTGCCCCGCTGCCCCAACCGGCGGCAGGAAACACGGGGATCAAAAACACCAGCAAAATAATGAGAAGGCCCGCCAGGGTAAAGTTGGGTACCGCCAATCCCACTGTGGCCGCCAGCATCAGCGCTCGGTCCCAGACGGTGTTTCGTGCCACGGCCGATACCACGCCCGCTGCAACCCCCAGTGTTACGGCGAAGCCTAAAGCCGCAATTCCCAGCGCGGCGGAAATGGGCAAGCCCTGAGCGATCACTTCGTTAACTGTAAAATCGGCCATCCGGTAACTGTAGCCCAGGTCCCCACGCACAACGTTGCCGAGCTCACGTAAATACTGCCGCCAGGCCGGCTCGTCGAGGTGGTATCGGGCGGCCAAATTCTTTTCGATTTGCGGATCCAGGCGGCGTTCGCGGTCAAGGGGCCCGCCGGGCACGGCACGCATCAGGAAAAAGCTCACCGTGAACACGACCCAGAGCGTGATCACCAGCCAGATCAGTCGGTTGATGAAGAACCTGAGAAACATGCTTCAGGCTTTAATCGTCAATTTCCCCTGTTGTTGGCGGCAATCAACCGCCGTTGATTGGGAATGTTCCTCCGTATGCTTCAACGGATGCCGCAGTGATCCAGGATTTGTTCGGGAGAGGCCCGATAGCCACTGTAAAAAGGGCCGAAGTCGGCGTACCGAGCACTGGCCTCGTCGAATCGCATACGGTAGACAATATCCTTAAGATACTGGGGATTGCGTGCCCACAAAGTCACCCCCCATTCCCAATCTTCTAACCCGATTCCTACTGTCACAAGCTGCGTCACCCGACCGGCAAACTTCATTCCGGTCTCACCGTGTTCAGCCATCAGGCGTTCCCGCTCTTCAAAGTTCAGCATGAACCAGTTTGCCTCGGGGCGACGTCGCTTATTCATGGGGTAAAAACAGAACGCCGGCCAGTCCGGCAGGTCGGGATTCAAGCGTTGTTTTCGCATGATTTCGTACCGTTTGGCGTACTGCGACGTCCGTTGCAGGAACTCGGGGCTTTCCGGAGATAGCCCCTCCTTTTGCAACCGTTCCGCGTAGGCCTCGGGGGTGTGTAAGTATTCCGAGACCTCTGTAAGGGAGACAAACGACCAAGTGGGAATGAGTGCCGCGCCCATCGCACTCCCCATGAGGCGATGATGAAGTCCGTTCAGCTTGAGCGGATCGGCATCCAGCATCATCAAACCGAAGTCGGCCTTATGCCCCATAATGACATAGCTCTGGAACCGTGCCGGCGCCGATTCCGGAGAAGGCGACAAAACAGCGAGAAACTCCTCACAGGCTTGCTTCCTTTCGGCCGGCGAGAGCCGCCGTAGCGCCTGCCTGTCGAAGCGATAGAACCAGTGTTGACAGTGCCATCCCTCTTCCGGCTGGAGTGAAATGGCCGGACGTGGTGCGGTTTCTGGATGCTGACTCATCATGGTAGGAGTTACCTCCCGATTTCACGAACATCGGCCAATAAAGCAGAGTCGTCGTGAAGTTACAACGTTACGAACCATGAATTCTTTCCGGCAACGATTCGCCGGGCAAGCGATTAATCATCAATGTGGAGGGCAAAATCGTGACCAAAAATCACATGTTTCGCCACGCTGCATGGCATAAGGGGATCTCTCCAAGTCCACAACACCACTCCCCCGAACCGCCAGAAGGGCCTTTGCATATTCAATGAGCAGTTTCAACGAATAAGATAACCGCTGGCGGATGGCAGCATCTTCCAGGCTGAATGGGGACCGCTAAACAAAAGGTGACTTCGATTGTCTTCTGGTAGTTTCACGCTTGATAATGGTTTTTAATCCATACAAGGCAACGTTTATCGCGGACTAAACTTCCTCTATCTTCAATCTTGGGACCTACCGACAGTCCTCAAGCAACTGCCGAAAGCGGCAAATGGTCGTCTCGGCCGGCGAGGCGTCTTTCCGTAGGCCCAAGGCCACAACTTGCTGTACCACATGGCTATCGTGCATCAACTCTTGCGTCACCGGGTCCGACAGGGCGCACCAAATCTGGAGGAACTACAGCTTGAGCATCCCGATGAGCGGCCTGGCCGGTCGGCCGGGGCCCTCGTTGTTCGGATAAAACAGCCTGATGATATCGATCAACTCCTGCCAGGGCATGGTTTTGTCCATCAACTGGAGGAATCCAGTGAACCATGCCGTTTTGGTACTCCTTCTATTTTTATCACCAGTTGTAACCCCCAGATTATAATGCCGGTAAGTAGCAATTGTGCAAAGGTTCCTTAACAAATTCTTTGCCAACTTTTATTCACTAAAAAGAAGGACGATCATGAGAACGGCTAAAGACTGGGTTGGGCTTGTCGTGTTTGTTGGTGTATGCCTTGCGGTGGGCTTTTTGGGGTCGCTTGCCACAGCTCCACAAGTCGATGGGTGGTACAGGACGCTCAACAAACCTACATGGAACCCACCGAGCAGTGTTTTCGGACCAGTATGGACCACGCTTTTTATCACAATGGGCATCGCTGCCTGGTTGGTTTGGAAGCAAACCGGATTCAGGGCGGGAAACGTCCCGCTCGGCCTGTTTGGACTCCAGCTTGTCCTCAATGCGGCCTGGTCCTGGATCTTCTTTGGCATGCACAGGCCCGATTTGGCGTTTATTGAAATCCTCGTTCTCTGGCTCGCCATCGTGGCGACAATGTGGGCTTTTTTCCGCTATTCGCGCCTCGCGGGTTGGCTCTTAACACCGTACCTGGCCTGGGTCAGCTTTGCCGCGGTATTGAACTTCACGATCTGGCGAATGAACACATAGTGGAGTCCAACCACGCCAATCGACCAGACAAAACCGTACGAGTCCCCAAACAACTGTTCGGCGTTCTTGTCATCTGGGCCATGTCGTTGGCGAAGCGATTCGGATCACGGTGCGATGCTTGAACCATGCATGAAAACCGCACGACAGGTGACAACATTTTCGTTGTGACGGCTTGCGACGCATTTTATAATGCGACTTTTGGTTCGGGCACGCGATGTTTTGCACTCAGATGACAGGAGTATTCCTTCATGAATCCGATGAACAGAAGAAACTGGCTGAAGGCGATCGGCGCACTTAGCGCGATGGGCAGCATGGGCGTTTTGCCCTCAGCTTCGGGGGAGAACCAGCAGGTTGCACCGATCGGCGAGTCATCAGGATTTACGAGCAGTGTGTTGGACCCCCACAAAGTGCAAGACACTCAATTCACGGCCAGGCTTGTGAACGGGCGTGTTATTCAACCTCAGCGCGAATTGCCGTTGCTTTCGCAATGCGAAGTCCTTGTCGTTGGGGGTGGTCCCGCCGGGGTATCTGCCGCCATTGCCGCGCGGCGTGCCGGGGCACGTGTTACGCTTGTCGAACGCTATGGTCACTTTGGGGGATTATGGACCGGTGGGTTGGTGCTCCTTGTGCTCGGACACATTGTGAAGGGCGGGAAACAGGTTTGCATGGGAATCGGCGAAGAGATGATGCAGCGGCTGGAGAAGCTGCCCGGCGGTATTATCAATCGTGGTCCCGGAAAGAACCCCACTGTGGACGCCGAGGCCCTGAAGTACGTGATGGTAGAGATGATCGAGGAGGCTGGGGTGGAAGTCTTCCTACACGCCTGGGGCGTGGACGCTATTCTCGAGGGAAACACCGTGCGGGGTGCTGTGTTTGAGAGTAAGTCCGGACGACAGGCCATCCTCGCCGATGTTGTCATCGACGCCACAGGCGACGGGGACATTTTTGCCGCAGCCGGAGCCGAGTTTGAACACCGCACACACAATGTGGGGTTGGTTTCGCGGATCGGTAATCTGGATCGGATCGACCCATCTCGCGCACCGGCGGGCAATCGTCCCAAGCGGCTTGGTAGCCCGACTCCTGCCCCTGGGGTCAACTGGGTCAATCTAATTGGACCAGAAGTGGATGGACTTGACGTGCGAACCCTGACCCGCATGGAAATGTCGCACCGGAAATTCATTTGGCGGAATGTCCAGCAAGCGCGGCAGGTTCCCGGCTACGAATCGCTTTATCTGGTCGAGACAGCACCTCAATTGGGTGTTCGGATCACTCGGGTCTTGAATGGTGTAGCCACCGTTCGATACGCCGATTTGAAGGCCGGACGGCGTTTTGACGATGTGGTTGCTGTCGGTGGCTCGACCGACGGCCAGCATGGGGAATGGCAGGTTCCTTACGGCGCACTCGTACCCAAGAAGGTCGAAAACGTGCTCGCAGCCGGACGTTGCATCAGTGCCGAAATGCAAATGGCTGATTTGGTACGTTTGATCCCCAACTGTTGCGCCACTGGCCATGCCGCCGGAGTCGCCGCTGCCGTGGCCGTGAAGGATCGCTGCTCGCCCCGTCAGGTCGAAGTCCCCAAAGTTCAGAAGATTCTTCGTGAGCAGGGGGCCTACCTTGGCTGAGGTGCATCGCCAGGATAACGATGGTCAGATAGGAGTTTCCAAGAACCATGAGCGAAAGCCATCGTGTCGATGGTTCGCCAGCCGTACGTCGCCGACGCACCCCGTAAGTGAGATTAAGGCTCTTCGCTGGATCGTGCGATTTGCCATTCTCGCAGGGACGATTGTTATTGTTCTGGCTGGCCAAGCACTGCGTAGTGGACTCGCCACTTTGCCTGCAGGGTTGAGTTTTACTATTGCCGTGTGCAAGTTAATCGTTACCGGGGGCTTGTCGGTGACCGGATGGCTCGCCCTGTTTGTGGGAGTCGTCGTGGCTTTCAAACTGCGTTGGTTCTGCCGTTGGATGTGTCCCCTGGGGACATGCAACGAGCTATCGACGTGGCTGGGAAAGAAGGTGGGCTTGCGGCGTCCATCCGTACCACATTTGGGGCACTATTTGGTATTTGCAACCCTCGCTGGTGCTTTCGCGGGATTCCCCGTCTTGCTTTGGCTCGACCCACTCGCCCTATTCAGCAGCATAGGGCAACCGTTTTCTTCCAGTCCGGTGCTTCTTGCGATTGGAATGAGTGGCGTGCTGACCGCCGTGGGACTGAGTTTTCTGTTCCCTGGGGTGTGGTGTTCCCGGATCTGTCCCTTGGGTGGTTTTCAGGAGGTGGTATTCGTCCTTCGGCGGAGTGCACTCGGCCTTCTTGCCCGGGTGTTCGCACCACGACGCCCACGACCCACAACGACCGAGGGTCAGCGAGTCGAGCTTTCAGAAGGCTCTGACATCGCCCGGATTGGCCGGCGCGGTATTCTCGCGGCATTTGGTACCGCGATTTGGGTTTATGTGGCACCTCGGTTTTCGTCATCCGCGGCAGCGCCGCTACGTCCACCGGGCGCTGCACCGGAGGACCGCAAGTTTCTCGCCCTATGTGTGCGCTGTGGAAACTGTGTGAGGGCGTGTCCCACAGGCATCATTCAGCCACAATTATCAACTGGCGGTCTTTTTACGTGGCTCGCACCTCGTCTCGTCTTTACCGACAATTTTTGTGATCCATCGTGCACCCGATGCGCAGAGGCTTGCCCCTCGGGAGCATTGACGCCGTTTTCGACGGCTGAGAAGCCACACGTAATCATTGGCAAAGCGGTCGTCGAACTGGATGACTGCCTGCTCACCGCGGAGCGCGAATGCGGCATCTGCCGCAGTCATTGCCCATACCAAGCCATTCGCCTGCAATTCAATGAGGAAACCTATTCGGTGCAACCGATTGTTGATCTGGCGCGATGCACCGGTTGCGGAGCCTGCGAGGCTGTTTGTCCCACTGTTCCGCGAAAGGCTATTCATGTGGAACGTGTTCAAACAATTGGTAAGGCGAAGTAACTGCTGGTCTGGCCATCGAACGGCTTTGTTCGATCACAAATCAAACTCCCATTGCGTCCCGACGCAGGCCTCGCTACAACGCTCCGGAAATGCCTGCCAGATGGCCACGCTTGCCTTGATACCTGTACAGTGGGCCGGTGCGATCATCTGGATTCTGCGCTTTCGCAACTCATCAACTGTCCACTGAATCCGTTCCTGAGACGCTTCCAACAGATGCATGCCTCCCATCAGCGTATGAATCGGTTGGCCAGGCACAAGCTCCTCAATGTAAGAAATGGTGTTGATCACCCCCGAGTGTGCGCACCCCAACAGGACGATGAGCCCCTTTGATGTGGTGAAGAACATCGCCTGGTCATCCTCCAGCGAGTCTCCTATCTGGCATGCCTCATCCAAAAAGAATCGCGGGTTCCCCGTCTCACATCCAAGCAATCGCGGGATGGGACCGGTGACCATAAGTCCGGGATAAATCGTCGTCGGACGAGTCACATGATGGACCGAGACGGTTGGCCGTTGCAAGGCCTGAAAAGCAATCTCCGGAATTCCTATGAACCGAACACTCCCGTCAGACCGCCGAATGAATTTCGGGCCGAATGCCGCTGGATGCGCAAAGACATTAATCCCCTCACGGTCAGCCAGAATCTCAGCAATTCCTCCCGCGTGATCATAGTGACCATGGCTGAGGACAATCGCTTCCACTGAGTTCAGCGGGATCCTCAACGCAGTCGCATTATGCCGAAGGACGTAACCCTGGCCAGTATCAAAAAGGATTTGATGGCCAGCGTACTCAATCCAGTATGCCAGACCATGCTCGGCCAAAACCTTTGCCTGTTTGGCCGTATTCTCGGCAAGAATGGTGACCCGCACCTTCGATTGATCCATTGAATCCATTCACCCTCAGGCTTGGGATTATTCCGGAGCACACAAGCCAGCACCGCGATTAAGCGATGGCTGGCCTGGTGGCAGATCTGGTCTGTATTCTCCAGCATCGGAAGGGCTCCTCACGAGAGGGCCGCGACCATCACTGGATTGGGGGACACTTTTTCAAGCACATGAACCAATCGAGGCACTTCACTTCAGGATCGGGCTTGGTCACCCGCTCCTTGGCGGTACCACAGGACCCAGGGGGCGGCACAATAACATCCTCGCCCGGGCGCCAGTTAGCGGGTGTCGCTACGCCGTACTCGTCAGAAGTCTGCAACGCAATCAGCAGACGAAGGACTTCATTAATGTCCCGGCCATTGGATAACGGATAATAGAGGATCGCGCGAACGATTCCTTTCGGATCAATAATGAAGACCGCTCGTACCGCTTGTGTGGTACTGGCTCCAGGCTGGAGCATACCATAAAGCCTGGACACCTCCATCTTCAAATCTTCGATCACTGGAAATGTGATTTCGACATTCTTCATGCCCTTGTATTCAATTTTCTCATAAATGGTGCGAAGCCATGCGATATGCGCATAAATGCTATCGATGGAAAGGCCGAGAAGTTTACAATTCCGTTTTGCAAACTCCCCCTGCATGGCTGCGAACGTCATAAACTCTGTTGTGCACACCGGTGTGAAGTCAGCCGGATGGGAAAAGAAAACGACCCAACTGCCCTCAAAATCCTTAGGGAAAGTGATTTCGCCCTGGGTTGTCCTGGCGCGAAACTCCGGTGCGCGGTCGCCGATCAGCGGTAAACGGGTCGATTGTTCGCACATCATTTGGTTCTCCTATTTTTGCCAATGAGAATCCGCAAGCTCACTACACGAATCCTGGAGCTCCATTAGAGCTCTCAATGTGAAGCCAAACAAGACCCCGTCTGGAGTGTTAGTGCCCTTTCCAGTTGAACAGTTTGGCGAGTTTCAGGCTGCTGCACGGCGGGAAGATGGGGCGTTTCTTCGGAGGGACGAGCGCCAAGGCTCGACGGCTATCGCGCGGCGGCCGTTGCGCCAGGCCAAATGCCTCCGGATGGCTGGCTCCTGTTCTTGAAGACTCTGATAGTCGCTGTTGTCCCAGGGCAAACTTCTTTAGTCCCGTGAATTGGCACTCGATCCGATTCAGCCATGACGCATTGGACGGAGCGAGGTAAAACTTCACATTATTCGCCCAGGCCGACGCCCAGACCTCTTCCTTCAAATGGGGACTGTAGTGGTCCATCACGAGGTATAACGTTTCGCTCTGCGGATAACGCCGCCGGCTTCTTCGCACTCTTTGATCAACACGGCCATAGTCTTGGCCATGATCCCGGTCCGGTTCCAACGCTGAAAACAATCATGCACCATGCTCTTGGGCCGGAACCGCTTGGGTAACTGGTCCCACTGGCATCCGCTGCGCATGCGAAAAATGATCCCGTTGAGGATCTTCCGCCAGTCCGCCGGCCGCCATCCGGTGCGCTTCCGCGGCCAGAACTCTTCCAAGATCGGTTTGATTCACTCCCACAGGCCGTCCGGGATTTCCCAAATCACCCCCAACGGCTTTTCCGTCCCTCTTTGCCTTCCTCATCGTTTCTCTATCCTCGGGTCTCCCTTCTTGAAAGAACCACAACACCCGAGATGGCTTATACCCCAAGCCCGTTTTGACGAAACGTCGGTTTTCGGATAGTTACTTATTCTCCCCCCCTGCCTCCCTCAATCACTTGATCCTTAACTTCTAAGTCTTCCCGATTGAGCCAGTTTCAGTCTCCTAACTCGCCTCCTCCCCGAAAGCTTTTACAACTCAAACGGCTTGGTGGCGACCGCTCATCGCCCCAGGGCGCTTCGGAGGGCTGCGGATTCCTTCGGAGGCCTTCTTGTTGCGTTGGGCCGACGTGAATTAGGCCGATGGCCGGATCGTGGTGCCTTCACCCAAGACAGCCAGCAAGGGGAAGCCCTATCGCGTCATTCCCATGTTTCCGTCGCTCCGTCCACACCTGGAAGAGGCGTGGGACGGCACGTTACCACGGGCGGAACACGTGTTCCTGGAGCAATATCGCCGCCATGCCCAAGGCCGAGAGGTTGGATGAACTGCAACCTGCGAACCACGTTTGAGAAGATCATCCGGCGGGCTGGATTGACCCCGTGGGCCCGGTTGCGGCACAACCTGCGGGCCAGTTGTGAATCCGATCTTGCAGCTCACTTTCCTCTTGCGGTTGTAACTAAATGGCTGAGTAGTACCCCTTCGATTGACCTGCGGCGTTACGTTGAACCGACCGAGGCGGCTTTTCAAGAAGCAACAAAGTGGATTCCACCGCAGCTACAGGCGGCGCAAAATCCGGCGCAGCAAGGGGCGGAAATGGGTGGAAATATCCCGAAGCCGCCTTTTACCGATCTGCCCCAACACGCTTTCCTGCCATCAGTTGCGACTGGTTGCAATCTGGTGCAAATACCCCAAATAGCCGAGGCGGGATTCGAACCCGCACGGGGATAACTCCCCACAGGATTTTAAGTCCTGTGCGTCTACCATTCCGCCACTCGGCCCCGGCCTCAATCGGCCGATTAATCGCCAATATGTTTCCCATCAAACCGGATACGTCCTTTCGGGCGACCTAGCGTTCTAATGCCCGCGGCACGTCGTCCTGTCAACCGGCAGGCTCCGCTGCCGTTGCCTTGGGCTGATGGTTTTTCGCCAGAATCCGGTTGATTGCATTCAGAAACGCCTTGGCGCTGGCCTCCAGGCTATCCGTGGAAACTCCGCGCCCTCGGTAGATGTCGCCATTATACTCCACCTGCACCTGGACCTCACCCAGGGCGTCCTTTCCTACTGTCACACTGTGGACGCGAAAGTCCCGACAGGCCACGGAAATCCCCGTGAGTTTTTCGATAGCCAGAAAGACGGCATCCACGGGACCGTCGCCCGCACTCAGAGTCACCGTGCGAACTTCATTGTCGGCACGGCGCAGCGTCATGGTGACCTCGGGGACACGCTGCGTTCCCACCGTGAGCGAGTACGATTCGAGCGTCCAGGTGTCCGGGAAAGTGCGTGTCTGCTGCTCGATGAGGGCCGCCAGGTCGCCGTCATAGACTTCCTTCTTTTTGTCGGCCAGGATTTTAAACTCCTGGAAGACGCGGTCGAGTTGCTCCGGCGTTAATTCATAACCCAGCGCTTTAGCCCGGGCTGCCAGGGCCGCGCGACCGCTGTGCTTGCCCAATACCAGGTCGCTTCGGGAGAAGCCGACATCTTCCGGCCGCATGATTTCGTACGTTCGTGGCTCTTTGAGAATGCCGTCCTGATGAATTCCGGCCTCGTGCGCAAACGCGTTTTGCCCGACGATGGCCTTATTTCGCTGGACCACCATTCCCGTAATCCCGGCCACTAGGCGACTGGTGGGGACCAGCCGCTGGCTGACCACTCCGGTGTCCGCATGGAACACGTCCTGTCGCACACGGAGGGCCATCACAATTTCTTCCAGAGCGCAGTTGCCTGCCCGTTCTCCGATCCCGTTAATCGTGCACTCCACCTGCCCGGCACCGGCTTGAATGGCAGCCAAGCTGTTGGCGACGGCCATGCCGAGGTCATCATGGCAGTGAACACTGATGACGGCTTTATCGATATTGGGCACCCGTTCGCGGAGCGTCTTTATCAATCGGTACATCTGCGAGGGCACAGCGTACCCAACCGTATCCGGAATATTGACGGTGGTGGCTCCCGCATCGATCGCGGCTTCCACAACCTGACAGAGGAAATCTATTTCCGTGCGAGCGGCATCCTCGGGCGAGAACTCGACGTTGGAACAGTATTTGGCTGCCCGGCGGACACCGGCGACGGCCAGCTCAATGATCTGTTCCTTGGTCATGCGCAACTTGTGCTCGCGATGGATGGCGCTGGTGGCCAGGAAGACGTGAATTCTGGGAGATTCAGCCCAGCGAAGGGCTTCCCATGCCCGATCGATGTCTGCTTCGCGACATCGGGCCAAACCACAGATTACCGGTCCGCGAATTTCCTGGGCAATGGCTTTGACGGCCTCAAAATCGCCGGGTGAGGCAATGGGGAAACCTGCTTCAATGACATCCACGCCCAGTTGGGCCAGTGCATGGGCGACCTCCAGTTTTTCCTGGAGGTTCATGCTGCATCCCGGCGATTGCTCGCCATCCCGCAGTGTGGTGTCGAATATGATGATCCGTCGAGTTGTGCTCGGTTTTGGGACTTCGTCGTCGTACATCGTCGTGTCACCCTTTCTCTCGTGTTCTGTCGTGTTTTCCAATTCGGCCAAGGCGAACCAACACGGTTGTAAACTTGCGAGCCTGACAGGGACCTTACTTGAGCCAGCAGATTCTTGACCTGCAAATCTTCTTTGAAAACTGCGATTTCACCAGGGGAAGGTTTTTCAAGGCCTTTCGGGACGAGCAGCAGCCCGTCCGACCGAACTGACCTCGTGTAATCCGGAAGCCGACCGGTCGGTCGGCGGGCGCAACACCAACCATGCCCTCGTGGGATGAAGCCAGTGTCGGTACGAAGTGGTGTGTTCCCTCATGCGACACCCGAGCGCCGTTATCTCGCGTCTCTCCAGCCCGGCCTCCGGACAGCGACGAACGTCCCACGGATCTGTGCAATCGCCAAAAGCCGAGCGTTCCGAGAGTGGCAGTTATCAATCATCAATCGCGAATACAGCAAGTGTCTTGAGATGCAATTCCCCGTTTTGGCCATTGTCCATAAAAAGCAAGGAACCCAGGACCTGCCGGCCCTGGGTTCTTGGATTTTCGCTTTCTGTTGCGCGAACCGAAAGGCCGGCCTCACGTGGGAGGCAGTAACAACAGGCCAAGGTTAAGGTTCGCGCAAATATTTTTCATTTTCGTCAGTCCTTCGATCTGCTTGCTAGATTAAATCTATTCCCGTTGTTGGACGTCGTCAAGGCCAGCCGAGCCTGACACATCCCCAGGTTGAAGAAATGTGGCTCGGCCCAGCCGGACGTCGCAGAACCGCGTGGCGTTCACCCCCTACAACAGCTCTAACCGCAGTCAGGTAGGGGCAATCCACGAATTGCCCCCAATACATTGCGCCCATGGTGTCCCCTAGGTTTTTGCAAAAGTCGGGATGGATAGGTCCCTAAGCGAACCTGAAGTCCCCGACATTGCAGGCTGACCCGATTCTCACCGCCAACAGTCGTACCGGCGTAGCGGTACCGAAAAGCGCTCATTCACCGGGGGCCGATTTTCTCTAAACCGACGTAGGGGCGAAGTACGTCGGGGATGAGAACCGAACCGTCGGCCTGCTGGTAGTTCTCCAAAATGGCAATCAGCGCCCGGCTGATCGCAATGGCCGTGCCGTTCAAAGTATGGACGAATTTGGTCCCGCGTTCGCCTTTAATACGGTAGCGAATATCCAGACGACGGGCCTGATAGTCCGTGCAATTCGACGTGCTGGTGACCTCGCCGAATTCTCCTCGGCCGGGCATCCAGGCCTCCAGATCGTATTTTCGATAGGCGGGGCCGCCCAGATCACCGGAGGCTGTGTCGATGACCCGATACGGAATTCCAAGGTCATCAAAAATCCGGCACTCGATACTGCGGAAGTATTCGAGCATGGGATCGCTCTGCTCCGGCAAGGTGAAGGCGAACATTTCTACCTTGGTGAATTGGTGGACGCGAAAAATACCGCGGGTGGCCCGTCCATGCGCACCCGCTTCGGTACGAAAACAGTGACTGATCCCGGCCATCTTGAGAGGAAGCTGATCCGCCTCGAAGATGTGGCCTGCATAATAACCGCCGAGAGTGATTTCGGCTGTCGCAACCAGACTGAGATCGCTGTTTTCGATGCTGTAAATTTGCGTTTCGGGCCCCCTTGGAAGGAAGCCGATGCCTTCGAGGATCTCGTTGCGTGCGAGATCCGGGGTGGTCGTGATGACGAAGCCCTCCTGACGAAGAATATCCACCGCGAATCGCTGGAGCGCCAGTTCGAGCAGGACCGCTTCATTCTTGAGGAAATAAAACCCGTGTCCGGCCACCCGCGCCCCGGCCTCGAAATCGATGAGGTCCAGTTTTTCCGCGATTTCCACATGATCCTTGACAGGAAAGTCGAATGTTCGCACCGGCCATTTGCCCCGTCCCACCTCCCGTGACGCGGAAGCATCGCCGATCGGTGCGTCGGGGTGAGTCATATTGGGAATTTGCTTGAGGAGTGCCGTCGCTTCTTCCTCCAGGGAACGGAGCTCCCTTTCCACCGCCGCGGCCTGTTCGCGCACCTGCCGCCCTTCTTCGCGCCGGGCCTGGCGCTCCTCTTCACTGGCACAACGAGCGATGGACTTCGCAATTTGGTTGGCCTTATGGTTCAATTCGTCGAGTTGCGCCTGCAATTCCCGGCGACGTGTCTCCAGCGCAACAAAACGGTCCACATCCACCCGCACGCCACGGATTTCGCAATTCCGCTTGACGGCTTCGACATTTTCCAGCACAAATCGTCGGTCGAGCATTGACTGCTTAACCTCCCATGAGAAAGAATATTTCCCGCTGAATTCCAAGCCAGTTCTGTCACCAACGGTTACTCACCCCCGGTTTGGGACAGCGGCTTTGGGGTGCAATACTTTCACTATTTCCGAGTGTTCGCGATTTCGCGGATTTCTTCCCAAAGATAGGCGCTGGCAAGCGTTCCGCGATGGAAATCGGCCAGGAGGAATTTCTCGTCGGGGCCGTGCGCGTTGTCGTCGTACTGCCCCCAGCCCAAAAGCAAAACGTCCGCCCGGAGCCGCTCCTGGAACTTGCTGACGATAGGGATCGAGCCTCCTTCCCGGGTAAACACAGGTGGATTGGGAAACACCGCTCGAAGGGCTTTCTCGGCCGCTTTGATGAATGGGCTGTCCAGCGGCGTTACCACCGCTGGTGATCCGTGGAGATCGATGAGCTGGAAGCGGACCCCTGGGGGACAGAGTTCCTTCAAGCGTCTTTCAAGGAGTTCCCGTACTCGACCTGGCTGCTGCCTGGGAACTAAGCGAAAACTGATCTTGGCGCCCGCTTCGGCGGGGATGACCGTCTTGGCCCCTTCACCCTGGTAGCCACCCCAGATTCCGCAAACGTCGTAAGTAGGCCGAATCCACCGCCGCTCCAGGACGCTGTAGCCAACCTCGCCCACTGCCGAATCAACTCCCAGACTCTGCCAGAACGCCTTTTCGTCAAAAGGCAACTGGCGTAATCGCTCCCGCTCTTCAGGGGTGGGTGGTTCGACGTCGTCGTAAAAGCCGGGAATATTCACCCGTCCTTGGTCATCCACCAACCCGGCGAGCATTTGGGCCAGCGCGTTAGCGGGATTGGTGACGGTGCCCCCGAAGGCCCCGGAATGCAGATCGTGAGAAGGCCCGAAGACTCGAAGCTCAAAATAGGCTATCCCTCGCAAACCGTAGGTGATGGCGGGCTGATCCGGCCCAAACTGGCTGCCATCGCTGATCACCACGCAATCGCACGCCAGACGATCGCCCGCCTGTTCGAGAAACCGCTGCAGCACGTGGCTGCCGGTTTCCTCCTCACCTTCGACAATGAACTTAAAGTTAACGGGCCAACTTCCGGTAACCTGTTTCCACGCCTGCACCGACAGCATGTGTGTCAGAAGCTGCCCTTTGTCGTCACTGGCACCCCGCGCGTAGATCGCTCCGTTACGGATGGTGGGTTCGAACGGCGAACTGGTCCAAAGATGAATGTTTTCGGCTGGTTGCACGTCATAATGGCCGTAAATGAGGACGATGGGAAGCCCGTCTTGATAGGGGGTTTCCGCCAAAATGAGGGGGTGCCCATGGTTTTCAATTGTCTCCGTTTTCAAACCCGCATCGCGGAGGAAGCTGCCCACCCATTCCGCGGCACGACGGACATCGCTGGCATATTTGCTGTCCGCGCTGACACTGGGGATTCGTAAAAACTGGCAGAGGCGATCAACGGCGGCCTGCTGTTCTGATTGCAGATAGGCAATAACTCGATCAATGTCGCGCACGGCGATCTCTCCTTGACTTTGTGGGCGGAAGAATCCTCACTATAATTTCCTAGGACGGGTAAGACTACGGGGAGCGTCATCCCCAATCGAACTTGAAGTGGTTCGGGATTGGTTGCTTGCGGAATCCTACGGAAACCTGCAGCCATGAGCAACCAAGAAAAGTCGGGAGAATCCGTGACGACACTGGTCCAGGTTCTTCCGAAGAAGAAGCGCCGCAAGAAACCGCGCATTCAGCATGTTCCGCGGTATCACGTCGTCCTCTGGAATGATGACGACCACACGTACGATTACGTCATTCGCATGCTCATGCAGCTTTTCGGCTACTCCTTCACCAAGGCCTACCTGATGGCCGAGGAAGTGGACAAGACCGGCCGTTGCATTGTTCTCACCACCACCAAGGAGCATGCGGAGCTCAAACGTGACCAGATTCACGCCTTTGGCCGCGACCCGCTCGTCAAAGAGTGTCGGGGTTCGATGACAGCCACCATCGAACCGGCGGAGTAAACGCCTTCCATGAGCGGGTGGGATTCCACGATGTTAACGTGTTTCCGGATTGTCGATTTTGTGGACGTGATTGTTTCGACGGTTGACCGTTCGACGGCCGCGTAGCGCGGATCGCACAGTTTGCAAGGCGGCGGCCATGTCCTCGACCTCGAGTGCGGTGGGTGTGTGATTGCCGAAGCGGAATCGGTAATAGAGATCGACAATCCGCCGGGCCGATGCAGTCCAACCGTCGCACTCACAACTTCCGCTGGCGAGCTGAAGTTGCGCAACGCGTTCCACAAAGGCTCGGGGCGTTTCACCGGGTAATCGTGGCGAATGTGTTCGCTCAAGCAGCCGTTGGAGTTCCCCGTGTACCTGAACGACCACATGATCGGCTAGCGGAGGCCAGCTGCGGCGAAGCGGTAGTTTCTTCATGATCCAGATCCGGCGCAGCGGATCCCGCGACAGCCAAAAAATTCCGATCGCGACCAATCCGACAACCACCAAGCTGCCGCCAATCGTGCGCCACTGGGAAAACTCCCCTAGAGATCTGCGTATCGCTGCACCAACAGAGCTGAGGGTCTGGCGCCACCGCTCTGGGCGGACAAGAGTTTCCACTCCCTCCTGAACCCGCCGGCGGACCGGCTGGTACACCTCTGCCTGCTGAGTGACCTTGTCCAGTTGCATCACGTATTTCAGCCAAATGTAGTCAAGAAACGTGTAGGTAGTCCAGAGGCGTTGCCAGAAAGTTTGGTTTGCGCCTGCACGACTGGACGACGGCGGCGTGGGATCGAGGCGAAGCCAAGCCCCGTACTGCCACAGTTCCGAAGGTCTGCTTCCCATCAATTCAGGAGAGAGCTTGTCGGGGCTGAGATAGGCTTCCACCCAGGCATGGGCATCCCGCTGTCGGGCCTGATAGAAACCGCCCAACGTGTTGAATTCTTCCGTTTTGTACCCGATGACGATCCGCGTGGGGATCCCCCGGCAACGAAGAAGGAGGGCCAGGGCTGTGGCGAAATACTCACAGTGCCCCTTGCGGGACTTAGTGAGAAAATCCACCACTGGATCGAGGTCGGGGTCACGTGAGACTGCCTCGGTGGAGTACTGAAACTCACCGGAAAACGCCAGAATTTGCTCAAAATGCTTGGCGAGATGAAAATGATCATCTTCGGGCCAGGGCGCCTCTTTGGCCCATTGAGCCGCGAGTTCCTCCAGGCGATTCCAACCCCTTCTGTGATACAACTCGCGATGGAACACGAAACGACCACCCCACCAGTCCGGCTGAAATATGACCCAAGGAAGTTGCAGAAAAGGGGCTTGCCGCACCGGTTCCGTGGCCGGGACAAGATCGGCCAGGCGTCCAAATTCCAGGGCTGATGTGGTCATTTCATAGGTGGTTCGCCGGTTATCTTCTGTAACCCGCAAAACGCGCGTCCGATCGACGTCGTAGAGCAAGGGGGAATCGTCCCATTTGCCTACCGGCCAGATGGCGAACACCTCTGGACCTTGTGTCCTCTCCAGCACAATTCTCTGCAAAAAAAGCGATTGCCCCGGTCCGCGAAACAGCGGTTGCAGGGGACTAATCTCATTCTGGATGAAAAAAGGGATTCAGGGACCAGTGCTTCTCGTAGTAGACCTGGAGGGATCCGCCTCGCAAATAGAGCGGACCCACGTAACCCAGAGGTTCTCCGTCGAGAGTTGCCACCTCCACCCGCATGACAGGGGTGGGGTCATCCAGGAGGTCGCCGACTTCTTCCAAAGTGATCGCAGCGTCGAATCCCACCGTGCGCACAGGGGAGGGGGCGATTCCAGGCCAGGGACGGGTGCTGAGACGGGGGACCACAAGAAACACGACCCCGCTAAACAAGGCGGAGCTCACCACCACGCGGGCAAGTCTGCCGAGCAATGCCCCGTTAATCCCCAGCGGCGCACGCGGATCGGGCGGATCGCTCGTCACACTGATGAACAGCGGAGATGATCGGCTCTCCTGTGGGGCCCGATAATCCACTTGCCGGTTTGTTTCCTGTGCGACCCATTCGCCAAAGTATGTCACCAGCAGGAGTGCGGTAAGGGCCAGTATCAGGTAAACGACGAGCAGCAGTCCGAAAATGACTCCATGAAAGAACGCACAGGCGGAGACGACCTGAAAAATGCTCAGCATGAGCAAGTAACGGTAAATCCGCGCGTCTTTCTGCTGGAACTGCAAAACGCACTGAATGTACACCAGAAGATTGGCGACGATGAGCACGTGGAGGGGACCCGAATAGCGAAGAACGTCGAACCCCGTGACCACGAGGGCCGCAATCAAAAGGATATTGGTCACCCATCTGGGGAGGGAAAAGATTCTGGTCAGATCCACCAGCAGCAGACTAATAAGCGAGGAGACCAGGGCCAGCCCCATCAGCCAGCGCGATTGCTGGCCCATCGCCAGCAGGAACGTCCCCAATGCGGCCAGGGCCGCCATGTTGACCTGCAGCAAGCGCATGAGCCGGCGGCTGGCGGTCCGGCGGCGGGCCTGCGCATTTGTCACGCTCAGTCCGTCATGACCCGGCGACGGTTTGGTATTCGAAAATGTTTTCAAGGTTCCCGGAAGTAACATCAATGACTTCCACCCGAAAATCTCGGGCAACGGCACCGGCTTGCCCAGAACGTTTTCCTGAGGTTTCGCCCCTCGCGGCATGGTCCCCGGAATTCGCGGATAACTCAGGTCGAAAGCGCAGGGGACTTGTGGTGACCAGCAGAAAATCGGCGTGTTGGGGGCTTCTCCGGCGGGCCTCCGCAAACAGAGTGACCAGGCGATCCCCCTCTGATGGTTCAACCCTCGTCAAAAGGTCCATGGCCCGCTGCAAAAAACCGGGAGAGGCCGGTCCCCCCAACCAGGTGATGTCTTCCGCGCTGACGCCGAGGAGGAGGGAACGGCCGCCTTTCCGGCAGAGATCGTGGATCACCGTGGCGACGAAACTGATCGCCTTTTCCACATCCTGTTCGTTTTTGACCGCATCACGGTTCATGTGCTGACCGGCACGACAACACAGATTGAGCAGGACGGTCAGATGTTGCTGACGGGGCCGATCGAACTGCCGCACCAGGAGTTCCCCGTGCCTGGCCGAGCTCCGCCAGTGGACCAGGCGGGGACTATCGCCGATTTGCCAGCTTCGCAGTCCGTAAAAATCGCCGGATACCCGATCTGCATGCCGTTCGGAGCGGCTGCCGCCTTCGTACGTGAAATGGTGACGCCGATTCCAATTCTCGGTGAGCCTTCCCAGCCGGGGGCACACAATGATCTGGTCGTGGAGGTCCACCTGGCGACGCGCTTCGAACAATCCCAGGGGGAATCGAGTGGCCAGAACAATTGGTCCGAGTGTGTAGCATCCACGCCGCGCGATCCTCCCGCGATAGGCCAGCGCTCGGGCACCCGTGCCGTCCACATAGGGAAAAAACACGCGAACGGACTCGGCAACTGAGTCTGACGAGGAGCCATCACGCTGAATGCGATCCAAGACAGACACCATCCACGCTTTGCCCCGGCGCGAAGAGACTTCCAATTCGAGGTCCACGACCATCAGGTCCCCCGCGCACACCCGGCTGGGGACACGTCTTCGGATGGAGAGGCGGCGAATATTCCGCCGCGCCATTTGCCAGCTCAAAAACAAAGGGGCGGCGATCAGCCCCGACAAAAGAAGCAACAGATTGACCTGCCGCACCATGGCGGCCAGAAAGATACCCACCACCAGGAAAGCGTAATAACGCCCCACCGGCGTGAGACGGACTGTCACTTTGGATTGCGCGCTCATCACGCATCAATTATAGCCGGCCCGAGAGCTGGGAGGTTTCTGTCTTTTGTATCAAACGAGCGTGAGTCTGAGCTCACTCGCTCACCTGCGGCGAGGAGCCGTGCCGCCGGAGGAACTCGTCTCGCAGTTGTCGGACAAACTCTTCCCGCCTTTCAAACAACCGTTTGAGGGGGCGTTTCGAGCACCTCGTCAGGGCATACGACGTTAGAAGGGGCATGGCCACCGTGGAATCGATGTAACAGACCACGGAGTCTGGCACGCGATCGGGATCGACCTTTCCCCAGCTCACCGCCTCTTGGGGGGTAGCCCCCGACAACCCACCGGTATCGGGTCGCGCGTCAGTGAATTGCAGAAAGTAATCGTGACCTTTTGTTTCGATTTCGAGGATGTCGGTCACATGGGGAGCGGTCTGAAGCACGAAGTTTTTGGGACTTCCTCCACCGAAAATGACCACCGCCGAGCGGCGTCCTTCCTGCTTCGACCAGTAATAAATGGCCGCCGTCTCGTTGACATCGGCAAGGGGATCGAGGACAAGCTGGGAGTTGCGAAAACGCTCAGCGGCGGCCACCATGCCGATGGTCGAGTCTCCCGGAGAACTGGTGTAAACCGGCACGCCACAGCGGTAGGCCGCGGCCAATACGGACACGTGGGGAAGCCCCGCCTGCTCCTCGGCTTCCGCCGCGTACTTCCCCATGTAATGATGCAGTTCGGCAGTGGTGAGTCGGCCCTGGAACTCTGGGCGGACAAGCATTTCCTGCACCCGGCGGTCCGTCTCAATCAGGCACTCGTCAAGGGAGAGGAGCACATCGTAAATCCGCACCACGCCCACCTCATGGAGGTGGCGATCGTCGTAGCGGAAGTCGCCGGCCACCAATTTGTAATTGAACGCAAAGTGAAGGTCGTGGTAGAGGTTGGCGCCCGTACTTACAATCCAGTCCACGAAGCCGGCCTCAATCAGCGGGACGATGCAGGAAGCCCCCAGGCCGGCGGGGGTCAGTGCTCCGGCCAGTGATATACCCACCGTGACGTCTGACGCAAGCATTTTTCGTGTGAAGAGCTGCACTGCCTCTCTCAACCTTCCGGCGTTGTACGCCAGGAAACACTGATCGATGAGGTCGGCGGCGGACTCATTTCCTTTCATCCCGGGCGGCAGGATCCGTCGGCCGGAAAGCAGCATGTCGTGCTCAGATTTATGGTTGTGTCGGGGACAATTATTCATGGCGAAAAACTCCAAAGATCTTCTTATTCGGCTGTTTTCAAAGACTGAAGGGAGCCCTGCACAATTGGTCTGACGAATCGCCCAGACCGGGGTCTTGTGTATGGTTTTCGGACCGAAATACGCAGCGCCTGTTGGGGGCAATTCGTCAATTGCCCCTACCATGAAAACTTCAACCTATCCGGCGTCAATTGCTCAGGCAAACCTTAAACCAGGGATATTGTCGAACACCCTGGCTCGGCGCCTCTTGCAAATCGATCTCGGAAAAATCAAGCCGCACCCCGCCGTCTGGGGTGGCGTGCCTCTTTCCGCGAGCTTACTCACCCGGTGCCGGGGCACGTCATGAAACGGGGAGCAAAAAGTGTTATTTAACCTCAAAAAGCTAGGATAAAAAAGCACCCAAGCGCCAGGGTCTACTCGGGAGATCGCTGGGGGCCAGGCTGAGGGAAGGGTCGAAGCTGGGGGCGCCCTGCCAGAAGCGTGCTCGGTGGCCTGAGGATTGCCAATCTCAGTCCGTATCCACTGGAAGTCTTTATACGGATACGCTGCCAGTTTCGCCAGATGCAAATGTGCATGACGCTAGCCAGTCAGGAGTTTTTCGTCCCACTGTGCGCTTTATCGCACTGGCGCAATAGAGTTGGCGAAGGCTCTTCATCCGACAGGATTCGGGTCATTTTGCGGGCAATACTGGCTGCTCGTTGGCAGGTTTTCAAAGTGGTGACTGGATGGTTCTCAGCAGTTCGGGAGGTGATCCTATGAAGCGGTTGGTTCGACCTCTGGTACTCCTGGCCCTGGCACTCATGCTATTGTCGGGCCGCCCGGTTTTTGCGGAAGAGGCCGGGAAAGCGGCAAAACCCCAGAACATCATCCTTATCGGATGGGATGGTGCTCAGCGGGCACACGTGATGGAGTGTTTGCAGCGCGGGGAGCTGCCGAATCTCCAGAAGCTCGCAAAAGAGGGGGCTCTCGTTAACATCGATGTCGTCACTGGCGCAACCGACACCAAAGCGGGGTGGACACAGATACTCACTGGCTACAATCCTGAAGTCACAGGGGTATACAGCAACGGGCGGTACCGGGACGTTCCCAAGGGCTTGAGCGTCTTTGAGCGTCTCAAGGAACATTTTGGTCCTGATTTTGTATGTGTTGCGGTGATCGGCAAGCGGGAACACTGCGGAGAAATCCGGGAGCCGTTCAAGCGACAGCTCACGGACGAGGAAGCAGCCAAGATTCAGGCCGAGCGGCAAGCCCAGGCCAAGCAGCAGGGGCAGGCCCGGCAACAGCAGCGGGCTCAGGGCAATCAGGCGGCTCAGAGACGGGCTCAGCAGAAAGCCGGGCAACCGGCCCAGCCCGGCGCCGGCCGACAGGTCCTTGGCCGGATTGTGGAAGAAAACGGCGTCAAGTATCTCGTCTTTGAAGGCTCGCCGTATTACACCATGCACAAGGCCTGCGATGTGTGGGAATATGGGCTGATGGAAGACGAAAAAGTTGGCTCCCGGGCCATTGAGCTTTTGGAAAAGTATCGCGACAAGCCCTTCTTCTTCTTTGTGCATTTCGCTTCGGTCGATCATCAGGGGCATCGCTTCGGAGAAAACTCCAAGGAGTACAACGATGCCCTCATTTCCAACGACGCCTGGCTGGGCAAGATTGTGGAAAAGCTAAAAGAGCTTGGACTGTATGATAAGACCCTCATTTACGTGACGGCCGACCACGGCTTCAATGAGGGCGGCACCGGCCACAGCTATGCTCCCTATGTCTTCCTAGCGACCAATGATCCCCTGGTGAAGCGGGATGGTATGCGGCAGGACATCGCCCCCACCATCCTCGCTCGGTTTGGAGTGGATCTGAGCAAACTTCAGCCGCCGCTTGACGGCGAACCGTTAACCCAGCCTGCCACAAAGCCGGTCTTAAAGGCTCCGGAAACGCCTCCCGCCAAACCCCAGGCGGCGGCTGCACAGGGGCGAGCGGGGCAGCGGCGTGCGCGGCAGGGTCAGGCGGCACCGGCCACCCAGGCTCCATGAGGCCCCTCAGGCGTTGCTCCGCGGTCGGATGACATCGGGCACATCCGCCCGCTGCAGGTAAACTTATTCCGTGGGTAGGGGTGAGAAAAATCACCCCTCCTTTTTTGCGCGCGACAAGGCGTGGCTTCAACGAGATTGGTCGCCACCGCTTGGGGGAGATAGGGCTTCCAAAGCCTTGAGCTTGTAGATAAGCGCTCGCCGGCTAATACCCAGTTTTCTGGCGGCCAGCGTTCGGTTGCCGCCGCACTCGGCAAGGGTGGAGAGGATTGTCGCCCTTTCCACCGCCGAGAGACGCCCTTCCTCGCATTCTTGGGTTGCTTCATGCCCCGAGGACGCCAGGGCCGCCACCTCGGGCGGAAGATGCTCCGGAAGGATGATATTTCCCTGCGCCAGCAAACACGCCCGCTGGATGGCATTTCGCAGTTGCCGCACATTTCCCGGCCAGTGATACGAGAGGAGAGCCGCCATCGCCTGGGGTGAAAAACGCACGGGTTGACGTGCAAACTGACGGCCGAAAAACTCGGCCAGCGGGAGAATATCCTCACGTCGCTCCTTCAACGGCGGGACGGTGAGTTCCACCACGTTGATGCGATAATAGAGGTCTTCGCGAAATCGGCCGGTTTTGACGAATTCCTCAAGATTGCGGTTGGTGGCTGCCAGAAGCCGGAAGTCTGTCCTTACAGGTTTCTCACTACCGACGGGGATGATCTCCCCCGTTTCCAGAGCTCGGAGCAGCTTTGCCTGAACGCTGAGGGGCAATTCCCCAATTTCATCAAGGAAAAGGGTGCCCCCGTGCGCTGCGCGAAAATACCCCATCCGATCCGCCGTGGCGCCGGTAAACGCCCCCGCGACATGTCCAAAAAGCTCGCTCTCAATGAGTGATTCTGGCAAGCCTGCGCAATTGGCGGCAACAAATGGGCCTTCGCGCCGGGAACTCCAGTCGCGAATGAGCCGTGCCACCACCTCCTTCCCACTGCCGCTTGGGCCCAGGATCAAAACCGGGGCGTCGGATTGTGCCACGAGATAAGCTGTTTCCAAAACTTTTTGAAAAGCGGCACTCACGCACACCACGTGGGGAGGCAGGGGCGGTAACCGCGATTTCGTGGCCAGCTCTTCGCCACGGCCCACGTGGTCAAGAATAACGGTTTCCAGTTCCTCAAGATCGACGGGCTTAAGAAGATAATCGACGGCACCAATCTTCATCGCTTCCACCGCTTCGCGCACGTCTCCATAAGCGGTGATGAGAATAATTGGGATGTCAGGATACTTTTTCTTCAAATCCGGTAGAATCTCCAGCCCCGATTTGCCCGGTAAACGGACGTCCAGAAGTATGAGACCGGGGTGCTCATCCGCAATGCGGTGCCAGGCTTCGTCGGCGGATCCTGCTTCGGCGACGCGCAACCCCAGCGAGTGCACCACCTCTGCAAAGAGCCTACGGTGGGCCTCGTCGTCATCCACGATCAGGATCAAGGGCTGCTTGCCGGGTTTAGAACGCATGGGCATCGGAAGCGGATGTCACGAGTTTTTGTTCCCCATTTGAGTTTGCCAGGAGATCCCCAAAACCGCCCTTTCTATCGCTTTTTTCGAATTTTGACGTGGCTATGGTCCATCGCCGCCAGGGGCGTCGGGAGCTGGTTCCAGATATCCCGGGGCGAGAGTGCCGGCCCCACTGCCTGTCGGCCTCTCAGGAGTGGGCGCAGGCTTCCGATTGTTCATCGGGATGACTATGCGAAACACAGAACCGCCCTCCCGCAGCGGCTCGAACTGAATGTCCCAGCCATGGGCCTCCACAACCTTGCGAACCAGTGCCAACCCCAGACCACTCCCCTGAGGATCGGTTGAAAAATAAGGTGTAAACAGACGGGGAAGCTGTTCCGGTTTGACCCCAGGCCCGTGATCTCTCACCTCAATTGTACAGCAGTTGGAAGACACACGCGTGCTAACCTCGACCGACGTCCCCGGCTGTGTGAACTTGACTGCGTTGTGCAACAGGTTGAAGAGTGCCTGACGAAATAGTTCGGGATCGGCCCAAAAAGCGATCGGGCGGTCTGGCCGCTCAAAGTGACAGCGAACGGCTCTGGCCTCGCAATCCGGTTCCAGCAGTGTCAGAAGCTCCTGAATAATCGGCTCTGGGTGGACAAGCTCCCATCGTGGCCGGTAGGGTTTTGCAAAAGTGAGAAACTGTGTCAAACGCGCGGCCAGCCGATCGCATTCTTCCATGACCAGGCGGGCTTCCCGGGCAACCGGCGACTGGGGTTCCGCACTCTGCGCGATCTTCTGAGCCCAACCCCGGATCAGCCCCAGGGGATGGCGGGTTTCATGGGCGAGGCCGGCTGCCGCCTGTCCGAGTTCCTCATAGTGTTTCGCCCGCAATTCAGCCAATCGACGCTCGTGTTCGGCGGTCAAAGCTCTGGTGGCAAGGCCCCACACGAGAGCAAGCAGCGCGAGACATCCCAAACCGGTTGCCACCGCCACGAGACGACTGATCGCAGCCCGCCGCATCTGGGCGTCGTAACCGGAACGATCCAGCAGCAGGATCACAAGGAAGTTTCCTCCATTGGCGAAGTGGCTGGGATTCTCCTGTTCCATCGCATCGCGGAACCAACGTCCCCAGCCGAAGCCTCGACCGCGTCCCGGCCCCTCCGGTGGGAGTGGCGGTAGCTCGAAGGCCTTTTGGATCAGAAAACCTTCCGGCAGTTTCGCCCAATCGCCCGGCGGAATTTCCGGGAGGTTTGCTCCGGCTCGAAGTAAAAACCGGTGATTTTTATCGGCAATTCCTGCCGCCAGCACATCGTGGGAATCGACGAGTTCATTAAGGGCCACCTGGATTTGCTGATCGAAAAAGGCCCCCAGCCGACGATGCGAGCGGATGGCTCCGATGACAGCCCTGGCGAGGGCTTCGGCCTGGCCACGGACAATTTCCTCCGCACCCATTCGGTCCGTCTGCCACTCGTGCCACTGCCAGGCTACAAAAAGCAGGGCCACCGCCAGGAGAAATCCAATCGCCAATATTCCACCTGCTTCCCGAAGGACTTTGAACCTTCCTCCGTGCCCTTGCGAGTGGGTTTCGAATGGGGGGGAAGGCGAAACCACAGTTGTCGGCGGCGAAACGAGCGCGTCCTTCATTAGGCTTGTGGACTCCCCGAATGCGTGTGAAAAAAGGCGGGAGATCCGTTCAATCTCCCGCCGTTGTAAGACCAGGAACTTGCCGCTGTCAACCACGGTCTTCCGGACCTATTTCACCAGCCCCAGCGGAATTCGTAGTAGTCACAGATGCCATTGCCGTTGCGGTCCACGTAATAGGGCCCAAGGCCCATTCCACGGCCGGGACCACCCATGCCGTATCCCCGGCCCCGTCGTGGGCCAAAACCGGGAGACGGTGGTCCAAAACCAGGACCAGGTCCACGACCGGGGCCCATCCCCATCGCGTATCCCGGACCACGTCCCAATCCCAGCCCGAGACCGGGCCCACCCCACGGGCAGACGCCCATGGCCGGATTGCCGATTGGGGCAGGACCAACTTTGACCCACTCCGCACGCAGGTCACGCAGCTTGGCCTGCAGTTCTGCAATGCGCTGGCTGTCCGGCTGGGGCTTGGCCTGTTCTTCGGCCAAAGCTGCCATGGTACGGAACCACTCGGCGCGGATTTCCGCCAACTTAGAAACTGTGGCGCCCGGTGCGGGGACAGCAGCCGGGGCGGAGGTATTGGCCGCCGCAGGCTCGCTGGCCCACGCAATCGCGGGAAGTACCAGAAGAGCTAGTCCAGTTAGAATCGTCAAGAGTCGTTGAGCACGCATCGTTGTGTCCTCCTCATTTCAGGGTTACTTGTGTGTGATACACCTCGACATTCACTTTCGACCTTCAGGCCGGCGCCGACCTGCCGTCTTAATAAAGCACAAGCGATGCCAAAACGCATTTTTCGCGGCGCTGCCCGGAAAAACCCGCGGGAAAAGCCGCGAAATGCCACCTGTGTGGCGGCCGGGTAGACATGAGTTATCCTTTGACTTGCCCGCCGGCCGGGAAATTTTTGCAGAGAATGGCTCGCGACCCAATCGGTTGCGGTGTGCAATTTCTGCACAGCTTATCGGCAAAGGCGAAGTTTGACGGAAAAAGACAGGAGTTCATCACGATTCTGCTTTAAGCTAAGATTGGAAAGAGCCATCCAATAGTTTTGTTCAATTGTTTCCATCAATTTTCTCTCGCCGGGAAACCAACCTCGGCTGGCAATCCTCGACGATGCAGGCGCGAAGCCCATGAAGGTCACGGTGGAACACGTTTTTGAGGCCGGCGTGGTGGGGGCCGGAGGGGCCGGCTTCCCTACGCACGTGAAGTTATCCGCGCGTGCCGATACAGTGCTCATCAACGCGGCGGAATGCGAGCCACTCCTGCATAAAGACAAAGAGATCCTCCGTGATTACACGGAGACGGTGCTGGAAGGCCTCCAGATCGCTATGCAACTTGTGGGAGCGGAGCGCGGCGTCATCGGCATCAAGGGCAAGTACCACGATGTCATCGAAAAGCTGGAACGATTGATTCCTCCGCGTGTGGAGATCGTCCCTCTCCCCGACGCATACCCGTCCGGTGACGAATTCATTCTCGTATACGAGGCCCTGGGACGCGTCATTCCGCCTGGGGGAATTCCCCTGCATGTGGGAGCGGTTGTGATTAACGTGGAAACGGCGTTCAATGTCGCCCAGGCCGCTTCAGAGCCGGTCGTGGAAAAATATCTGACGATTGCGGGGGCGGTGAGGGAGCCTGTGACCCTCCGCGTGCCGGTAGGGGTGACACTTGCGGAATGCCTCGAGCTGGCTGGCGGTGCAACGGTGGCGAATCCCCAGTTGATGGTGGGTGGGGTGATGATGGGGTATCTGGAGGAGAACCCCCAGGCTCTCGTGGATAAAACGACCGGGGGTGTTATCGTTCTTCCTCATGATCACATCGTCATTCGGCGACGCCGCCAGGACTGGAAACAAATCGCCAGGATTGGCCGGTCGGCCTGTGATCAATGCAGTTTTTGCACGGAATTGTGCCCGCGCTGGCTCCTCGGACATCCCATCGAACCCCACCGGGCCATGCGCAGCCTGGGCTTCAATCTGGTGGGAGAAGCGAATGTCCAGGGCACTGCATTTTGCTGCGAATGCAATCTGTGTAGCCTGTACTCCTGCCCCGAAGACCTTGACCCCAAGAACGTCTGCGCGCAGAACAAGCGTCGGATCCTTGCGGAGAAACGGCGATGGGAAAACCCGCCGTTCGTTCCCGAGAGAGCGGACCGGTTGCTCAAAAACCGCCGCGCCCCTACTGCCAGACTGATGCGGAAGCTGGGGTTAACAGTCTATCCCAACGTGGGACCGCTTGTGGAACGGACTGTTACGCCGCGGCGTGTGGGAATCAAGCTGAAGCAACACGTAGGAGTACCCTGCGAGCCAATCGTGCAGGTTGGTGACAGGGTGGAACGAGGTCAGATGATCGGACGTCCGCCCCGGGCCAATGGCAAACCAGCGCTGGGCGCCCCTGTGCACGCCTCCATTGCGGGACGGGTGAGTGCGATCACCGAGGGAATTATCTGGATTGAAAGTGAGTAACATATTCGGTTTGAAATCGCCCTGCCGCCACAGCATCGGAATATAGAAAGGAAAAGGAGACAACGATGGCAGAAATTCAACCCACCGGGCGAGCCATCGCGGCCGTTGAACTGTCGAGCGTCGGCGTTGGCTACGAAGTGGAAGACGTGATGCTGAAGGCAGCCTCTGTGGACCTTCTCATCGCTAGGACCATTTGCTCAGGGAAATACCTCATCATCGTTGGTGGGTTGGTCAGCGACGTCCAGGCGGCTTTGCAGGCGGGGCTCGCCGCAGCGCGGGATTCCGTCATCGACGAACTTTTGATCCCGAACGTGCACGAATCGGTATTTCCGGCCCTGGGGCAATCGGTCGTTCTTGATCGCGATCACGCGGGGGCTCTGGGGGTTATCGAAACATTCAGTGGCACAGCAGCTCTGGCGGCCGCCGATCGGGCAGCCAAGGCCGCTCGCGTCACCCTCTTCAGAATTCACGTCGCCATGGCTTTGGGAGGAAAGGGCCTGGTTCTCATGACGGGCTCGGTGGCCGACGTTCGCGCGGGAGTATCGGCCGGAGCGGAGGAAGCCCGATCCAGAGGGCTGTTGGTGTCAGAGGTGGTCATCCCACGGCCATCGCGAGAACTCTTCGCCGATTACCTCTGATACGTCCAGAAACGGTAGAATTCTGGGGGAGGCTTTCTTCTCCACGAGCCGGCGTCCAACGGGCTGGCGTTTTCCCACTCAAAGACCGCGTTACAATGGAACCGGGAAGGTGAAGGCCCAAGGGAGATCGCATCCTGTTCATTTCCCGCAGCTCCAGGCCCCGCTTCCCGCCACCGCGTTAAACCTTTTGCTGATTTCAGTGAGCCATGGATGTCTCTGCCCAAAGTTGCCACATTCCGGTGATGCCTCAAGAAGTTCTGAGATTTCTGGATCCGCAACCTGGGCAGGTCATCGTGGATGCTACTTTAGGAGGGGGTGGCCACACACGCCTGATCGCTCAGCGGGTTTGGCCGGGGGGCGCCGTCATCGCTTTGGACCGCGATCCGGCAGCCGTGCGTCGCGCGGAAAAGAATTTGGCGGCCTTGCCGGTCCGGATTGTACACGGTGATTTCCGTGATTTGCCAGAAATATTAGACGAACTGGATGTAGAAACGGTGGACGGTATCTTGCTCGACCTGGGGATGTCGAGCGATCAATTGGCCGACGCCAGCCGCGGCTTCAGCTTTCAGGCGGATGGACCGCTCGACCTGCGGTTCGACCCAACCTCCGGGGAACCCGCGTGGACGCTCATCAACCGGATGGGGGAAAAAGCCCTCGCCGACCTTATCTACCGGTATGGGGAGGAACGGTTTTCTCGGCGGATTGCTGCCCGAATTGTGGAAGAACGCAAAAAGAGCCCAATAAACACGGCACGCGATCTGGCGGAACTCATCTGCCGCGTTGTGCCTCGGCATCGGTCCGGTGGCATCCACCCCGCAACTCGCACTTTCCAGGCGTTGCGGATTGCGGTTAATGACGAGCTGGGCGCGTTAGAAACGGCCCTACGGCGTTATCCCGACGTGCTCCGACCTGGAGGACGCCTTGTGGTCATCAGTTTCCATTCGCTGGAAGACCGGTTGGTTAAAGAGGCGTTCAAATCTGATCCCCGGTACACAGTCCTCACCAAAAAACCGATTACGCCGAGCGAAGAAGAGGTGGCGGCCAATCCGCGGGCACGGAGTGCCAAGCTGAGGGCCGCCGCGCGAACCTGAAGACATCACGCGATTTCTGATGGTGCCTTGAGGCACGGCTCCTCGAAATCGGGCGGGACCCAATCGTCAGGTCCACATAACGGAGGGACCTCTTCCGGAGGGACGTGGTTGTGCCGTCCGCTTGTCAAGCTTCGATGATCCATCCGAATTCACTCTCATTCCGGTAGGGGCAATTCATGAATTGCCCCTACAACGTCGGAGGGACCCGCTCGTCGGGTCCGCCGTTTGACGTTCGATCATCCCTCGCCTTTCCACGGGGACTGAAGTCCCGCGCGGAATGCGGGGCTAAAGCTCCGCACTCCATGGAGTGCGGCGATTTATCGCCGCTTTTTCGTGAAGGCTTTAGCCTTCACCACCTTGCTGTTGATCTGGGTGGAACCGGGCCCTCCAATCCCTGCGATGGACGAAGGCGTTGCACGGCCCGCTCTTCCGATGTTGGATCAACCATGCCACCTCCCCGGGGCACGACAAGCGTGCCCCTCCGAGTTTAACGGACGTTGTGGGAGGCGTCCCTCCGAGGGTCCGGTTGCACCTGGCCTATGGGACTCTTTCGCGCTGGTACCCTCTCGATGTTTGATCTTTTGAGATTTCGGCGAATTTGGTAAAACACCTCTGATTTGAAAGACTTGCCGACCAAAATCCCAGCGGAGAAGTGCCGTTCCTATCGCGGCTCCGTCTTTTTCGATACCAGCCAATTCTTTGTTCGTCCATGAAGAACTTCGGGAAAATTCTGAGCTTGGTCCTGCGACAGCCCCTGGCGCTCTTGGGCGTGAGTGTCACAGCCCTGGTCGTGGGGGTCCTGTGGGGAGGCAACATCTCGGCCATTTATCCCATTGTGGAGGTTGCATTCCGCGGGGAATCGCTTCACTACTGGGTGGACTTGAAAATCGAAGAATGCCGCCAGGCGCAGCAGGCCATCCAGGAGCAGCTTGCCGCGATTGCCCACTCCCGGGGCGACGCGACCCTAAATCAGGAAGCTTGGTCACAGGGGTCGGGACAAGCTCCGCAAAGCGGGCTCTCCCAACAAACGCGGGCTCTTGAAGCGGAGCTGGCTCAGGTCCAGCTCAGGCAACGGCAGTACGAGTGGTTGCGGCCGTGGATCCAGCGTCTGACTCCACGAGATCCCTTTTCGACCCTTTGCTTTATTCTCGGTTTGCTCCTGCTGGGCACTGTTTTGAAGAGTGCGGCGCTGGTGACCAACTCCATTTTGGTGGCTCGAGTTGCCCATCAAACAATCCTTCAGCTCCGCCGTCAGCTCTTTGCCCATGCGCTGCGACTGGAGCTCAATCGGCCAGGCCAGGAAAGTGCCGCCCAGATGATGAGCCGATTCACGCACGACATGAACGCCATCCACGGAGGATTGACAATCCTGCTCGGCAAGATGACGCGCGAGCCGCTGAAAATGTTTGCCTGTCTGGCTGCGGCAGCCTACATTTGCTGGCCGCTTCTGATCTTCTCTTTGCTGGTGGTTCCGCCGGCGGGTTGGGCAATCTGGCGTCTGGGTCGACTTCTCAAAAAGGCCAATCGCAAGGCGATGGAGGAGATGGCCCAGCTTTATGGAACCCTGGAGGAGGCCCTGCGTGCCCTCCCGATCGTCAAAGCCTTCACCATGGAGCCCTATGAGCGGCGCCGCTTTTTCGATACGTGTCGGCGCTACTATGTCAAGGGCATGAAGATTGCAATGTACGACGCGCTGACCAATCCGGTCACCGAGGTTCTCGGAATTACCATCATCAGCCTCGCCATGATTGCCGGGGCCTACCTTGTTCTCCATCAGAAGACGACCTTCCTTGGGCTCACCATTTCCGCACAGCCGCTGTCCATGCCGGAACTCGTGCTCTTCTATGCCCTTCTGGCGGGAGCCGCTGATCCGGTGCGAAAACTCTCGGATGTCTTCTCGGGCCTCCAGGCCGCCTTTGCGGCGACCGATCGCGTTTACGCACTTCTGGAAAAAGCCCCGGATGTTCGGGAAAAGCCGGGCGCTCGATCGATCCCGCGGCACCGGAAGCACCTCGTGTTTGACCACGTCTGGTTTGGGTATGTGCCGGGTCGGCCAGTCCTTCGCGATATTAACCTCACGATTCCGTTTGGGGAGACCCTGGTCATCGTGGGTGGAAGCGGGTGTGGGAAGAGCACGCTCGTGGGGCTTATCCCCCGGTTTTTTGATCCCCAGCAGGGAGAAATTCGATTAGACGGCGTCCCGCTTCCGGATATCCGCCTGCGATCCCTCCGCAAGCAGATTGGCCTGGTAACCCAGGAGCCGGTTCTCTTCCACGATACGATCCTCAACAACATCAAATACGGTTCGCCCCACGCCACCGATGAACAGGCCGTTGATGCGGCACGGGCAGCCCATGCTCATCATTTCATCGAGCAACTTCCCAACGGTTACGACACGGTTGTTGGTCCGATGGGGGTAGGCCTGTCCGGGGGACAGCGCCAGCGGATCGCGCTGGCCCGGGCAATTCTTCGGGATCCTGCCATCCTTATCCTCGATGAGGCCACCAGCCAGATCGACGTGGAAAGCGAGCAACTCATTCAGGAGGCACTGGAGAAATTCATTATTGGTCGGACCACGATCATGATCACCCATCGGCTCAGCTCGATCGGTCTCGCCGATCGCGTGATGCTCATGCAAGATGGCCAAATCGTGGACATTGGCAGCCATGATGAGTTGCTCGCGCGATCGGCCATTTACCGGCGTTTTCATTCGCTGCAATACGAAGATCTCCGCGCTGCGTGATCCCTCTTGAGTGGACAGACGATCGAGGCATGGTAGTCCGGACAACGAACTCGGTCCGCTGACTCTTCCCCTTGTTCTCTACCGCCAGTAAGAATCTCAGACTTTGCCGAGACCTTCCGCGGGAGTGACATTTCAGCTCGGAGGGACCTGCTTGTACGGTCCACATGTCGACGTTGGATACTCCAATTCACGGACTGATCTTTAGCTGCTCGTATCAACTCTCTTTCAATCGTAGGGGCAATTCATGAATTGCCCCTACCATGCATCGAACCTTTGGCATCTCACCGCCCCATACTAAGGTGGGAATGGGTCGAAATCGGTTCGGGGTTGGCCACAACGGAAGCTCATTACGCCAAGTATGCTGCACGTTGATGCCTTCGGCGAGTGTTCGGCTGACGCACCTGGTAGAAACCGCCGTGTCGTCGTTTGTTTTTGGTATTTTGGTAACCGTGGTTCTGGCTGGGTTTCCGAAGCCGCCTCGTCGAGAGTAAAATCGGCCTAATCGAGGCCCCACGTGCTGCAACCGCGGCGGACCCAGCAAAATTTGTCCGGAGGCAGGCGTCGCCCGCCGGTCGTGTGCTCGAGAAATGAACCATCCTTGTCGAGTCACCGTATCGGTGGGTGAGAATGTCTAGTTAGCTGATGCTCAATTTGCGGCTTTCTAGCGACAGGCGTAGGCCTTATGACATTTCCGCAAGACCAAGCACCTCTGTTGCTCCTCCAGGATGTCCGCAAGTCGTTCCGAGAGCCGGACGGTGGGGAACTCCCCATCCTGGATATTCCCGAGTTCACCGTCGAAGCGGGGGAACAGGTTGTCATCGTGGGAGAAAGCGGGTGCGGGAAGACAACGCTCCTCCACATCATCGCGGGAATCAGTCGTCCTGATGAAGGTCAGGTCCGTATCGCCGGGTGGGATATCACCCTCCTTTCCGAGGCGGAATGTGACCGATTTCGGGCCGAGAATATCGGCTACGTATTCCAGACCTTTAATCTTCTGCCTGCTTTTACCGCCCTGGAAAATGTGCTGCTGGGCATGACGTTCGGGCGGGGCAAGCCGGATGTCAAACGAGCCAAACAGCTCTTGGAACGCGTCGGACTGGGTCACCGACTGCATCACAAACCGCGCCAGCTTTCAGTTGGGGAGCAGCAGCGCGTTTCGGTGGCGCGGGCGCTTGCCAATCGCCCGAAACTGATCCTCGCGGACGAACCCACAGCTAATGTGGACTCCAGCAACCAACAGGCGGTACTGGACTTGTTGCGGGAAGGTTGCCGGGAAGAAAATGTGGCCCTCATCCTTGTGACGCACAGTCCCGAGGTGGCCCGCCAGTTCCCCCGCATTGTTCATCTTCCCGATATTAACCTGGTTCTTTCCCACCGGCGGCGCTAAGAAGCAGGCGAAAAACTTCACATAATTCGTTCAAGCCGACAGTTGAGAAAACAAATCGAGGAGAGATCCATCGGGTATGCCTCTCTGGAAAATTGCCTGGCGAAGCATTCAACATCGTGCGGTGGCGTCGGTGCTCACGGCATTTTCGATGGCCCTGGGCGTAGCCCTGGTGGTGGCGGTCCTGGTGATCTACCACGTATTGGATCGTTCGTTCCGCCGCAGCTCTCAGGGCTACGACATGATCGTCGGCTCCGCCAAGGGAGGGCCTTTGGAACTGGTACTCAGTACCGTTTACTACCTTCAGCCTCCGCGGGGGACTATCCCGTATCAGGTTTACGAGGAGCTTCACCACGGCCAGTTCGCCACCGAAGTCGCGGCGGCCATTCCGGTGTGCATCGGGGGGAGCTACGCAGGCTATCCGGTGATCGCCACGGTTCCTGAAATGTTCGAAGAATTCCGATACCTGGGCGATCATCCCTACGAGTTCGAAGAAAACGGGCGGAACTTTCGGCATGATGCCCCTTTTGAGGCCGTCATCGGGGCAACTGTGGCACGGAAGGCGGGCCTCAAAGTGGGAGACACTTTTCGCATCACCCATGGCTTCGGCGGCCAGGGAGGCCACGAGCACCCCGAACAGTTCACCATCGTGGGGGTGCTGAAGCCAACAGGGACTCCCAATGACCGGGGAATTTTTGTCAATATCGAGGGCTTTTGGAAGCTCCATCTCCACGACCAGCATTCATCAGCAAGCTCTGAAGAGGAAACCCAGGGCGAAGAACAGAACACCGCAACAGGTTCGAGTCACGAGGAATCCGAGGCAACTCACACCGAAAACGAAAAGCTGCTGACGGCGGTTCTGGTCAAGCGTGACTGGACAAACACGGCCAAAGCGCTGGCTCTCCCGCAACTTGTTGGCAGAGAGCCAGGCGTCCAGTGTGTCATCCCCGCGGAAGAGGTGGCCAAATTGTTCGAAGGATTGCTCGGAAATATTCAGACCGTGTTGCTCATCTTCGCGGTCCTCATTGTGGTTGTGGCAGGAATTGGCCTGATGGTGAGCATCTATAACTCGATGAGTGAGCGGCGTCTGGAGATCGCGATCATGCGGGCGTTGGGGGCCAAGCGGACGACGGTGATGGCGGTCATCCTCCTGGAGTCGATCCTTCTGTCACTCGGTGGTGGGGCTTTCGGAGTTTGTTTGGGCCACGGTCTGATCGGCGCTTTTTCCGGCGTCATTTTTGAAGAAACCGGTGTCCAGATTTCCGCCCTCAGTTTCCAGCCGATCGAGCTGGTGCTGGTCCCGGGGCTGATTATTCTCGCCTCAATTGTGGGTTATCTGCCTGCCCTTATCGCATACCGGACGGATGTGGCCCGGGCACTGGCTTCCGGCGTCTAAGCTTTCCCCCGGTATGGGAATGCATTCCCATCTCATTGGTACAAAATTGCGCGGTTACCGGTGCGGAACTTTCACGGTGAGGTCGGGTTAATATCCAGTGGAGAGCGGTGGACGCTCTCCGGTCGGCAGAGACTTACCAGACCCGACCCGTAGGATTTTCTTAGAGGTGTCGTGTTGCACATGTGGAGGGTTGTCACATGAGGATGCGCGCGTGGACAGCGGTGTTAGTCTTTGGCTTGGGATTGGCTTTGGTCGCGGGAACGGCTCTCGCGCAGCCGCCGGGAGGACGAGGTGGGCAGCGGGGACCGGGCGGACCTTTCGGTTTCGCCCCGGGCGGTGGAATGGGCGTCCAGTTCCTCCTGCGGTCTGAAAAAATCCAAAAGGAACTGGAGTTGACAGACGACCAAAAGGCGCAGTTGCAAAAGATCAGCGAGCAGGCGCGGGAGAAAATGCGGGAGGCCTTCCAAAGTGGCCAGCGCGACCCGCAGCGGTTCCGTCAGCTCCAGGAAGAGACCAACAAGGCCATCGAGAATGTGCTCCTGCCCCATCAGCAGAAGCGGTTGAATCAAATCCAGCTCCAGTTGGGTGGGATTGCCGCGGCGGTGGAACGGGAAGACGTCCGCAAGGAACTGGGAATCAGCGAGGATCAACTGGCCAAGATCCGTGAAGCCCGCGACAAAGTTCGTGAGGAGCTCCGCGGCCAGCGGCCACAACAGGGCGAGCGTCCCGATCCCGCCCAAATGCGCGAGCGATTCCGTGAAATGCGGCAGAAGGTGGAGGAAGCCGTGCTGGGCCAGCTGACCGAGGAACAGAAGAAGAAGTGGAACGATATGATCGGTGAGAAGATCGATATCGACTTCAGTGAACTGTTCCCGGCACCGGCTGGTGGCCCCGGTGGTCCGGGTGGCCCGGGCGCCCGTCGCGGTGGCGGCAACCGGGGAGCCTGATCGGCTCGTCGATAAGTTTCCCTGGAGTTGAGTGAGCCACGGGGCCCGATCCATAATCAGTGATATGATCAGTATTGTGATCATGCTAATGCAATAATGGACGGGCCCCAATTCTTTGGCGCTCGGTGATCGGAGTAGGTTTCAGTTCGGATTTATGGAACCTCGCGGTTTGACTGGCTGTAAAATTGCATGGGGTGGTGGTGGGGGCGAGTGCGCGAGCTCGCTCGGTAGCAATGGTTAAATGAGCGGGCTCAGTGACCGAATGGGCTCGCTCACATTCCCCTCCGTGCCAGTCCCACCTGAAGCGCGTTTGGTTAGACCTGCCTGGTTGGCGTGCTGCTGAGGAACAAACGGGTGGCGGTCGCCATTTTTAGCGACCGCCGCAATAGACGGTGAGAGATCGGACAGCAGATCCGGGGAATGGAGGTTCGTCAGGGCGACGAGTTGTCCGCGTTTTCTCCGCAGCGGTCCGAGCAATCGGACACCCAGGGGCTAAGCCGTTTGACGAAGAGTGACGTTTCGATGGAAGCCGGTGAAATTCTCGTGCGAAAAGGACTTTTGACCCCCCAGCAGTTGCAGCTTGCCCGGCGCAATCAGGGCGAAGGACGGCGTCTCGATCAGGCGGCCGTTGGGCTGGGGTTGCTCACGGAAGAGGAAGCGCTCCGCGCGCTGGGGGAAGAGCTCGGCATAGAGTACGTCGATCTTTCGGAAGTCAAGATCGATCCCAGCATTCTGCGAAATTTCCCGGTCAAATTCATCTATCGGGAATCGCTGTTCCCAATTAAGGAGGAAAACGGCACCCTGGTGGTTGCCACGAGCGACCCATTTAATCTTTATCCCCTTGACGAACTGGCAACCGCAACGGGGAAAACCGTCGTCCCCGTCCTTGCCTCGCGGGCGGAAATCGCCAAGCTTATTAAGACCTATCTCGGGGTCGGCGGAGAGACAATCGACGAACTGATCGCCCAGAGTCAGCAGGAAGAAGAAAATCAGATCGAATTGCTGGAAGAAATTGAGACGGATGGATCGGAGCTGTCTCAGCTCGCCCAGGAACCGTCGGTCGTTCGCCTGGTCAATGAGATTCTGCTGGAGGCGATTGAACTGCGGGCGAGCGACGTCCACATTGAGTCGCAGCCCTCGGGACTGAAAATCCGTTACCGCATCGACGGCGTTCTCCATCCGCAGCCGGTTCCCCCGGAGATCAACCGTTTCCAGGCTGCCATCATCAGCCGCCTCAAGATCATGGCCCGTCTCAATATTGCGGAGCGTCGTCTCCCGCAGGACGGCCGAATCCAATTGCGGGTGGCAGGTCGCGAGGTGGACGTGCGTGTCTCGGTCATCCCCATGATCCACGGCGAGGGGGTTGTGCTCCGTCTGCTCGATAAGGGGGCGATGGAGTTCAATCTCCGCAAGCTGGGCATGGAAGAGGACGTCTACCAGAAATTCCACGAATTGATCAACCTGCCCCACGGCATCATCCTGGTGACCGGTCCGACGGGTTCTGGTAAGACGACCACGCTCTACAGCGCTCTGCTGGAGATTCGCGACGAGTCGATCAAGATCATCACCACTGAAGACCCCGTCGAATATCAGTTGGAAGGAATCAATCAGATTCAGGTGCACCCCAAAATCGGGCTGACTTTCGCTAACTCCTTGCGGAGCATCCTGCGGCATGACCCGGATGTGATTCTGGTGGGTGAGATCCGCGACCTGGAGACTGCCGAGAACGCCATCCAGGCATCCCTCACCGGTCACCTTGTGTTCAGCACTCTGCACACCAATGATGCCGCGGGGGCCTTTACCCGTTTGACCGATATGGGGGTGGAGCCTTTTCTGGTGTCGAGTACCGTCGAGGCGGTGATGGCCCAGCGATTGGTCCGCACCCTGTGTCCGGAATGCAAGGAACCATATCGGCCAAAACCCGAGGAACTGCCGCGTGATTTCCCCAAGGAGATTCTCGAGGAAGGCGTCTTGCTGTACAGGGCGGTAGGTTGTCGGGCGTGCCGGCACGTGGGGTACAAAGGCCGAATCGGTATTTTTGAGCTCCTGGTCAGCAGCGAGCGGATTCGTGAGCTGGCGCACGATCGGGCGAGCAGTTGGGCGATCCGTCAGGCCGCCATCGAAGAAGGCATGATCACTCTCCGTCAGGACGCTTGGCGGAAAGTTTTGAGCGGCCGGACTACAATAGAGGAAATCGACCGCGTCACCCGTCCGGATGAGCATTGAGCCGTTTCGTCTTCCGTGCAGCGTAATGGGACGGATGGCAGATCCCGATCGTTATGCAAAACGGAGCGTCTGGGCTGTTGGACGTCAGCGGATGTTAAACGAGTTGAGTGGAATAAACTGTCGGTAAATCATCGACGTTACGGGTGAGGCTCGTCAGGCCCTCTCGTGCGGGGACAAGATGCCGGAATTCAGTTACGTCGCGGTTGACAGCAGCGGCAAAAAAGTGACCGGGTCGATTGAGGCAGCGACCCAGCGGGAAGCGCTCGCCACGATCGCCAGCCGGGAGCTTTATCCCGTCGAGATCCGCGCGGAAGCTCCGCCCCGGCGTCTTTTTCAACGAAGTCGGGTGCCCGCCCAAACGATGGCCGTCGTGTACGGTCAGCTCGCCGATCTTCTTCGCAGTGGTGTTCCGCTGTTAAAGGCGCTGCAAATCGTGCGGGCGCAGTCGATTCATCCCGTTCTCAAAGAGGTTCTTGGTGAAGTGGCCCGGCGGGTGGAAGACGGGGCCGGACTGGGCGACGCCATGGCCCGCTTTCCGCACATCTTCAGCGAGATGGCGGTGAGCATGGTGCGGGCGGGGTCCGAAGGCGGTTTTCTGGAAGAGGCCCTTTACCGCGTCTCGGAATTTACCGAAGCCACGGAAGACTTGCGGAAGCGTGTCAAAGGGGCGATGGCCTATCCCGTCATGCTGATTGTCATCGGCACGATCGTGGTGAGTGCCCTCCTGGTTTTTCTTGTACCGAAGTTCGAGGGACTTTTCGAGAATCTCCGCAACCGCAATGAGTTGCCCGCGTTAACCGAAGGACTGCTCTCGTTTAGTGCTTTCATCCAATCATGGGGGCTTTGGGTAGCGGGCGGACTAATTGTGGTGATTATGGGACTTCGCGCCTGGCTGCGAAGTGAATCAGGCCGCCGCTTATGGGACCGGTACATCATTAAAGTGCCTGTTCTGGGAACGATTGTTCTCAACTTTGCGGTCGCCCGCTTTTGTCGCGTGCTTGGAACCTTGCTGCGAAATGGCGTTCAGATTCTGCGAGCCCTGGAAATTGCCAGCGAGGCGACGGGAAATGTCCTTTTGGCCGAGGCAATCCAGAAAGCCGCCAAGAGTATCTCTCAGGGCCAGCGATTGGCTGTGCCTCTCGCCAGTTGTCGGCTCTTTCCCCCTATGGTTATCGAGATGATCTCGGTGGCGGAAGAGGCCAACACCCTGGAAACCGTCCTCATTCAGATTGCGGAGGCCCTGGAGCGAAGAACGTGGCGTCAGCTCGATGTTGGGGTACGGTTACTCGAGCCCATCCTGTTGCTCCTGGTGGCGTCCGGCGTTTTGGTGGTGGTCGTGGCGCTGCTCCTGCCCATCTTCAAGATGAGTCAGGCGATTTAGCGGGCAAAATCGGCGTCAGTCGGGACAAAACGACGACGTAGACGAAGCAGCCTCCAATTTTGGGGGATTATGCCCTTCGGTAATGGGGCGAAGCGTTTTCGCTTGGCGAGCGTTAGTATCTTTGGAGGGATGATTTATTAGGGATCGGTGGGATGTTACGAGTTTCCCGCCGGAGAAGGGAAGAAGACCAAAGGGAAAAGGATAACGTTGTGATGAAGCTAAGGACCATTTGGAAAGGGATGAATCGGGAACGTCGGAGAGGTTTGACCCTCATCGAGGTGCTCATCGTGTTGACGATCCTCCTGGTGATCGCCTCGCTGGCTGTAACGAACCTCATTCCGATGCAGCGTCGGGCATATGAAAATGCCGCGCGGACGCAGATCAAGGCGTTTGAACAGGCGTGTGACGCGTACTATCTCGATCTCAACGACTATCCGCCCTCTTTGGATGCCTTGATCGCCCCACCCGCGGATCTTCCCGACCCTACCAAATGGAATGGCCCCTACCTCAACACGCAGGCCGTGCCTCTGGATCCCTGGCAGCATGAGTATTTGTACATGTATCCGCCGCAGAGAAACACAACAGGGCGGCCAGATATCTGGTCGATGGGCCCCGACGGCGTGGACGGAACAGAGGACGATATCACAAATTGGGGCCAGTAATACTGGATTTTCAGAAATGGCTTGGTCCTTTATCACAATGAGACCGCCGTCATGGTGCTTTGCCACCCCGTTTCACTGGTCGATAAACTTGCCCGTGCGCTTCTGGCAGGAAAAAAGAGTCAACGGCGAGGGCGCAAACTGAAGTCGTGTTGGGAGCGACCAGTACGGCGGGGTTTCACGCTTGTCGAGATCATCATCGTTCTGGGACTTGTCGTGATCATCGGTGGATTGGTCCTGACGGCCATTCAGAAGCCAATGGCGGGCCGACGACTTCAGTTGGCTGCCGATCAAATTCGGGCGGAATGGGCCCGAGCCCGCGCTCGAGCCATGGCCAGTGGTCAAATCTACTGCTTCGTCTGCGAACTGGGAGGGAGCGGATACGCAGTCCAGCCGTGGAGTGAGGCGGGAATCCAATCGGGTGGCGTGACGGAAGTGGATCAGTCGCTGCCGCCTCTTGATAGTGGAAGCACTGGTGCTCTGCCCTTGCCGGGTTCCCAGGGTACTGACACGGGGCTGGGGACGGTGATCGCTGGTCGCAAAGAGTTGCCGGAAAAGATCACATTTGCCGACCTCCAGGTGATGGACTCCGATCTGAGCGCAACCTTTTCCGAAAGCGTCACCGGTTTGGGAATTGGTGCATCGGTGATGGGTATAGCCGCACCCTTAGGTGGCAGTTCATCTGGCACAACCATCTTTTTCTTTCCCGATGGATCGACCAGCTCGGCCCTTCTGACGCTGCAAAACGAGTACGGACGGCGAATTGACATCTCCCTGCGGGGACTGACCGGCTCCGTGCTGGTCGGAGATCCTTACAACGGAGAGCATGAAGGGACCACCACATTGGTCGGGCAACAGGGCTCTTCGCCATGACCGCCACAGTGAAAACGATTGCCCGAAAGCCTTACCGCAGGCGGGGCCCTTGGGGCTTCACGCTCCTGGAAGTAATCCTCGCCCTGGCCATTCTCTTGACGTCGCTGGCAGCGATCGGGCAACTGGTTTACAACGCCTATCGAAACGCTGCTCGTGTGCGGGATTTCACACGGGCGCAGCTGATCGCGGAGGCGATTCTGGCGCAACTTAACGCCGGAGCCCTGCCGCTGGAAACCGTGGCCGATGCTCCCGTGGAAGACATCGACGATACGGTCGAACCGGGATGGCTGTACACTGTGGACATTGCTCCCTTGGAGTTGGATGGATTGCTTAGCGTGCAGGTCATCGTGGCCCAGGACCCGAGCGTGGTGGCCCATCCGGTTCAGTACAGCCTGACGCAATGGATGCTCGATCCGACCATGGAGTTTACTCAACCTGGCGAAGAGGAAAGTGCGGCAGCGACGTCAACCAGCTCCGGCGAGAGCGGCGCCGCGTCCTCGGAAACATTGAACGAGTGATTGCGGCGGCGTGTGTTGGCACGTTGAAAGTCTCGCAAAGTTATGGTTAAACCAAGTGGCATCCTTCGAGTGAGACAAGGCAGGCCCGACCGGTATTGTCCCGGCCGGGTGCAGGGAAACCGCGGCTTCACGCTGCTGGAAGTGATTGTGGCCCTGGGGTTGGTCGCGATTCTTCTCGCTGCACTGGGCGCCGCGGTGGACTTCCATTATCGGGTAGTTCAAAAGGCCCGGGCCCAGGTGGAGGAAGCCCAACTCGCCCGCACTTTATTGGAACGCATTGCCCAGGACATCCGTGGGGCGGTGCCATATGATCCGGTCAATTTTGAGAAGCTCATCCCCGGTCTGGTGACCCAGGCGGCGCAAAGTGATTTGGCGTCGCTGGCCGGCAGTTCAGGGTTGGACAGCGAATTGCTGGGGGAATCAACCGGGGAAAGCAACATGAGTGAACTGGGGGGAGATTGGACCATGACCACGCTTCCCCGGTCGGTCCCGGGGTTGTATGGGGGGCCGGACTGGATCGAGGTGGATGTCAGCCGACTACCGCGGCCGGATCAACTCTCCTCGGAAATAACGTTGTCCTCGGAAGGCCTTTTCATCGACCGTGTCAGCGATGTGAAAACGGTGGCCTACTTCGTCGTTTCACCGGAGGAAACGATCAACTATTCGTTCACCACAATGCCGGGCGTAACCGGATTTGAGGAACAAGGCGGTCTGGTACGGCGGGAACTAGACCGGGCGGTTACGGTCTGGGCATCACAAAGCGGTGAGCTCGACACGATTGACCAGCAGCTGCAGCCCATCGCTCCCGAAGTGGCAGCGATTCAATTTGCTTACTTTGACGGCTCGGGATGGACCGACTCGTGGGATTCGGGTTCGCAGGGATGTCTTCCCAAAGCGGTGGAAATTCGCCTGTATCTGCGGCCGAAATCAACCGGCCTTGAAGAGACGTTCGCCGGTGCCTCCGGTGCACTCACGGAACTGTCTTCCCAGGACGTGAGCGGAATGGCGAGTACCAGTTCCGGACTTTTGCTGGATACAAGTGCCTATCACGTGTATCGCACGGTGGTGTACTTACCGGCGGCGCACGAAACCGGAACTCTCGGTGCCACAGCGGGGGCCGAAAGCACCGGCGAATCGAGTTCCGGCGAGCAAATGACGCCCGAGGAAGAAGGAATGGAGGAAGCACCTGAGGAGCAGACACCGTCAGGAGGTGGCGGTGCTGCGGCACCGGGAGGTGGTCGGTCGGGAGGCTCAGGCCGCGGCGGTGACTCAAGCCGCGACGGTGACTCAGGCCGCGGTGGTGACTCAGGCCGAGATGAAGGTGGGTCGCGCGCTGGCGAGGGCGGTCGAGGCGGCACGCCACCAGGCGCCGGGCCATCCGGAGGAGGCTCACCGGGTGGGTTTGGGCCACCTCCGTCTGGCTTAGGCGGTCCGCCTTCTGGCCCACCGGGAGGACCAGGAGGTCCCCCGCCCGGAGGCTTTCCATCGGGAGGACCGCCCCGATGATGAGGCTGTTTGGGCCGGCCCTAATACTTGAGCACGTGTTTTGTGTGACTGCTATGCTGTCGGCGGTATGACTGTGAATCAACTGGGAGGACATCAACGACAGGGCCAGCGCCGTTCTCAGCGCGTGAGGCACGCCGGTATTTCCCGCCGGCGGCGTGGGATGGTGCTTCTTGTGGTGCTCGTGACGGTCGCGCTTCTTTCGTTGGCGGCCTTAACTTTAGGAGATCTCATGCTGGCGGAGCGCGAAGGCGCACATATCTCCAATCGGATGGCTCAAGCGCGTGCCCTTGCCGCTTCCGGGGTGGAAGCGGTTCGCCTCTTTGTCTCAATGGATGAGGAATGGCAAAACGACAACGGCGGTTGGTTTAACAATCCGGCATGGTTCTCCGGAATGGTTGTGCACCAAACCGCCGATCCGCTTGATACCGGGCTTTTCTCCGTCATTGCACCCGATTGGGAAGACACTATGGGCACGGCCATCCGATATGGCCTGGAAAACGAGTCGGCCAAACTCAACGTCAACAGTCTGCTCTTGGCCGACCAATACGCAGAGAACGGAGGACGGCAACTTCTCATGGGGTTGCCCGGCATGACGGAAGACATCGCCGACGCGATCATGGACTGGCTGGATGCCGACGACGAACCGCGGGAGTTTGGCGCTGAAATCGAATACTATTCAGGGCTGTCCCCCGCCTACGCGACGAAAAATGGCCCGCTGGAAACCATCGAGGAGTTGCTTCTTGTGCGGGGGGTGACGCCCGAACTGCTCTTCGGGGCAGACCGCAATCGTAACGGCATCATCGATGCGGATGAAACCATTCCCGAAGCCTTTGCCGGGCTGAGCGCTGACGATCCCGTCGCTTATCGCGGCTGGTCCGCGTATCTCACCCTGTACAGCATGGAACTGAACGTTCGTCCCGATGGCCGAGCCAAGATCAACATCAATCAGGACGACCTCGAGGCTCTCTATAATCAACTGGAAGAAGAATTTGGCCACGACGTGGCGACGTTTATTGTGGGCTACCGCCAGAATGGGCCCTATGAGGGGACGGAGCAGTCCGAACCGATGCCCGCGGACGCCCAGATTGACTTCTCGCGGCCTTCCCGCGTCAAATTCAGTACCGTGCTCGATCTCATTGGTGCAAAAGTCCGGATGCAATTCGCAGGTGAGAATGAGCCGCGGGTGATTGACCCCGTGTTTCCCAATGACCCGGCACTGCTGCGAACCATCTTACCGCTGATCATGGCGAATCTCACGGCCACCTCGAGCAAAGTGATCCCAGGGCGCATCAACATCAACCTTGCGCCACGGTCCATCCTGTACGGAATTCCCACGCTGGATCCCAGTGTGGCCGAGATGATCATTCAAGCCCGACCCAAAGACCCCACTCTCATCGACGACGAGAATTACCGTTATGAGACCTGGATTCTTGCGGACGGCCTGGTGACGCTTGACGAAATGAAAGCCCTCATGCCGTTCATCACGTGCGGGGGTAATGTTTACCGGGCGCAGGTGGTTGGATATTTCGCCGGTGGGGGACCAAGTTGTCGGGTGGAGGCGATTGTTGACGCTACCGTTCGCCCGGCCCGGCTATTATTCTGGAGAGATATGAGCCATCTTGGACGCGGATTTCCGTTAGACGTCCTGGGATCTTCCGGGCAGATGGCTGGTCTTGGTCGTGCAGGGACGGTCGTGTCCCCTTGAGGTAACAGCCCATGGCACGCTGGTTGGCCTACGAATGGAACGATCGGGAATTGAGGGTGGCAGTTGCCACGTCTCGGTCGGATCGTCTCATCCTGGAGCATCTGTTCGATGTCAATCTACGCGATGCGTTGGGTGGAGCGCCGGCGGGTGAAGAGCCGTTCCGGCCGAGCGCGGAGGATATCGGACGTTGCCTGGCCGCTGCATTAGCCGCCCGCAATATCCGGCGTCCGACCACGTTCGTGACCATCAGCCGTTCGCTGGTGGAACTCCGTCAACTCTCGGTGCCGCCGGTGTCCGACGACGATCTGCCGGAGGTTGTCAAACTTCAAGCGCTGCGGGAGTTCACGCACGTTACTGAAGACTGGAGCATCGATTATCTGCCGCTGGACGGAGATCCTACTCAGCCGAGAAATGTACTGGTGGCAGCGCTTTCTCCCCAGCTTTTAAGTCAAATCCAGGACACATGCCGGGTTGCCCAACTCCGCCCGGAACGCCTGCTTCTGCGCCCGTGCGCCTCGGCCTCGTTGGCTCGCCGTTGTCTGCCTCTTTCGGAAGGAGAAATCCGGCTGGTTATTGACCTGGTCGGAGATGAGGTGGATCTTTCGGTGATCGTGGAGGGGCGGTTGGTGTTCATGCGGACCGCCCGTCTGGTCGGTGATCCGCTTCGTGATCCATCCTCGGCCGAGACGCTGGTGGGCGAAATTCGCCGGACAATGATGGCGGCCCAGAATCAATTGGGTGGTGGCCGGGCGAATCACCTTGTTCTCTGCGGGAATACGCCGGCCCACGAGCATCTTGTTGGGTTGCTCCACGAGCGACTGGACCTCTCTGCCAGTTGTTTCAATCCTTTCCAGCCCTTCGTGCTCAGTCCCCAGCTGGCGGAATCGCTTCCCGACCATCCCGGAGAGTACACAGCACTGCTGGGAGTTCTTGCGGACGAGAAGGAAAAAATCACGCCACCGCTCGATTTCCTCCATCCGCACCGCCGTCCCGAGCCGCCGTCTAAGAAGCGGCAGCTTTTGGTGGCCGGTGTCGGTGCAGCCGTTCTCGTGGCACTCGGGGTCGGTTACGGGTGGTGGCAATTGGCGCAGCTCGATCAGGAAATAGCGCAGCTCCGCACGCGGCAATCGGAACTGGATCGCGAATTGAAGGCAGGAGCCGAAGTGGCGCAGCTCGCCCAGGCTGTTCGCGGGTGGCTCGGTTCCCGGGTGGACTGGCTGGAAGAACTGAAGCGTTTAAACGAGAAAATCCCTTCTGCAAAAGAGGTGATGCTCACCAAGGTGTCGCTGGCTGCTGGATCGAAGGCGGGCGAAATTTCGCTGGAAGGCTTCGCCGCCACGAGTGAAAGCGTCCAGAAAATGGAGCAGGCTCTTGAGGATGAAACCCACCGGGTCGTTTCCAAAGGAAAAGCGGAAGACGATTCTCAAAAACCGTACACGCTTCGCTTTGGAACGTCCGTCGTGATTCGGTCCACTCCTCCGGCGCCGGCCCGCTCCGGCCGCGCGCCGGCTGCCCGCACGCCGGGCCTGACTCCCACCGCGGCTCCCCGTTCCGCGGCCCCGAGACAAACCGTGAGGTGACGCCATGAAACTCGGGCAAAGGGAACGCATACTGGCACTTGTGGCAGCCGTCCTGATCGCGTTTGTCGCGGGGCGGACGATTTGGGCAATCGTTTCAACTCCGTTCCGCATCCGGCAAACGGCTCGGGCAACGCTCATCAATTCGATTTGGGCTAAAGAGAGACAACTTCAGGATATCCAAAAGGCCAAAGAGCAGCTCAAAGAATGGGCGGCACGCTCCCTGCCGGCCGATCCCGCCGTCGCACGTCGCCTTTATCAAAATTGGCTTCTTGAATGTGCCCAAAATGCCCGGTTGGAAGCCATCCAGGTGGACAGCGGGGAAGTACGGCGGGAAAAGAATCTGTTCTACCGCATGCCATTTACTGTCCGCGGACAGGGCACCCTCGAATCACTCACGCGATTTCTTTACGCCTTCTATTCGCGGGACTATCTGCATGCCATTCAGCGACTATCGATCACGCCGGTGAAAGAAGGAAAACGCATTGACCTGTTGATCAGTATCGAGGCGATCGCCCTTGATGATGCAGTGGCGAAAGATAGTTTGCCGAGCGGGCCCCTCGTGGAGCGAAAGCTGCCGGATTTAAAGGAGTATGTCAAGACTATCGTGGATCGGAACGTGTTTGTGGCGTACACTCCGCCTCCACCCCCGCCTCCGCCTTCGCCACCGCGACCAACGCGGCCGGTGCGACCGCCTACGCCACCGCCGGAGCCGGTTCTTGATCCTAGCCAGTTTGCTTACGTGAACGGCATCGTTGAGGTCAATGGCAAGCGGGAAGTGTGGCTTTACATACGGACGGAAAACAAAACACTCCGGTTGGGTGAAAACGATACGTTCGAGGTCGGCGAAGTCCGCGGGCGCGTTCTCAAAATCGGAGTTCGCGAGGTGAATCTGGAGATCAACGGGCATGTTCGCACTCTGGCCCTGGGAGATAATCTGGCGGCCGCACTTGCCCGCGATCGAAGCTGAGACACCCCAGAATATCTGCTGTTGGATGTCTCAACCAACCACAATGCGCAAAAACAGGATAGCAATAATGGATTACCAGTGGCGCGCCCTAGTTTTCTCGTCCCGGGGTGCAATTCGCCTTGACGGCATCTTTGCGGAGCTCGCACCCGGTTTGCCGCTGATCCATTCCCGCTTTGTCTTCGGTCCGGCAAAGACGTGTGAGCTTCGGCAAGCTGGTTAGACGGGTGAGATTCAGCCCGGAGGGACCTCTCCCGGAGGGACCTGCTTGTCAGGTCCGCGGTTCGACGTTCGATCATCCATTCCTTTATCACCGGGCACGACAAGCGTGCCCCTCCGAAAAGATCCATAAAGCATCCGGCGCCGCCAAATGGACTGAATTCCAGTAGGGGGAATTCATGAACAGCCCCTACGACCGACACATTCAGCCTTTGGCCTCTCACAGCTCCATACAAAAACTGGGGACGAGTCAGATCTTGCCGGGCTTTTCCAACAATTTCGCGGCGCTAAAATTGTGCGCCTCCTGTTGGTGTGAGTATCGTCCCGTTACCCCCTTGCGAGGAGATGCCGCAATGAACGTCGAATCCACACGCCGCGAGTTCCTGCAAACAGTTATTGCCGGTTTGGCACTTGGCCGCAGCATGCTACTGGCTCAGGAGTCCAGTCCCGCCGGGCTACCCACGCGTCCGTTGGGCAAGACCGGCGAACGTGTGAGCATCATCGGGCTGGGTGGCTGGGACATCGGAGCCATTCGTGATGAAAAGGAAGCCATCGCGATCATGCATGAAGCCATCGACAATGGCCTGACATTCTTCGATAACTGCTGGGACTATCACAACGGTGGAAGCGAGGAACGCATGGGAAAGGCCCTTGCGCAGAATGGATATCGCGACAAGGTTTTCCTCATGACCAAAGTGTGTGGACGGGATTACAAAACCGCCCGGCAAAATCTCGAGGACAGCCTCCGCCGTCTTCGCACGGATCGGATCGATTTGTGGCAGTTTCACGGCATTCAATGGAACGACGATCCGGATCTCATCTTCGCCGAAAATGGAGCCCTCAAGTGCGCCCTCGAGGCCCGCAAGGCGGGGAAGGTTCGTTATATCGGTTTTACCGGCCACAAAAATCCGCGGTTTCATCTGGCGATGCTCGCCAAACCTTTCGAATGGGACACTGTTCAAATGCCCATCAACATCCTGGATGCGCATTACGAAAGTTTCCAAAAGCAAGTATTGCCGGTGTGTGTGGAACGTAAGATTGGCGCCATCGGTATGAAGGCCCTGGCTTCGCAGGGCGGCCGATTGCCGCGGGAGCTGGGCATACCAGCGCCCCTGCTCCGACGGTTTGCCCTTTCGCTGCCCATTTCCAGCCTCATTTGTGGCATTCAATCGGGGGAGAACCTGCGGCAAGACATCGAGATGGCCAGGAATTTCCGCCCGCTTTCTGATGAGGAAGTCCAGGAACTCCTGGCGAAAGCGGCAGGGCCCGCGGCCAGCGGTCAAATCGAGCAGTACAAGGTGGGCAACTACGGCTGCGATTGGTGGCACAATCTGGCCAAACGCGCGTAACGCGCCGCACAACCGATTGGCACGGTCTCCATTCCGCAGATGTCCCGCAAAATTTTTCTGTTAATCTGCAAAGGATAGATAGCTTTTGCCGATATCCGGTAATAAGATCGGTCAGGAAGACTTTGCAGGTCTGTTTGCCTGAGCAGGACATCGGCGGAGTGTCATCAATGGCTTTGCACGTGGATCGCGCGCAGGATGTCGCGGCCGGCAGGGATGATGATCTTTCCGTCCCGCGACTCACTTTTACGTTGCTGTATCAAACCGGCATCAACGGGAATCCTTTCCGTTGGCGGTTCATCCTTCGTTCGGAAGAGGGCCACGACGAGTTTATAGCCGAGGACGAGGAGCCCGGCGTTTGTGGCGAGCGACTCGAGCTTCTCACGATTGCCCGGGCTCTCGAATCCCTCAACCAGTCGGCTAAGGTGATTATCTGGACGCACAGTCCGGCAGTTCGCGAGGGCCTCCTGTTTGGACTGCATGAGTGGCCTCAGTCAGGTTGGCACTGGGATTACTACGACCAGCGGGTTCCGGTACGAAACCGGGATTTGTGGCAGCGGATAGCCCGGGCCACCAGGTTCCACGAAATCGAATGCCGAGTGTGGCGTATTGATCCTCCCCACTGGCGAGAGGGAGATTGCGTCTCCGACGGGGTGACTGTCTCTGCCGCGAGGTCTGCTCGAAGGGAAGGTCCCGGAGAGCATCATCCTGTGATGAAGTCGTCGCTGATTGGTCAAAGACTGAGGTGGCTTGTGGGATGGATCCGGCCCTCAAGTTGGCGAGCCCGTATGGCGAGCTCGCTGAAAGCGAGTTGGTAATCTCGTCGGTGTTCGGTGGGTGGCCGCGATTTTTTGAGTCGGGCGGCTTTCCGGAGAAAATTGGGCCGTAAAATTTTTTTGAGAAGGTCAGCAAAAGGGGCGAATCCCGCCTCAATAATTTTCACGCCTTTGCCAAGCCGGGGCTGTCAAATCGATCTGAAAAGTGTGCCCATGTGTATTGTTTGGGTTTTAGTGACAATGTTGGCAATATAGAGAATCTGGATGAATGGCATGCTTTTCTGACGATGCCATTACAAAGCCGGTTCTTTGAAACCGTATTGCGTGAGAAATTCGAAAAACTTGGGTAAAATAAGCTGCGTCATGGGTGACATGGGAGACAAGGAGGTGACCGTGCGGACGCATATTCCTTTGGAGCATTTAGGTCGGCTTCTGGAGGGAAAACACGAGAATCCATTCGAAGTGCTGGGACCCCACGTGGTGGAGGAAGACGGGCGAAAGCTCCTGTCTATTCGCGCGTTCCTCCCCCATTCCAAGCAGGCCTGGGTCATCGATCTGGCGCACGAGGGCGTGCCCCGGCCGATGCGCCGGATTCACCCTGCCGGCCTGTACGAGGCCCTCTGCCCACTAAATGGCCAGCAACCTCAGTATTTGCTTCGGGTGGCCGAGGAAGATGGCAAACAGGTGATCATGCACGACCCGTACACTTTTCCTCCGCTTTTGACGGATTACGACCTCTATTTACTCGGCGAGGGACGCCACTGGCGATGCTACAACAAACTGGGCGCGCAGCTCCGTACGGTTAACGGAGTTGAGGGCGTGAACTTTGCCGTTTGGGCACCTAACGCCACAAGCGTCAGTGTTATCGGAGACTTCAACCGCTGGGATGGCCGCTGCCATCCCATGCGGAAACACATCCCCAATGGATTTTGGGAAATCTTCATCCCCGGTCTGAAAGAGGGCGACCTGTACAAATTTCAGATCCGCTATCATGACCAGGTTTTTGAGAAGGCCGATCCGTTCGGGTTCTGGGCCGAGGTGCCGCCGCGGAGTGCCTCCCGCGTTTTCAACATCAATCGTTACCAGTGGCACGACCAGGAATGGATGGAACAGCGAAAGAAGCGGAACTGGCTGGAAGAACCCATTTCCATTTACGAAGTCCACCTGGGAAGCTGGCGGCGGCCAAAGGACAACCCCACTGGCTGGATGAATTATCGCGAGCTTGCCCACGAGCTTGTGGACTACGTTAAAAAGATGGGCTACACCCACATCGAGCTTTTGCCCATCGCTGAGCACCCTCTCACAGCAAGTTGGGGATACCAGGTGGTGGGTTACTACGCGGTCACTTCCCGGTACGGGACGCCCGAGGATTTTCAATACTTTGTCGACTACTGCCATCAGAACGGCATCGGTGTCATTATCGACTGGGTGCCCGGCCACTTTCCGAAAGACGGCCATGGGCTCCGCCGGTTCGATGGGACCGCCCTCTATGAGCATGAAGATCCCCGCCTGGGTGAGCATCGCGACTGGGGAACGCATATTTTCAATTACGGCCGGTACGAGGTCCGTAACTACCTGATTGCTAATGCGCTCTTCTGGTTCGACAAATATCACGTGGATGGCATCCGCGTGGATGCCGTGGCCTCCATGCTGTACCTGGATTACAGCAAGGGGCCGGGCGAGTGGCTTCCCAATGAATTTGGCGGCCGGGAGAATCTCCAGGCCATCGCTTTCCTCAAACTGCTCAATGAACAGGTGCACCTGCAATTTCCGGGGGTTCTGACAATTGCCGAGGAATCCACGGCCTGGCCAGGGGTTTCGCATCCCACGTACCAGGGCGGTCTCGGCTTCAGCATGAAGTGGAACATGGGTTGGATGAACGACACCCGCCGCTACATGCACAAGGACCCCATTTACCGGAAGTATCACCACAATGAGCTCACCTTCAGCCTAATCTATGCCTTCCACGAAAATTTCGTCCTTCCGCTGTCGCACGACGAGGTCGTTCACGGAAAGGGCTCGCTGATTTCCCAAATGCCGGGCGATTGGTGGCAGAAGTTTGCGAATCTTCGGCTGCTGTACACCTACATGTGGACACACCCCGGCAAAAAATTGCTCTTCATGGGCAGCGAGTTCGGGCAATGGCACGAATGGAATTATGACGCCCAGTTGCAGTGGGAGCTTCTCGACTGGCCGACGCATCGCGGACTCCAGCGGTGTGTGGCGGATCTGAATAAACTTCTGCGAAGGGAAAAGGCCCTTCACGAGGTCGATTTTCGTTGGGAAGGCTTCCAGTGGATCGACTGCCACAATTGGGAGGAAAGCACACTCAGCTACATTCGGCGGGGCAAAGACCCCAACAACTACCTGGTGATCGCGCTCAACTTCACCCCCGTGCCCCGGTGGGAGCATCGTATTGGCGTCCCCGAGGTGTGCGAGTTTGAAGAGATTTTCAACAGTGATGCCGAAATATACGGGGGCGGCAACATTGGCAATTGTGGCCGCGCGGTCTCCGAACCGATCCCGTGGCACGGGTTTCCGGCTTCGATGAAAATTGTGCTCCCGCCGCTGGCAGGCGTCATCTTCAAACCGCGAAGAGATCGGCCGTCCAACACGCTGGCGGAAAAGTCACCAGAGCGGTGATCGCTCCCAGGCGGGATCTCTCCTTGGATTTCACGCCGGGCTGGCTGGATGGGTGGGTGGGGAAATGCCCGGGGAGTGGTAATCCTGGTTGGTCAGGTAATCGATCAGCGCCTGGTTGTCTTCCCACATGGGGCGCATGAATTTTTCCCGGATATACCGAAACACGGCCGCCTTCTGATCGCGATTGAGGGAACCCGGTCCGCGAATGGCCCCAAGGATGGCGTCTTCCCCGCGTTCGATCCTTGTTAGCGCGTAGCGGGACGCCAGTTGATAGACGTGCAGGCCTTCCAGCCGGTGCGAACCGTCCGGATGCGGTACGATTTGGAGTTCGATAAGTTTGAAATCACCCTGAGCCGGTAACTTGTCTGCATTGCGAACAGCCCGCACGAACGTCGTCCCCGACCGAATCATCCACCCCTGACCGTTGGATTCCCACGTGGCGACCAGGCCCTGTCGGTCACACACCAGATAGTGGAAGTGACGGACCAAACGATCGGGATGCTCGATATGCGGCAAGTCTTCGTCTTCTGCCGGTGGCGGGGAACTCCCGGCAGCACCGGCCGGAGCCGTGCTAGGTGGTGTTTGTTCGTTCTGGCGAATGGGGACGATTTCCCCACAGCGGGGGCATTTTCCCGCCCGACCTGTGAACTGGGAACTGACCTTCAGACGCGCTTGGCAGGAAGGACACGTGACCACGAGCATCGAACCATTCTCCAGAACATAAGTACCGCCCTGAATTCAATGGTCGCTCTTTTCGCGTGGTCGTGCAAGAACCGGTTTGAGGCCGCCGCTGGCTCAGATTCAACGGGAACTGACCTATCGCGGGGATTATCACCCCACTGAAGGTGGCAATGCGACCGCCTTTGCGGATTCCAGAGAAAAAGCGTAACATAGGCTAAGATGGGTCGAAATAGGTGAAGGACTCCATGACTCCATCGTTCCCAGGGGCCCGAGTCTCGAAAGCGCCCTTCGTGCAACATGAAGAAACCTCAGCAAAGTTCGGGTGTGAGGCTTCCGGCGGAAGTGCTTTTTTGAAAACAACGATTCTGGAGGCCGCAAGATTGATCGCAGTGGCTTGACGAATTGACGGATTCGTCTCCTGCCGTCCGGCACTGATTTTGGTCGAGGGCCGCTGCCGTGGAATCGGCCTCTTCAAAAACGGATATTTGTATCCTGCCATGAATAAGTCGGAGAAACTGCCCGGTCGTTTTTTTGGACCGACCACTCTGGTCGAGCTGTTGCGGCATCGCGCCACATATCAGCCTGACGACATCGCTTTCATTTATCTGGTGGATGGCGAAACGGAAGAGCAACCGATCACGTATCGGGAACTCGATCGGCAGGCGCGGGCCATCGCGGCCTGGTTGCAAACGCACGATTTGGTGGGCGAACGTGCACTCTTGCTGTACCCGCCGGGGCTGGATTTCATCGCTGCATTTTTTGGCTGCCTGTATGCCGGCGTTGTCGCGGTGCCGGTTTATCCACCGCGAAGAAACCGATCCATGGAGCGGATCCAGGCCATATCCGACAATGCGCGAGCTCGGGTTGCCCTCACCACGCGGGCGGTGAGAGATCGTGTGGACACCCTGATCGATGAAACGCCCCATCTGAAAGAACTTTCCTGGCTGACCACCACGGAAATCGAACCCCACATGGAAGATCGCTGGGAAGAGCCGGAGATCGACAGTCAGACCCTTGCCTTCCTCCAGTATACGTCGGGCTCCACCGGGACACCCAAGGGTGTCATGCTGACCCATGCCAACCTGCTTCACAACTCGGCGCTCATTTGTTGGGCGTTTGAGCACCGTCGGAGTGGCACGGGGGTGTACTGGTTGCCCAGTTACCACGACATGGGCCTGATTGGGGGCATCATTCAGCCCGTGTTTGTCGGCCGTCCCAATATCATGATGGCTCCGATGGCGTTTCTTCAAAAGCCCTATCGGTGGCTGGCAGCGATCACCAAGTACCGCGGAACCACAAGCGGCGGGCCGAACTTTGCTTATGATCTGTGCGTTCGGGCGATCACTCCGCAGCAGCGGGACACACTGGACCTCAGCTCCTGGGAGGTGGCGTTCAACGGGGCGGAACCTGTCCGCGCGGACACAATCGAACGCTTTTCCGAGTACTTTGCTCCCTGCGGTTTTCGACGGGAGGCCTTCTATCCCTGCTACGGTCTGGCCGAATCCACGCTGATGGTATCCGGCGGATTTGTCAAAGAGCCACCGATCATCCGGCTATTTGACGGCGAGCAAATCGCCCGGGGGCGGGCCGTGGAGTGTCATCCCAAGGCGCCGCACGCCCGGGCCCTTGTGGGATGTGGTCAGCAACTCCCGGATGGCAAAATCGTGATCGCGGATCCCGAGTCCTGCCAACGTCTTCCAGAAGGTCAGATCGGCGAAATCTGGGTCCAAAGCCCCAGCGTGGCCGTCGGTTACTGGGAGAACGAGGAGGCCACGCAACACACTTTCCGCGCGCATCTCGCCGATGGGGAAGGCCCCTTTATGCGGACAGGCGACCTGGGGTTTTTAGACCGGGGGGAACTCTTTGTAACCGGTCGGATCAAAGACATGATCATCATCCATGGCGTGAACGTCTATCCCCAGGACATCGAGAGGACAGTCCAGGAGGCCGACGATCGCCTTCGGCCGAACGCTGGGGCGTGTTTCGCCGTGGAGCGCGACGGGCGAGAACAGTTGGTCATCGTGCAGGAAGTGGAGCGCCGGGTCAAAGAGGGGTTTGATTCAATCTTTCAGGCAATCCGCCGGGCCGTGGCACTGGAACATGAACTGGCGGTGGATGCGATTGTCCTCATCAAGCCCGGCAGTATTCCGCGCACATCCAGCAACAAGATTCAACGGTTCGCCTGTCGTCAGGCCTATCTGGAGGGAACGCTGGAAGTCGTGGCGGCATGGCACAGGGAGCCATCCGTCGAGGAGGAGCCCCTCTCGGCGCTCAGCCCGGCTGCAAAGACTTCGGAATCGGTTCAAGCGGTCGAGAAGCCGGAGCCTGCTTTAGCAGCCTTTTCCGGTGGAAACGGGGACGGCGATCTTGTTCAGCGACTGGCCCAAACTGCCGATCTCGGTCCGGCGTGGCAGGCAGCAGGGGGCGGGAGCAGTTCGTCCTCCTCGGGCGATGGAAGTCGGAGTGCGCCATCGGGCGGGGTATCTGGCGGAACGCCATCGACGCGCCCCAGTCGCGAAAAAATCATTGAGGCGGTTCTGGCGGAAGTACGGCGGGTGGCGCGAGATCGTGCCGAAGGGCTGACGTTGGATACGGCCATTACCGAGATCGGGCTCGATTCTCTGGAACGTATGGAGATTCTCGCCTCGCTGGAAGAGCGTTTCGGCGGCCGCTTCCCGGCCGAGATTCTGCCGGAGCTGGAAACCTGCGCTCAGGTTGTGGAAGCGGTGGAAAAATATCTTGGCGGTGTAGAGCAGGAACGCCGCGTCATCATTCCCGCCGGGCAGGAAATCCCCGAGGACTTCTACAACATTGAGAAATTCCCTGAGTACGTCGCCCTTCAAGAGCGGTTGCGGGTGCTGGAGGCAAGTGGTCTGGGAAATCCGTTCTTCACGGTCCACGAGGGCATCACCAATGACCGAACGGTCATTGGGGGCCGCGAGATGATCAACTTTTCCAGCTACAACTACCTCGGGATGTCGGGGGATCCGGTGGTCATTCGCGCTGTCCAGGAGGCCGTGGAGCGCTACGGGACAAGCGTCTCCGCGAGCCGACTTGTGTCCGGCGAAAAGGTGATTCATCGGGAGTTGGAGGAAGAGCTGGCCCGGTTCTTGGGGACAGAGGCCGCCGTGGTGTTTGTGGGCGGTCATGCGACCAACGAAACGGTGATCGGCCACCTGTTCAAGCCGGGGGATCTTATTCTCCACGATGAGCTATCTCACAACAGCATTCTCCAGGGGGCCATTCTCTCCGGTGCCCGTCGTCGACCCTTCCCTCACAATGACTGGCGAACGGCGGACCGCCTGTTAAACCTCTTCCGGAGGGAATACCGCCGGGTGCTCATCGTGATCGAGGGTGTCTACAGCATGGACGGCGACATTCCGGATTTGCCGCACTTCATCGAGGTGAAAAAGCGGCATAAGGCGCTTCTTATGGTGGATGAAGCCCATTCGATGGGGACAATTGGAGAAACCGGGCGCGGTATCGGCGAGTACTTCGGCGTTCCGCGCGACGGTGTGGACATCTGGATGGGGACGCTCAGCAAATCGTTTGGAAGTTGCGGCGGTTACATCGCCGGTAAGAAGGCCCTCGTGGAGTATCTCAAATACACGGCGCCGGGATTCGTGTTCAGCGTGGGGTTGTCCCCGCCCAACGCCGCGGCGGCTCTCGCTTCGCTCCGTTTGCTTCAAAAAGAGCCGGAGCGTGTTCGTCGCCTCCGGGAGCGGGCGGCACTTTTCCTCGGCCTTGCTCGGGAACGAGGCTTCGATACAGGCGCCAGCCGGGATTCTCCAGTGGTGCCGATCATCCTCGGTCACTCGCTCCATTCCATGCAGCTCTCGCAGGCCCTTTTCCGGCGCGGCATCAACGTCCAGCCGATTGTCTATCCCGCTGTACCGGAGTCAGCCGCGCGGTTACGGTTTTTCCTCACATCACGGCATACGGAGGAACAAATCCGTTATACGATCGACGTCATGACGGAGGAGATTGACCGCATCGATCCTCGCTATCGTCTCTCCAGACCGGCGTCCGCGTCCCCCAGCACGTGAAGACGGAAACCTATCCGCCTGCACGGTTGTGTGCATCTTTACGTGTTTGGAGGTTTGCGACATACTGGTTACACTGGACGTTGGCAAATCCGCGACAGCGTTCTGCCTGATCACGGTTGAAACCTGGGAGGCGAACACGGATGGCATGTTTATCCGTATCCGAAACCACGACGTTCCGCTGGTCTTTCGAGGAAGATGTCCTGCGGTACAAAGCGGCGGGGATTCCTGCCATCGGTGTGTGGCGGCAAAAGCTCTCCGACTTTGGTGAAGAGAAAGGGGCGGAACTGCTCAGCGAAACGGGGATGCAGGTGTCACATCTGTTCTGGGCTGGGGGATTTACCGGCACAGACGGGCGCACATTCCGGGGAGCAGTGGAAGATGCCCTGGAAGCCGTCCGCACGGCAGCGGAGCTGAAAACCCGGTGCCTTCTGGTGTACAGTGGTGCTCGGGGGCTCCACACCCATAACCACGCCCGACGGTTGTTTCGGGAGGCCCTCAAGGAAATGATTCCCCTCGCCCAGGAGCTGGGAGTATTTTTGGGCGTGGAACCAATGCATCCCGGTTGCGCTGGCGATTTCACGTTCATCACCGATCTTGACGAATACTTCAAGCTCGTCGATGCGATCGGCTCCAACCAGGTCAAGCTTATCTTCGATGTCTACCATTTGGGCGCTGTTCCGGACATCGTGTCGCGAATTCCGCAATTGATTCCGCATATCGCATTGGTCCAACTTGGCGATGCCAAATCGCCCCCCAATGGCGAGGTTAACCGTTGCCTCCTTGGGGAGGGGTCGCTGCCGATTGTTGAACTTGTGCGGGCACTCCGCGACAACGGCTACGACGGATTTTTCGACGTGGAACTGATCGGCGAAGACGTCGAAGCCTACTCGTACGACGACCTGCTTGAGCATGCCAAGGCAGCCTACGCGCGGCTTCTGGGCGAGACTGCCGGGGTGCAGTAGGGCAAAAGATTGGCAAGCCGAGCACTCGACGGCCGAATTCCTGGGGGTGGCACTGCGAACCTTAAGGAAAAGTTCGGTGTCTATGCCGGTCGGGCGCAGTAGGGGCGGATCCGGCGCAACGTCGTTCCCAGCAGGTCCTGATTGCGTTAATGTGGCACGTTGCTAACACTTCTTGCCAATCACGATGTACTACTGATGACGCCGCCATTTCGGCGCGTCGCTTGGGCGGTAAGATATAAGGAGTGGTGCCAGGGAACGAATGCCTCAGCAGAGGGGGCAGTTGGCATTTGTCGCAGTTGGTGTGGCGGCACTTCGGTCTGGTTAAAATGGCGTTTTGAGAGGTAATTCAGTGGGTGCCCTTCTGCGCTGGCCGTGTGTCCAGCTGTGGACCATAACGGGAGTGTTGGTGAAGCGATATCAGGCCAGTTCGCGGACAGAGACAATACGAGACACGAGCTTACCATCATGGCGGTCGATTTGAACAGTGCGGTAGGAAGTCGGATCGTTGGACCAGAAAGTCTGCTCCGTGTCCTCCAATCGGCGCGGCGGGTGATTATTCCCGAAAAGCCGCAAGAGCTTTTCGATTTGGCTGTCGGAGGTCCGGACAGGGATTACTTTGAAGTCGTTTATGACATTCCCGGCAAAGGACCGTTCAAGGAGGCTACGGTGGTCCGGTGCCGCAATGGCATTGCGGTCAATTACACAGAGCCCTACATGCGGCGGCGGGACCCGGACTGCATGGTGGTGGCCGACGATCGTCCCTCCGACAAGCCCCGATTTCATGAGCGGTTTTCAGTTCCGTTTGAGCAGGTTCGGCAGGAGATTCTGGACTGGCTGGCTGAACAGGAACTGATCATTCTGCCGTTTTACGCAGGTGGAAGGCGGTGGGGGTTTCAGGCGGCTCTCGTCGCGCCTCTCAACGCCAGTTTCTTTGCGGGTGCCCTTGCGCTTCTTCAGGAGATGATCCCGGCAGTTGAACTTCCGGAAGAGTTTTCTCCGGAGGCCGTGGTGTTTGTTGCACCCCCGTTCCGACACACTCTTTGCGACGGCAAACAGGTGGTCATTCACCACCGTGGTCCTCCGGTGTATGAGGTCTTTTCGCTCAATCTCTATCCGGGACCCAGCGCCAAGAAGGGCGTTTACGGTGTGCTTCTTTCCCTGGGAGAGGAGCAGGGTTGGGTGACGCTGCATGGTTCCACCGTTCAGGTCATGACGCCTTACGACAACATCATGACCATCATGCATGAAGGGGCCAGCGGTGGTGGAAAGAGTGAAATGCTCGAATATCCGCATCGGGAACCCGACGGCCGGCTTCTCTTGGGAAGAAACATTATCACAGGTCAAAAACGCTACATCTCCCTGGTTCAGGGCTGCACTTTGTTTCCTGTTACCGATGACATGGCCCTGTGTCACCCGGGTTTTCAAAACTCCAAGGGTAGAAAACTGGTGGTCTCCGATGCGGAAACGGCGTGGTTCGTGCGGGTGGACCACATCAAGGAATATGGAACGGATCCCTATCTTGAACGAATTTGCACGATGGCGAAGGAGCCCATCATTTTCCTCAATATTCATGCGGTGCCCCGCGCGACGTGTCTGATTTGGGAACACATCGAAGATGCTCCCGGAAAACCGTGTCCGAACCCGCGTGTGATTTTGCCACGGCGGCTGGTTCCGAATGTGATTAATGAGCCGGTGTCCGTGGATGTGCGGAGTTTTGGAGTCCGCACGCCGCCCTGCACGCGAGAAAATCCCACCTACGGCATTTTGGGAATGATGCACGTCCTGCCGCCGGCGTTGGCATGGTTGTGGCGATTGGTGGCGCCCCGAGGACATTCCAATCCCAGTATCGTGGACAGTGATTCGCTCCAGAGCGAAGGTGTGGGATCATACTGGCCTTTTGCGACGGGGTGTAAAGTTGATCAGGCCAACCTCCTGCTCAGGCAAATTCTGGAGACGCCGGATACGCGATTTGTCCTCGTGCCCAATCAGCATATCGGATGCTGGGAAGTTGGCTTTATGCCGGAGTGGCTCATGCGGGAATATCTGGCGCGACGTGGTGGCGCCCGATTTCGGCCTGAACAGCTTAAACCGGCCCGGTGTCCCCTGCTAGGATATGCTCTCTCCTTCATGCAAATCGAAGGCACTCAGATTCCCAGTTGGTTCCTGGAAGTGGACTCTCAGCCGGAAGTAGGACCGGAGACCTACGACAAGGGTGCGGAGATTCTTTATCGGTTCTTCCATAAGCATCTGGAGGAATTGGTGTCGATGCCGGGGCTGGATCCCCTCGGCCGACGGATAATTCGGGCATGTTTGGAGCGTGCCCCGCTGAGCAGTTTCGAGTCACTGATTCCCTTCAATCCCTACGTTTCCTAATTGGGGGTAAGCCGTCCCCAGGAAAGCTCGGCGGCTGATAAAGTCGAAAAGGCGACTGCGTTTCCTGCATCTTCAGGAAACGTCCGCCGCTTGCGGGCGGGCGCTTGGGGAAAGCCGACGTCCGACGCAAATTGACCCGCCCCCAGGTTTGGGGAGCACTAGCGATTTGAAACGTCGGGCTGAGAGTTTTTTGATTCGGCGAGCAGCTTTTTGATCATGCGCTCAATTTCTTTTTCAATTCCCGGCCAGTAACCGACCCACATCGCCCGGATTGTTCTGCTCCCATCGACGAGAATTGTCGTGGGATACCCCTGAAAACCTGCGATTCGGTCGATCTCACTCCGAGTCTGGAAGGTGGGATCAGCGTAAGTGGGAAATTCTGCATCCGAAGAATTCAAGAAGGCAAGTGTGCTGCGGCGGAGTTCATCGATATTTTCTTGATTTTCCTGGCGATCTCCCGCGCAGGACACGGAAAGGAAAAGAAACGCCGGATGATCCTTGAACTCCTCGAAAAGGGCTTTCATGTGAGGAAATTCCCGGCGACAGGGTGGGCACCATGTTCCCCAGAAATTAATCAGCGTCACCCGTCCTGAAAGATCGGCAGACGTGATGGCCGTGCTGCTGCCGGTCAGCGGAGTCAGGGCGAGCGTCGTCAGGGCGCGGCCGACCGCTGGGTGATTTTCACCCACCGGGACCTTCTCGGGACTGAAGGGTGAGTATTTGATGACCACCAGCGTGAAGAGCCCCAGCAGGCACAGCATCGCCACGATCTGAAAGCCCTTCCCCATGACCCTGGCCACAGCCAGCGTCCGTGACGGTGGAGGTCCCTCGGTCTGCCGGGGGTTACCCAGCGATTGCTGATTCTCGTGGTTCGGCGATACCATGTTCGTCCCTCAAAGTCCGAACAAACGGCAAAATCACCCTCTGCCTATTTTACCGGCAAACTACTCCTAGAAACGACCTTGCGCCGCACCCGAGATAGGCGGGTTGACGGCATCACGCATGTCAGTTGAGTTACGGATACTCCGCGAAGCAGGGCGGTGGTGTCTGCCGGGCGGGCATGATCATGGAGGTTCGGAAAGCGGGGCCGGGACAGGCGTGTTCCTCTTTACAAAAGCAGACGACTAACAAGCTTCTCTACGAGACCCCAATTAGCGAAGCTTCGCTGAATTCGGGCGCGGAACAGCCGTGAACGGATGCTGGGCCCTGCAAGGGAACTTTGCCTTTCTGCTGAAATGCGCCGTCACTTCGATGTCATATCGGCGACACCGTTGCTGAAGAGCATTATAATTTTCAAGTGAGCAGGCACCTCCACACAGCATCCATGGACTTTAGATCGGCCCACGTGGTGCTAGGTTTTACTGGAGGAAGACGTTGTTGGCCGCGTTCGGCGGGCGTAACGCGAAGAAACGCTGGTTGTACGGAGGTCCTTAGCCCAGTTGGCGAGTCTCGACCACTTTGAGCGTCGCATCGGGTGACAACTGCCAAGAGATGGACTGGACGTATGACTGTTCCCGGCAGCACAAGCTTCGAGCATTGTGCCCTGGCCAGCGGCCTGGTAACACGGGAACAGCTTGAAGAGGCCTGGCAAACGCTCCGTGCCAAAGCGGGATTCTCCATCGACGTTCCGTTGGAGGAGCGGCTCGCGCAAACGCTCGTCGAACTCGGTTACATCAATGCCTGGCAGGCCAAACAGCTCCTCGAGGGCCGCACGAAGTTCACCCTCGGTCCTTACCGAATTATCGATTCCATCGGTCGCGGGGGCATGGGGCAGGTTTTTAAAGGGGAACATATGATCCTCGGGCGGGTTGTGGCGGTCAAGGTCCTCCCCCGACACAAGTCTAATCCCGAGGCAGTGCAGAATTTTCTTCGGGAAATTCGGGCGCAGGCCAAACTGGATCACCCCAATCTGGTACGGGCTTACGATGCCGGGATGGATGGGAGCGTCGTGTACCTCGTGACCGAATACGTCCCCGGCGTCGATATGCGAAAACTTATCCGCCAGCGCGGACCCATGCGGATGCATGCCGCGGCCTCGATCATCTCTCAGGTCGCTTCAGCCCTCCAGCACGCTCACGAGCAGGGGCTGATTCACCGGGATGTCAAACCGGGCAACATCCTGGTCACCAACGATGGAACCGCCAAATTGCTGGATCTCGGGCTTGCTGGTCCGCTCGGCCAGGAGGCGGTCAACGATCCCCGCTATGGACGGATCGTGGGTACCGTGGACTATCTCTCCCCGGACCACATTCGCGAACCGCATAAACCAACACCGGCGTGGGATATTTACTCTCTCGGTTGCACCCTGTATTACGCGGTTACAGGCAAAGTCCCGTTTCCCGGCGGAACCACGGCCGATAAAGTGCGGGCGCACTGCGAGCTGCGTCCGCTCGATCCCCGCCGACTGAACCCCGAACTGGATGCAGCCTTTGTCGATGTGATGGCCGAAATGATGGCCAAGGATCCCAAGGAACGTATACCGACCGCGGCAGAGGTCGTGCGGCGACTGGCTCCTTGGGTTATCACCCCCTGTCCTATCGACGAGACGTGCTTCATCCGCTCGAAATCGGGGAACAGGCATCGACTTTATGTGGCGAAGCCGCTGACTCCCCCGCCAATCCCGCTTCCCGATACAAAACCGAGTTTTTCCAACATGCTCCTTCAGGTGGCCATGGACAACCAGTCCACCGGGGCAAGCCAGACCACCGCCCGCACCGACGACCCTATCGGCATTCCGGCGGAACCCGAAGGCCGATCGACGCCGAGCGGACAAAGTCTGCTGGCCCCGCTTATCTTTTTCCTCCTGATTCCTCTGGGCCTTGTTGTGACGGTCTTTCTCCTGTGGAAGTGGCTCGCCCATTAACGACGACCGCCCTTGGTTCGGTATGCGGGTGGGGTGAGAACAACGGCCCGAGCGTTGACAGGGTTATCTGTTTAACGTTCTCCAGGACCTCTCGACCAACCCTCGAGGGCCGATTGAAGATCGACAAGCTGACGGACGGCGCTACACAAAACGTCGGCCGCGTACCGAATTTCTTCCTCCGTGTTGAAACGCCCGATTCCCACGCGGATACTCGCCCGAGCCTCCGTTTCACTCAGCCCCAAAGCCAGCAAAACATGGCTGGGTCGGGGATCCGCCGAGCTGCAGGCCGACCCCGAGCTCAAAGCCAGCTCCGGAACGTGGAGGAGCAGTGTCTCGCCCTCGATTCCGGGGAAGCGGACGTTGAGATTGCCCGGGAGTCGCCAATCCGGTCGGGATAGATCCGGCCCATTCAGTTGCACCCGCTCTCCCAGTTGTTCCTTGAGCAAATGGAACAGCAGATTGCGGAGTTGCTGCAATCGCACCATTTCATTTTCCAGATCCGCCAGGGCAAGGGCCACAGCATGGGCAAATCCGACAATCCCGGGAACGTTGAGCGTGCCGCTACGCAGGCCTCGTTCGTGTCCTCCACCGTAGATGAGGGGCTGAATTTTGAACCCAGCCTGGCGTCGCCGGACGATGAGGGCCCCAACGCCTTTGGGGCCATAAACTTTATGGGCCGAAAGGCTGATCAGGTCCGCGTCGCGAAGTTCGTCGCGGAGGGGTACTTTGCCAAGAGCCTGCACGGCGTCCACATGGAAAATAATGCCGCGCTCTCGACAGAGAGCGGCGATTTCTCGAATCGGCTGGAGTGAGCCTATCTCGTTGTTGGCCGCCATAATTGAAACCAGCCGCGTATTCGGCTTCAAAGCCTCTTCCACAGATTCGGCCAAGACCCGCCCCGCCTGGGGATCACCGTTTTGGACCGGGCGGACCAGGGTGACGGTATGACCTTCCTCGCTCAGCTTCTGCAAAGGTTCCAGAACAGAGGGGTGCTCGATTGAGGAGGCGACCAGGTGAGACCCGGGCGGAAGACAGCGACCGACTCCTAAAATGGCGAGATTGTTACTTTCGGTGGCCCCACTTGTGAAAATCACTTCCCGGGGATCAGCATCCACCGCTGCTGCAATTGTTTCCCTTGCTTTCTCGACCGCGTCTTTGGCCCTTTCTCCAAACACATGGGTGATGGAGGCGGCGTTCCCAAATTCTTCACAGAAATATGGCAGCATCACATCCCGCACCCGGGGATCGCACCGGGTCGTGGCATGGTTGTCAAGATAGATGGGCGTTTGCACCATTAAGCGCGACTCACGCTGTGCGCTGATCTGCTTGCCCGGGAGGGACCACTCCAAAAACACCCTCCAACGCGATCTGGGACCACGTTTCGAACTCTGTCCAATTGTTCGCGAGTTGCTGGGGAGAGGCAAATCCGTGCCCCACCACATCGACTTCACGCGGAGTTACCACCGGTTCTTCCAGCGACAGCCGGTAGACCACACCGAGATGCACCCGTCCGACCTCGGTCTGGTCGTCGTTGATGAGCCCGACGCACTCCAGGATATAGGGCGAACCGATGATCACCTCTTCGTTGATTTCTCGCAGCAACGCATGGTGAAATGCATCCGTGCCATTCGCTGCATCCTCGCGAGCAATATGGCCCCCAATCCCTATGCTTCGCTTTCGGCGTAAGCGGCTTTCTCCCTGGCCGCTTCCCCGGGTGTAGTGAAAAACTTCCCATCCTGCACCATTTCGCCAGGCAAGGATGGCATACGGGATGATCTGCTTGAAGGACGGATCCGGCTCCACCAACCGGCGGGCCCGAAAGGATGTCTTTTCCGGTGAAAAGATGCGGGGAACATAACGTTCCACGCGATTGGTGAAGCCCTGGAAATACCCTAACTCGTGAAAGTAGCTAGTGGGAATGACGAGAACTTCTTCATCCATCGGATCCCGCGGCATACTGGGAAACCTCACTTTCTTCCTGATGAAAGCGATGGATTATCGAAAACCGCACCCTATTCTCTCGCTGAACGAGAATTCTACAGGATCAGCATGGCGTCGCCGTAGCTGTAAAACCGATACTCCTCTCGAATTGCTTCGTCATAGGCACGCTTAATTAACTCATCTCCTCCAAAGGTCCGTACCAAAACCAGCAGGGTGGTTTTAGGAAGATGAAAGTTGGTCATCAGGGCGTCCACAATTTTGAACTGATACGGCGGGCGGATGTAGAGGTCGGTTCGCCCGGCAAATGGCTTCAGTTCACCACTGGCGGCAGCCGTTTCCAGAAGTCGCGTCACCGTCGTGCCCACAGCCACCACCCGGCCCCCTTCCTTACGGGCAGCGTTGATTTCCTCCGCCACCTCCGGAGCGATCTCACCCCATTCGGAGTGCATTTTATGTTCTTCGATTTGCGAGGTTTTGATCGGGACGAAGGTTCCCAACCCCACGTGGAGGGTCACGAAAACGATCTTGACCCCCTGTGTGCGAAGGCTGTTCAAAAGTTGCGGGGTGAAATGGAGCCCGGCTGTGGGAGCGGCTGCGGAGCCGGGGACCTGGGCGTAGACCGTTTGGTAGCGGGTTCGGTCTTCTTCCATCATCTGGCCCCCGCGAATGTAGGGGGGAAGCGGCACCCGACCGACGCGTTCCAGGGTCTGCCAGGTGTCCTCGCTCGTATCGGGACTGACCAGCCAGCCCCCGTCTGCAATCTTGCCGATAACAAAGAGCTTGATATCGTCCCGCCCTTCCCGATTGACAAGCGTGATGGTCTCACCCGGCCGGAGCTTGCCGCGGGTTTTCCCAATCACCTGCCAGACACCACTGGGATCGGCCTCCACGAATAGGCCTTCCCAGCGACCGCGGGTCTCGGTCCGGTAACCCACTAGCCGTGCCGGAACCACCCGAGTGTTGTTTAAGACCAGGATGTCGCCCGGCTGGAGGATCTCGGGCAGATCCCGCACGTGGCGGTGCTCGATGGTCTGCGACCGTCGATCCACGACCATAAGCCGAGCGTCGGCCCGGTTCGGCAGAGGCCGCTGGGCAATCAGGTGTTTCGGCAGCTCATAATCGTACTCGTTAATGTCAATCATCGAATCCCCTTGGATTGTGGCAATCTGAGTGGCCACTGGGGCTCCCACGAGCAGCCCGCGAGTTCGGTTCACCATTGGTTCTCCATGATTGTAGAGGTTCCGAAAGGCCGAGTGTACCAATCTTGTCAGGCATGTTAAACTTGAAATAATCGACCTGGCCGCTTGCCAAATTCGCGCGACCGGACGGCAATCGCTCTGCAATTGTCAGAGGTGGGGGGGCGCGGCAAGAGACAGGGTCAGAGAAAAGGTTCTCGTGTTGCTCCGGTGTGCCTACAATTTCAAAGGACGGCAGTCAGTTATCGCGGTCCTTTCGGTGGCGCAAACTTTGCAGCGAAGAATTTGATTAACAATCTTCATCCATCCCGTTTTTGGAGAAGATCTGCGGAGATCGCCGATGGAACGAGAACTTGTCAATCGTGCAGAGGCTATTCGGGAACGTTTGCTGCAGCTTCGGGACTCCCTTTGACTACGCTCATCGCAAAGCTAGGGAGACTGAGATCGAACAGGCGATGAGCCAGCCCTCCTTCTGGGCGGATCCCGAGAAATCCCAGGCCCTGGTTTCCGAGCTGAAGGAACTCCGCGCGGTCCTCAAGCCGATGGATCAGGCGCTCAAGGAGCTTGAGGACGTGGACGCCATGATCGAACTGGGCGAAGAATCTCCGGAAATCGCCGCGGAGTTGCCTGAGGCGCTCCAGCGTTTGGAAAAGCTGGTAAATGAGCTGGAAGTCAAGTCCCTGCTCAATGGGCCTCACGACTCGTGCAATGCCATCGTGAGCATCAATGCCCGGGATGGTGGAACCGATGCCCATGATTGGGCAGAAATGCTCTTGCGGATGTATATCAACTGGGCAGAAGCCAACGGCTACGAAGTGGAATTGCTGGATCGCGTGGATAACGACGTAGCCGGTATCAACAGTGCCACCATCGCGATCCGCGGACCGATGGCCTATGGGTATCTCAAAGGCGAGACGGGCATTCACCGTCTTGTGCGGATCAGCCCCTTCAACGCGGAAGGCAAACGACAAACGAGCTTCGCTGCGGTGGACGTCACACCCGAAGTGAAAAACGATACGGAAATCGAAATTCGGGAAGAGGACATCGAGGAGGATGTGTTCCGGGCAAGCGGTCCCGGCGGACAACACGTCAATAAAACGTCCAGCGCGGTACGGATTACGCACATCCCCACAGGCATAGTCGTGGCCTGCCAGAGTGAGCGGAGTCAGCACCAGAATCGCGCCATGGCGATGAAGATGCTTCGCGCAAAGCTGGCGCGTCTGGAAGAAGAAAAGCGTGAAGCCGAGATGGCGGCCAAATACGAGGCGGCTCCCAAAGTGGGGTTCGGTTCGCAAATCCGCAGTTACTTCCAGCATCCGGAACAGCGGATCAAGGATGCCCGCACGGGTCATACCGAAACCAGCTTCCAGGCGGTCATGGATGGTGAAATTCAGGGATTCCTTGACGCCTACCTTCGGTGGAAAGCCGCGGAGGACGCCGCCCGTTTCCGTTCGCCGGTCAAGTCCAATTGAGGTAAGCGAAGGCGGTCCGGTAGAGGAGCCCCCCATTGTGGGGTCCGTTGGCCGGCTCCAGGCTGACCGATCCCTGCATGAAGTAAGAGGTGAACATGGCGGCCGATATGGACTACGACCGCATCCAGAACTTGCGACTGGAATACACGGACCAGTACGTCACCGTGAATAGCCCGCGCCCGGAACTTGCTCGATTCAAAGGGAAAATCGGCCGGGTTATCACAATCAACTGGAATGGGCGGGCGCTTGTCCAGTTCGATTCTGGTGCCGATCGCGGTTGGTACGATATTGACCTGGATGACTTGCGGGTGGTTGATCCGCCTGCTTCCAAAACGCCCGAAGGGGCGGCTTCTCCGGCTTCGGTCCCCAAAGAGGGCCCTCAGCATGTGGAGTACAAGCCGTCGGCTTTGGAGGTAGCGCGACAGGCCCGGGACAAAACGCATGCGCAGCCCTCTGGGCAGGGTGGCGCCCCGAGCGATACCCAGAGTCCTTCCCAAGAGACAGCGCAATCGTGACCTGTATTGGTTGATTCTCTCTTTCGCGGGATGCCGCAAGTCGCCTTGCCGAGTTACGGAAGGAGGGGAAAAGGACCAACAGCGTTTTCTGCGATGGGGGTGCTTAGTCCATGACGGAGCAGCAAAGCTCTTTTCTCCAGGTCTTTGTAACGTTTCCCGATCGTGAGTCAGCCGCGCGAGTGGCCCAGACTCTCGTGGAGGAGGCGCTAGCAGGCTGTGTCCAAATTGCCGGTCCGATCCACAGCGTGTACCAATGGCAGGGTAAAGTGGAATCGGCCGATGAATGGCTGTGTTTGATAAAGACCGCGGCATCTCGCTATGCTCAACTTGAGCAACGCATCCGCCAGATGCATCCTTATCAGGTGCCAGAAATCATCGCGGTGCCCATTTCACTGGGAAGCGCGGATTACCTGAAGTGGTTGAGTGCGGCGCTTGGGGATGCCACCCCTGCACCCTAAATCTGCATATCTTTCCCGTTGTGGGCTTTCTGGCTTGTAACCGTGTACGGGCAAAAGGGCCATCGCAGGTAATTTGCGAAATTTGCCTTTTGAGGCTTGGCATCACGCGGGTCCTGGGGAATAATGAGCACAGCCCACCGGCCGAGCGCGGAGGATTTGCTCCGCCGGAAAAATGTTGGAGGTAGTACAGGCTCGCTCAACCCTTTATGAAAGGCTGGTTATGAGAATTTCGGCTCGTCTGGGTGCGCATGGTGTTAGAATTTCTCCTCCTTGGCCCAATCCATTGATGAGAAATGTAAGCTTCCTATGTGATACCCGTTTATGGTCGTGGCGATCAGTGCTGGCGGCCATCCTGGCGCTGAGTTTGTGGGGATTTGCCGATACCACCACGGTAGCCGGGGCCGAGGAATCGCCCTCACCGGCACCCGCTGGACAGGCGCGGCCTTCCCTCGAGGAGTGCCGACGAATCCTCACGGAGGGAGACGAAGCCAGCAAACTCCAGGCGGTTGCGGCGCTGGAATCCCTGGGGCAAGACGCGGTACCCGTGCTTCTCACAGCTCTTGGTGATCCCCGTGACACAGTGAGAACCAGGGCCATCGTGGCCGTCGGCAAGCTGGCACCCGCACATGCCGACGTCGCGGTCCCCAAGCTGCTGGAACTGGCGCAGAAAGATGGGGCGCAGGTGGACGACCTGCCCAACTGGATCCTTGCCTTTCAGGCAATTGGGAAATTCGGCGCACAGGCGCTGCCGATTCTCGATGCGGAGTGGACGAACGCCTCGCCGGAGAAAAAGGCCGTGCTCTGCGTGGCGTACTCGGAGCTGGGGCCGGCCGCAGCACCGGCTGTTCCTAAGTTGATTGAGCTGATCCAGGAAGATAATGTGGTCAATCGCCGGCAGGCGGTGGGGGCTCTCATGGCAATCGGTCCGGCCGCGGCCCCGGCTGTCCCGGTGCTTCGCAAGGCCCTCTACCATGAGGATTTTCACACCCAGTATTGGGCGTGTCGCGCGCTGGGGGCAATTGGTGAACCGGCCCTTCCCGCCGTACCGGACCTCATTGATCGGCTGAAAAATGGGGCCGCTTCGGTGAAACGCAACGCTGCTGCTGCTCTCGGCAAGATTGGCCCGAAAATCGGCCCCGACGCCGTTCAGGCATTGACCGAAGCGGTCGATGATGTGGTGCAACCTGTCCGCGAACAGGCCGTGCTGGCACTGGGTCGGTTGGGACCTGATGTGGCCGGGCCTGCGCGGGAGGCGATCGAAAAGTCCCATGCTCGTCGGCCGATTTATCCGGCATCGGCTGCCTGTTGGGCGATCTGGCGTCTCGGCGGCCCCTTCGAACCCCTCAAGAACAGCCTCATTTCTGACATCCGCGGGGGCATTTACCGCGATGAGGCCACGGAAATACTCCTCACGATGGGCCGCGATGCCGAGCCGGTCATTCAGGAGCTGGAGGCCCTGGCCAGGGCACTCGGAGCGAAAAAGCTGGAACCCCTCGAAGAGGAAGAGCTCGCCAACATTCAGCAGACTTTGGCCGAGCTGCGAGCGGCCCGCCAGAGCGCTACGCCGTGCCCGTAGTCGCCCATCGCCACCGTTTCGCGATTCGCAGCGCAGGGGTGCGGAGCTTAGTCAGGCTGGGGGCGGGAGCGACTTTCAGTCCGGCGCGACGTGTTTGTCACGTCCGCTTTGGGAGGGATGTGCTTGTCACGTCCGCTTTCCAGCGCTGGATTCTCTCTTACGTTTCAGTGGGCACGACAAGCGTGCCCCTCCGACTCTTCGGAGGGACTCTTCGGAGGGACCTGCTTGTCAGGTCCGCATTTGGGATCATCCATTTCATCGATCGGGTTCCAGTTGCTGGGCTCAGTTGCTGGTCAAACTTAAACAATCGGGGTGATTCACGAATCCCCCGGCAACACATCTGTCAGACCCAAATGCATCGGGGTCCAGAAAGGGCAATTCATGAATTGCCCCCATATCCTACATGTCATAGTTCCTCAAAAGAGTGGGGATGGTTGAGGTTGCCCCTTCCCTTGGCTTGTGCGGTCCTCCGCTTTATACTGGAGCTTTGGCGAACCTTTTGGGACTGAAAAAGCGAAAAACCAGTTGTTTTCGGACATCCATGAGGTGATTTGACTGGCGAATCGATATGGCGAAGAAGAGAATCCGAGCAAAGCGTCGAAAGCGTGACCCCTTGATGGTGGACGGGCAGTACCCACGCCCTCTTTATGTGGACTACAAGGACGTGGAACTGCTAAAAAAGCTGACCAACCGACAGGGTAAAATCGTGGGCCGCCGCAAGACCGGTTGTGCTGCGAAGAGCCAGCACGCCATCAGCAAGGCTATCAAGCGGGCGCGGATCATGGCGCTGCTACCCTTTGTGGGGGAATGACGCCCCAGGAAAAGCGGGTTGGTTAGTCTCTCGGAGGTAAGATAGCCCATCGGGCAGACGGGTGTCTTCTGTTTCGGAGTACCTTCGGTCGAGGAGCCGAACGCAGGTTTGGCGCGTCTGGTTGCTGGTGAGCACTCTGGTTATTTTTTTCGGCTCCGGCATCAAGCCAGTTTGGCGCGGTTGATCGGAGGCGCAGGTGTCTTTCTTCTGTTTGCTTTTGGCTCAGGCCTGCTTTTGTGGCAATTTCTTCCCCGCGGGACTGGCAGGGTGTCTCACTGGCGACTTGAGCAGATTCCTTTTGACGGCGCGCGGGCATTTCGGTATCTCGAGCAATTGTGCGAGATAGGACCTCGACCCAGCGGCTCGCCTGGGATGGCCAAGCAGCAGGAGCTCCTTCTCAAACATTTTGCTGAGCTGGGAGCCGAGGTGGAATTGCAGCGATTTTCCGGGCGGGATCCTCGCACTGGTGATCCGGTGCCGATGGCCAACCTGATTGCCAGGTTTTTCCCAGAGCGGACGGAACGTATTCTTCTCTGTGCCCATTACGATACCCTTCCGTTCCCTCTGCGCGATCGGGTCAACCCGCGAGGCCGTTTTATCGGAGCCAACGACGGCGCCAGCGGGGTTGCCGTGCTCATGGAGATGGCACACCACGTCAGCAAGTTGCCACCGGATATGGGCGTTGATATGGTGTGCTTCGATGGGGAAGAGTTCATCTTCTCGGAATGGGACCCCTACTTTCAGGGCTCGGAATACTTTGCCCAGCAGTACGTCGAGTCCGCGCCCCAACGCCGCTGGCGGTATCGCGCGGCCGTCCTGTTCGACATGGTGGGCGACGCGGACCTCCAAATCTATCAGGAGCGTAACAGTGCGTGGTGGCGGGACTCCCGTTGGATCGTGGATGGCATTTGGAAAACGGCGGCCCGACTCAAAGTCCTCGAATTCATCCCCCAAAAAAAGTATGAGATTCGGGACGATCATTTGGCCCTTCACAATATCGGGGGAATTCCTTCCTGCGTGCTCATCGATTTTGACTATCCCGCCTGGCATACTCAGAATGATGTCCCCGCCCAGTGCTCTCCGTTAAGCCTGGCCAAAGTGGGATGGGTGGTGCTGGAATGGTTGCGGTCGCTGGATGTAAACACTCTACCGCAACCGCAGGGCGGTTGATCTGCGGAATTAGAGAGGCTCGGTTTGACTCCGCGGATCTACAGGCTTCTTAGCTCCGGCACGACGGCTGGACGTGAAGAAAGAAAAGAGCTGGGGCGAGCTGCTGCTCACCCCAACTCTGAATCTGCCGTCAATAACACGGGTTATGTGAGCTGTTTTGCCCTTGCTTGTCACCGCGAACTGCCCACGGTGGCCGGCTCGGGAGCGATCCGCTCGAACGTGAACTCCTCCGCCCGATCGTCGTAATCCACCCGTATGGTGGCGCCTTCCCAATCGGTTTCCTTGAGGAGCTCCATAGCCAGCGGATTCTCGATCCGCTGTTGAATGACCCGCTTGAGCGGTCGCGCGCCGTAGGTGGGGTCGTAGCCGAGCTCGGCCAGGGCCTCGATTGCCCGATCGGTAACCTCGAGAGTGATTCCCTTGGAAGCCAGCCGATCCTTGAGCCGCCGGATTTGGATTTCGGCGATCTTCTTGATCTGATCCTTGCGAAGCGGATGGAAGATGATCACTTCATCGATGCGGTTGAGGAACTCCGGCAGGAAATGCTGTTTGAGGGCCTGCATAACGGCCTCGCGGATTTCATCTTCCGTGCCGCCCGCCTGAGTGATCTCCTGGATGAGTTGGCTTCCGATGTTGGAGGTCATCACGATGATCGTGTTGGTGAAGTCGACCGTGTGACCCTGGTTGTCTGTGAGCCGACCATCGTCGAGCACCTGGAGCAGGATGTTGAACACATCGCGATGAGCCTTTTCAATTTCGTCAAGCAGGATCACGGCATAGGGACGCCGGCGAATGGCCTCGGTGAGCACACCACCCTCTTCATAGCCCACATACCCGGGCGGGGCGCCGATCAGTCGGCTGACGGTGTGCCGTTCCATAAACTCGCTCATGTCGAGCCGTACCAGGGCGTTTTCGTCGTCGAAGAGGACTTCGGCGAGCGCCTTGCACAGCTCCGTCTTCCCGACACCGGTCGGGCCCAGGAAGATGAACGAACCGATGGGGCGTTTCGGATCCTGCAGCCCTGACCGGCTGCGGCGCACGGCGTTGGCCACTGCTTCCACCGCTTCGTCCTGCCCCACAACTCGCTGGTGGAGGCGTTCCTCGAGCACGAGCAGCTTGGCCCGTTCGGTCTCCATCATGCGGGACACGGGAATGCCGGTCCAGGCACTGACGACTTCGGCGATCTCTTCCGGACCCACTTCCAGCCGCAACAGCCGTTTGTCGTCCGGGACCGGATAGGAATTCTCCGCCTGCTCCAATTGTTTCGCCAGCTCGCGGCGTCTGATATCCAATTCGTAAAGCCGCTGGTAATCTTCTTCCCGCACCAGCATGCCGGAGGATTGCTTTTCTTTGATGGCGGCCTGAAGCTGATTGAATTCATGCTCGGCCTGCTGGAGTTCATTCTGGAGACGCCGAATCTGCTCGATCGCGGCTTTCTCTTTCTCCCATTGATCACGAAGTTTTTGCAATTCCTGACGCAGCTTGTTGATCTCCTCCTGGATCTCGGCACGGCGCTCCTTGGCGTGTTCCTCGGTCTCATCAGCAAGCTGGCGCTCGGCCAGTTCCAGTTGCACAATCCGTCGTTGGAGTTGGTCGATCTCCACCGGCACGCTTTTCAGCTCCATGGCGAGACGGCTCATCGCCTCATCCACCAGGTCGATGGCTTTGTCGGGAAGATAGCGATCGGTGATGTAGCGGTGCGACAACCTCGCCGCGGCAACGAGAGCCGAATCCTTGATCTTCACGCCGTGATGGGCCTCGTAGCGGGCCTTGAGACCACGGAGAATGGCGATTGTGTCCTCGACAGAAGGCTCGCCCACATACACCGGTTGAAACCGACGCTCCAGAGCCGCATCTTTTTCGATGTATTTGCGGTACTCGTCGAGAGTGGTCGCGCCAATGCACCGCAGATCACCCCGGGCAAGAGCGGGTTTGAGCAGGTTCGCCGCGTCCGCGCCACCCTCCGCCCTTCCTGCCCCCACCACCGTGTGAAGCTCGTCGATGAAGAGGATGATATTGCCGCCAGCCGCTTCCACCTCTCTCAGAACGGCTTTGAGACGTTCCTCGAATTCGCCGCGATATTTCGTCCCCGCAATTAAAGCCCCCATGTCGAGGGCGATCACCCGTTTGTTTTTCAGGTTCTCCGGAACGTCCCCATCGGCAATTCGCTGGGCCAACCCCTCGACAATTGCCGTTTTGCCCACTCCGGGATCACCAATCAGCACTGGGTTGTTTTTGGTACGTCGTGACAGAACCTGCATGACGCGGCGGATTTCCTGATCCCGACCGATGACGGGGTCGAGTTTGCCCTTGCGGGCCCGCTCCACAAGGTCCACCCCATACCGCTCGAGGGCCTGGAACTTGGCCTCCGGGTTCTGGTCCTCCACACGCGCTGTGCCCCTCACCGCCCGCATCGCCTGTAGAATCTCCTGATCAGTGATGCCGTTAAGTTTGAGAATGTTGCGGGCCTTGGAATCCACCTTGGCCAGCGCCAGGAGCAGGTGTTCGGTCGAAATGAAATCGTCACGCAGGGCGTCAGCCTCGCGTTGAGACTGCTCAAGGACCTTCATCAGAGAGGAAGACGGTTGCGGCTGGGCACCGCCAGAAACCTTCGGAAAATGATTGAGCTCGCCCTCGATGATCCGTTCAAGTTGCGACCGGTTGACCCCGATCCGCTCCAGAATCGGCTTGATCAACCCATCCGTCTCGCTCACCAGAGCGGCCAGCAAGTGTACCGGGTCGATCTCCGGATGCCCTCGTTCGGACGCCAGGGATTGCGCGTTGGCTACTGCTTCCTGTGCTTTGATGGTCAGTTTATCGAATCGAAAAGCCGGCATGATTGCCTCCTTTCTTTCTCGTGCTGTTAAAAGATTCTGGTGTCACAGGCTTGCGCCTCAATGGACCCACGAAGTGATGAAGATACGAGGTTTCCATTTCGGCCGAGGATCGCCGCGATGAGTTTACCGCTCCAGGCTTTTGCACACAACTTCCTGCCAAGCAAATCCATCCCCATTTTTCCTCCGCCCATGGGGACGCAGACGTCCACACGGCCTCGCGTGGGAGCGAGATTCAACTCAGAGGGGCCTTTTTATCAAGTCCGTAGTGCCACGATTCCATCATCCATTTCACCAGGCGTGGCTCGAACTGCCTGGTCCGGCTCCTGGTTGAACGGTCGGGGCAATCCCAGAATTGCCCCGACATTACCCTCGAAACGCTGCGTCCATGTCATCGCATCGGTTTTTGCAAAAGTGGGGATGGATCAGCCTGCCAAGGAGCAACGGACAATTCTGTCCTGTCAGCCCTCAGGATCACCTGCGGGCGCGGCCAGGTAACTAAAGGAGGTCGCTGGAGCAGGCCGATTCACAGCGACCCCCGACTTCATCAATTCCCGCGGTATTCCGGAACGAGGTACGGGATCAGCGAGGAATGATCACTTGACCTCGAATTCCGCATCGATGGTATCGTCATCCTTACCGCCGCCCGACCTCGATGTTGAGCCACCTGCGGACGCGCTGGCGCCCGCAGCAGCCTTCTCATACAGCGTCTTGCTGAACGCGTGGGCCGCTGCCTCAAGCTCGCTGATAGCGGACTTGATTTGCTCGGCACTGTCGGACTTGGCTGCGTTGCGGGTCTTTTCGATGGCGCGAGTGAGCGCGTCGCGATCCGCCGCCGACAGTTTTCCTTCGTGCTCTTTCATGAGCTTCTCGATTTGCCAGCACAGGTTGTCGGCCTTGTTGCGGAGCTCGGCCAGCTCGCGCTTGCGACGGTCTTCCTCCGCGTGAAGCTCGGCTTCGCGACGCATCCGCTCGATTTCTTCCTTGGTCAACCCGGCCGACTGCTCGATGCGGACCTTCTGCTCCTTGCCGGTACCCAGGTCTTTGGCCGTCACATGGAGGATACCGTTGGCGTCGATGTCAAAAGTGACCTCGATCTGCGGCACTCCACGAGGAGCAGGTGGGATCCCTTCCAGGTTGAACATGCCGAGCAAGCGGTTGTCCGCCGCCATTTCACGTTCACCCTGGTAGACCTTGATGGTCACCGCGGTCTGGTTGTCCTCCGCAGTGCTGAAGATCTGTTTCCGGGTGCACGGGATCGTCGTGTTCCGCTCGACGATCTTGGTCATAATGCCACCCAGCGTCTCAATACCGAGGGAGAGCGGCGTGACGTCGAGCAGAAGCACGTCCTTGACCTCACCCGCCAGCACCGCACCCTGAATCGCCGCGCCAACGGCCACCACCTCGTCGGGGTTGACGCCCTTGTGCGGCTCCTTGCCGAACATTTCGCGGACCAGTTCCTGAACCTTCGGGATCCGCGTCGAACCACCAACGAGCACCACCTCGTCAATATCCTTGGCTGTGAGCCGGGCGTCACGGAGTGCCTGCTCGACCGGTCCCCGGCACCGCTGGATGAGGTGGTCCACAAGCTGTTCGAACTTGGACCGGGTGATCGTCATGTGCAGGTGCTTGGGCCCGGTGGCATCCGCGGTGATGAACGGCAGGTTGATGTCGGTTTGCTGGAGTGAGCTGAGCTCTTTCTTGGCCTTTTCGCAGGCTTCCTGGAGCCGCTGGAGAGCCATCGGGTCCTTTCGGAGGTCAATCCCGTGTTCCTTCTTAAATTCCTCAGCGACATAGTCCACCAGGGCCCGGTCGAAGTCATCGCCACCCAGGTGCGTGTCACCACTGGTGCTGATGACTCGGAACACGCCTTCGGCCACCTCGAGGATGGAGACGTCGAACGTTCCGCCGCCCAGGTCGAAGACGACGATTTTTTCGGCCTCCTTCTTGTCGAGCCCATACGCCAGAGAGGCCGCCGTGGGCTCGTTGATGATCCGCACGACTTCCAACCCGGCGATTTGGCCCGCATCCTTGGTGGCTTGCCGCTGCGCGTCATTGAAGTAGGCGGGCACGGTAATCACCGCCTTGTTGACGCGGTGACCCAAATACGCTTCCGCGGCATCCTTGAGTTTCCGCAAGATCATTGCGGAAATTTCCGGGGGCGTGTAGAGCCGGTCCCCGACTTTGACCTTGACGTATTCTCCAGGCTCCCCGACGATCTCGTAGGGGACCATCGCCTCTTCGGTCTTGACCTCCTCACGACGACGGCCCATGAATCGCTTGATCGAATAGATTGTTCGCTTGGGGTTGGTGATCGCTTGCCGTTTGGCAGGCTCACCCACGAGAATCTCGCCACGCTCTGTGAAAGCCACCACGCTCGGGGTCAGGCGATTCCCCTCTTGGTTGGGGATCACCTTGACCTCCTTGCCTTCCATGACGGCCACCACCGAGTTGGTCGTCCCCAGGTCGATGCCGATGATTTTTTCCTGTGCCATGTTGTTTCTCCCTTTCTCTGGGACAAAACTGTGTATTTCCAGTGCGCCCCCTCCTCACCCGTCGTACGAAACTGAGGTTTTAGCTGAACCTGACAAAGAGGAGGCACCCGTGACATTCCGTATTCGAACCTTTCAAGACTAACCACTGGAAACGAGCTTTTCGCAAAGGTTGTGCCATTGATATACTTAGAATCAGGGCAAGTTCATAACCTGCGAAATGAACGTAAGATATGATTGAGCTTCCGCCGCCGTCGTTGCTTTCCGGCGGGCCGGGAGATGGCCGACCTGCCATTTTGGCACCAGGCCAGCCGAAGAAAGTTCCGCCAAATCCGCGTTACAGGTTTGAGTTGTTGACTCGCAATGAACGAACCTAACGGGCAGAAACCGTACACCTCCCAGAAGACTTGGCTGGCGTTCCCGGAGGGAGTGCCAGAGATCCTTTACGAAGCGCGCGAAGTCCTGGTGATCAATAAGCCGGCCGGAATACTGGTTCAGGGTCCGCCGGGGGTTCCCTCTTTGGTGGAGTTAGTACGCGACTTTCTCGCCACGCGCAGCCCCCCTGGCGCGGGAGTCTACCTGGGTGTCCCTCACCGGCTCGATCGGCCTGTCACCGGCGCGATCCTATTTACGCGCCACACTCGAGCGACCAGGCGAATTACGGAACAGTTTGAGTCCCGCAACATCCGAAAGCTATATTGGGCCGTTGTCGAAGGAAATGTATCCCCACCAATGGGGGAATGGCGCGATTACATGCGGAAAATCCCTGATGTGCCCCAGGCGGAGATTGTTCCCGAGAATCATCCGGAGGCCCGGTTGGCGGTGCTCAGATATCGGGTGCTTCGACAGTGGGACGGGCTCAGTTGGCTAGAAATTGAGCTGGAAACCGGTCGAATGCACCAGATTCGGGTTCAGGCGGCCTCGCGTGGTCACCCGGTGGTAGGCGACTGGCAGTACGGGGCGCAACGTCGTGTGGGACCTCAGCATCCGGATCCCCGGTTCTGTCCCATCGCACTGCACGCGCGAGAACTCCATTTCCTGAACCCGATGACTTTCGAGCCCATCGACATCACGGCCCCACTCCCCCGGTTTTGGGAGGAACTGTCTGAGTCGTTCCGCCCCTGGCTGGGAAAACACATCGGGGTAATCGACGGTTTAGGGGACCATCCCCTCGAGCCATTTGAACGATCGCAGGAACGATGAACCGTTCCCGCGGGGACCTCTGAAACGGAAAATCCTGAAGAGCTCCCTCGTCCAGCGATCTGTCCTCCTCGCGGATCTCCCGCGAGTTGAACGTTGTATTCTTCGGATCGCTCGCGCCGAGATGGCAACGCCGGGCTACACTACCCAGCGGCCGGGCGAAGGGATAGGATAGCATGTTCCCATCCAAGGCAGTTGTGTTTTCTGTTCCGCCGGCTGAGAAGTATGTGAGGGAAATGATACTGTGATGGTTACAATTGCGAACGATCCGTTTCAAGCTCTTGGCGACCTGCGAACCTCCAGTGGTGCGTGGAAATTTTTTCGGCTCACGCGGCTTGAAGACTTGGGCTTGACGCGGCTCGCGGACCTCCCGTACTCCATCCGCATTTTGCTGGAATCCGTGCTGCGGCAGTGCGACGGATTCTCGATTACGGAAGAGGACGTTCGCCGGCTTGCTCAATGGGGCGACTCCAAAGGTCGTGGGGACATCGAGGTGCCCTTCAAGCCCGCACGGGTCATTCTTCAGGATTTCACCGGAGTCCCCGCTTTGGTGGACCTGGCTGCCATGCGCAGTGCAATTCATCGCATGGGTGGCCAGCCATCCCGCGTGAACCCCCTCATCCCGGTCGATCTCGTGATTGATCATTCTGTCCAGGTGGACTTCTTCGGGGATAGGGAAGCTTTTCAGAAAAACGTTCGCTTGGAGTTCGAGCGAAACCGAGAACGGTATGAGTTTCTCCGCTGGGGACAGGTCAGCTTCGCCAATCTTCGCGTTGTCCCGCCAGCAGCGGGAATCATTCACCAGATCAATTTGGAATATCTCGCCCGATGCGTCGTCACAAATGATCAGGGCCTTGCCTACCCGGACACCCTCGTGGGCACGGACAGCCATACCACAATGATCAACGGGCTGGGTGTGCTGGGCTGGGGCGTGGGAGGGATCGAAGCCGAAGCCGCCATGCTCGGTCAGCCCATGTACATGCTGGCCCCCGAAGTGGTGGGCCTGGAACTGGTGGGTGAGTTACGAGAGGGCGTCACCGCCACCGATTTGGTGCTGACCGTCACCGAACTGCTGCGAAAGGAGGGAGTTGTCGGAAAATTCGTCGAGTTTTTTGGCGAGGCCGTCGCTCGAATGCCCGTTTATGACCGGGCGGTTCTGGCCAATATGGCGCCGGAATACGGAGCCACAATGGGCTTTTTCCCCATCGACGATCAAACGCTTCACTATCTCCAAGAGACCGGTCGTCCTGCTGAACTTGTGGAACTGGTTGAACGGTACTGCAAGGAGCAGGGGCTTTTCCGCAACCCGGGGGATCCAGTGCCCAGCTACACAAAGATCCTTCGCCTCGACCTGGACAGCGTGGAGGGCTCGGTGGCGGGCCCAAAACGCCCCCAGGACAGAGTTCCCGTTGCCCGACTCGCGCAGAGTTTTGCGGAAGCCCTGACGGCGCCCGTGGACAAGCGGGGTTTTGGGCTCACGCCCGACGCAGTCACGCGGCAAGAGATCTTTCGCTGGGATGGGAAAGAAGTCACCCTTGGCCACGGCTCAGTGGTCATCGCCGCCATTACAAGCTGCACCAACACAAGCAATCCCAAATTGATGATCGCAGCCGGGTTACTCGCGAAAAAAGCCTGTGAAAAAGGGCTCACCGTTCCGCCCTACGTAAAAACAAGCCTCGCGCCGGGATCTCGCGTGGTCACCGATTACCTTGAACGACTGGGCCTGCTGCCGTATCTGGAAAAGCTGGGATTCGCCATTGTTGGCTACGGTTGCACCACATGTATTGGAAATAGCGGGCCGTTACCAGAGGCCGTTGCCGAGGCCGTTAAACGGGGCAACCTCGTGGTCGCCGCAGTCCTCAGCGGAAACCGCAATTTTGAAGGCCGAATCCATCCGCTCGTCAAAGCGAATTATCTGGCTTCCCCACCGCTCGTTGTGGCAGCGGCGCTGGCTGGATCGGTCACCCGCGACCTTTTCCGCGAGCCTATCGGGACAGATCCAGCAGGTCAGCCGGTGTACTTGAAAGACCTCTGGCCAAGTGAACGGGAAATCGCTTCAGCGATGGCGCAGGTGTTGACCCCTGAGCTTTTCCAAAAACGCTATCAATCTGTCTTTGAAGGCGACGAATTGTGGCAGAGTCTTGCAGTCCAGCCGAGCGAGCTTTTCCCATGGCGTGAGGAAAGCACATATATCCACGAGCCCCCGTATTTTGACGGGCTAACGCCGGAGCCCACTCCCCCACCTCCAATCCGTGGTGCCCGGGTCCTTCTGGCCCTGGGAGATTCCGTCACCACGGACCATATCTCGCCGGCGGGGACCATCCCCAAAGATAGCCCAGCAGGCCGTTTTCTTATCGAAAGAGGTGTTCCGCCGGAAGAATTCAATACCTATGGCGCTCGACGCGGCAACGACCTTGTCATGGTTCGGGGAACGTTTGCCAACATTCGCCTGCGAAATTATCTGGTCCCTGACCAGGAAGGCGGTGTGACGCGCTACTGGCCGACGGGGGAAGTGCTTTCGGTCTTCGAAGCGGCCATGCGGTACAAGTCGAGCGGCACTCCCCTGGTCGTGCTTGCTGGGGCCGAATACGGGACCGGAAGCAGTCGCGACTGGGCCGCCAAAGGAACGGCCCTCTTGGGAATCCGCGCTGTCCTGGCCACCAGTTTCGAGCGCATCCACCGGAGCAATCTCGTGGGAATGGGAGTGCTTCCCCTTCAATTTCCAGGAGGCCAGACATGGCAAGGCCTGGGTTTGACCGGCGAAGAGGTGATCGATATTCTCGAGCCGGAAACAGGACTAACTCCGCGATGTTGCGTGCGGGTGGTTGCCCGGAAGAGCGACGGCCAAACCATCGAGTTCTCCTGTGTGGCGCGAATCGACACCCCCGTCGAGCTTGAGTACTATCGCCATGGTGGCATCTTACCGATGGTGCTGCGGAAACTCCTTTCCGTACCCTGACCCCTCCCCACTGCTTCGGAAATTTCACGCGTTGTAGGGACAATTCATGAATTGCCCCCAACCATGAACTGAGCGGGCGGATGGATCGGCGCGGATAAAGTCGATTCTGCAACGTTGCAAGTTTGATCGTGGCAAGCAGCTTTGCTTGGATTGAATTCCTCCTGCGCGGGCGATTGTCCAGATTCGCGCTTCGTTCCAGCGGCAAAGGGAGGTAGGGATGGCTCAGCTCTACAGCGGCTTGAGGCGCGATGCCGCCAGCTGTGCGGCATGTGATTTACGGTGCCGGCCGACTGTATCCGCGAGGCGAGGATTCTGTCGCACGCTGATCGTGGGCAAAATGGGGCCGGGGGATGTGCTCCTTTGTATCCACCCGAAGGCCCTGACGAAGAATCCGCCGCCCGTCTCGCGTAATCAGCACGACGAAGCTTGATTGTGCCAAAAGCTGCTCGAGGATGGCTCGGCCAACAGTCGAGTCCAGACGCCCTGGCACCAACTCGTAAACCGCAGCGCCCCACACGCCGGGTGAAAGCGGTTCAGATAAGCAGAGCAGACCAGAGCGGTCCGGTCGCCACTGAACCGGCCATGTCCGAGCTTTGAGAAAAGCGCATTCAAATCGGCGGCAGATCGTCGGCCGGTTTTCGTATTCGCGACAGCCTGTGCACGTCAAGTGGGGGCAGGCCACGCCGGCGGGCTTGTCATTCGGGCCCACGTGCCCTGCTGGAATGGGTAGCCATGTGCAGCAGGCCGTGCATGTCCCGCAGGGACGCTCCGCGACTGACTGCACAGATGGAGACGAAGAACTGGAACTTTCCCTCACATCGGCCATAAGCTTCGGCGCAAGCAAGGTCGTTGTTTCGTTGCCAGTGTCCACAACCAACCGATACTGGGGCGACCGGCTTTTGCTATTCCAGCCGGACTAGATTTGTGTCTCGACCGTTCCGAAACGGTTCCCCATTATTTTTTGCTTCGCCGCGAAAAATATCCTATCTTTTCCAATAGACCGAATCGAAGAGTCGCGCCTGTCTCGTCGGTGGTGGTTCTCGTCTCGATAGGGAGGGCTTTATGAGGTCGGCGAAGCTGCTTCGGCTGCTGTGGGAGTGCGAGGACAGGAAAAGACGTCGTGGCGCGATTGTTGTACTCACGGCACTGCTCATGGTCTTCATGATGGGGCTTCTTGCCCTTTCTGTGGACGTGGGCTACATGATGACGGTGAAGACGGAGCTGAAACGAGCCACGGATGCGGCGGCCCTGGCTGGCGCCGCAAGCCTGGTCGACGGAACCGAAGTCGCCCGCCTCAAAGCGTTCGAGTTTTTGGCCAGAAACCCGGTCGGTCACCAAAACCTGACCGAGCTGGAAAACTGGGAAGATCGACTGGAAGAGCTGCTCGCTCAGCACTCCCAGGAGTTTCGCGTGGACTTCGGAGAGTGGGACGCCGAGACCTCCCAATTCCTTCCCACTGCGACCACCCCGTCCGCCATTCGCGTGACAACCACACACAATGGCGGACCTCTGTTTTTCGCCCGAATCTTCGGCCGGGACGCCTTCGTCCTTCAGGCTGAATCGATCGCCCAGTACCAGCCCAGGGATATCGTGCTGGTGCTCGACTTTTCTGCCTCCATGAACGACGACAGTGAACTCCGCCGAATCACTGAATTCGGCCCGTCTGCCCGTCAGGCCGTGGAAGCCAATATCCAGCAAATTTACCAGGAACTTGGCTCACCGACTTACGGCTCTCTCCAGTTCACGCCGCAGTATTACACCCAGGTGGGTAAACCGCCTCAATCGTCTTGCCAACCCCAGATCACCGTCACGTTTCGTGGGGACGACGTTTACGTCGTTTCGACCAAGGACCTCTCAAACGTGGTGCTTCAATTCTCTGACGGCACCAAGCAGAAGTTCGATGGGCTTTCTGGAAAAACGGGTGCTTTCCGGGGTACCGGCTACAACGCCAACAAGCGGATCGACCGCTGCTGGGTGAAATCCGGCTGCAACGAAAGTGGTGAAGGCCCCGGCTACGGCGAACGTTTCGAAGACACCGCCGCGAACATTATGAAAGCCTTTGGGCTCGACAAGGTGCCTTACCCCTATCCCTCCGGCAGTTGGGAAAGTTACATCGATTATGTTAAAACGAGCACCTTCGTGAAAAACGCGGGTTATCGGAAAATGTACGGTTATTTGACCCTCATCAACTACTGGTTGGAGCAAAAACCAAAGGCCAACGAAACGCCCGACTTGTGGAAAGTGAGTGAGCAGCCTGTCAGTCAGCTCAAAGAGGCCGTGGGAGTGTTCTTCGACTACATCCAGGCTGTGAATACCAACGATCGGGTGTCGCTCGTGATCTACAACTCGCCCGATCAGATGGCAGTAACTGAGCACCCACTCACTCAATCCTTCGAGGCCATTAAAGACACCATCATCCACCGGCAGGCGGGTCACTACGACCATTACACGAATATCGGCGCGGGGATCAAAAACGGAGTGGATGAACTTCTCGCCCACGGACGGCCGGGGGCCTTCAAAATGATCGTGCTGATGACGGACGGAAAGGCCAACCGGCCATACAACGAAACCCAGGGACGCGCCTACGCTCTTGCGCAGGCCCAAAGGGCGGCCGAGAACCGAATTCCGATCTTCACGATCGGACTGGGGCTGGACGCCGATACGGCCCTGCTTGATGAAATCGCTCGCATGACCAACGGCCAGTCGTTCATCGTACCAGGCACCCTGGCCGTTACAAATTATCGCGAACAGCTCATCGAGAAGTTCCGCACGGTGGCGACCCATCGACCTGTTCGTCTGGTGAAATAGCCCAGCATGATGCCCTGATGCCCCATACGCCCACCCGGGGGCGGCAAGGATTCGTTGCGATTCCTCCTGGATTGGCTTGGGGATATGATCCCTCATGGTGCCCGAAAGAGCGGTATGGAGACCTGCCGAATGGCCAGGGACGGCCGATACCCTGCCGACAGGCGCGAGCCCCCGTCGGAATCCGGCTGCGTGGGCTGGTTCTTCCGCGGGGGTCGTCATTTTTCTTGCTTGCGCAACAGCACTTGAGTCATCGCCACTTCCGCTGCCGAAAGGCGACGCAGGTCTCCAGGACGGTTGACAAGGGGAGCGACACTTATTTTGGAGGGACCCGCTTGTCCGCGTTACTTTCGGAGGGACCTGCTTGTCAGGTCCGCTTTCGGAGGGACCCGCTTGTCGGGTCCGATCAACACCGATCGATGCCCCATCGCCCTTCACCGGGCACGACAAGCGTGCCCCTCTAGACGACATTTCCGAATTCGCGGCTTTCGGAGGGACGGGCTTGTCACGTCCGCGTTTCCAACGTGGATGATCCGCCGGCTTTCACCAGGCACGCCCGTTGTGCCGGCCGATGCGAAATGGAGCATCCAACGTCGAGAGGCGCGGTTTCGTTGGCCGCTAAACGGTAGCGGCAATTCATGAATTGCCCCTACCAGCCCATCGTGCCCTTGGTATCTCGCAGGTTTCTGCAAAAGTAGGGACGGGTCCGGTGCCCTGCTCTGGGACTTGACGTGGCAAGGGGGATCAGTAGACTATTTTTATGAGGTGATGGTCGTTCGCGGGAATGGCGGAATTGGCAGACGCGCCAGGTTGAGGGCCTGGTGGCCGCAAGGCCGTGGAGGTTCAAGTCCTCTTTCCCGCATTTTTTGTTTTCATTCACCGGGCAGTGTGAATCGGTGGACCGCACGAAGTGTGATAGGTCCGAAGAGCGGGTTACGCTCACCCAAACGACAGGGATTGGGGTTAGTTACGTTGTCCGAAAAGCGTGAGAATCCGTTCTTACTGCTCGGTGAATGGGGCATGGGTTAACACCCAGAGTAAATGGGGCGTAGTGAATTCCCAGGCAAAATGCCCCCTTAGCTCAGCCCGGCAGAGCAGCTGACTCTTAATCAGCGGGTCGTAGGTTCGAATCCTACAGGGGGCATCTTGAGGTATCTACGGGAGTTGTGCATACAAGCGCAAATTGACGCAAGTCAATACCCAGATAGGGCTTGCATCGAATTGCGGCGAACTGGCTCTTCTGCGTTTTGTGTCCCTTTGCATATCTTTGAATGCATTTACTGGGCCACTTTTAGGCCCACCGCACCGTTGGTGGGGCCCCCACTCTTCGTTGGTGGCCTTTTCGACATCGACGTGTCTGATTGGGAAGTAATGCTCCCGGACCACGTCGGCAGTGTGGCCAATCCACTCCAAAACCGCGGCTGGTGGGAATCCAGCCAAGAGGTCTATTCCAGCGCTGGAGCGGAGATTCTGCCAAAGTTTGGGCCACGGACGAAAGCCGGCTTTGACAATCATTCGCCTTAGCTGTTCCCGTAGGCTGATTGCCTTCCAGTTCCCCCGCTCACCCCTTTTTGTGGACTCTCGCTTGCGGAGCTGCTCGAAGATGTAGGTCTTCCCCTCCGCCTGTTCCCAAGGACCCTCCAGGTGGCGGCGAACCGGTGGAAAGATAGGCGCCATTCAGAACGGTTTCCCTTGTTTCGCAGTTTTGGGGGATGGTACACGGATCAGTAGACGCTCCCAATCGACACAGTCCCAGGTCATGCTAAGAACCTATCCGAAGACCTCAAAATTGGCGCGATTCCCCGGGCGCAGTTCGGTTTTCGGACTGATCTTCCGCAATGGATGGCGCACAGTCTGGGTTGTAAGTTATTAAAAGGATTCAAGTTAGAGGAGATTACCGGGTTAAACGCGGCTGACTACGTCGCCGGGATCGGGGGGATTTGTGGGTGGGCTTCTTCAGACGGGACGGTTGGAAGGTGGGCACTCGCACCCCCATGTGCCTGGCCATGGCTAGCAAATGTTTCCACTCCATGTTCGGGGTTCGCTCCAGCGGGCCCGTCTCCGAGGTCCGTGGCCAAGGGCTGGCGAATCCTTCTTCGTGGCCCGTGATGGCAAGCGGAAAACGCTTCGCCTTGGCCGGGTGGACAAAAAGACGGCGGAGAGTATCCGCATCCACGTGGAGGCGCTGCTGGCTTCGCGGATCAGCGGCCTGCCGCTCCAGCAGGCCCCCGCGGCCTGCTTAAATACGACCGGCGAGACGCTCAAAGAAAACTTGGCCAAAGCGGTAGGGAGACCTGGCCCAGGTTGAGGCACAACCTGCGGGCAAGCTGCAAATGCGACCTCGTCCAGGCCTTCCCGCTGGCCGTGGTTAACAAGTGGTTGGGCAATACCCCCTCGATTTCGTTACGCCATTACGTGGACCCCACCGATGCGGCATATTGGTTAGCTCTCCAGTGGACTCTCAAGGCCACCCAAGACTCAAACCATGTACAACCGGACACCACTGGTGTTCAAACGAACAGTGGCATAGAATCCGGCACACGGGTGGCACAAAATGCGGAACAGAACGTTCCAGCACCGAGTGGCAAGATAGAGAAAAGCGAATCGCAAGACGTGTTCAATTGCGATGTTGTGCAGCGCGATGCGCGTTGTAACTCGCTGCTGCAACATAACGAAATTGCGGGGGCAGGATTTGAACCTGCGACCTCAAGGTTATGAGCCTTGCGAGCTACCTGGCTGCTCCACCCCGCGATCGGGCGAACGCCGGGGATTGTCCCCGCGTCCATTTTTGATTGTAGAGCCTCCCGGCAAGGGCGTCCAGTGGGGACGCGCTTCGGAAAAAACCTTTCGCGAGCAATTCGCGAAAGGATGGGCAGACAACCGACGGTTTGGTCCGGGAAGCCAAGTTTTATTCCCGTTGAGAACCCATCCGAAGGCCTGAAAATTGGCTTGAATTCCCGGGCCCTTGTGCGGCTTAAATAATGCCCCACTGAACCCGAACCATACGGCACCACGATCATGCCCGGCGCACGCGCCCTATTCCCGTTTCCCGGGGAATACCAAATTGGGCTAGATGCGCTTCATCGCTGCGGTCGCTGTCCGGGGTTCCCTACGAGGCTGATTTAGCGTTGGGAAGGACCGTACACACGATCCGCTTGGGCTGGCGGCTGATTGTCCCTTCCAGCTTGCCCAGGTCCATCAACCGCTCCAGGATATGGTTGAGGACTTTTTCGCCCTCCTCCATATGGGCGGCTTCTCGTCCCCGGAACATAACGGAAATGAGGACTTTATCGCCTTTAGTGAGGAACTCCCGGGCACGGTTGATCTTGACGTTCAGGTCGGCTTCCCCGGTCCCCGGTCGGACCCGGATTTCCTTGACCTTCATTTGAGCCGCATGCGACTTCTGCTGCTTCTTTTTCTGCATGTATTTGAATTTGCCGAAGTCGAGAATGCGGCAAACGGGCGGGTTATCGTTGGGGGCTACCTCAACCAGATCGAGCCCCGCTTCCCTCGCTGCCGCGAGGGCTTGCTCACGGCTGACAATTCCCATCTGCTGGCCATCGGGACCAATCAGCCGGACGGACGGACTGCGGATCCGCTCATTGACGCGATAGGTTTTCTCCTCGATTGTTGGACTCCTCTTTCAGCCAAACTCTCAAGCGACCAAAACAGTTGACCCCGTAGCCATCGTCAACGCCCTTTCCGGAAGGGCGTTGGACACTTGCTTGAGTATGAACACACATTGCCGGAACGTCAACACCCCGCACCACCTCCCGTGTCAGGAATTGCCCGGAAGCAGGTCCGGCCGACGCTATTTTTGCGCGTCGTCATAACGGGGTATTATCTTCAGTCGGATTTCTTCCTGCAATTTTGCAATGACTGCTGCCACGGGGAAGGCGCCCAGGTCCCCCTTGCGGCGCTCTCGCAAGGCCACGGTTCCCTGCTCCTGTTCCCGGCCTCCAATGACCGCCATGTAGGGGACCAGTTCAAGTTGAGCGTCGCGGATTTTGGCGCTGACCTTTTCGGCCCGATAATCTCCGACCACCCGCAGGCCCGCTTCCCGAAACTGCCGCTCCACCTGTCGAGCGTATTCTTCGAATTTTTCGCTGACGGTGAGCACGCGGATTTGTTCCGGCGCCAGCCAGAGGGGGAACGCTCCCGCGAAATGCTCAATCAAGATCCCGGTGAAACGTTCCAGGGACCCGAAAGGAGCACGATGGATCATGACCGGCTGATGGGGACGATTGTCTGGCCCAATGTACTCCAGGTTGAATCGCTGCGGGCTGGGGAGATTGTAGTCCAGCTGGACGGTGCCCAGTTGCCACTCCCGGCCTATGCAATCGGACACGATGAAGTCCGCCTTGGGACCGTAAAATGCGGCCTCGCCGATGGCGGTCTCCAGGTTGGGCAGATTCATTTCTTCACACACTCGGCGAAGTGCCGATTCCGCACGCTCCCAGACCTCAGGATCGCCCACGTATTTATCGCTTTTCGGATCCCGGAGGCTCAGCCGAACTCGGTAATCCGTAAATCCCAGCGTTTGAAGGACGAACTGCGTCATTTCCAGACAACCGCGAAATTCCTCGGCCACCTGCTCTTCCGTGCAGAAGATATGGGCGTCGTCCTGGGTGAAGCCGCGGACCCGGGTCATCCCGGTGAGCTCCCCAGATTGTTCAAAACGGTACACCGTCCCGAACTCCGCCAGCCGGAGGGGCAATTCCCGGTAGCTCCGCGGACGGGATTTATAAATCATGATGTGGTGCGGACAGTTCATCGGCTTAAGGAGATACCGCTCGCCGTCAGCCATTTGGATGGGGGGAAATTGGCTGTCCGCATAATACGGGTAGTGACCGGAAGTTTGATACAGTTCCACTCGTCCAATGTGCGGGGTATAAACGGCCTGATAACCCCGACGCAGGAGTTCCCCGTAAAGGAAATCCTCGAGCTGGCGGCGAATGATTGCGCCCTTCGGTAGCCAAAGCACCAGTCCGGAACCTACCATCGGCTCAATGGTGAACAGCTCGAGCCGCTTTCCCAGCACACGGTGATCCCGTTTCTTGGCTTCCTCCAGGCGGTGGAGATAATCCTCAAGATCTTTCCTGCTGAACCATGCCGTTCCGTAGAGGCGCTGGAGCTGCTGTCGAGAGGCGTCTCCGCGCCAGTAAGCTCCTGCCACCGAAAGCAATTTGAACGCCTTCAGTCGCCCCGCAGAGGGGATATGAGGCCCCTCGCACAGATCGAGGAACTCGCCCTGGCGATAGAAGGAGACGGTTTTTTCGTTGGCCAGCCCTTCCCGCAGATGTTCCACCTTGTACGGCTGGTCGAGATCGCGGCAGATTTCCACCGCTTTCTCCCACGGGACCTCGAGCCGCTCGAACGGTTCGTCCAGCTCCACGATTTTCGCCATCTCGGCTTCGATCCGCTCCAAATCCTCCTCTTTGAGGGGGCGGTCAAGGTCGATGTCGTAATAAAAGCCGTTTTCCACCGGGGGACCGAAAGCGAGCTTGGCTCCGGGAAAGAGGCGCAGAACCGCCCGGGCCATCACATGGGCGGCAGAGTGACGCAGAACCTTCAGGGCTTGGGGATCGCGTTCCGTCAGAATCTTAAGCTGGACAGGACTACCCGTCGGAAGGGGGGTGTTGAGATCGACAACTTTGCCGTTGACTTCCGCCGCCACTGCCGCCTTGGCTAGTCGGGGACTGATTTGCTCCGCAACGTCGGCTGCGGTAATGCAGGATGGGAAATCCTGGATTTGACCGTCGGGCAAAACGACCTGGACCATGTTTTCACGCATTCTCCCAATTGCAAAACCTGGCACGGTCCGACTTGACCGCGCTGGTGTTCACGCATGCATTTAGGAAATTTGGACCGTAACCCGTTAAGTATCGCGTTGCCGGGCGGATAAAAAAAGGCCAGTTGGGACGCGGTTGAGCACCGAGCACCTCACCCTAACCTTTACCGGCCAGCGGTGGGGATGGCCCTCCACCGTGCCGACCCCGGTTGGTCGAACAGCTCGAATCAACGTTGGGCGAGTATTTCCACGAGACGTTCGGATGACGTGCGGTCGCGTGCCAATCGGCCATCCGCCAGAGTGGGAGACACAAGGAAGCAAACTGCCGTAGTCGCGTCCATGCAACTCGCAGTGGGATACGACCGTCGAGCCTAAGTTCAACTTTTCCACGTTTGAGCTGAGAACTGCTCTTGGCAAAAAAGGAAAGCCTGGTGCGAATCGCCGCAGGCGGAAGTGGCAATGGAACGCTTTATGGACAGCATGTTCTCTTTGGAACCTGTTGCATTCGTCGCGCTAATTCTGCAAGACCTCGCTGCGCACCAAGGCCCAGAAAGCCTGCTAACTACTGCAGAGTCTGATCAATTTAGAGGCAAAGAATCAAAAAGTTTAACTTGGGCAGGGAGGTTGTACGTAATCGACCAATGAATGCCTCTTGAGATTCCGCTCAACGTCATACCAACACCCGCGACAGTTCGCAGACACTTTCAACGAAGGCCACTGAAGACAGAACACATTTTCGACTCGCTTATCGCAAAAAAACAGCGCGTACGTTCACTAGGCACGGCTCGAAATCTGGCTGAAGACGGCGAATCGCGTGGAGGCGTAAAATATACCTTCCTGGTCGAGATACTCTGATTATTCCAAAGCTTTTTTCGGCGTAGTTTTTCCATCCTCCGGTAGAAATTAGTTCAGTACTTAGTGTCGTTAAGGGTCTGTAGGGATTGGTGGGTGCAAACAAAGAAATTGCCATTAAATAACCGCCGGCATTGCCGCGGGACGAGTAAAGTAAAGCCACGTCATAAGTTTTGGCAGCCAGATCAACTGGCCATTCTATGTATTCTTGCGGAAAACACCAACCGCTGATACTATCCTGCCCGATATCATATTTGAGATGTTCTCCGCGCAATAAAGCGTCTTTCCAATGTAGTGTGATCAACGCAAGATCAGCTTGTAACTCGCGAATTCGGCCCTCCCACTTTTTCGCCACCAGGCTGGTCTTTATGTCGCTATACAGCCAATACTCCACAGCTTCCAGTTGCTTGGATAGTCTCTCTCGTCCTTGGGCTTTTTGTGAGCTTTCCCAGAGGCGATCCGCCTCCGCCAGCCAGTCAGTGGTAGAAATTTCCTCGCTGGGCTCAAAGTTTTTAACGATCTCCCGAACGATTTCTAGGCCCAATTTGCTATCCTGTGCTTCAATGGCTAACCTCCGGGCTGTCTGCAACCCTGCAAACCGTACGGCCATATCTTGCTCCTCGCGCACCGCTTTCAAAAGCTCTTGACCCAGTGCTGCCTTTTCAGGTGCTGACTTGGCTTTGGCTATGTCTCGTCCGAAAACCTCTTCAACGATTTTCTCGGCCCGAAGCAGTTCTACTGAGTTCGGCCGCACCGACCTTGGGACAGAATCGCCTTTCACGTCAAAAGTATGTATTTCTTTGGCGGCTTCACTGCACACAACGCCGACAACACCGAGCCCCAAGAACACCGTCCAGATCAGCCAGAATAACGTCGATCGCGACATAGCCTATGCCTCCTTCAGGTAGAAAGACATACGTGAAAGCTGGCCTTGTCATCTCGGCGAATAACCAGGCGCTAGTCATCAAATCGGCGCGTTCAATTTTATCGGCGGCATAATCCAATCGCAAGGCAATATCAACGAGCCCATTGCGTTGTTTGTGTCTGGCGTGAGTCATTACAGTTACGCAGGGTTTGAAAAACGCATTTCCCCTAGCAGGTCTGGCAAGCAATTTGGACTTTCCCTATTTAGAGCAATTTTCTCGGTTCTTCAACCAAGAATCTGAGCTAGTGGGGAATTGATGTGTAGTCACGGAAAGCGTCCAAAGCGTTGGTTCAGTCCCTCGTCCTTTAGCTCAGGAATACCTCCATGCAAATCCCCATTTTGACTCATCCCCTCTTCTTGTAATGGTTTTTCATGACTGCAATTGGAGCTTGCAAGTTCGCGCTGTGCGAATCGCTCGCGTGAACTATCAAACACAGACGAGCAAGCAAACAGCGAGCTGTGCTAAAGGCATTGCAAGAACCTCGGCATTTGTTGGCCGACTAAGTGGAGGGACAAGAACCGCACCATTGTGAATGAGTAAATGAATGGGCCGCAAGACACCGTTGATTCTCTTTGCCAACTGACAAGCATGGGGATGGCTCAGTGCGCAATCGCTCCACGTTGTGAGTAACGCCACTCATTCCAGATCGGAAAATCCACCAAAACGGCTGAGGGAAAACGGAATGCGAGACGCTCTGACTCCATACTTCAACTCTTGATTTTTTATCCTCAAAAGTTGTCTTATCAAAAAGGAGAGCCTCCTGTAAATCGCTTGCTGGATGCATGGCTGCACGAGGCTCCACCCCTAAGAGGCCCGGTCTTCCCGGCCGTCCTCGTCGCCGCGGTCAAGCACTGCCTTCCCCCAAAAACGTGCTCTCTAAGGGAGGGCGGCATATCACACTGACGGTGTACGTTCGGACCCAGGCGGCGTGGGTCGCCGAGACCGAAGGCCGGCTGCACGCAGCCCCGATCGGTCAGTGAAAATCGTTGCCGTGGAGGCTTTGTCCGGCGGACGCGGTCGGGAAGGGTTCTATTCCACGGTTGTCGAGGCAAAGGCGAAAGATGTGCTGAGATGGTACTCAATGCGCTGGAGCGTGGCAGTGACCTTCCATCCCAGCAAGCAGCACCCGGGATTTGAAGAACTCCAGGGATGGAGCGAACGGGCGGTGCGACGCACAGCTCCGATGGCCATGCTCGTTTACACGCCGACTGTCCATTGGTACGCTTTAGAAGGTCATCGGCAGGCGAGGTTATGGATTCAACCTTGGTACCCGCAGAAGTCCCGCCCTTCGTTCGCTGATACGGTGAGCACACTCAAACGTTTGAGTCTCCAACAGCGAATTTCTGCGTCCGGCCTGGGGAGATGGAATTCGAAAAAAACTGCAACTTCCGGAAAAACTGATCAATCTAGTGGCGCAAAGTGCAAAAGAAGAACTAAGGTGCCACGACTGTCGTCACGCCAATCTCGGGTGCGGTTGCCGGATACCGGGCCACCTGGTCGCCACTGCGGACCTCAATGAAGTACTCCACAATGTCGGGAAGCTGCTCTCCGGCGAGCGCCGCCTGATACACGGATCGTGCGACGTGGCTTAGGGGAACCGTGTGATATGTGGGCTCTCCAACGGCCCGCCAGCAGAGGCTCGCTTCAGCATTCTGCCACCCGAGGAGAATGACCTTGAGTCGGAGGGATTCTCCGCGACTGACGAGACTTCGCACGGATGGCACGATGATGCGGGGACGGCCGTCGTAGGTGCGCGGGAGCCTCCGATCGGCGAGAATCTCTTCACCCACCAGCTTGACGAGTTGGGCATCCGCATCGCCCAGCGTGATTGGAATGACGTGTTGCTGCCAATTGCAGACGTTCCCCAGACCGCCATAGGTGGACACGTGCGAAAGGAGATAGGTATGAACCTCTTTGAGGTCGGCCACGAGTTCCTCGCGAAGGGGAAGAACCTTTTCCCTGGCAAATCGCTGAAGCTCGGCCGGATCACCGTTTTTCTGCTGGATTTTTGCCAATTCCGCAATGGCGGCTTTGTAGGCATGAAGTGCACAATTGACCTTGGCATTCGCCCGCATGTAACGAAACAGATCCAGCCAGTAGTCGAATCGCTCGCGGTTGCCAGGTCCCTGGACGCTTTCTCGTAGGGCTGCCAATTCATCCACGAAAGCATAATCCTTGGACACTTCGCTCCACGGCCGGGAGTCCGGCACAATCCCGCCCGGCCCATGGACCCACGTGCTGGGACGCGGGAGGCGGCCGTCGATGGCGGCGAAAATCGTCGCTGCCTCGAAGGCCACTTCTGGTCCAAACTGAGCCGAAGCCCAATCCAGGTAAAAATCAATCGACATCAGGTAACGATGAGCCGTGCGGTCTGTGGGGGGCCAATCGGCCTGATAGTCGTTCCATGCAGGACCACCGCAGTTGATTTTGCGAGTCACCGGACCGGTGATGACAATCCCCGCGATGCAGGGGAATTCCACCTGGCGGACGAACTCGATAAGCAAAGTGCCGTCCGCCACTTCGATACCGTCAAAGGTGAAATCAAGAGCCCGATTTTTGCCCACTTGGGCAAATATGTCGAGAGTGTCGATGATGGTTTTCCCCTGGATTTTCACACCGAAGACGCGCTTCCCCGCTTCGCTGTAATGGGGTTCGCAGAACTTTAAAACGACCCGGTACTGGCCGTTGGGCAGATTGAACCGATAGGCATCGACATCGTACCGGACAGTCTGGTAAATCGGATCTTCGTCAGTGTTGGCAAAATCAACGCCGGGAAAGGTGGCAAACTGGCCGCCCTCAGGACCTTCGCCAGGGCGGGACGGAGCAGCGGGAGTCTCACCAAGTTCCGGGTTCCAGCCGTGCTGATCCCATGCGGCGGCGGCCAGCGCGGAAACATTGGGCCCAAGCTGTCGCGTCCGCCAGTGAATTCCCATCAATCCCGTGCAACCGTACTTCAGCGCGTCGGCGGCATCCTTTCTCATGCGTCCCACCCAGAGCTGGGGGCTGATGAGTGCGGGATCATCTTCCAGCCAGGGAATGGCCCATTTGGGACGCCCTTGCACACGGGCAAAACCAGGCTCGACGGGGTCGTGGCCAACCTGCCGATTGATGCAACTGACCGGCATCTCTTTGGGTAAAACTTTGTCGAACAGCGCACGATCCTGGCTGGGTCCCAGCACCCATCCGCACGTCGCCAATGTGAACGGAGCCCCCACCTCTTTAGCTGCTTCGTAGGCCATCTTCAGGTCGGCAAGCGTGGCCTCCACTTCTTCGGGCTTGGTGCCTGACCAGGTCCAGTTCTCAGGCGTCCAAAACCAGTAGTAGTCCAGGGGGTGCGTCTGCATAATCCGCTTAAACATGGCGGCGTAAACTTCTTTAACAACCGCCGGATTCGACGGGTCCTTTCCAGACGCCTTGAGCCGTTCGCGAACCGCTTTGGGAATGGTGAGCGGCGTTTCCGTTCCCACCGCGGTTGCGATGCCGAGATGACGGGCAAAGGTGAAGGCCTCGTCAAGAACACGCCCCATATTTTCAAAAAGTTTGTTCGCCTGGTCGACATTCATTTCCGTCCAGGGAGAGTAACCCTGCATGTAATCGGCCCCATAATCATCGACTTCAAAGAGTTGGTCGGCGCCGAACGCATAGTCGGACGTCTTCATGGGGCGGTAGCCCCAGGACCCTGTCACGTTGCTGGTGAGGAAATGCCGGGCGGGATAACTGAAGCGAACTCCCGGTCCTTCCCCTATATCAGCAGCCTGGCCAATCCACACGAGCGGCTCCGGGCCAACGCCACCCTCCGGATAGCAGTGAAACCCGATGAAATTCATGCCCAATTTGGGCAACTGGGCAAGGATCGCCTTGTACTCTTCCACCCCCCACCAATCGGGTCCTTCAGGAAAGTCGTGGAACGGTTGAATCCCCCGATGCTGAAACAACGGCCGACGAACTTCATCAAGTTGCGCAAGCGACCAGGCCACTCGGCGATCAGGAACGACGTCTCCTTCCAGATAGAAACGTACCCCGTAGTGTTCGGCAAGACGGTACGCCCCGTAGAGAACGCCAATGTCTTTCTTGCCGGCTATTACCAAAATCTGCCGCTGGTTGCCGGGAATCGTCCACAGGAGGAAGCCATCATCTCCAGCCCGATCAAGGCGGTTTTCAAGCGATGACCGGTGAGCATTAATAACGTCGGTCGGAATCAACTCCCCGCCCAAAAGGCGATCGCTTCGCGCCACCACGATGACGTCTGTCGCCTGTTCGTTTGCCGGTTGATCAACCAGGGGAATCAACTCTCCCGTGCGGAGGTACAGATATCGCCGGATTTCTAGGGCGGCGAGGCGCTCCAAAGGGGAAGCCGAAGCACTGAGGCAGATAACTGCCGGTGGCGTGGACGCGCCCGGTTTTTCTTCCGCATGGCCTGTTGCATTGCGCGTTGCCAAAGCGGCGATGGGCCATACCAAGAAGACAACGGGCAGGACGAGTGGCAGTCCGGTCCCTAGGTTCTCAACGCGGTGGGATAAACAGAAGCTGCTTCGGTTACGGTGCAGGCTCGACATGGTCAGTCCCTTTTTGGAAGCCAATCAACTGCAGAACGTTGAGACCTGAAACGCCGCCCCCATTCTGACGAGGGATCCCTCGGCGGGCAAGAGGGCGAGACCCTCACGCATCATGACATCTCCCGCGCCAATGAGCAGGCGGTCATCCAAACGAACTCCTGCCGGAGTGAGATTCAACCCGGAGGAACCTGCTTGGTAGGCCCACATTCTAATGATCGCAGAGGCCATTTCACTGACCGTGCTTCAAATGCACCGTGCTTCAAATGCTCGGTTGAATTCCGGGTCAAATGGTTGGGTGAAATCCATGGATTGCCGCTACAACGTATCGGACCTGTGGTATCTCATAGGTTATTACAAAACTGGGGATGATTCAGGGTGGCCCGGGTAGTTCCGCGCTACCGATAGTCAAATCCGCGAATCGCAGGTAAACTGTGACAATCGGAAAACGTCCGACGAGTGAGGCGGGTGCCCGTAATTTGTTTGGTTTGCCGCCACTTTTTTGGGGGCCACTCCCACGATTGGGATCAGCATCAGGGCAAAAGCAGCTTTCTGGTTGAACCGGCGCAGAAGAAAGGAGACACCTCATGCAACGGCGAGAGTTTCTGGCATCTTCCGTGATTGGCAGCGTGGGAACGGTGATGGCGATAAGTGAGCTAACGCAGGCAGTCGAGGGAAGTGGAAAGAGCAAGCAGTTGCTGGAGCTCCGCCGTTACCAAATTGCGACTCCGGAAAAGCGAGATCGTTTGGAAAAATTCCTGGCTGAAGTGGCCATCCCTGTTTGGAACAACCTCGGCATCCGGCCGGTCGGGGTCTTTCGCTACCTGGAAGGTGAAGATCCCAGCCTCTTTGTGCTTTTGCCCCACAACACCTGTGAAACAGTGATTCGGGAAATGGCAGCGCTCCTGAGTGATCCCCGGGCGCAAGCCGCAGGGAAAGAGGTGCTCGAGGATTCTTTCGACGATCCCACTTATCAACGCGTCGAAAGCAGCCTGCTCCTCGCCTTCGATGGCGTGCCCCAAGTGGAGGTGCCGAGCACGGCTGACAGTCGCATCTTCCAGCTCCGAATTTACGAGAGCCACAATCTTACCAAGCATGTGAAGAAGGTTGAAATGTTCAACACGGGCGGGGAACTGGCAATTTTCCGCCGGCTCAAGATGAATCCGGTTTTCTTTGGACAGGCGCTCATCGGCACGAAATTGCCTAATTTGACGTACATGCTGGGCTTCGACACCATTGAAGCTCAAAAGCAGGCCTGGGCAGCCTTCCTGAAAGATCCAGAATGGCTCCAACTCCGGGACAAACCGGAATACGCGCAAACCGTTTCAAATATCACGAACATACTGTTGCGGCCGAGCCCGGTTTCGCAGATTTGAGCGACTGTTGGAAAGGCGGGGATTATCTGACAGTTGACGCGATCCTCATTGAAGAGTGCGCCTCGACCTCAGCACGGAGAGGTGACAGGATCGCACGTCAAATTCCCCGCGCAGGCGATCGATGAGGCAGGAAATTCTCCATGGCGTCTATTCTTGACCGCATTGTGGCCACCAAACGAGAGGAGATCGAACGGGCAAAAATTTTTGCGCCCGAAGATCATCTCCGCCGTTTGGTCGAGGAACAGGCCCCGCCACGGGATTTTCTAGCCGCCATTCGCGATGCCCCGGGGATGGCACTCATTGCCGAAGTCAAGAAGGCCAGCCCTTCGAAGGGCGTCATTCGAGAGAGCTTCGATCCGGTTGAGATTGCCCGAATTTACGAACAACACGGGGCGGCTTGTATCAGCGTTCTAACCGATGAACCGTATTTTCAGGGCCATATCGAATTTCTTCGCTGGATCAAGGACGCTGTCAATATTCCCGTACTGCGAAAGGATTTTATCCTTGACCCTTACCAGGTTCTTGAAGCCCGTGCCTACGGGGCTGACGCGGTGCTCCTCATCGCGGAATGTCTCAACGACGAGCAACTGCCCCAACTCTACGAAGAGGTGATCAAGTGGGACATGACGCCCCTGGTGGAGATTTACGAACCGGAGAATCTACGGCGGGTTGTGGAGCTGGGGGCCAAGCTTATCGGCATTAACAATCGAAACCTCCGTACTTTCGAAGTGGATTTGAACCACACCATTCGCCTTCGGGCGGAGATCCCGCTTGATCGCCTTGTCGTGGGAGAGAGCGGCATCCAGAGTTATGAAGATATACAGCGGCTGGCGGCGGCCGGAGTGAAAGCCGTTCTCGTTGGCGAAAGCTTGATGCGGGAGCCCGACATCGGGGCGGCAGTGGATCGTCTTTTAGGAAAAACTGTTTGAACCACTCTTTTCGTTTCACCACACATGGAGGGCAAAACTGGCCGGTTTCAGGGTGCCGGTGCCGCGGTTGTGTCGCCCGCGGTAGACTGATTCTCCAGAGGAATGACGAACATCGCCAGAATGACCGGGACCTGTTCGGCAGCATTTTGGTTTCCCAATCGAATTTCGGCCACCTGTGGCAAAATGAGGCCAGCGACAAAGACCCGCTGTGATATCTGAAGCGGAGGGGGATCCGGCCGCAACCGAAGCAGCAGATGCCGTGGGCCCTCTCCCACTGCCACAAGGACTGCCGTCCCTTGCACCGGGCTCGCCACAACGCCCACGCACACAATTCCCGATTGAACCTGGCTTAATGATTGGACGGCAAAGCTGTTGAGCTTTTCCGTTACCGCAACTGACAACACGCCCGGATCCAACGACATAAATCGAGATTCGAGCTGAGTGGCCGCGCGATCGATAATCTCGGGTGGAACGCCCTCAGGAATTTGACCACGGACCTGGAGGTATTTCACGATATTGGCGATCCGCGCAAGTTCCGAAATCTGGCGATACTGATCCGGAGTCTGGGGGTTCCACCCCATCGCTGTAGCTGCATTCCAAAGCGGATCGATTTGCGTAAGGTCCACAATCTGCTCAGGCGCCACATTTTCCAGAGATGGGGCGCGGGGTTCCGGAAGGGGACGTACCGGGGCATCTTTTGCCCGAGCCATTAATTCCCGCAGATAACGAATGTGGCTGGCGAATCCATACTGGGCCAGCCGGTGCACAAAGGTGTTCACTCCCAGGACTCTTCCGGCACCGTCGAGAAGCGGCCCACCGCTGTTGCCAGGCGAGATCTTGGCGTCATGCTGTATCCACACCATGTTGGGTGGAGAGTGAATCTTGGCCACGATGTGGTCGGGGAAATTTTGAATCAGCTCGGCGGTGGTGAGAACGCGGCTCACCACCCCCCGCGACAGGGAAAAGTCCACATTGTACGGATGTCCGATGGCATAGACCTCCGTACCCAGGGCAGGTGTGCCATCATAGCTGAGATCAAGAACCGTCGTCTTCGCCGGGCGCTCCGCAAGTTGGAGGATGGCCAGGTCCATTTCTGGAGCCTGGACAACAACTCCGGCGATCCGATACGTTTGCCCATCTGCCGAGCGAACATAGGCCCGGCTGTTCATGTTCTGGACCAGATGATTGTTGGTGGCAATCCATCCGCGATCGCCGATAAAGAATCCGGTACCGGTTTCCACCGCCGTTCCCGCTTCAAGCGGGATCTCGATCTTAACGACTGCCTGGCGGGCTTGCTCCAGCGTTCGGGCGACAAACACCTGATGGGGCGACCAGCGAAGGGGAGGTGGCGGTCGTTTCTCGGGAGCCGGGGGAGATACCTTTGTCAGATTGGAACGCTCCCCGCCCTGCTGGGCGTTTTCCACCCACCAGATGCCTGCGATGACAGCTCCCAGACAGGCGAGACCGACAAATGCCCCAATCCACCAGTACCAGGCGGTGCGTCTTTTGCTGCGAATAATTCGGTTCCGCAACTCCCTAAAAGAATCATCATTTGGAATGCCCGTTGGAAGGGAAACAGACTCCTCGCCCCTATTCGGTGACTTCTGTCCTTCAGCCTGGGGCATCATGACCGGTCGCCGACAATACGGACAGACGGCCTGACCCGCGGTCGCGGGTGGCGGAACCGGTCGCCTGCCCTGACAGTACGGACACACCCAGGTCATTGAAAGATCCTGCTCATATTTACCCATTGGTTTAACCTACTGGCATTATTCTAACCTTGCCAGAGGGATTTTCTTTGACTTCTTGGAAAGAATCTGTGACGGATTCGAGTTTTCACCGTATCGTGGCAACAATTCATGAATCGCCCCCAAAAGACGCTCATCAGGGCAAAACGGCATGTTGGCAGGGGCAATTCATGAAATTCCTCTACCAGGAGGGGCGCCTTCCACGGCGTCCAACAAACCGCGGAGGGGCACGCTTGTCGTGCCCGGCGAAAGCAAATGGAACATCGAACGTGGATTAACGGACCCGACAAGCGGGTCCCTCCGGGAGGCGGACGTGACAAGCACGTCCCTCCGGAGTTTATTCGGAGGGGCACGCTTGTCGTGCCCGGAGTAATTGAACGCGTCACGATTGGACATCGTAAACGCGTCTATCCGCTGCACGGATTGCAGGATCGGGTTCCACCCCAACCAGTACTTCGTTTCCATCCGGATCAACGGCAAGGTTGGTGAAGGCTAAAGCCTTCACCGAAAAGCGGCGATAAATCGCCGCACTCCATGATAAATCGCCGCACTCCATGGAGTGCGGGGCTTTAGCCCCGCTTTTCACGCGGGACTTCAGTCCCCGATAAAACGGAATGGACGATCTAGCGTTGAACGGCGGACCCGACAAGCGGGTCCCTCCGAGAAAAAGCACCGGAGGGGCACGCTTGTCGTGCCCGGGCAAAGGGAATTGATCATCGAACGTTGCACAGCGGACGTGACAAGCACGTCCCTCCGAAAAAAACGGACCCGACAAGCGGGTCCCTCCGCACGCGGTAGGGGCGATTCATGAATTGCCTCTACACCGCTTTGTACTTGTGGCATGTCACAGGTTTTTGCAAAAGTGGGGATGACCCGCAGTACGGGTAACTTGCTTTTGCCCATCTGACGGGTAAAAATACGCCGTACGAGAGCAACGGTTCTGCCGATCGTTTTGTCGGATGGTAGGAAGGTCTAACTCATCGGTCTTGGACTCTAGCGGCAAGGAGAAAGGTGCACAATGTCCCAGTCGAAGCCCTACAACCGAGACAACGTGGGAAAGATCCTGGACCGCGCGATGGACGCCACAGGGGGAATCCTCCGCCTAACACCCACCTGGGTGCCGCGGAGTTTTCTGCATCCCGGTCGGCGCATCAAACTGGCAACGGAGGATCTCTACGCCTTCGGAGCCCATCGCGGAGGGATCGACGAACGCTGGTTCGCCAGCACGACTGAAGCCGCCAATGAAGGACGCAACTGGGATGAAGGGTTGAGCTGGGTTCGCTTTGAAGGCGAACGGTTCCTGTTAAGGGACGCCGTTGAGGAAGGGCAGGGCAAAATTGTTGGTCCTGATATCTGGAACAAATACCACCGCTGGCCTGTGTATTCCAAATTCTTCGATAACGCTGGTCCGATTCCCCACCACATGCATCAGCGCCAGGAGCATGCTCAAAAGACCGGTCAGGAAGGCAAGCCGGAGGCCTATTACTTCCCACCTCAATTGAATGCTGCCGAGAATCATTTCGACTACACCTTCATGGGGCTTGAACCCGGTGTAACCAAAGACGATGTCAAGCGGTGTCTGGAAAACTGGAACAAGGGCGACAACGGGATTCTGGACTTGTCCCGGGCGTACCGGCTGAAACCGGGAACCGGCTGGCTCATTCCGGCGGGGGTCCTCCATGCGCCTGGGTCCCGCTGCACCTACGAGCCGCAGTGGGGATCGGACGTTTTTGGAATGTTCCAGTCAATGGTCGAAGGGCGCTACGTCCCGTGGGAGCTCTGCGTGAAGGACGTTCCCAAGGAATACCAGCACGATCTGGACTACATCGTGGACCAGCTCGACTGGGAAAAGAACGTCGATCCCTACTTCCGCGAACATAACTACCTGGAGCCGATCGTGGATGAAGAGAACTCCGGAGAAGGTTACACCGACCGCTGGATCGTCTATGGTCTGGTGGATGGCAAGCAACTCTTCTCCGCCAAGGAACTGACGGTGATGCCCGGCGCGAAATGCGTCCTTCGTGACCCAGGCGCCAGCGGCTGGATCACCGTCCAGGGATGCGGCTATATCAGCGTCCAGGGGTATGAGAAGAGCAAACTCTGGCTGCAAACGCCGATCATGATCCGCTTCGGAGAAGAGCCGGATGACGAAATTTACATCACCTACGAGGCGGCCAAGGCCGGTGTCATTGTGGAGAACACCGGAACCGAGCCCCTCGTGAGTCTCCGGTACTTCGGACCGGATGTCCATCCCAAGGTGCCCAACGTTGGCGACTACAAAAAGCAGAAACGGTGATCTTGGGGACGGTAGCCCTGCGGCCACCAAAGCCTTGCGGCGAGATTAACGTCTTCTCAAAAACCAAAGCGTAACGATTTGAATCCGGTCAGGGTGGAATGTGGTTCGCTTCGCCCTGACCGTTTTTTTCCTCCGTAGCGTGGACCGCCCCTCTGAAGAGCGTCTCCTCTGTCAACTGTTGATTTTGGGCTGGCTCGTGTGTTTGCTTTTTTCATCAGAACGGGGCAGGGGCAACAAACGGCGTGCTTCTCCGTCACAACATCACAGCGAGATCAGCTTCATGTTTTATTTTTTGGCTTGGCTGGGCAAAGTTTGACCTTGCTTTCACTATGACCTAGGCTTTCAGTAGAGCAATAACAATGCCCTGACAAGACTCAAATCCTTGTTGTCTTTTCGATTGGACAGGCTACTTATCCGGAAATGGTCGACCGGCCACACATCCATGGGACGGCTTGCGAGGGTTTCTGACCGGAATTCATCGCCTTGTAGGTGAGCACGTTCTCCGCTCGACGTTAGCCCGACGCCGGATGGCCGAAGTGAGGCTGGTCAGCCCATTTTACCGGGGAAATTTCGGTTGCCAGTCATCTGAGAAAGGGGAGCATGTATGACTGACATCGCGGCGCCAGCTTCCGCTATCCCCGAGACCGATGTGACATCGCTGCCCAGCGAACTGATGAAACCTTCAGAAGCAGCAGCGCAAGCGCCCTCAGCGGATGCTGTCCCGTCTGGTCGGGAAACCGGGGAACCGGACTTCGTGCACTACGAACGACTTGTGGCAGCCCGGCTGGGGGTGTCGGCCGGTCTGTTTGCAGCCCTCCGGGTCCGCCACCTGCCGACGGCCATTCACTCCTTACGGGTCGCCCTTCTGTGCTCGGCCTGGGCAAAATGGCGCGGGATGACCGAGCAGGAGCGCGACGAGCTGGAGGTTGCCGCCCTTCTGCACGACGTGGGTCTGATCGGACTGCCGGATCAAATCCTACTTAAACCCGGGCCGTTGACCCCGGAAGAAATTCTTTACGTCGATCGTGCCCGGCTGATGAGCGTGGAAATCCTCCGGCACGTGACGGACAATGAAAACATTCTGCGGATTGTGGGCAACGTGCCGGCATGGTATGACGCGACCCGAGCAGGGTACTCCGCATGGGGGCGGGCCATTCCCGAAGCAGCCCGGATGATCGCCGTCGCGGAAGCTTTCGATGCAATGACCACGGATCACCTTTATCGCCCCGCGATGAGCGTGGAGCGGGCGTTTGCCGAGCTCTATCATGGGGCGGGACGTCAATTCGACCCTGATCTCGTCGAAGAGTTTGTCCGGTTTTATCGAAGTGGTGTGGATGCAGCCAAACAGGATGTCGCCCGACGCTGGCTTACCGACCTTGACGCCGAATCGGTCAACCATCTCTGGCGGTGGGTCTCCCCCAGTCAAACCATCCTCCCGCCCGAGATGGAAACCGTCTTCCAGCACCGCCTTTTGCAGAACATGCGGGATGGCGTCATCTTCGTCGATACCCAGGAGCTTATCCTCCAGTGGAATCCTGGAGCGGAGCGGCTCAGCGGAATCATGGCGGAAGCCGTGCGATCGCGAAAGTGGTCGCCCACCATTCTGGGGTTGCGGAGCGAACGGGGAGAACCGCTGACCGAGCAGGATTGTCCGGTACTTACCGCCCTGCGATGCGGCGCCCAGGTGCTGCGGCGCCTCAGCATGCAGGGCAGGAATCAGGAGAAAGTCCCGGTCGATCTCCACGCCGTCCCGGTTGTCCTGCAGGATGGGACTATTCTCGGCGCCGTGGCCATCATTCATGACGCTTCACCGGAGATCAATCTGGAACAGCGGCTCGAATACTTCCGCGAACGCGTTACCCGCGATCCGCTCACGGACCTTGCTAACCGCGCGGAATTCGACCGCATGTTGCCCCTCTTTGTGGAGCAGTACCAGCGGCGAGGAATTCCCTTCAGCCTTATCATCTGCGATCTCGATCGCTTCAAACAGGTCAATGACACCTACGGTCATCAAGCGGGGGACGACGCGCTACGGACGCTGGCGGGGGTGCTGCGCCGATATTCCCGGTCGGGAGACCTGGTGGCCAGATACGGCGGAGAAGAATTCGTCATGCTCTGTGCTGCGTGTGACATTGCGACGGCCACCCGTCGCGCCGAAGAAATGCGGGAAGCCCTCGCTCGCACACCCCTGGCTCGGCTGAACGGTCGGGTGGTGACGGCCAGTTTCGGAGTCACAGAAGTTCAGCCGGGCGACACCCCCGAAACAATTCTCCGGCGGGCGGATCGGGCGCTTCTCATGGCCAAGGCCAATGGCCGGAATATGGTTATCCAACTCGGAGTTGGCAATCACGGCGAGACCGCACCCGTCAGCGCCAAACGCTGGTGGTGGCGTGCTGCATCCACGGAGGTCGTGGTGGAAGAGACCCTGATCAGCCCTTTTCCACTTGCCCTGGCTGTGGAAAAACTACACGGATTCATTGCCGACCATCAGGCACGGATTCTCAAGGTGCAGGGAAACCGCCTGGAAATGGAGATCGAGGTTCGAAATCCCCTCCGCAGCAGACGCCGTTCAGACCGTCCCGTGTGCTTCGAAATGGTGGTGGTGATGCACGAAGACAAACCCGCCACTGGGGACACGCCCGCACGGTCGTGCTTCCGTGTCAGGGTTGCCCCGAAGTCCACCCGGGAACGCCGCCGTCGCGAAATTGCCGCCCGATTGGAAGAACTTCTTACAAGTTTTCGCTCCTACCTGGCGATTTCCGAAGTGCAGCCTCACCACAGCAATCCGGTCTGGCTGCGGCTGCGCTCCATGTTGCAGAAAAGTCTTTCGCAGTTGATGCCACGGTTTCGCCTGCTCTGAGTCTTTCCGATCCCATCGGCTGTTCTGTACCATGGAGTGAAGACAGCCGGCACGCGGCAAGTCGGCGAGCCAAGTTCATTGAGAAACACGCATGCGGAAGAGCCGGCGGAATGCTCTGGAGGCAGGTTTTTCTCGATTCCCATGGAACGTGAATTTACACCAGGCGCGCTTCGTGCGCTGGCCGCTGCTGCAACCTGGCAGTACGGGGAAGGGTCCGGCGGTCTCCGGCTGGTAAGCATCCTGATGGGTCTGCTCGCTGAACCGGAATGCCGCGCGGCCATGATTCTGCGAGAACTCGGTATCAGCGAGGAATTACTCCTCGCCCATTGGCCAGAACTTCATCGGTCTGCGGAGCCGCCACCAATTCCCCTGGAGTCACCGCCGCAATTCCATCCCGAGGTGAAAAGCCTCTTCACAGCGGTCGATCTTTATATGGATTGGGGCGATTGGCCGCCCATTATCTCCACGGAGCATTTGCTCTTGGGACTGGCGGGCTGCGAACACCCCGTTGCCGACTGGCTCCGCGAACAGGGATTGAATTTCACACAGCTCCGGCAGCAGATTCTGCAGCGCTATGGCACCGGTGGCCAGTGGCGGTCGGCATCACAGGAAGCCGTGAGGGGCCAGATTGAAGCTCTGCCGTCGCCCGAGGAAGAAAATTCAATTTCTTCGCCCGAAGTGGGTCATGCGAAGATCAAGCCCTCCGCTTCTTGTGAACCTCCGGAAGAAGAAAGGCTTCAGCGAGAAGAACCTCCAGCAGATTCTCGCAAAACATCTTCTGACGAGGCGAAAAAGGAGGATGCCGTTTCGAAACTCACCGCCTCCACCGCGATGGGACTCTATCGCATCGTGGATGCAGCGATCAACCGTGCGTTGGAAGGCCTCCGTGTTGTGGAAGATTATGTTCGGTTTGTGCTGGATGATCCCTTTCTTGTGGGCGAGCTTAAAGACATTCGTCATGCGTTTTCCCGGCTTGCGGGCGAATTTCCCATGGCCTACCGCCTCGCTGCCCGGGAAACTCAAACCGATGTCGGGACCCGGATCAAGCATTCCCACGAAATGAAACGCGAGTCTGTGGAAGGGCTGCTCGATGCGAATTTATCCCGCGTTCGCGAGGCCATCCGCAGCGTGGAAGAATGCGCGAAGGTACTCCAACCGGAACTAGCAGAGCGCTTTGAACAACTTCGCTACCGGTGTTACACACTGCATCGGGCCATTCGCATCACCGAGCTCTCTCGGGAGCGTCTGCAAAACGCGCGACTTTATGTCCTGGTGGACGCACGGCCTTCACCTGACGAATTCCAGGCCCTGATCACGTCGCTTGTGGAAGTCGGTGTCCACGTGATTCAACTCCGAGAGAAAAAGCTCGAGGATCGCTTACTGTTGGAACGGGCACGGATTGCTCGCAAAATCACCCGGGACACACAAACGTTGTTCATCATGAACGATCGCCCGGATCTGGCCGTCCTGAGTCAGGCTGACGGAGTCCATGTGGGGCAGGAGGAACTGACGGTCAAGGATGTCCGCGCCCTTGTAGGCCCGGACATGTTGATAGGTGTTTCCACCCATGATATCGAGCAGGCCCGACGGGCTGTCCGCGATGGGGCCAATTACATTGGATGTGGGCCGACGTTTCCTTCGTCAACCAAACAGTTTTCGCACTTCCCCGGGTTGGAGTTCTTGCGACAGGTGGCCTCGGAAATCACCCTGCCCGCATTCGCCATCGGGGGCATCAACGAGTCGAACATCGATGCGGTACTGAAAACGGGAATTTTTCGCGTGGCGGTGTCCGCGGCCGTGGTGGATACTCCTGATCCCCCGGCGGCCGCGAAACGGCTCCTGGCCAAGCTTCAAGGTACGCCCACCCGCTGAGCGCCCACGGAACGAACCTTTTCATTGGAATTCATTGGAACCTGCCCCGAAACGATGGTAAAATCTGGCAAATGCCTTTACAACTGGCATAGAATTGGGAAGGTTGCTTCCGGGAAGGTCTGAGCAATGAAAACACCCCGAAAGCAAGGCAGCGCCCCTTGCTTTGCCGTTCGGGGATGGCTGCGACGCGTTACCCGCCACTTGGATAAGTTTCCCCGCAGGTCGTGCGGAAACTTCGGTCTCCGGAAGGGGACCCCGCATACGCAAGAGCGGATAGGGGATTGTGGCAAACTTCACTGCGTCGGAAGAACCATGGCGATAGCCGCTCCACCACAAGCGGGTAGCGGTGGAGGGAATGGGAACCAAAGAAGAATCTGCGAATGGAAACGGGATCGTGTGTGTTGCGGCAGAACATATCGAATAGAAGAAGACGACATGAGGAGGTGTTGATCCAATGAAGAAGCTGTTGGGAGTGACCGCCCTGGTGGTTGGAGCTGTGTGGTGCGGGTCTCAGGCGCTGGCGGTGACCCAATTCCGCACCCAGTTTGTGGAGCGCTATGTCAAGAAAGACAGCAACGACCCGAAAGATCGGGCATTCGCCGAGTTGGTCGATCGCGCCGGGTGCAACATTTGTCATTTGGGTGATGACAAGACCAAACGGAATGCGTACGGCCAGGCCCTTGACAAACTGCTGGACCGTAAAACTGATGCCCGCAACAAGGAAAAGATCCAGAAGGCCCTCGAGGTCGTGGAGAAGGAAAAGGTCGATCCAAAGGATCCAAAGTCTCCCACATTTGGCGATCGGATTAAGGCTGGCAAACTTCCGGTGGATGTACCTCCGGAACTGATGGAGTGACGGTCCAACACCCGTTTGAATTTCGTCCGTGCAGCCAATTTTTCGCCGGTGGATTCACACCGGCGTTTTTTCTTGATATTCTGGCTACACGGCAACGCTCGGGGGCTATGCCTGGGCGTGTTCGAATTGGTCACCGGAGTAGGCTTCGCAGAAGGGTGATGCTATGAAACGGTGGATCGGCTGTGTCGTGGGAACGTCGGCTATTTTGGCCTGGTTGGCGGCCTTTCAAACGGTCTCAGCCCAGATGTACAAAGATCTCCACAGCAAACTGGAAAAACGGGTGTACAAGAATGCAGAGGGGGAAACGCTTCCTTACCGCCTCTGGAAGCCGGAAAACTATGATCCGAACAAAAAGTATCCCCTGATCATCTTTCTGCACGGGGCTGGTGAGCGCGGGGATGACAACGAGGCCCAGCTTAAAAACGATGAATTCTTGACACTCGTGCTCGATCCCCAGCATCCGGCCTTTCTCATTGCTCCACAATGTCCGCGGAATTCCTGGTGGGCGGGTCTTCGCCGCCAGGCGGATTCGTCTCAACCCTGGCCCAATGAACTCACGCGGCCCATGAAGCTGGTCATCGAGCTTTTCGACCAAATCCGCAAGGAATTGAGCGTGGATCCCGATCGGTGCTACGTGACCGGGCTTTCGATGGGTGGGTTTGGTACGTTTGACCTTTTGCTTCGGCGTCCGCATGATTTCGCTGCGGCCGTGCCTATCTGTGGTGGGGGCGATACCTCCCGTGCCAAGGAAATTGCCCATATTCCGATGTGGATCTTCCATGGAGGCGCTGATCCCGTGGTGCCAGTCTCCCTCTCCCGAGCCATGGTCGAAGCCCTCAAAAAAGCAGGCGGAAAAGTACGCTACACAGAATACCCCGGGGTAGGCCACAACTCGTGGTCCCGGGCCTATCAGGAGCCGGAACTCCGCGAATGGCTGTTTCAACAGGTCCGCTCCGGATCGGGCGAATCATCGGGTTCATGAGTTGAATTCTGGTTCCCACTCCCCCACCGCCACGACACGGAATGCAGCAATGAAACGGCCATGGGATGCTGCGAGAACCCCGTGACACTCGTGCAGGCGGTGTGGATGGCGATCCATGAGGCTTTTGTGTCGCGTCCTCAGAAATAATGTGGAGCAATTGCGGAGGGTGCTCATACCCGTGGGAGAATTTAACGAGACCTCTCTCGCGCCAGGAGGATATTGTATGCCGAGCAAGACCGATCGCCGGACATTTCTCGCCGCTGGCGGCGCCGCCGTGGCTGCATTGATTCGCCATGACCTGGTTTTTGGCAGCGAGGCCAACTCGCGGGTCCGCTTGGGCCTTATCGGATGTGGTGGCCGGGGGCGCTGGATCGCCAACCTCTTCCGAGACCATGGAGGCTACACGATTGCGGCGGTCCACGACTATTTTCCTGACCGTGCCGAGGCAGCTGGGACGCAGTTTGCGGTGCCGGAAAACCGGCGTTACACCGGGCTGCTGGGTTATCGACGGATGCTGGACGATGGGGGCCTGGATGCCGTCGCCGTTGAAAGTCCCCCGTTCTTCCATCCTGAACAGGCCGCCACAGCGGTCGAAGCCGGCGTGCACGTCTTTCTGGCCAAACCCGTGGCTGTCGATGTGGCGGGTTGTCGGGTAATTGAACAGGCAGGTCAGAAGGCGACGGCCAAGAAACTGGTTTTTCTTGTGGACTTTCAAACCCGGGCCTGCCCGCTCTATCAGGAAGCGGTTCGTCGTGTTCAGGCCGGTGATATCGGCACGATCGTGAGTGCCGAGGCTGTGTACTACTGTGGTCCCACCTGGGTGGCACCCGCCGATCTGGATGTGAAAAACCCGGAACATCTCCTCCGGGCATGGGGAGCGTTTCGGGTTCTTTCTGGCGACATCATCACCGAGCAAAACATCCATGCCCTGGACGTGGCCACGTGGTTCCTGGATGCGGCTCCCGAGCGAGCTTACGGAGTGGGCGGTCGCAAAGGCAAAACCGGACCTGGAGACTGCTGGGATCATTTCTCCGTAATCTTCACCTTTCCCAATGAAGTCATCCTCACATTTGCATCCAAACAGTACGGAGCCGGGTATGATGACATCGGCTGTCGCATCTTCGGAACGGAAGGGACAGCCGACACCCATTATTTTGGAACGGTCAGCATTCAGGGGAAAAAACCTTTTCCAGGAGGCCCGACTGGCAATCTTTACACAGATGGTGCGAAAACCAACATTGCTGCCTTCTATGAGGCCATCACCAAGGGGGATTTCAGCAATCCCACCGTAGCTCCCAGCGTCCGTAGCAATCTCACCACGATCCTTGGGCGGATGGCTGCGTACCAAAAAGCAGAGGTCACGTGGGATCAAATGCTGGCCACGAACGAACGGTGGGACTTTGACGTAACGGGCCTCAAGGAATAACTCGCCGCCATTCGCATTACGGTATGCGTTCCTTTGCTTGGACAGTTCTCCTTCCGCTCACCGTCGCCATCCTTGGATTGGGGGCGATTGTGACTTGGATGGTGGCGGTGCCAACGCCGCCGCTGGAACGCCGCGTCCCCGGATTGGATCGGCCAGTTCGGTCGATCAGACAGAAGTCCGAAAAACGCGAGCTATCCGGCACGCTTGTGACGCTGGAAGGGAAACCTTCGTCGGTTCCGGGGGAATGGCCGAGGTTCCGCGGCCCCAATTTGGATGCCATTTGGGAAGATCCCAGCGTCACTCTCGCACGCTCCTGGCCACCGGAGGGACCCCGGCGAATCTGGTCCATTGAAGTGGGGGAAGGATTCGCAGCGGCAGCCATCAAGGACGGGCGGGTCTACATTATCGACTACGATCGCGACAAGGAAGAAGACGTGGTCCGCTGTCTATCGCTGGACGATGGTCGGGATATTTGGCAGTTCCGCTATCACAATACTGTCAAACGCAACCATGGCATGTCCCGTACCATTCCAACGGTGACCGATAAGTACGTGGTGACCATTGGCCCAAAGTGCCACGTGGCCTGTCTGGATCGTTTGACGGGCAAGAACTACTGGCTCATCGATATGGCGGAACGCTGGGGGGCTACCGTGCCACCCTGGTATACGGGCCAATGCCCGCTGGTGGAGAACGATCGGGTGATCCTCGCGCCGGGCGGACCTCAGGCCCTTATGGTGGCGGTTGATGCGGCAACGGGCAAGGAATTGTGGCGAACGCCCAATCCACGCGACTGGAAAATGACCCATTCTTCCATTATGCCGGTCGTGTTCCAAGGGATTCGAATGTATGTGTATTGTGCGACCGGTGGCGTGGTCGCGGTTCGAGCGGATGACGGCACCATCCTTTGGGGCACACCCGAGTGGAAAATCAGTCTCGCCACCGTTCCGTCTCCACTTGCTCTCCCCGATGATCGCATTTTTTTCTGCGGCGGCTACGATGCGGGGGCCCTGCTCATGCGTTTAAAAAAAGAGGGCGACAGGATCATCCCCGCGGTGGAATCGCGGCTTCCTCCCCAGCAGTTTGGCTCGACCCAGCAAACCCCCGTGCTGTACAAAGGGTTTATTTACGGCGTGCGAGAAAAGGACAAACAGATGGTCTGCCTCGACCTGAACGGCAACCAACGCTGGGCGAGCGGTCCCCAGTATCGATTTGGATTGGGACCTTATATGATCGCGAATGGCCTGCTTCTGGCGTTGGACGACGACGGCAGGCTGACCATGGCGGAAGCCACCCCCGAGGCCTTTCGGCCTCTGGCGCAGGCTCGAGTGCTGGAGGGGCATGACTGCTGGGGCCCCATGGCCATTGTCAAGGGCCGCCTCATTGTTCGCAGCAGCACGGAGATGGTCTGCCTGGATTTGACGGCCAACTGAGACCGACGGCGGTTTTTCGACGTCTTGCCCGGTACGCCACCATGGAGACAAGACGAATACATGCTCCGTTGCGGAATCACCCGTCAGGTGATGGTCCGACAACCATCCCCAGAGGCTCACTGCGTCAGGAAGCGCTGCTGGCTCTTGCCTGCGTTGTTGTGGGACTTATCATCGGAGCCACGGCCGTGCTCGTGTACCGAAATCACCTGCGAAGCCCTCGCACCAATGCACTCCCCGAGCGCTTTGTCTATACCCTGGACAATTATGTCTCCGTTCCCGAGGAGAAAATCGTTTTCGAACCTGCCTGGCAGCTCGAAATTCCAGGAAAGGACCTCCGGCGGTTGGCCGTCCTGGAAGCCACAGCCTGGGTCGCTGTGGATGATCAACTGCTTCCCGTCGCCCTTTCGGCAAACGGGGGACGATTGGAGGAGAAAATGGCCGTGTCTTTTTCGCCCCAGTGTCTTGCTGTTGCAAGGCATTCGGGAGGTCAGGATGGCCGGACCGGGAAGGGGTCTGATTCGGATTTGCTCTTTTTCGTGGGAAGCGGCTCCCGTGTCATCGTCGTGTCCGCAGCGGGTGACGTGCAGTCGGAATGGAGTTTTTTTGGTTCTAAAGCGGTGATTACTGACATCGCAGTGGCTGGTGAGGAGGTTTTCGTGGCGGATGCGGGCAACCGGGTTGTTCACCGTGTTGATCGCCACGGTGAGAAAATAGCCGAGATTGGCCACCGGGATGTCGATCGCGGGATCCTCGGTTTTATCATTCCCAGCCCTTATTTTGATCTCGCCTGGGGGTCCGACGGTCTCCTGCGGGTGGTCAATCCCGGGGTCCATCGCGTCGAAGTTTATACACGGGAGGGCGACCTGGAAATCTTCTGGGGAAAAGCGGGCTTGGATGAGGCGGGTTTCTGTGGCTGTTGCAACCCCGCTCACATTGCGCTATTTTCCGACGGGAGGGTGGTGACGGCAGAAAAGGGGATTCCCCGCGTGAAAGTTTACTCGGCACACGGGGAGCTATTAGGTTGGGTGGCTGCCCCCGAGCATTTTGCTCCTTCCCGCAAATGGGAAGAGACGCGGGACGAGGACCGACTTCCTGTTCTCGATGTGGAAGTTTTCTCGCCGCCCGAAACTCCCGACGAGCAATGGGTCCTCATTCTCGATCCCGGACGGAGCGTCCTGGAGGCCTTTCGACCGAAAAAGACTGGCCAACCGCCGACGTCTGACAGTGCCGAAGGGAGCGCGATCCAAATGAAGAAGAACGTCAATATGGAGACTACCGCTCGGAAAGAGTTGGAGCCGGCATCATAAAAGATGTTGGAGGGGGTTGTGCCCCGAGATCGTGTTTTGGCGGTCTGCTCTCCGCCGTGAGCAACCTGGCAATTCGGGAAACCGAGTGAACTCCGTGGACAATGAGAACTCTCAGCCATGACGAATTCGCATGTGGCCAATCATGAACAATGCAAGTCCCGGGAAACTTGCCAGTCCATGACTCGGCGAGGTTTTTGGCGCGAGTCGCTTCGCGCGGCTGCTTTGGTTGTGCTCTCTGCAACGACAGTGAAGCTTGGATTGCGGCAAGTGGGTCTGCAAACCCACGTGGATTGTCGGCGGTCGGTATGTAACGGCTGTTCGCGGGTGGCGGCTTGTTCCCTTCCTCAGGCCCAGGTTTTCCGAAGTAGTCTGAAGGACCCTCAAGCCCATACGGATTGCTACCCGGAAAGATATTTGAAGAGGAAAGTGGAAGAGAAAACGAGCGGGGAGCTGGCCAGCGCACAATCTAATTCGTAGCGAGCCGCCGAATTGTCGGCAGGAGGGAAATGCCATGAGCCCAGCCGGTAACGAAAAACGGATTTCGCGGCGAGAAATGTTGCGGGAAGGGATCCAGATGGCGACGTTTCTCGGTGTGGGAGGGCTGGTGGGGTTCCTGGCAGGGAAAAAGGCATCGGGAGAACCTCTGGTTTGGCAGATTGACCCTTACAAGTGCATCGCCTGCGGCAACTGCGCGACCCACTGCGTTCTGGATCCCTCCGCCGTCAAATGCGTCAACAGCTTTCCCATGTGCGGCTACTGCGATTTGTGCACTGGGTATTTTCCGCCTGAGCCGCTGGCCCTCAATACCGGGGCGGAAAATCAGCTCTGCCCCACGGGCGCCCTCATTCGGAAACTGGTCGAAGAGCCTTACTACGAATACACCATCGACGAGAATCTGTGCATCGCGTGCGGCAAGTGCGTGGTGGGTTGCGCTGCCTTTGGCAATGGATCGCTCTACCTTCAGGTGAGGCATGACCGTTGCCTGAACTGCCACCAGTGCTCCATCGCCATTGCCTGTCCTTCGCAGGCATTTGTACGCCTTCCAGCATCACAGCCCTATCTGTTGAAGCATCTCTACAAACCGAGCGCCGCGCTGTGAGTACAAACTGGAGATTTGTATTGCCATTCTTTTTGTGTGCCAAAGATTTGACTCGGCGTTTCATCCGATATGATTGACCGTCCTTCCAACCAGGAACAAAGCAAAAACTGTCGGCTACCTGCGGCGCCCTGCTCGCAAAAAGGGGCATCGAGGCGATGGAATGCGATTCTCTTTTTGGGGGTGATTGCCGTTCTGTGGGCGGGACGGTGGGCAGCGCTGGCCGTCGAGCGCTTTCCCCCGCCGGATTTTACTTCGCATAAACTGCCGGAAACGCCCGTGCCTCCGCCACCCTCACCTATTTGGGAAATGGTGGACACGATCGCCCTCGTCATCGCCCTGGGAACAGCGACCTACCTGGCCCTGGCGAAACGTTCGCGGAACGGGCTGTTTGCGCTCGCGGGTGTCAGTTTGTTCTGGTTCGGCTTTCATCGGGAAGGGTGCGTCTGCCCGATTGGAGCGATTCAGGATGTAGCCCAGGGACTTTTTGATGGACGGTACGTTATTCCGTGGAGTGTTCTTCTCTTTTTTGCCCTTCCGATTGCTTTTGCCCTATTCTTTGGCCGGGTATTTTGTGCGGCCGTATGTCCGCTGGGGGCCATTCAGGAAATTGCGGCGGTTCGACCGCAGAAGCTACCCGACTGGCTCGAACATGCTCTGGGGCTTTTCCCCTGGATATATCTTGGACTTGCCGTTCTTTACGCGGCCACCGGCACCAGTTATGTGATTTGCGAGTATGATCCGTTTGTGGCGTTTTTTCGGCGGTCGGGCGCCACATCCATGTTGATTTTCGGCGGCAGTTTACTCTTGATCGGGATTTTTGTCGGGCGACCGTATTGCCGGTTCCTCTGCCCCTATGGAGCACTTCTGGGCCTGTGCTCCAAACTGGCACGGTGGCATGTGCGCATCCCCCCCACCGAATGCATTCGCTGCCGGCTGTGCGAGGATGCGTGTCCTTACGGAGCGATCGTGGCCCCTGTGCCGCCGCTTCCTCGGGCAGAGCGACGAGCAGCACGACGCCGTCTGGCGGTCATGCTTGGTGCTGTGCCCCTGTGGCTTATTGCTGGCGGATTGGCCGGCTACGCCTTGCATCCGGTTTTGGCGCAGTTGGATCCGCAGGTGCGGCTGGCGCAATGGGTGCAGGCGGGACAGGTGCCGCCGGATAACAAATTCGCCCAGGACGCCATCAAGGCTTTTCACAATTCCGGAGAAAGTGAAATCGCCTTATTCCAGAGGGCTGTCGAGCGACTTGGCGTATTCGCTCGTGCTGGGACCATCTTCGGAATATGGGTGGGCCTGGTGATCGGCCTCAAATTCGTACAACTGGTCACACGGCCTCGACGGGAAGAGTACCTCCCCGATCCCCGCCGCTGCGTGGCGTGCGGACGCTGTTTCTGGTACTGTCCGGAAGAGCAGATCCAGCGGGGCTGGCTCTCATGGGAAGAAGTTGCTCGACTCCCTCGTGCACGAATTCCTGATGTTTCCTCCCCAGTTACCAGCGGGAATGTCCGCTGACCTTACCACGGGCGAGAATATTCGAAAGCGGAAAATCCACGCACAAAATTGTCATTTTCCGAACCGACAGGAAAAGTTCCCGCGGAATTGTACGAGGGCACAGCGCTCTCTGTGAGGCTGTGGCCGGTACGGTGACAGACAGTTTTAGGATGGAATACTCCGGGAGAACCGAGGCTATGACGGCGGGCTCGCCAAAGGAGACAAGCGATCGCATGAAGCAACCGGGCGACGGGTTAACAACCTCATCCGGGCCGTTACCGGGCTTCCTGGCAGCGCTCCGAATTGCGTTGGTCGCCGCGGTTTTCACATTGGTAGTCACTGGTCTGCTGGTCTGGAACTATGTCACCCATCTGGCCAAGGATCCCTTGGACTCTCCCCAGTATCTGGCGCTTCAGAAACAACTGGCTGCCGACCCCCAGAATGAACAACTGAAGGAAGCAATTCGCGAACTCGATCTCGAATTGCGACAGGAGTATTTCCGAGCGAGAACGTTCAACCGCTGGGGAACGCTCCTCTTGATCGCCGGCCTGATCACGTTCGCGATCTCGGCCAAAATTGCCTCCACGCTTCGTCGTCCCTTGCCCCATCCAAGTACGACCGAGGTGTGGGACGAGGCGTTCGAGCGGGCAACCCGCCGGCGTTTGGCTGCCGTGACGGGACTTGTCGTTCTGCTGATTGTGGCCGGAGGATTTCTCATCTGGAACTCACGAGCCAGCGTGCATCAGGCATTCGCGTTGAAACGAGCACTTTCCACCCAATCTGGTGGAGAACTGGCACAGCGTTCCGGTCCTCAGACAGGAGGATCCGCAGAGAAAGCCTCATCCGGGCAAGGGACGCAATCTGAAAAGTCCGAGAAGGGGCCATCTGCGGCATCCTCGCGGGCGCCGGTCGGGAATGATGCTGCTCCTCCGGAGGAGTTCGCACGGTTTTGGCCGCGATTTCGTGGTCCGAATGGTGATGGCGTTTCCAACCATCCGGACCCACCCGTGCAATGGAATGCGGAAGAAGGTCAGGGCATCCTGTGGAAAACGGCCATCGAGCTTCCGGGGCACAACTCGCCCGTTGTATGGGACAGGTTCGTTTTCGTGACGGGCGCCACGGAAGATCGACGGGTGTGCTACGCGCTGGATGCCGATTCTGGCAAGTTGCTCTGGCAACGAGAGATCCCACCCACTCCCGAAAGCCGGGGCAAGAAGCCGAAGGTCATGAAGGACACCGGCTTTGCTGCACCCACGGTGGCGACCGATGGTCGTCGCGTTTACGCCATCTTTGCCAACGGCGACCTGGCCGCTCTGGATTTTCAGGGAAACATCATCTGGGTCAAGGGATTGGGAATTCCGGATAACGCTTATGGACACGCTTCCTCCCTGTGCACCTACAAAAATTGGGTGATCGTGCTCTTCGATCAGGGAGAACCCGATGACGACAAATCCAAACTGTTTGCGATCGAAGGGCCCACTGGGCGGGTCGTTTGGGAGGTCACACGTCCCACTGGCAATTCGTGGACCAGTCCCGTCATTGCCAACCTGGCTGGAAAACTGCAACTGATCACGGTAGCCAATCCGTTTGTGATTTCCTACAACCCGGAGAACGGCACGGAATGGTGGCGGTTTGACGGCACCACAGGTGACTGCGGGCCTTCTCCCGTCGTCCAGGGCGATCTCGTCATTGCCGGAGGGGAGTACTCCTATTACATGTACGGCATTCGAGGGGACGGATCGGGTGATGTCACCAAGACGCACAAGGTCTGGGAGGCGGAGGATGCCCTGCCGGACACCTGCAGTCCGCTGGCTGTTGATCATTATGTGTTATGGATGTCCTCCACATCGGTGCTGGCGTGCTATAACGTTAAAACCGGTGAGAAGCTCTGGGAGCATGAGTTCCCGGACCACACCTTTGCGTCGTCGCCTTCCTATGCGGGTGGCAGGGTGTACCTGTTTTCCAAAGAGGGCGCATGCTGGGTGGGGACGGTCACCGATCAGGAATTCCAGATCGAGCATGAAAACTCACTGGGTGAAGGCTGTGTGACCAGCCCTGCCTTTCAGCCCGGCCGGTTGTACATCCGCGGCGAAAAACACGTTTTTTGCATCGGACACTGACGCGTAGAGACGGCAAAAAGTGCGTGGAATTTCCAGCATTCGGAACAGCAGCAAAGCGGGTCGCGCACGACACGATCCTCCGACTGACTGCCGTCCCATTTTGGGGAAGATGTTCGACTCCGATGGTGAACAGGTTACAATTACGACAGCGTCAGTAACCAAAAATCATGCCTCGCTGAGGTGGTAAATCTGGCCTGGTGAAAGACGAGACAACTGACCTTTCGTACTCACACGGTCCATGAAAACAACCAGTGACTTACCTCTGTCTTCAGTAATGAGTGCCGGCGGCTCCGTCTCCCCGCAATCCTCCATTGACCTGCAAATTGTTGACGAGATCGTGGAACGCTGCGGACGGGGACCAGAAGCCGCGATTCCCATCCTCCAGGCCATTCAGAGCCATTTCCGTTATCTGCCCCAGGAGGCCCTCGAACGTGTCTGCGAATTGACGCAGGTCCGCCCAGCCCAACTGGTTGGTGTGGCAACGTTTTATGGTCAGTTCCGGTTCCGTCCTGTTGGCCAGCACATTATTCGGGTGTGTCACGGAACTGCCTGTCACGTGAAAGGGGCACCCCGTATCCAGGAGTCGCTGGAGCGCCATTTAAGAATTCCCCAGGGAGAAGACACCGACCCGGAGGGACTTTTCACCATCGAAAAAGTGGCGTGCCTGGGCTGTTGCACTCTGGCACCTGTTATTCAGATTGATCAGCTTACCTACGGACGGCTGACGCCCACCAGAGTGCCACAGGTCCTGGCCGACTTCCTCCACCAGCAGAAAGAAGGCATCCCCCAGGACGAGCTATTGGGCAAAACGGACGGAACAACCCAGGGAGAAATCCGCATCGGTTTGGGGTCCTGCTGTCAGGCCCAGGGCAGCAGGCAGGTTTATGAACGTGTGAAAAGTCTGGCGGCCGTGGCGGGTGTTTCCGTACGGGTCAAGCGGGTGGGATGCGTCGGCATTTGTCATCAGACTCCGTTGGTGGAAGTCATCCCCAAGCAAGGTCAGCGCCGGGTCTATTCCCGAGTGCAACCCGAAGATGTCCCCGCGATCATTCACCGGCATTTTCGCCGAAAAAACTTTTTTACCCGGCTGCACTATACATGGCAGCGGTGGCTGGATCATCTGCTCGGTGACCTCGACGAGGACGAACTGACGCCGAAGCCGCTGGATGTCCGGGATCCGCCTGTGGAGGCCTTTCTCGGCCGACAGATACGGATCGCCACAGAATGGGCGGGAGAAATCGATCCCTTGGATCTCGAGGAGTATCGGATTCGGGGAGGATTCTCAGCGGCGGAGAAGGCCCTGAAGGAATGGACCCCGGAACGGATTATCGAAGAGGTGAAACAGAGTGGCCTGCGGGGTCGTGGCGGGGCGGGCTTTCCCACGGGAGTGAAATGGGAAGTCGTGCGAAAGGCCCAGGGAACCAAAAAATACGTTACCTGCAATGGCGACGAAGGAGACCCCGGGGCCTTTATGGATCGAATGATTCTTGAATCGTTCCCCTACCGCGTCATTGAGGGGATGCTCATTGCGGCCCGGGCGGTGGGGGCCACTGAAGGCATTTTTTACATCCGTGCTGAGTATCCCCTCGCCGTGGAACGGGTTCGGGAGGCGATTCGACGGTGTGAAGAGGCGGGCATCCTTGGCGACAGAATTCTGGGGACGGATCATTCCTTCCATGTTCGTGTTTACGAGGGTGCGGGGGCGTTTGTGTGCGGTGAGGAAACGGCTCTGATCGCCTCGCTGGAAGGCCGCCGCGGAATGCCCCGGTTACGACCGCCGTATCCCGCCGAATTTGGTTTTGCCGGCCAGCCCACCCTCGTTAATAATGTGGAAACTTTCGCCCTCGTGCCGTGGATCATACGGAACGGGGCCGCGCGATTTGCCGCGCTCGGCACCGCGACGAGCAAGGGAACAAAAGTTTTTGCTCTGGCGGGAAAGGTACGCCGGGGTGGTCTCATTGAAGTGCCCATGGGCATAACCCTGCGGGAAATCGTGGAACAGATTGGGGGTGGTGCTCAGCCCGGCCGAAGGCTCAAAGCCGTCCAGGTGGGTGGTCCGTCTGGAGGTTGTATCCCGGAATCGCTTTTCGACACCCCTGTGGACTACGAGGCTCTGACGGCCACCGGCGCCATCATGGGTTCGGGAGGTTTGATTGTCCTTGATGATAGTGATTGCATGGTGGACATTGCCCGGTACTTTCTCCGCTTCACCCAGGATCAATCGTGTGGGAAGTGCACCTTGTGCCGCATCGGCACCCGGCGAATGCTCGACATTTTGGACCGAATCTGTGAGGGGCGTGCCCAGCCGGAGGACCTTCGAACGCTCGAAGATCTATCGCAAACTGTCAAGGCGGGCAGTATCTGTGGATTGGGCAAGACCGCACCGAATCCCGTCCTCACCACGCTACGGTATTTTCGGGAAGAGTACGAGGCCCACATTCGGGGTGAGTGCCCGGCGGGACGATGTGCTCCCCTCATTCACTACCGTATCACGGACGCATGCATCGGTTGCACATTGTGCGCCCAGCATTGCCCCGTCAATGCGATCCGTCTTCGGCCGTACCAGAAACACTTTGTCGATGATCAGCTTTGCACCCGGTGTGATACCTGCCGACTCGTTTGTCCGGAAGGAGCGGTAGTCATTGAGTCGGGTGGCAAGATTGTTGGACCTTCCAAAATGTCCATACATACTTCGCCTCCGTCAGGCCCCGGTCGTTTGGAGATCGCTGATTCCGCGGGCAATGGTGTTTCCGGCAGTATTCCCTTGTTCGACCACTCCACCCAAAAAGTGGCTATCACCACAGGGAGTTCTTCCTCGCCATGAGCTCCGCACTTTGCCGTGTGACGATTGACGGCCGCAGTATCACCGTACCATCGGGAACGAGCGTGCTCAAAGCGGCCCGGCAGTTGGGGATCGATATTCCCACCCTGTGTTTCCTGGACGGTTTCAAGCCCCAGACCTCGTGCTTGGTCTGCACGGTGAAAGTGATCGAGAATGGGCGGGCGCGGATGGTGCCCTCCTGCGGTACTCCGGTGAGCGACGGGATGGTCGTGGAAAGTGAAACAGACGAGGTGGCCCACGTCCGTCGCACGGCTTTGGAACTCCTGCTGAGCGATCACCTGGGGGACTGCCTGGCGCCCTGCCATTTCGCTTGTCCCGCGCACATGGATATTCCCACCATGCTGCGGCAAATTCAGAGGGAAGAGCTGCGGGAGGCAATCGCCACGATCAAACGGGATATCGCGCTTCCGGCCACGCTGGGCTGGGTCTGTCCGCGACCCTGCGAAAAAGGCTGCCGGCGAAACGCAGCCGATGACCCGGTTGCGGTGTGCGGTCTGAAACGATACGTGGCCGAGTGGGATCTTGCATCGGGCGATCCTTACCTGCCGCCCTGCCAATCGGACAGCGGCAAAACCGTGGCCGTCGTCGGTGCCGGTCCGACAGGGCTATCGGCCGCCTTTTACCTTCGCCAACTAGGACACCGTGTGGTGCTGTTTGAAGCAGCGGACAGGGCGGGAGGTCGCGTCCGCTCCCGTCCCGATCCCGGCGGCACCCCCGTTCCAGCAGATATTCTGGAGGCGGAAATTGATGTGATTTTCCGGCTCGGGGTCGAGTTCCGGCCATGTACACCGTTGGTGCCGCCCGGGGAAAATGGCATCACCCTCGCGGAACTCCAAAAGAGTTACGACGCAGTCCTTCTCGCGCTGGGGGAACAAACCCCAGAACGACTGGAGCAACTGGGCATTCCTTACACGCCACGCGGCATCACAGTGAATCGCGAGACCTTCCAAACGCCGCTCGATCGTGTCTTCGCTGCGGGAAATGCGATTCGGGGACGGGGCCTTGTGGTCCGCAGTTGTGCTGATGGAAAACTGGCCGCCCGATGCATAGACCAACTCCTGCGCCTCGGCCGAGTGGAAGGCGTTCCGGAGAAGTTCTCTGTTCGTATGGGGCGATTGGAAAAAGAGGAAATCGAGCAACTGGCGATGCTGGCTGCCCCAATCCCCCGCACCGAGCCGCCGTCCGGCGTTCGCTGGGACGAAGATCTGGCGGTCCAACAGGCGGCACGCTGTCTGCACTGCGATTGTCGAGCCCTTCCTCACTGCCGTTTGCGTGAGTACGCCATACGCTATCAGGCAGATCCCAATCGGTTTCGCGGCGAGCGTGCCAAACTGGAGATCATCGCTCGGCCTTCTGGAATCATCTACGAACCGGGCAAATGCATTCTTTGCGGGTTGTGTGTCGAGGTCACCGAGGCTGCTCGGGCGCCTTTGGGATTGACCTTTATCGGACGCGGGTTCGACGTGCGAATCGGGGTTCCTTTCAATCGCACATTGGAGGAGGCATTGGGGGATTTGGCAGAGCAGGTCGTCGCCATTTGTCCCACCGGGGCGCTTTCTTTTCGAGAGGGCAAACCGCCCCTCCATCTTCCCGTGCTCAACACAGTGCGCGATGCTCGTGGCTGACTCGCTGCTGCAACAACTTGCCGCGTGATCGACTCACTGTGGCATGGGTTCCCGACCGGCGCGATGGACTGTGCAATGTTGACAAGCGGACCTGACAAGCAGGTCCCTCCGAAGCATGGTCTGCCGCGAAGGGTTTTCGGAAGGTCGGAGGGGCACGCTTGTCGTGTCCGAGCAGACTCGCACATGTGACGTCACAGGCCCCGGTAGGGGCAATTCACAAATTGTCCCCGCCGTTTAATCAATAGCCGAACCGAGCAGTTGGCCCCGCCGGTGAACTGGATCATCCAGGCTTGAAAGGCGGACCTGACAAGCAGGTCCCTCCGGGCTGAAGCTTGTTTCTGCCCAAGGCGTTGTCCGGGTTCGTGCCGCTTTTCAGCAGCAGAAAAGTGGGCACGGATCAGCCAAGCACCCGGTGCCCCAAAAGGCCCCAGGGGATAAAATTAAAGTTCCGTTCTCGTGGGACTTCAGCCTTTTGAATCAGTCCGGGAGGTCTGCTTCCTCGTTGGCTGCCGGCCGACGTGCAGACATCCACCGGTAATTGTCGGAGAAATTGCGAGGAAAAGCTGTGGACGCCCAGGACCTCAAGTACACGAAGACCCATGAATGGGTCGCCATTTCTCAGAATGCCGAAGGTAAGACCATTGCCACTGTAGGGATCACCGATTTCGCCGTCCAGGCAATGTCTGATCTGGTGTTTCTGGAATTGCCTCCCGTGGGAAAGCAGGTACGGGCGGGGGAACCGCTCGGACAGATTGAATCCGTTAAGGCAGTCAGCGACATTTACAGCCCGGTAACCGGTACGGTGGTCGAGGTCCACACGGATCTGACGACACACCTCGAGCAATTGACTGCGGACCCATTCGGGCAAGGCTGGATTGCGAAGCTGGAGGTGGCCGATACAAGCGAATTGGATCAACTCTTGGACCGAGCCGCCTATGAAGCACAGTGTGCCTCGGAGGCAGAAGAGCACGGGTGAGACGGCCAATCGATCCTGCGGTTGACATGCCCGATGACCGAGGGCTTGTGCGGAAGGTGGTCGCACACTTCTCCGATTCTGTGAGGAGTCCTCGCGGTAGTGGCAAGAGGTTTTTCTGATTCCTCCATGCGGGAATGGGCATCATTAGGGAATGGGCGTTAGGACGCGATTGGAGGTGGGCATCAAACGATCAGTCGGCATCCGTTCGTGAACAACCTAAGGGAGAGCCATGGCTTATCTTCCGCAAACCGAGCAAGAAGTCAAAGCGATGCTTGCCACGATCGGCGTGCAAAGCATCGATGAGCTGTTTGCCCATCTACCGTCTGACGTGCGCTTTCAGGGCCAGCTGAAAATTCCGCCGGCGCTTTCCGAATTGGAACTCACCCAACACATGGAGGATCTGGCGCAGCGGAACGTGGGAACCCATCAAAAGGTGTGCTTTTTGGGAGGAGGGGCTTACGACCATTTCATCCCCGCCGTGGTCGATTTCATTGCCTCTCGAAGTGAGTTTTACACTTCCTACACTCCCTATCAGCCGGAGGTGAGCCAGGGCAATCTTCAAGTTTTCTTCGAGTATCAGACGCTCATTACGCAGTTGACGGGTTTGGATGTCTCAAACGCCAGCCTCTATGACGGGGCCACCGCCCTTGCCGAGGCGGTTCTCATGTGTCTGAGCCACCAAACCGGACGAAAACGGGTGATTGTGCCTCAGAATGTTCACCCGGAATATCGGGCGGTCCTGGCCACGTATCTTTCCCATGTCTCAGCGGAGATTATTACGCTGGCCACTCCGCGAGGAATCATCGATGCAGACAGCCTTGCGCGGGTAGTGAACGATCAAACGGCGTGCGTCATCCTCCAACAGCCTAACTTTTTTGGATGTGTTGAGGCGGCCAGAAAGATAAGTGAAATCACACACGCCGCCGGGGCTTTACTCATCGCAGTGGTGGATCCGATCAGTCTGGGCGTGCTGCGTCGGCCAGGTGATTACGGCGCCGATATCGCAGTTGCTGAGGGTCAGTCGCTCGGATTGCCCTTGGCGTGGGGAGGTCCCTATCTGGGCATCCTCGCGTGCAAGGAGGCATTCCTGAGGCGACTGCCTGGACGATTGGTAGGTCAGACGGTGGACCGCCGCGGCCAGCGATGTTGGGTCCTCACGTTGCAGACGCGGGAGCAGCACATCCGGCGTGAAAAAGCCACCAGTAACATCTGCACCAATCAGGGGTTGATGGCCCTTCGGGCGACCGTCTATCTGGCGGCCCTGGGACCGCATGGACTTCGCGCCGTGGCCGAGCTGTGTTTGCAGAAAGCGCATTACCTCCGCGAGCGACTGCAGCGGGAGGCGGGCTTCCAGCCGCTCTTCAACGCGGCGTTTTTCAAGGAGTTCGCCGTGGCCGCCGAAAGCCCGGCTGAGGTGAAAACCCTTCTCGAAATCGCCACGGACGCTGGGTTCTTCGCCGGAATCCCATTGGGGCGGTGGTTCCCCGAGCTGGCGAACGCTTTGCTCATCGCCGTCACAGAAAAGCGTACGCAGGCTGAAATGGATCGCCTGACGGCCATTCTGGCCTCCGCTCGCACCCGAGCAGACTCCAGAGCAATCGATAGAAAATCTTCCATGACCCCTTCGTCGCAGCGAACTGTGCAGGTTGAATAACTCCCATGAGGAATAAACAGGCCACCCAGTTGCTGTTTGAGCTTTCTCAACCTGGATGTGCGGAAGCGATTGTTCCGCCGTGCGATGTGCCGTCGCGACCGCTGGCGGAGCTTGTCCCTCCTGAAGAGCTGGCCGAGACGCCGCCTCCTCTTCCGGAAGTGAGCGAGCCTGCGCTCATCCGGCATTTCATCAATCTTTCCCAGCTCAATATGTCGGTGGACACCCATTTCTATCCGCTGGGATCCTGTACGATGAAATACAATCCCAAGCGGAACGATCGGCTCGCTCAGTTGCCGGGCTTCGCCAATCTGCATCCTTACCAGCCGCTGGAAACAGTCCAGGGGCTTCTCGGTGCCCTCCACGCGCTGCAGCAGATCCTGGCCGAGATCGCAGGGATGGAAGCCGTGACGCTACAGCCGGCAGCTGGCGCGCACGGCGAACTGACAGCCCTCCTCATCGCGGCGGCTTATTTCCGGCATCGCGGCGAGCACCGCACAACGGTGCTTATTCCTGATGTGGCTCACGGGACCAATCCCGCCAGTGCCACAATGGCCGGTTTTCGAAGTGTTCAGGTAAAAAGCAACGCTCAGGGACTGGTCGATTTGGAGGATTTGCGGAGCAAGCTCAACGCGCAGACGGCCGTCTTTATGATCACCAATCCCAATACGCTGGGGTTGTTCGAAACGCAAATCCGTCGCATTGCCGACATGGTGCACGCGGTCGGTGGCCTCGTCTATATGGACGGCGCTAACATGAACGCCGTTATGGGAATCGTCCGCCCGGGAGACTGCGGTGCCGATATGATGCACTACAACCCGCACAAAACATTCAGCGGTCCTCACGGGGGTGGCGGACCTGGAGCCGGACCGGTCGCCGTCAAAAAACACCTCGCTGACTTTCTCCCCATCCCGGTAATCGTGGAGACGGCACCCGGTCAGTACACACTCGATGAAAATCGCCCGCTGTCTATTGGCCGAGTAAGAAGTTTCTACGGAAACATCAGTGTTCTTCTCCGGGCTTACGCTTACATCAGAACCCAGGGACCAGAAGGCCTGCGGCGGGTGAGCGAGCGGGCGGTCCTCAACGCCAATTACCTGCTGGCCCGCGTGCGATCGTTCTTACCGGTGCCTTACGGCCACCACTGCATGCACGAGTTTGTGGCTTCCGCAATGAAGATTCGGGCGAGCCGAAATATCTCAGCGATGGACATTGCTAAGCGTCTTCTGGATTACGGATTTCACGCGCCAACGGTGTACTTCCCTCTGGTCCTGAGGGAGGCCCTGATGATCGAACCAACCGAGACGGAAACCAAGGCCACGCTGGACGCGTTCACTGATACGCTCAAGGCCATCCTCGAAGAACCGCCCGAACTGGTCCACGAAGCCCCTCATACGACGCCCATTTCCCGGCCTGACGAGGTGTTGGCTGCCCGTGCACCGATCCTCAAATGGACGCCCGCCTCGGAAAGCGCAAGCGGTCGATCGGGCGTGTGAACTTCCGCGCCACCATGGAGAGATGTTTACTTTTGATCGACTCGCCGCGAAGTGGCCCCTATAACATGGCGGCCGACGAGTGGTGTGCTGTCTGGGCGGCAGGTCATAAGACGCCCATACTGCGGCTTTATCGGTGGCACCCTGCCACACTTTCGCTGGGGTATTTTCAGCGTTACGAAGACCGAAAAAGTCATCCGGCCAGCCAGTCCTGTCCGGTGGTGCGTCGACCCAGCGGCGGTGGCGCGATCCTTCACGATCGCGAATGGACGTATGCCCTGTGCCTCCCGGCAGACCATCCCCTGGCCAAGGACCGTTTGTCGCTTTATCTGACCGTTCACGAAACACTGGGACGCTGGCTGCAGCGGTGGGGAGTAACGGCGGTGGTGCTGCGTCGGGAGAATCCCCCGGCTCGCTGCGGTCAAGCACCATCGCGTCCATGTCCGTTCCTCTGCTTTCAGCGTCGCGCGGTGGGGGATGTCGTCGCCGTGGTCGATGACGAGACTTTTTCGAGTTGTCAATCGTCGGGAAATCAGCCGACCGAAACGAACGGTAGCCCCAGAACAACCCAACTATCTCCATCGTGCGCTGAATCGACGGTCAAGCTCGTCGGCAGTGCGCAGCGGCGAACTCGGAATGCTGTACTCCAACACGGCAGTATTCTTCTGGGGCGATCGCCCTGGGCACCGGAACTGCCCGGAGTTTGGGAAGTTACGGGACACAAAGACCCTATTGATCATGACAGCGAGCTCTTTCGAGATTTCGCCGTGGCCTGGCCGCCGCTGCTTGCTCAAGCCCTGCGCTGGCGTTTGCAGCATTTCCCTTATTCTATGGAACGAGATTCCCTCTTCGAGGAACTTCTCGCCCGCTTCTCTTCACAGGAGTGGACCTGCAAATCGCAGTCTGCCATGGGCTAACCGAGACGTCGACGAGTCACTTGTATTCCAGCCAGGGGGTATTTACTCTGTTAGTAGGCTGAACGTGGCTTGAGACTCACAATGGCCACCCCGTGCTTGATTCACCATCCGACGTCCAGCAATCAGTAACAACACATTTATGCGTGCAACATTTCTAAGGAGCTCACCATGGCGAAGCTATCGCGTCGGGACTTTTTGAGGCGAACATTGGGCGTACCGATAGCCGCTGCGGCTGTTGGGCATCCTTTGGCCTGGGCATTCAGTGGCGAGGATTCCTCGCGCACCATCCGTCTGGGATTGGTCACCTATCTCTGGGGCCGGGATTGGGATCTACCAACTCTGCTTGCCAATTGTGAGAAGACGGGAATGGAGGGCGTTGAGCTACGCACGGAACACGCCCACGGCGTTGAGCCGGAGATCGGGCCCGAAAAACGCGCGGAAGTCAGGAAACGTTTCGCCGACAGCCCGGTCGTGCTTGTCGGGCTGGGATCCAACGAAGCCTTCCATTATCCTGAACCGGAACGTCTCAAGCAGTCCATTGAACGAACCAAGGCGTTCATCAAGCTGAGCCATGATGTGGGCGGCCTGGGCGTCAAAGTCAAGCCCAATGATCTGCCCAAACAGGTACCGCAGGAGAAGACCATTGAGCAGATTGGGCGGGCGCTCAATGAGCTGGCCGCTTTTGCCGCCGATTATGGACAGCGTCTAAGATTGGAGGTGCATGGTCAGTGCGCCCCGCTGCCCATCATGAGGAAGATCATGGATGTGGCCACCCATCCCAATGTTGGTCTGTGCTGGAACTCGAACGCTGAAGATCTTCAGGGACAGGGGCTGGAATACAATTTCAATCTGGTCAAGGATCGGCTCGGCGATACGGTCCACGTCCGCGAATTAAATCTCGGCGATTACCCTTATCAAACTCTGTTCAACCTTCTGGTGGCCAACAACTACAAGGGCTGGATTCTTCTGGAATGCCGGACCAATCCGCCGGACCGCATCGCTGCCCTGATCGAACAGCGGCGGGTGTGGGAAGAAATGATGGCCAACGCGCGGAAAGCCGCCTGACACGGCCGCGCCAACGCGTTTTGAACCCACGTGGTCGGCAGTTTGCTGATCTTTTACGAACGTGGTTTCCGAGCGCACCACGTCCAGTGGCGGTCGCTGGTCATACGAACCGACGTCGGCGGATAGCCCAGGCGAGTGACAAGCTCGGCCATCTCTTCCACCGTCAAGGCCGCCCGAAGGGAATCGGCGAACATCTGCTGCTGATGAGCGTTGGCATCCCCGGCGTACTGCATGACCAGTTGCTGCAACCGTTGTTCGTCCTCTGGCCGTGCCAGGTCTCGGAAGAACAGGAGTCCTCCCGGAGCGGTGATGCGGTGAGCTTCCACGATCCCTTGCCACGGGTCAGGCAGATGATGAATGAGGCTGTTGGACATGACCAGCGTGAAAGCTCCATCAGCAAATGGCAGCCGCTTGGCATCCGCCCGAACGAGAAGAATTTTATCGAGCAGGGCGAGCTCGCGGAGATGTTCCCGAGCCACCAGCAGCATATGCCGAGAGTACTCGACCGCCACCACCTCGAATTGCCGATTCCGCCGGAGTAGCTCAATTGGTATCAGGGCCGTGCCCGTGCCCAAATCCGCGACTTTTCCGGGGGAAGCTCCCGCTGCCAGAAAATCGGCCACAAATACCCGGTTCACCTCGGAATGGTCCATGGAATCGTAATCCAGGGCCTCTTCGAGGGTGTCCATCACTTCCGGTTCAAGGACCCGACTCAACATGGCAGTCCCGTAGCACACAGAGTACAAAAAGGGGACCGACAGATGCACCGCCGGCCCCCGGCTCCTTTTACCCAATTCGCTCCTCTTCAGAGCCAAGTGTCATTCGCCGAACATCGTCTTGCGGACGGTGTCCAGATCCACTCCCAGGACTTTCTTCGCAATCGATTTGAGCGTCTCGTAATCTCCCTGGATATGGACCGTCCGATGGGCGTGCTCCAGGGTCTCGCCGTGCTTGAGCTCTTTGGCCGGCGAAAGCGATTCAATTTCATAGAAGGGTCCCAGCCCTGGCTTGTCCGGGCCGGCTGGTCCGTCGTTATAACTGTTGGCCACGTCGCCCACATATGGCTCAGCCTGGGGTAATTCCCACATGTTGTTCATGTAAAGATGCTGAGTGGGGTCTTCCGGCATTGTGAAATGCACCAGCGTAAGCACATTGTGGACGAAGTCCATCGAACCTGCCACATTCCGTGCCCGCTTCTGGGACGTCCCGATTTTCGACCGGTAGTTGCCGTCGGCGAGGAAGAGAATGGCTTCCGGTAAAATCTTGAGGCGTTCTGGAGGGATCGGGCCGAAGTAATCGGATTTCACCACCGGGCCGAGTGCGGCCTCATCTCCCGGCCGATACGGCACAATAACCACCGTCTTCGGTCCGGCATTGAACATTCCCAGAATCCAGATTGAGACGAGCCCCTTCTCTTTTTGCATCGGCTCGCCCACATTGACGACGCGGTTGATCGTCTCGTAGCCCACAAGTTTCACCTTTCGCGAAGTCAGGTCCTGGGCCGCATCGCCGAACAGCCGCTGCAGGTCGGCCGATGTGAGCAACCTCACGTCCCGCGTCACCTCCAGCTTAAACTCCGTTCCCGAGGCGTTGACGAGTTCCATGCGGCGGCGCATGCGGTAGAACGGGTCGCGGGGTCGACTGATCATCTCCCATGCACCTTCGTTGAGCGCCGGAGGTGTGAACCAGTTATCGAGATTCTGCTCTGCTCCCTTTTTGAACCACAGAGAGAATTGACCGCCTTCCGGCGAAAGCCAAAACCGATCTTCACCACCGTAATTGTTAAAATGCGGGTTCGGCTTGCCTGCATCGATGAAATCCTTGTTGATAAACCCGAAGCTCAAACCATGCAGGCCGTCACAGGTGGAGGTCATGACGCGGCCCTGCCATTCCGGACAGATCAGCACGCGGGCGCCATGCTCATCCAGCAATTCGTAGATTTTCGTGTGCCTGGCAAGGTACTGCCGTGCTTCCCCGTAACTCATGGCTTTTCCCTTCCCATCTTCGGCCCAAGCCATCCCGGCCACCAGAAGTAGCGCGATCCCAGTTCCCAGTGTGAAAAACATCCTCAGGCTGCAACTCCTCATGCCGCTCACCATCGCATCACCTCCACACCAAAGGAGCCAGTCCACAGACAAGCCATTGCTAACGACTCATTTCAAAGTCAAAATGATGCCATCGCATGTTGTTACTTGATCACTTCCCACTATTGTGACGGCGAAACCCCTGCGCGTCGAGTCACCATAGACCGATCATCCTGTTCCACCGGACATGCCCCTGGAGCGCGATCGATCGACCAGCAAACTCGGTCGGCGTGCGATCGAGTCTGCTGGGCAATATTAAAGTGGGAAAGTCACAAACCGTTTCCGGGTAGTCACCCGATGCACCGCGACGCATTCCTTGGGGCGTAGCGCGTTTTTGGAACTTGAGGAGGTTTCCAATGCAAAGAGGTCGAACCGAGTTCTCTTTTCCAGCACACGAATTCTCAAAGCGGTGGAAAACCGCCCTGGTGAGGACGTGCCTAACCCTGCTGTCTATCCTGATAGCGATGCTTTTCTGGTTGCCGACCATGCAAGCGGAAGAGGTCGGCAACAAACTGCAGAATCCAACCACCCGACCGAAAAACCTCCTCGTGCTGTTTTCCGATGATCAGCGCTTCGACACCATCCACGCCCTGGGTAATCAAGAAATCCGTACCCCCAATCTCGACCGGCTTGCCCGTGAGGGGTTCGTGTTCACCCATACTTTTATCATGGGAAGCATGCAGGGGGCGGTGTGCGTGCCGAGCCGGGCCATGTTTCTTAGCGGCAGAACCTTGTGGCATGTTCCGGAGAATCTTGCCGGTGTCCCCACGTGGCCGCAGGTCTTTCGTAAACACGGATTCACCACTTTCGTCACCGGAAAATGGCACAATGGCCGGGAATCTCTGGCGCGAAGTTTCGACATGGGCAAGGCGATCTTCTTCGGTGGAATGAACGACCATTTCCGAATGCCGGTCTTCGATTTTGATCCCACGGGAAAATATCCCCAGGCCAACCGGAAGGTTGTGCAAAAGTTTTCCAGCGAGTTGTTCGCCGATGCCTGTATTGACTTTCTCAAGAGTTATCAGGGCGACAAGCCGTTTTTCGCCTACGTGGCCTTTACGGCACCCCACGACCCACGCACTCCGCCTGAACCGTATCGTCAGATGTACGATCCCGCTGACGTCTCTTTGCCGCCCAACTTTCTCCCGGAACATCCCTTCGACAACGGCGAACTACGGGTGAGAGACGAGCTTCTTGCATCGTTCCCGCGGAATCCGGAGGATATCCGCCGCCACATTGCTGAGTACTACGCCATGATTACGCACCTTGACGCCCAAATTGGAAGGATCCTTGAGACGCTGCAGAATACAGGACATTTTCAGGACACGCTCATTGTGTTCGCTTCGGATAACGGTCTGGCCGTGGGACGGCATGGTCTGATGGGCAAACAAAACCTGTACGAACACAGCCAGCGGGTGCCGCTGATTTTTGCTGGACCCGGCATTCCAGTGGGCCAAAGCGATGCCCTGGTATATCTTTTTGACGTTTTTCCCACCGTGGCTGATATCTTCCAGATTCCTCTTCCAGACGGCGTGGAAGGCCAATCGCTTCTGCCGATTATGCGAAAAGAAAAACAGAAGGTTCGCGACGCCGTTTTCGGTGCCTATCGCGAATTCCAGCGTTCTGTGCGGACCGAGCGCTACAAGTACATCACCTACCATGTCAAGGATGAATTCCACGAGCAGCTCTTCGACATTCAGAACGATCCCTGGGAGATGAAAAACCTTGCCAACGACCCAGCGCATCGGGATGTCAAATCGCAGTTAAAAGAGCGGCTCTTGCAGCTTCAACAACAATTGGACGATCCGGTCCTGAAAGAATAAACTCCTTGCCGGTAAGAACGGTCGCGATTCCGCCGAGCGGCATCTGGGAATCATCTTTTGGTACAGTTGCCCGGAACGCAGGGGAATTATTTGGAGGAATTGGCCTCCACGCCATCGTGATACAGGATGCTAAGTAGCAAATGAAAGGTTTTTCCATCGCGCTTCAGCCGTATCAATTCGTGATGCCGCGGAAGATCATCTTCGGCTGGGGATGCCGCCAGCACCTGGCCGAGGAATTACCGCGGTGGGGGACAAGGGTGTTCGTGATTTGTGGTTCCCGCACCCTGGAAAGACAGGGCGTTCTGGACCATCTGCGGCGACTGCTGGAAAGAGCCGGAGTGACGTGGCAGTTCCTGACCACAATTTCCCGCGAGCCGCTGGTCTGTGACGTGGATGCGGTCACCGGACAGGTCCGCTCGATTGGGCTTCGACCGGGTGACATGTTACTGGCGGTCGGTGGTGGATCGGCCATCGATCTCGCCAAAGCGGTTGCAGCAATGGCCACGAATTCCCAGGGGGAGTCGGTCCAGGACTACCTGGAAAACGTGGGGCGGGGACTCAAGCTGACACAACCACCGCTCCCCGTGGTGGCTGTTCCCACCACGGCAGGAACGGGAACGGAAGCCACACGCAATGCTGTCATTTCGTCCCTGGATCCTCCCTTTAAGAAGAGCCTGCGGGATGATCGGGTTGTGCCGCTGGTTGCGGTGGTTGATCCCGAGCTGACCGTAACGCAGCCGCCGCATGTTACGGCCAGTTCCGGAATGGACGCCATTACCCAGTTGGTTGAAAGTTTTATTTCCAATCGTCGCAAGCCCATCCCCCAAATGCTCGCCCCCGAAGGTCTTTGTCTGGCGCTCAAGTGGCTGACAACCGCGTATCGAGAACCTGATCACCGAGAAGCTCGTGAAGCCATGGCCCAGGCTGCCCTGCTCTCAGGAATCTGCCTGGCCAATGCGGGGCTGGGGATGGCTCACGGAATCGCGGCAGCGTTAGGGGTGGTGGCGGGGATCCCGCACGGATTGGCCTGTGCGATGATGCTCCCGGCGGCCCTTCGTGCCAATCGCACCGTTGTCGGCCGGGAGCTCGCTTATCTCACTCGGCATGCCCTGGAGAAAGATTTCCCGAACGACGATGCGGCGGTCGATGCGTTGATCGAGGCCGTGGAGCAGTTGCGAGCGGATCTGCATCTCCCTCAAAAACTTCGCGAAATCGGGGTCAGTCAAGAGATGATCCCAAAAATTGCCGCGGGTTCCTTCGGTACAAGCATGAGCGGCAATCCGCGACCGATGAGCCAGGGAGAGATCGAGGATATTTTGTGCAGTTTGTATTAATTGCGCGGGCACTGCGGTTTGTTTTCTGTTCCTAAAGCTACTCCTCCAATTGATTTCCCCACTTTGACGGTATATCTCGTCATCTGCTGATGGGTCACCGGGCTGTTGTGTCGCACCGCAGGTCACTCGGGAAACGCCGGACCTCGGCAGCGAACAAAATTGGTCCTATATTTGTATGAATCATTTCAAAGCTAGCCGTCTGCTTACAGGGGATGAGCTGTCCGAGACCGGCATCTGCAGCGAAGTCCGCGGTTTTGCGGATGAATCACGAATGCAACGGCGCCAGTCGGTCGGTCGACGCGTTTAACAGGCCACCAGTCGCCGAAACCCTGAAAGGACCCTTTGGGAGGAAACAAACAGACAAAGGACGGGTGTATGTCGCACGATCATCCTGTGTCACCAGAAACCAATCGTCGTGTCGTTGCGGCCTTGTGCGTGGTATTTGTCCTGTACGCCCTTGCCCTGATAGCGGGCTGGCCGCAAGCCGCCACCCGAAAGATCGTTGAAGCCGAGAAGCACGCCCAGGCCCAGGCCGCGGCACGACAGGCGGAATCGGCCGCTTCTCACGACGAAGCGACTCATGGAGATCCGGCGAAGGGCAAAGCTGCGCGAGGCGAGTCTGCCCGAGGAAATCTCCCAGCTTCGGAAGCAACCCAGCCGCAAAGTTCCGAGGAAAAGCCGTCCTTGGAGCATAAAAAAGAGAATGGAGCGACTGGCGAGGGTGGGCAAGGCGGGGAGGCTGAGCACGGGGAGGCGCACGCCGTGTTGGGGCATCCCCCGCTGTGGATGGTCAGCCCGTTTGTGGCTCTTCTATTGATCATTGCGGTTTTCCCCCTTTTACCCTGGACGGAACACTGGTGGGAGAGCAATCTCCACCGTTTCTATGTGGCAGCAGTTTTGGCGTTGGTCACACTGGCCTACTACCTGTTCGTTTATGAGCAGCCGGTCGAGGGACACTGGCCTGCCCATTATATCAGCCAGCCGAATACCGCCGGTCCCAATTGGGGCAATACCTTTGCTGTGTTCGCCAACGCAATTTTCAGCGAGTACATTCCCTTCATTGTGCTGCTTTTCAGCCTTTACACGATCAGTGGCGGAATTCGCATTGAAGGCGACCTGCATGCGAAACCGATCACCAACGTGATCATCATGTTCATTGGCAGCGTGCTGGCCAGCCTCGTGGGGACGACAGGGGCCGCCATGCTCCTCATCCGTCTTCTCCTCGACACGAACAGCGAACGAAAACACGTGGCACACACGGTGGTGTTCTTCATCTTTATCGTGTGCAACTGTGGGGGATGTTTGCTCCCGATCGGCGATCCGCCGCTGTTCCTCGGATATCTGCGTGGGGTACCGTTCCTCTGGACTCTCCAATTGTGGAAAGAGTGGGCCTTTGTCAACATCGGTCTATTGATCATTTACTTCCTGTGGGATACGTTCTACTTCTATCCCCGTGAAGAGAAACGGGATATTCGTCGGGACACAACGCAGGTTCGACGTCTCCAGATTCGCGGATTATGGCCCAATCTGCCCCTGCTGGTCGGTGTGGTGCTGGGAGTAGCCCTTCTGGATCCCAGCAAGCCTTTCCCGGGGACCAGTATTCACCCACCGTTATATCTTCGGGAAGTGGTCCAACTGGCCATGGTGGCTCTGTCGCTGATGTTTGGTGACCACGAGAATCGGGTGGCCAATCGGTTCAACTACGGGGCCATTGTGGAAGTGGCGGCCCTGTTCCTCGGTATATTCATCACCATGCAGCCGCCTCTGCAAATCCTGCATGTGGAAGGTCCGCGATTGGGGCTGACGGAACCGGCTCATTTCTTCTGGGCCACCGGGGCACTCTCCTCATTCCTGGACAATGCCCCGACGTATGTGGTGTTTTTTGAAACCGCTCGAACATTGGGCGGAGAAAATCTGGTGCCGCCCGGCACCGGTGTGGCTCACGATTTGCTCGTGGCCGTCAGTTTGGGAGCGGTCTTCATGGGCGCCAATACGTACATCGGAAATGGTCCCAATTTCATGGTTCGTGCCATTGCCGAAAAACGCGGCATCAAGATGCCGAGCTTTTTCGGTTACATGCTCTACAGCGGGTGTATCCTCATACCGATCTTCATCCTTACGACGATTATCTTCTTTATGTGACATTTTCCCCGTAAGATCAAACCCAAAAGACGGCCGGGATGAAACGCGACTTCGTCCCGGCCGTTTTGTTTTTTCCGGGGACATAATCGCATTCCTTGCCGAGGGGGCACCTCATCGTCGGTTTTGCCGAAGGACCCGGCAGGACTCCCGGTCGCTTGACACTCGAAACAGCGGTTGAGTACGCTGGAACATAGCCGGGGTATATCCGTAAATCGCGGCAAGCACAGTTTAATCGGGATAGGCAGATGAACAGAAAACCGTCTTCTCGGATCCGTCCGCGTGTGGTCTTCTCGTTGTGCATCCTGTGTGCTGTCAGCCTGGGGGTACTTCCTGCCGAATGGACAGGTGCTCAGCCGCCGGGTTCGGCACCTCCGTTAACGCAGCCTGGCAGTCCGCCACCCACCATTCCCGGCTTGCCCGGAATCCCGGGTTTGCCAGGCACGGCCCCGCAACAGCCGGAGGAAAAACCGGTCCCCCCAACTATCCCGAATTATCTCGAGCTTTCCACCGATGATAGCCTGGCGAAGCAGGCGGCCACCGTGCAACGAATGCTGCGGGAGGGAAACTTTTCCGCGGTGGCCAATGGCCAGCAGCTTTTTCAGGATTATTACGAAAAGTACTTTTTCCCAAGTTGGACCAAGGCAAGCAATCGGTCGCGACTCCAGCAGCTACGGTCGCAGCTTATTGTGAGCGATCTGGGCAATGCGGCACGGGGCGGTGGGCCTCCGCGTGACCTCCTCCTGCAGATCGCGTTCCGTACGTTGAGCGACTTCGCTCAGAATAATCAGCTCGATCCCGCCGTCCGTGTCAGTGCAGTGCTGGCCATTGGCGAACTGAATGAGCGGGAGCGTCCCACGGGTGGTGGCATGCAACCTCCCACGCCGCTCCCCGCCGCGCTGCCATTTTTGCTCACCCTCGTTCAGGACACCAATCAGCCCGATGCCCTGCGGCTGGCGGCACTTGTGGGCCTGGAACGCCACTGTGCCTGTGGCATTCCGGATGCCAACATGCGGGACCAGCAGGTCATTCCTCTGCTGCGGAAGCTGGCTGGGGATAAAAACGCGCCCCCAAACCGTGATCCTCAGATTCACGAATGGTTTCGAGTTCGCGCCATCGACGTCCTCGCGGCCACACGACAAGCCGGTGCCAATGGTGAAAATGTGACGTTCCTGGTCGGTTTCGTCAGTGACGAGAACGAGGCGCCGGCGGTGCGATTGGCAGCGGCATCCGCACTGGGAAATCTTGATTACTCGCAGGTCCAGGGTGTTTCGCCACTGGCGGTGGTGCAGAGCTTGGGAAAGATGGTGCTCGACCTGTGTGTGGCGGACATCCAATCCGCCAGCCAAAGTGGTTCCTTGGAGAATCTCAAAGCTCGAAAGATTGCGCGTTATGTGGGATGTGCGCAACAGGGCATTCGAGGTGTGCGGAGTATGTTGACGGGCAAGCCGGAGGATCAGCTCGTGGGCAAATTCAACACGGCCCTTGACGGTATCACGAAGGCCCTCAACGATTCTGCCAGTGCCCGGAATCCAGCGAGCGAGCTTGTCCGGCTTCTGCCCCCCGCGCTCAATACGCTGAATACAGCTCTCCAATCACTGGCGGCGAGCGCCGGTGGAAGCGGCACCGCACCTCCGGCGGGCGCACCCAATCAACCCGCCTCGTGAAAGCGTCAACGAACCTCGATGAGGGTTTGCTCGCGATCTTGATCGGACTCCCCGCAAACTGTCTCGCTTTTTTGAGTGATGAAGCATTTCAGAAAAAGGAAATGCCTTCACAATGACTCTTCCCGTAATCGATCCGGAGGCGGCCACAAGATATTTAGCGTCGAGTGTCCGGCTGTGCTTGCAACGGGCGATTCGTGAGGCGGGGGAACCAACAGACCTCATTGGCCAGATTCCGGAAACATTCAGTCCAGAAAGTCTCGCCTCTGTCCTTGAGTGTGCGGCTCAGAACACCCCGACGCCATTCTCGCGCGTCGGCATTGTGGGTGCTGGCCTGATGGGCATCAGCATAGCCGCGTGCCATCTGCGCCGGGGATGCGAGGTGGTTCTCTTTGATAATGCCCCCGAGGCACTGGCCACCGCACCGCAGCGCGTTCGCCATGAACTGGAGTTTCAAATAAGAGATGCGAGCCAGATTTCCGCTTTTCTCTCACATCTTCATTGCGCATCGGATTTGCACCACCTGGCAGATTGCGCGTGCGTCATCGAGGCCGTGCCCGAGAATCTTCCCCTCAAACAGGCGATCTTTAAGCAACTGGAAGATTTGGTACCACCGGACCGTGTTTTTCTCACGAACACGTCCACGATTCCGGTGGGTCGTCTGGCGAAAGAGCTCCGCAGGCCTCAGCGCTTG
>Ga0078972_1000546_pt1 | contig 155806 bp, 113 predicted proteins | sample YelNatPaOPGAMG01_FD_67568 | JGI IMG/M metagenome (GOLD analysis project Ga0078972, IMG submission 67568) | Hot spring thermophilic microbial communities from Obsidian Pool, Yellowstone National Park, USA - OP-RAMG-01 (SPADES assembly) (version 2) | ecosystem: Environmental > Aquatic > Thermal...
GCAGATAAAGAAAGAGAAACCGCATTAAATACCCATAGGTTAAACGGAGTGGTTTCGCACAACACTATTTTATCTGCAAATGAGCAGCGAGATTTTACATCGTTCATCGTTCTCTTTTTTTTGCTCATTTACAGATAAAATACTTAATAGTTTAAATATATCATGTAAAATAGACTTGATTGTTTTTGTCAATGTAATTACATTGTGTCCACGTTAATTTTAAATGGTGATAATATGAAAACAAAGGTTGTAAAAATTGGAAATTCGCGGGGTATCCGTATTCCGAAATCATTAATTGATGAAAGTGGTCTTAAAAGTGAGGTTGAACTTGAAGTTTTAGATGGACAAATAATCATCAAGTCAATATCCCAAAGTAGAGAATCATGGGATTCTTCATTTAAGAAAATGGCAAAAAACAAAGATGATATTTTGTTAGATTCAGATACATTAGCTCGACAATCAACATGGGATAAAGAAGAATGGGAGTGGTAAATGTTTTCTCGTTTTGAAGTTTATTTTGTTAATCTAGATCCAACAATCGGAAGTGAAATAAAAAAGACTCGTCCCTGTATAATTATTTCCCCAAACGAAATGAATTACAACATCTCCACTGTAATTATTGCACCTCTCACATCGAAGCTAAGGAATTATCCAACACGTGTTCCTTGCAAAGTAGAGGGTAAGCAAGGTCAAATCGTATTAGATCAAATCAGGACGGTTGATAAATCAAGACTTATTAAAAAGATAGATACGCTAAATAAAATAACCCAAATAAAAGTTCTGAATGTTTTAAAAGAAATGTTCTCAGAATAAGCAACATAACCCGCAACTCAACTTGACCGCTTCTTGCGTTTCGGCTTTGTTGGTGTTTTCGGCTTTGTAAATTTCGCTTAACATTATTGTTTAAGTTTATTTAGTTATGAAATATTTTCTTTCAGCTAGAGGCTGATGAGCCTCAGGCTCAAATTATTGGCTTTGTCCTTCTAACTTAGCCTTTTGTTCTGGGCGGCAAGTTAGTTGCAACACCTATTAGCGATAGAAGTTTTTCCACCTGGGCAAGCGGGGATTATTTTTGCCAATTAAAGACAGATAAATTCCAAAAAACAAAAAAATGTTGTTGTTGCGGAATTGCCTAACGTTATAAGGATTGATGCCGAAGCTGGTCGAGGCATAATCCGGTGTCCCGCAAAAAATACAGCGAGACTTAAGGATTGGACCAAGCGGCAAAGCAACTAAGTTCGAGTACATGTATTTTCAATAGGATAATTTATAGAGGCAGCCGTTGAGAGACGTAAAAAAATAAGATAAAAGAGATTTTATTGTTTTTTTAAATAATCTTAAATCAAGAGCAATCATAATTTGGTAAGAAAGGTTATGTTTTTTCATTATTAGTTATAGTTTTTCGAGAACCGTTAAGTTAGGACAGTAGATTACATTGGGTTTGTTTTTAGAAGACTTCTTATTTTCCTTTTTAGTCATAGGGTGTCTTAATAGTTTATTGGCAATATTCAGAAGGCTTCTGTTTTTTGATGCAAACAAGCCGAAGTACCGAACTTTAACAAAAGACGGGGCGGCAAGACGTGCAGCAGAAAACGTCTGATAAATTCTTCGGTATTCAGTTTTATAACATTCCAAAGCTTTGTCTTTGAGTTTTTGAACTTGAAGATGACAAAACCGTCTTGATGTTTTAATATCCGGTTATTACTGATGGCAACACGGAAGACGTACTGAGCCAGGTATTTCATAGCGTAGGAACCGTTGCCAACGGGTATAGAGTTAACTACCCACTTCATTGTCCAAGTATTCGGGTTTGGTGAAAAAGGTAAGCATTGCTTTTAGGTTTGTTCTATTAAAAAAATTTGTTAAAAATATTTGGTTGTAGCTTTTTCCCGAAGGGATTCCTACGGAACAGTTCGGCATTATAGTTCTGGGCGGACTGGGTGAAAAGCAACGTGGTTATATGTACAAATTCAATTTAAGTTTTTTTAAATAAGTTTTGGTATTTTAAAACCAAGATTTAAGAATTTTGAGATGAAATGAAAACAAATCATTTGATAATAAATGGTGATTCCCGTAAAATGAATGAGCTCAATGATGAGTCAGTTCATTTGATTATTACTTCTCCACCTTATTGGCAACTGAAAGATTATGGTTCAGAAAACCAATTAGGTTTTAACGAAAGTTATGAGAGTTATATAAACAACCTGAATTTAGTCTGGAATGAATCATATCGAGTTTTACATAAAGGTTGTCGCCTTTGCATAAATATTGGTGATCAATTTGCGCGAGCGGTTTATTATGGACGTTATAAAGTTATTCCAATACGAACAGAAATAATAAAGTTTTGCGAAAGTAAAGGTTTCGATTATATGGGAGCTATAATTTGGCAAAAAGTAACAACATCAAATACAACTGGCGGTGCAACTGTTATGGGGTCATTTCCATATCCACGGAATGGAATATTAAAGATTGATTATGAATTTATTTTACTATTCAAAAAACCTGGTAATCCACCTAAACCAAATAAGGAATTCAAAAAATTATCGATGATGACTAAAGATGAGTGGAATACTTATTTTCAAGGTCATTGGAATTTTAGTGGAGTAAGACAAGATAATCATTTGGCAATGTTTCCTGAGGAATTGCCCAAAAGATTAATAAAAATGTTTTCTTTCGTTGGAGATACTGTATTAGACCCATTCCTTGGCAGTGGCACAACTTCTTTAGCAGCAAAGAATCTTAATAGAAATTCAATTGGTTATGAAATCAATCCTGAATTTATTCCAATCATTAAGGATAAACTTTTACTTAATAAAAAGGATTTTTTTGATGAAAACACTTATAGCTTTATTTCGCAAGAAAAGAATAATTATAATTTTAAAAAAGAAATAGAAAATTTACCCTACCAGTTTAAAGATCCACACAATTTTGACAAAAAAATAGATCCCAAGAAACTCCAATTTGGCTCAAAGCTGGACAAGAATGGAAGCAAAAGAGAAGAATATTTTTCTGTTAAAGAAGTGATTAGTCCAGAGTTGGTTAAACTAACTAATGATTTAACAGTTAGACTTATAGGAGTAAAAGAAAAAAAAGAAGTTAATGGTCAAGCAAAGGATTACCTAATATCAAAGACTAAAGGTCAAAAAGTTTATTTGAGATATGATGAACAGCAATATGATGAGCAAAATAGATTATTATGCTACCTTTATTTACAGAATAAAACCTTCCTAAATGCTCATCTTATCAAAGAGAAACTCGCAAATGTAGATACAACAATAAATTTTAAATATAAGGATAAATTTCTTCATTTAATTGGAAATCAGAATGGCTAAAGAATGGATATTAAATAGTGTTATGAATCGTTTTCAATTAAACTTCAAAAGAAATGTTGGACCTACATCAGAATCAATTAGAAAATGTGCGCCCAAAACCGTTGAAGAATGGGAAGATTACTATTTCAAAAATGTAAAAAGTAAAGAGGATATTATTAAACTTGGTAAAAAGCTTTATGTAAAAATATCCGAAGTTGTTCAAGCTGAACTTGATGATATAACAGAACAAGACTGCATTGACTATATGATTAATCTAGAATAAATAGAACCTTTGATGGTTATATTACAGAGATCGAAACAATTTATGGACAACTTGAAAAGATTTTAGACATTAAAATAGAACCAGCACCAGATGAATGGGACAGATTATTTAATGTTGATTTTTATATAAAAATAAAAGAAAAATATTTAGGACTCCAGATCAAACCTGTAAATGAAGGAATACAATTACCAGAAATTTATAAGGAAAGAGCAATTCAAGAAGAAACCCATCTCGAATTTACAGAAGTATTCGGCGGAAAAGTATTTTATGTTTTTTCAACAAAAATAAATGGTAAGAAAGATATCGTTAATAAAGAAATTATTGACGAAATCAGAAACGAGGTTGAAAGACTGAAAAAACTTTGAAGTTCAAATTACAAGCCAATCGTGTGCCTTGAAGTGCCTATATTCCAGTTGGTGCTTCCAAGTGAGAACCTGGGAAAATCTAACCCGTCAAATTTGTCATTCGGGCGGAAGGAAAGCAGACAGCATAAAGTGTGAGGAATATGTTGAAGCTCTGCTAAACAGTAATTAAGCCGTAACAAAAGTGAACGGGAAGTAGCTTCGTTAGGTTAGAAAAATACAATCGATGTTTAAGCTTAACCTATTTTGGACTCAATGTAAGTACGTATTTTGTCCATTATTTTCTTGACTGGAGTTATTAGACTCATTAAATTATTAACACTTGTTCTGGACTTTCCGGGTGGGGAGATATTCATAATAAGATTTGGTGTGTCATAAAAATTATTATAAGAGGTAACATGAAAACTTCCAGCGTGCAAAGAAATTATTTTGAAGAAGAATATAAGAGTAATGAAAGTAGATTTTTATTAGAAAGATAGTTTTATCCGCCAAATAAGCCGAAGCAAAAAAATGTTATTATAAAATAAGAATAAAATAAGTTATGAAAATTATGCTTAAATTTGGAAGGAGTGTAACCATGGAAATAAATAGTACTAGCACAATAGTTGAACCGAAAACGCTGGAGGTTTTATGAACATACGCCGCCTCGTGTTGGATGTAGACAAGGCAATGGCTCGGCCGTCGATTCTGCAGATTGCGCAAGCAATTAGCGATTGTCCGGGGGTGGAGGCAACGAACATCACCGTAACCGAAATCGATATCGAGACGGTGGGCATGGATGTAACGATTGAGGGCCAGAATCTCGACTACGATGCTCTCGTGAAGGCTATCGAAACGGCTGGAGCTGTGGTTCATAGCATTGACGAAGTGGTTTGTGGAGAACGGGTAGTCGAGCGCGTTCGGCGGAAACGATGAAGCCTTTTAGTTGGTTGCTGAGTTCAAGGAATCGTCTTGATCTCGTTGCTGGACTAAGCGATGGGATTCTGACTGCTTTGACCCTTGCTGCTGGAAAGTTGCTCGGACCGGAGGCGGCGATGTCACCTGGTTTGGCGCTGCGCGTAGCGTTGGCTGCCGCGGTGTCGGGTGCTTTTGTTTTCTTCGTGGCTCACTACGCAGTGCTCCGTGGTGAACTTGTAGAAGCGGAGCGACAGTTGAACTTGACAGCGCATGGTCGCCTGGTGACTTCCCATTTAGGTCGTGCGGTGTTGATCGAAGCTATGAGCAAGGCTTTGGTCACTGCTATGTTCAGCTTCATGGGTGCTCTACTGCCTTTGATGGTTGGTGTTTTATGGCCAATCCTCGCCCTCGTCGTTGCGCTGGTTACCTTGACTGTGTTGGGGGGTATTTTAGGAAATACAGCGCATGGTCGGCCTCTAACCTGGGCTGTAAGCATGCTGGTGGGGGGCATAGGGGTATTGTATATTGGATTTTTTCTGAAAATAGTCTGAGTCAGGAATCGATCCTAGGGCGTCAATCGAGGCAGAAGCTAAATTTGCCGGTCTAAACTCTTTAATAAGAAAAAGTCAAGGCGTAGAGAAAGAACAATATTCACTGGTTCTAAACAGAGCACAGCAATGCGGATTAAAAAGGCACAATTAAATTTTTTAATTTGCTAAGTGTAAGATAGAAATCGTTATGTGGCATGAGGTTTATGCATAAAAAATTTTAATAATGTTGGAGCTCCAATGGAAACATTAAATAAAAATGCTGTTTCTATTTTAGTTTTGTCTTTTTTACTTTTGTCATTTCATTCTACATACTCACAAAATAAAAAAGACACAACGAATGAAAATTATTATTGGGCAACTGTAGGTATTGGCCTAGGTGCCATGGGGGATAAGGGTACTTCTTTTTCATTAAATGCAAATATCACTTATCAGTTCGACAAAAACATGCTCTCACTGAGAGTTGTTGATGTTGGTAAAGTTTTTGGGAAAAATCTTACAGATTTTGGTTTACTTTATGGGTATTCATTAAACTCGACTTCATTTTTTTCATCTATTGGGGCTGGTTTTGCAATAGTATCGGAAATTAAAGACAATGGATTATTCAATAAAAGTGAGAATATTGGACCTACCATAGGATTGCCAATAGAAGCTCAATTATTTTGGCGTCCAATAACAGCATTTGGTCTCGGCTTATATTTTTTTGCCGATGTAAATCCGGAAAACTTTTTTGTTGGTACAACTTTAAGTCTTCAATTTGGTAAACTTAGATAAAAATATAAATGCTAATGAGTGAATATAATTTTAATACTGTTTAATAGTATATTTTTTAGAAAATCATAATTAAAGATTCGCCACATAACCCGCTGCCCTCAACACAGACAGCGTTTGCCAGTGCGGCATTTGTGTAATTATTGGCTTTGTTCTTCTAAATGTGATGAAAATGTTTGGAATCCGGTTTATTTTTTATGAATAATTTGTAAGCTTCTGGATTATTAGAAATTAATTAAAGATTATTTAAAATCATTTTAGCAATTGGCTTACAAAAATAAAACTAAGAGAAATGCTTATGAAAATCGGCTTTTTAGAGTGGGTTTTTCTAATATTTTTGAAGAAATGCATGTGCCTTTCTTATAAATCTAAATTGCCATTTACTCAAATTACATTTTAGAGTTAAGAGATACTACAAATTTAGGACTAAAATAGTTTCTGTACCATCGGGAGTAATTCTATATTGGACGTCGTCCATGTAAAATTTCATTAAATATAATCCTCTCCCGGAATCTTTTAATAAATTATCCGGATGCGTTGGGTCTGGAACTTGGGCAGGGTCAAAGCCTTTTCCCTCGTCTTTAATCTTGATGAACAGTTTATTATTTTGTTTATCAACGCTAATATGCACCTTTTTATTAGGGTCGGACTTGTTTCCATGTTTAATTGCATTAGTTGTAGCTTCAGTTACAGCAAGCATTAAGCCCTGCATTTTTTCTTTATCAATGTTCAAGTCTATTGCAAAATAGTTTACAAACTCTTCAACAGTAATAAGATTATTTGGGTCGCTTTCTATTTCGAGATAATAATTTTCCTCTGCCAAAACATTCCTAAATTTTTGTAGTGAAAATAATAAAAAATATTTTACCGTCAAGGTGTTAAATAGAATAAATTATTATTTAAAATTAAACTATGAATGGCTCTTCTATTTAAAAATTCCAATTTACTTGCATAGTTAAAGTAGCTTGTTGATTTAATGATCTGCTGTTTGTATTTATAAATTCGTACCAGCCGGTAACATTTATGCTAAGGGCTTTATAAAGCAGCATTGAAATTTCGGTTAGTGGACCGGCACTATTATACCTGCTGTCTAAAATCTTTGAACTTTGGTTGTAATTATATGTTTTAAGCGAATAGAAACGTAAGCCAAAGCCAAACATTAAATTATTGTAGGTTACAATCAATTTAGGTTCAGAATAAATTTCGGCGAGATATCTTGTTGGCTGGGTTGAAAAAGAAGCCCAGAATAGATTACCCTGTTCGGATAATTTAATATATCCATAATGATTAAATAATAAATCTCTACCTAAAATAATTTTGGATGAATCAGTTGCAGTAAACTGCCTGAAGGAATAACTCTGATAATTTGAAACTAAATCTTCGAAATCATAAACTGTGTAATTAGCCGATACACTAAAACTATTAAATGAAGAAAAATACTTACCACGATAATGTCCGCCCGTAGAAAGCTTGATAATTCTATTTACGTTATTATTTGAACTGCTTTCAGAGTAAATGTAGACAATGTGATTAAAAGTGCCTTCCATATTTAAGAAAGCATAAAAAAACGGTGAAAAAGTTTTGGTATATTGAAGTCCAACAATTGAAAGTAATTCATCTCTGTCATCATAATTAAGTGGGCTTGGGGTATCGTAGCGCAATTTATTTTGAAACAAGCTGAACGATAATTTATCGGACGATGAAAATTTTATATCACCAATTATTGAGGCGGAAATTCTTTCTGAGATATTATTTTTTTGGCTTTGTTGGTCGACGCTTTCTTGATAGAAGAGTTGATTTGCTCCTGGAAAGTTTAACGAAAGATTGTTCTCATCTCTTTCTGAATAATTTAATCTAATTTTACCATCGAAAGATTCAGAGTTATAGGAAAGAGAGGAAGTTAAATCTATTTTTAATTCATTAACTCTTGTATCAAAAAAAGAAGGAGATAAAATATTTGCGGGCTTATATCTTGTATCGCTTTCAATATTACGCCATGATACTCTGCCTGTTAAATTAAGCGAAAATAAATTTAAGAACTTTAAGAAATTTAAATTATCTTGCAAAATATTATCGGTTTCAATTCTGCTTTGAACATTGTTTTTTATTCCAAATTGTTTTGCAGATATTGAATCAGCAGCAAAATAAAAGTCCTTTCTGTTAACAAAGTACTGATAATTAATTAAGTTCGAGAAGTTTTGTTCAAACACATTTTTCAAATTTATAGCTAAATATCGTTCAAGGTTTCTTCGTGGGAAGATATCAACATTTTTAAATTTTAGTTGTGAATTGATAAAAAAATCGGTTGAATCGAGATTATTAAAATATCCTTCTGCACCATAAATAGCACCGTAATCATTCTGACCAATTTGTCTATTATTTTCGTATCCTGCAAAAGGAGCAAAAGATAAAAAGTTGTAAGGTGTAATCAAACTATAACCGATAGCATCGGATATAGATGATTGGTTTATTTCAATTCTTCTGCTGTCCGAAAAAAGATTATTGCTAACTTCACCACCAACAGTTATAAGCGGAGAAAAATTATAAGACGTATTCAAAATAAAATGATTTTGCGTACTGTTGCTTCTATCGGGTGATTTTATGAAAGTGGAGCCATAATCTTCCAAAAAATTATAGTTAAAATTATCGTATTGCTGAGTAAATTGAAAAGTTGAATGAAGATTATAGGTATTTAATTGTTTATCAAATCTACTTGAGAGAGAATATATACGGGGAGAAGTAATAATTATTTCAAGCGTATCAAGCTGTGATTGGCTGAATGCAATATCAGAAAGAAGTAATAAAAAAATTATTACCAGTTTATTTTTGTCCAAATAGGATTTTTTCTTAGTGTATGAAAAAGATTTATAAAAATACATCCGGAAATTTATTTAAAACTAATCACAAAAATGAATACGATGAAATAAATCTACTGCTTTATAGTGAATTTATAAAGACAACAAATATAACTCGAAGAAAAAACTTCTATTTTAATTTTGGGAAAATTAAATAAATGAGTCTGGTTTAAGAAGATCCTTTCCGTAAAAACGGGAGTCCAAAAACTTTTATAAATTGAATAGATTTCCATTTAAGTGGAAATGTGAACAGATTAATATTAACATATTGTACCGGACTCATAAATAATATTAGCAAAATACTATATTTCGAACACGTCTCCCTTTTGAGGAATTTCTATATTATTAAAGCCAATTTTATTTAATCTTGCTTTAAATTTTAATTGCTGGTCATAATCTCCGTGTACAAGGAAAATCTTTTTCATTTTTGATTTATCGAGTTTCGAACAATAATCGGTAAGTTCATCAGAATCTGCGTGACCACTTAATGAATTCATGACGACGACTTCGGCATTTAAATGATATTCATCGCCAAAGATTTTAACAATTGGTTCTTTTTCAATTATTTTTCTTCCAAGAGTATTTTCTGCGCAATAACCAACCATCATAATAATATTTTTTTCGTCTTCAATATTATTTTTAAGATGATGTAGTATACGTCCGGTTTCAGCCATACCAGAAGCAGAAATTATCATAATAGGACCGTTAACATCATTAAGTTTTTTTGAATCTTCAACATCATTTATATAGATAAGTTTATTAAACCCAAACGGGTCATCATGATTCATCATTAAGTTGTATGCTTCTTTGTCAAAGCATTCTGGATGTTTCCGAAAAATAGCGGTAGCATTGGTTGAAAGCGGGCTATCTACATAAATTGGAATACGCGGCGCAATCTGATTTTCAAAAATTTTATGAAATAAGTAGACAATTTCTTGTGTCCTTTCAAGGCTAAAAGCCGGCACAATAATTTTTCCTTTTCTTGAGATAGCCTTTTTAATTACTTCTGCAAGTTTTAATTCTATTCCGTCAGTTTTATCGTGGAATCTTCCTCCATAGGTACTTTCAGAAATGAAATAATCTACATCCGGAATATTTTCTGGGTCTTTTAAGATAGGAAGGTTGGGTCTACCAAGATCGCCAGTAAAACCAAGCTGATAAGTTTTTCCGTTTTCAGTTATAGTAATAAACGTAAGAGCAGAACCGAGGATGTGCCCAGCATCGAAAAACTTAATTTTGACACCTGGTTCTATTTCTTTTTCTTCATGATATTCAACCTCTTCAAATAGATTTATTGAATTTTCTGCATCTTGGACATTGTATAATGGTTCAAAAAGATTTTTCCCTTGTTTTTTTCTTCTTTTATTTACGAACTCAACATCTCGTTCTTGGATATGAGCGCTATCTTTAAGCATTATGTTAGCAAGGTCTTTTGTTGCAGATGTGCAGTAAACTTTTCCTTTAAAACCTTTTTTAACCAAGGAAGGAATATTGCCGCAATGATCTATGTGTGCATGAGAAAGCACTAAAGAATTTATTTCTGGCGGATCAAAAAAATCGAATGTCCGGTTTATTTCAAAAGCTTCTTTTCTTTTACCCTGATAAAGACCACAATCGAGAAGAATTTTTCTATTGTTAATAGTAAGCAGGTGCATTGAACCAGTGACTGTTCTGTCGGCTCCAATAAATTGAATTTGCATAATTAATCCTTAATAACTGAAAAATAAAAAATTAAAATACGGAATTATTTCAAAAAAAAATCTTTACTAATAGTATACTTAAGAAAAGAAAGGCTTCATAAAAATTAAATACAGACAATTTAGTTACCAATTTAATTTGAAGGCAAAGAAAAAGTAAATTTACTGCCGAGTCCTAGTTGGCTTTGAACGGAAATATTTCCGCCGTTTTTTTCTACAAATTCTTTACATAATGGCAGCCCGATTCCCGTCCCCTTTTCGCCGGCTGTTCCAATTGATTTATTATTTTTGCCTACACTAAAAATATTTTCTAAAGAATTTGGGGGAATTCCTACGCCATTATCTTCTATAGAAAGAAAAGTGAAATTTCCATTTTTAAATGAAGATATAGTTATTACTCCTTCATGGTTAGAAAATTTTATTGCATTTGAAATTAAATTTCTGATTACCGTATGTACCATATTTTTATCCGCGATAACAAAACAGTTTTTATCTAAAGTTGAATTGATTTTTATTTTTTTAAATTCGGCAGTTTTAAAAACTTGAGAGATATTTTCATCAACAAGAGAGTATAAATCAAAAATTTCTGGAGCAAAGTCTATATTACCGGTACTTTGATAAGCCCAATGAAGAAGGTTTTCTAAAATGTCATAAGTATTTACAGAAATATTGCGGATACTTTTTATAATTTCCTTTTTATCTTCTTCGGGTATATGTTCATTTTCACTAGTAAGCATTTCCGTAAGACCTAGAATACTGAAGAACGGATTTTTCAAATCGTGAGCAATAATTGAAAAAAATTTTTCTTTAGTAGCGTTAGATTCGCTTAATTCATTTTCTTTTTTCTTTAGGGCTGAGATGTTATTAAAATTAATAATTCTTCCAATTTGTCTTTTCTTTTTGTCAAATAAAACATAGGAAGTTGCATTAAAAATTTCGTCTTTAATTTTAACTTCAGAGATTGAATTTTGTGATTTAAAAAATTCATCATTAATATTAAATACTTCAAAAAAAATATTTATCGATAAGCCAATAAATTTATCGTTGTTAAAAAATTTTCTAGCTGATAAATTAGCATCGACAATACGGTTTTTATTATCCAATACTATTAAAGCATTATCCATGTACTCAACAATAAAATCGTGAGCAGCAGGGATTATATCTAACATACCATATTTGAAAATAGACAGACCTATAATAATAACAGAGATAATTATCGTAAGCGGAGTTATATCAAGCATCAAGAAGCTTTTCATTCCAGCGACGTATAGAATACTAGCAATCCATGGGATAGGTAAACTTAAAAGTATTAATATTACCTGTTTTTTATATAACAACTTTCCTTTCTTAAGAGAAAAGAGAAGAACAATAGTACCACACAAAAGCATGAGATATGAATATCCAACATTGATATAAAACCATACGCCCCAATCTTTAAAAAGCAAAACAAAAGGACCATATTTAATTAAACGAAAGTTATAATAAAATAGGCGAGTAGAGCCATCAGTAAACATTAAAAATGTTGTTAAAGCTGGAATAATAAGTAAGGCAGCTCGATTTAGTATTGTTGGTTTTTTACCGAGTGAAATATAACTTACTGCGGCAAAGAACCAGAATACGGAGACATAAGGAATACCAAATGCATATTCAATTTTTAAACCGAGTAATTTTTCATTCAGTTCAGGGGAATAATATTCAATAATATCGCCGATTATCCAAACAATAACGGAAATCAACATTAAACCATAATCGTTTGCGCCTGGAGATCTTTTCCTTTCGAATAAAAAATAGGCAACAACTGCGGCTGTGAGAGCTGAGAGGATTAAAATTATTAAAAATATAATAGAGTCTAAAGCCATCAAATATTTTTTTTGTAAAATAATGTAAAAATTTAATGAAAAAAATTAAATCAACAAAAGGAATGTAATTTCTTTTTACTGTGATTCATATTAATTTTTTTTAGATAAAATTAGATGCGTCAATTCTTTAAATTGACAATCCCGCAATTTTTGGATAAGTTTGAATAATAGAATTTAATAAAAGAGAAAAATGATTACACAATATATTCCTGTTTTTATGGTAATAGCATTTGCAATTATTTTTGCAATTGCGACTGTTTTCTCTTCGGAGATTTTTGGGCCAAAGCGTCCTAATAAGGAAAAGCTTTCGACTTATGAAAGCGGGATGAAACCGGTGGGAACTACTCATGAGCGTATGTCAGTTAAGTATTACCTTGTTGCAATGTTTTTTATCATTTTTGATATTGAAGTTATATTTGTATATCCGTGGGCAGTTCAATTTAAAAAGATGTTTAGTGATTTAGGTATATCAGTATTTATTTCTATGGCAGTATTTTTGGTTGTATTGGAACTTGGATATTTATACGTGTATAAGAAAGGTGGCTTCAAATGGGATTAGAAGCGAAATTGACTCAAGATGGTTTTTTTACCACAAAGATAGATGCCATAATAGAATGGTCGCGGAAAAACTCTGTTTGGCCGATGCCTATGGGAATATCCTGCTGTGCAATAGAGATGATGGCTGCTGGTGACCCAAAGTATGACATTGCAAGATTTGGCTCGGAAGTTATGCGTTTTACACCACGCCAGTGTGATTTAATGATAGTAGCTGGTACTGTAACTTATAAAATGTCTCATGTTGTTAGAAAAATATACGATCAGATGCCTGATCCTAAATGGGTAATAGCAATGGGAGCATGTACATCTTCTGGGGGAATGTACAGGTCATATTCTGTTGTACAAGGTATTGATCAATTTCTTCCAGTAGATGTTTACGTTGCTGGCTGTCCTCCACGTCCAGATAATTTATTGAATGCTTTAATTCAATTGCAGGAAAAAATAGGAAGAACTAAAGCAAGAGAATTTGGTGATATAAAACTTCCCGAATTAACGGTTATACAAAACAACTAGTATTTTTATTTGTATATATGGCAACACTAAAAGAAAACATTTCGTTCAAATTAAAAGAGAAATTTCCCGAAATAAATTTTGAGATAAGTGAATTTCGAGAAGAGGTTACAATATTATTTAACAAAAAAAACATTGTTGAAGTGTGTCATTTTTTAAAAGAAGATGAAGAGCTTCAATACAAATTATGTGAAGATATAACAGCTATTGACTGGGCTAAAAGGGGTGACAGATATTCTGTAGTATATCATATTTTTTCGTTAAAGAATAATACAAGGTTGGCATTAAAAGTAAATGTAGATGAATCTGATTGCAGTGTAGATTCAGTATCCTCAATTTGGAGAACTGCTAACTGGCATGAAAGAGAAACCTATGATATGTATGGAATTACTTTTAATAATCATCCAGATTTAAGAAGAATGTATATGCCAGAAGAATTTGAATATTATCCATTGAAAAAAGATTTTCCGCTATTAGGAATTCCGGGGTCATTGCCACTGCCCAAAAAATAAAGAAAGGATAAAATATTGCCCTCCTTTAAGCGAGGTAAAATTTTAATATGAGTAAATTAACAAAAGACGACGTTCATCCGAAAATAATAAAAGCGCTATTAGATGCAGATACAAATATTACAGTTGAAGATGCGCTTGAAAATGAAATGATTTTAAATATGGGGCCGCAGCATCCCGCTACTCATGGTGTTCTAAGAGTTGTATTAAGGCTTGATGGAGAAACTGTAGTTGCATGTGTTCCAGAGCTTGGATATTTGCACCGTGGCTACGAAAAGATGGCTGAGAATATGTCTTTTATGGAATTTATTCCACATACTGACAGATTAGATTATCTATCTCCAATGTCTAATAATGTTGCTTATGCTCTTGCCGTAGAAAAACTACTTGGAATAGAAGCGCCTCCAAGAGCTCAGTATATTAGAATGATGGTTAGTGAATTAGCTCGAATTGCTTCTCATCTTGTAGCAATAGGTTCTCTTGCCATGGATGTTGGTGCTCTAACTATTTTTCTTTGGACTTTGCGAGAAAGAGAAAAAATTCTTGATATATGGGACATTCTTTGCGGTGCCAGATTTACAAATAGTTATACAAGAATTGGCGGGGTTGCAAATGACGCTCCCCCAGAGGCTTTGGCAAAAGTAAAATGGTTTATTGAACAGTATGAAGAAAACCTCGATGAGTGTGAAAGATTAATTAACACGAATAGAATTTTTATAGAAAGACTTGACGGCGTAGGTGTGATAAGTGCTGAAGATGCTATTGAAATCGGTCTAACAGGTCCAAGTTTAAGAGGTAGCGGTGTAGAGTTTGATTTGAGAAGAGCTACTCCATATTTGAAATATGAAGAAATAGATTTTAAAGTTATTACATACCCAGATGGAGATTCTTTGGCGCGTTATTTTGTAAGAGCAGACGAGACAAGAGAGAGTATAAAAATTGTCCGTCAAATTCTGGATAAAATGCCGCAGGGAGAAACTTTATTAAACCAACCAAAAAAAGTGCTTCCTAAGAAAACTGAAATATATTCGCGCATGGAAGAATTAATTCACGATTTTATGATTGTTAACTTTGGCGTTAATCCACCGGTTGGAGAAATTTATTCTGCTGTTGAAAATCCAAAAGGCGAGCTTGGTTTTTATCTTGTAAGCAATGGTGAAGGTCATCCTTGGAAGTGTAAAATCCGGTCACCATCATTTGTAAATCTGCAATCTCTTCCTCAACTTTTGAAGGGACGGATGATTTCGGATGTTGTTGCAATAATTGGCAGTCTCGATCCAGTTATGGGAGAAGCGGATAAATAATAATTGAAAAATAAAAAATCAAAATTAAAAAGTAATGGAATTCAAATTTTCGGAAAATAACCTAAAAAAGATTGAAGAAGTCTTAAAAAAATATCCTACAAAAAAAGCTGCCGTAATGCCTGCTCTTTATATTGCGCAGGAACAAAATGGGTGGATTTCAGGAGAAGCAATGAAAGAAGTGGCATCTGTTTTACAAATTAGTGCAGAAGAAGTTTTAGGGGTTGTGACTTTCTATACTATGTATCATCAAAAGCCGGTAGGAAAGTTCCACCTTCAAGTTTGCACAAATGTTTCTTGTATGCTACGCGGCGCTTATGAAATTTTTGAACATATAAAACAGAAATTAAATATTGAAAATGGTGGTTTAAGCGAGGATAAACTTTTTTCGCTTGAAGAAGTTGAATGCATGGGATGCTGTGGAAATGCACCAATGATTGCTGTTAATGATGACTTTTATGAAAATTTAGATATTGAAAAACTAGATCAAATTTTAGAATCTCTTAAGAATCAAAAATAATGGAAAAGATAGTTTTACCAGAAATAAAGGACCTGCATTTAATTGATGTTTATCTAAAGAATGGTGGATATTCATCGGCAAAAAAAGCATTTTCAAAATCGCCTGATGATATTATTGATGAAGTAAAAAAGTCTGGCTTGCGTGGAAGAGGAGGTGCGGCTTTCTCAACTGGTTTGAAATGGAGTTTTATGCCTAAAACTACTAACAAGCCAAAATATCTTTGTATTAATGGAGACGAAAGCGAACCCGGTTCTTTTAAAGATAGACAAATTTTTGAATTTAATCCTCATCAGTTAATTGAGGGTATTTTAATTACTGCTTATGCCATACAAGCTAATACTACTTACGTTTATATTCGAGGCGAATATCAAAAATGGATAAATCTTTTCCAAAAGGCATTGGATGATGCATATTCAGCTGGTTTTGTCGGCGAAAAGATGAAGGAAACTTTTGGAATAGATTTTTATGTTAATATTTATGTTCATAAAGGAGCCGGAGCATATATTTGCGGAGAAGAATCTGCATTAATGAATTCAATTGAAGGTAAAAGAGGATATCCGAGAGTTAAACCCCCATTCCCAGCTCAAAATGGATTATGGGGATGTCCAACGACAATTAATAACGTTGAAACGATTACGAATGTTCCGCCGATTATAAATAAAGGATGGGAATGGTTTTCGAAAATTGGAGCGCCAAAACACCCTGGAACAATTTTATATGGCATAAGCGGTCATGTTAATAAACCCGGAATTTATGAACTTCCATCAGGAGCATTACTAACGGATTTGATTTTTAACGTAGCCGGAGGCGTTCCAGGCAACAAGAAAATATTATGTGTTATTCCTGGTGGTTCATCAATGCCTCCGCTTCGAGGTGATCAGCTTGAAGGTGTTAAAATGGATGCAGAGTCATTAAAAGCTGTTGGTACCTCAATTGGTACTGCCGGTATTATTGTGATGGATGAAGACACGGACTTAGTAAAAGTATTAGCAAGAATTGCAAAGTTTTATCATCATGAAAGCTGTGGGCAATGCACTCCATGCAGAGAAGGAACTGGTTGGTTAGAAAAAATCCTTAATAGAATCTTACGAGGTGAAGGCTCATCTCGAGATATTGATTTGCTAATTAGCGTTGCCAGCAATATTGAAGGTAATACAATTTGTGCTTTGGGAGAGGCTGCCGCATGGCCAGTTCGTTACATGATAACGAGGTTTAGAGATTATTTTGAAGCACGGGTAAAAAAAGAGGTAGTCATCCCCGTAGCTAATAAAGTTCACTCGATGAGGCATACTGCTTTTCCTCTTGCAGATATTAAAGAGTGAAATTAATATTTGTATGAATGCATGAATTACTTCTTTTATTAAACATGCATTCATACAGATTATATAGGATTATGTCTCAAAAATAACATGAAATAATAAAATTATTTTGAAGCACGCATTCCTAATTCACGATCAAGAAAAATTAGGGCATTTTTGTTGTCACCTCCCATTTTAATCTTGGCAAGAATTTTTTCGACGGTAGATTCTTCTTCAACCTGTTCGTTAACAAACCACTGTAAAAAAATGCTTGTTGCATGGTCTTTTTCTGCAGCAGATAATTCAACAATATTATAAATTGATTTTGTAACCTCCTGCTCGTGGCTTAAAGTATCCTGGAAAACATCGAGAACTGAATTCCAATTAGCCTTTGGAGCAGTAATTTGAGTAAGATTGATTTTCCCACCGGTTTGAAGCACATAATCGAAAAATTTCATAGCATGAGTGTATTCTTCCTCAGCCTGAACTTTCATCCATTTTGCAAAGCCGCTCCAATTTTCGTTTTCAAAGTAAGCAGACATTGATAAATATAAATACCACGAATATAATTCAGAATTAATTTGGTGGTTTAATGCAACTTGAACTTTCTCTTTTAACATAAGGTCCTCACTTTTTAATGATAACATTTATGCCCCAATGTAAAAAAGTTAATGAAACTCTGCAACTACAAAATACAATTTTATAATTATTTGTGAGCATAAATAATTTAAATTTAATTAGCTTGACGCCAAATGAATCTTAAAATAAATATTAAATCACTTGTTGAAGGCAAACTTTGAAATGAACAATCGATAAAATTATAATTATTACTTCCTTTTTATTCCGAAGGCAAATTCTTATATTTGTACCTTAAAAAAATACCATTAATTATAGTAAAAACGGAGTATATGGTAAACTTAAAATCTCTAAACGACGAACAGAAGAAAGCAGTTGAATATATATCTGGCCCGGAAATGATAGTTGCTGGTGCTGGTTCGGGGAAAACAAGAGTACTGACATATAAAGTTGCTTACCTAATTGATCAAGGATATGAGCCAGAAAGCCTCTTGGCTTTAACTTTTACAAATAAAGCTGCAAATGAAATGAAGGAACGTATCAAAGGACTTGTAGGTTCCAAAGCTGAAAATATTTGGATGGGGACATTTCATTCATTATTTGCTCGTATTCTTAGAACCGAGGCAAAAAATTTTAATTTCAAAAGCAATTTTTCTATTTATGATACCGAAGATTCAACATCATTGGTTTCCAATATTATCACAAATTTTGAGATCAATGTTGAAGGTTTAACGGCTAATTCTGTTAGACATAAAATTAGCTTTTTAAAAAATCATATGATAATGCCTGCCGAATTTAGAAAGAAATTAATTACTTCTTTAATTGATGAAAAAACTGCAGACATTTATGAGGAATATCAAAATCGATTGAGAGAAAATAATGCAATGGATTTTGACGATTTGTTGTTAAAGCCAATAGAGATGTTTAATGAGAATCCTAAAATTCATCAAAAATATAGAAAGAGATTCGAATACATTCTTGTTGATGAATTTCAGGATACTAACAAAGCTCAATATGAACTATTAAAAATGCTAACTTCGAGAGATGGGAAAATTTGTGTTGTTGGAGATGATGCACAAAGTATTTATAGCTGGCGCGGAGCAAATTTATCAAACATGCTTGACTTTGAAAAAGACTTTCCTAAACACAAAATTTTTAAGCTTGAACAAAATTATCGTTCTACGAAAACAATACTTACTGCAGCCGATTCAATAATCAAGAATAATAAAAGTCAAATAACAAAAACTCTTTGGACTGAGAATAATGACGGAGAACTTCTTACTCTATTAAGATGTTCAGATGAAAAAGATGAAGCATTTCAAATTGCAAGAAATATTAAACAAGAGATTTCGAAGAAAAAATTATCTCTCAAAGATTTTGCGGTTTTATATAGAACAAATGCACAATCCAGGGCTTTAGAAGATATATTTCGCAAGGAAAAAATTCCATACAGAATTATTGGAGGGATTGAATTTTACAAGCGGAAAGAAGTTAAAGATATTTTAGCGTATCTCCGTGTTATATCAAATCCTAACGATGAAGAAAGCCTGCTTAGAATAATGAATTTTCCTCAAAGAGGAATTGGGAGTACAACTATTCAAAGGATGACTGTTTTTGCGCGCAAGCATAACATTTCTATGTTTGATACAATGCTTAGGGTTTTTGAAGTAATCGATATAAAAGAAAGAATTCAAAAAAACGTAAAACAATTTAAGATTTTACTTGATAAATATATTGGCTTGAAGGATAAACTTTCTGTTGGTGAACTTACCCGTGCTTTAGTTGATGAATTGGGAATTTTACGGATGTTTAAAGAAGAAAATACTCCGGAGTCAATTAGCCGTTGGGAAAACATTAACGAACTACTTTCGGCTTTAAGTGAGTTTTCCAATACAAATAAAGATGCTAAACTAGAAGAATATCTTGAAGATATTTCACTTCTGTCTGACATAGATAATTATGAAGACAACCAAAATGTAGTTACTATGATGACTATTCATAGTGCTAAAGGATTAGAATTTCCTATAGTTTTTGTATCTGGTTGTGAAGAGGATATTTTCCCATTATCTAATAAATTTAGCTCTGATGCTTCTCTTGAGGAAGAAAGAAGACTTTTCTATGTCGCGGTTACAAGAGCACAACAAAAAGTATTTTTGTCACATGCAAGATCTCGTTATCGTTTTGGTGAAGTAGCATATCAAAGCCGTTCAAGGTTTATAGATGAGCTTGATCCAAATGTATACTCGGAAGAAAACGGAAATATTGGTAAAAAATCAAGTAACCGTAAATCAAAAAAGGAAATGTACTACGAGTATTTTGAAACAGTAGATTATCAAGAATTTGATAATGGAAATAAAACCCTAAGGCCAGGTAGCCGAGTAATGCATGAAAAATTCGGATTGGGAAAGGTTACTATGGTTACAGGTGCTGGAGATATGCAAAAGGCTACGGTTGTTTTCGAAGGCAATAATATAAAACAATTAATGTTAAAATTTGCAAAACTTAAAGTATTGTAAATTCTTACAATTTGGTAATAGTTTAACTTTCTGCACATTGAGGTTTAATGTAATTAATATTTTTTAAAATCTATTGTTCCTTCAATAGATTTATTTTTTTAAAATAAATTAATTTAAATCTAAATTTACTTTTGAATTTTATTGTCATAATAAAAATTTTAGTAAAAAGATAAATATAGACTTCTAAACAAAAATTACAAGGAGTATCATAATGTCCGCAGTACCAAAAAAATTAGCAATATTAGTTGGTGGGGGACCAGCACCAGGTATTAACAGTGTAATTGGAGCAGCAACAATTCGTGCAATATTAGAAGGAGTGGAGGTAATTGGTATTCGAGATGGATTTAAGTGGATTATGGAAGGCGATATTTCGCATGTTAAAGAGTTGACAATTGAAAATGTAAGCAGAATCCATTTTAGAGGTGGGTCTTATATTGGTATTGCAAGAAATAACCCAACAAAAGATAAAAAGCATTTAGAAAATACTATTACTTCACTTTTAAGATTGAATGTGGATAAGCTAATTACTATTGGTGGAGATGATACTGCTTATAGTGCATTAAAAGTTGATGAAATGGCAGATGGGAGAATAAAGGTTGTTCATGTACCAAAAACTATTGATAACGATCTCGATCTTCCTTATGGAATACCGACTTTTGGATTTCAAACTGCAAGGCATATTGGTGTTGAATTAGTTAAGAATCTTATGGTTGATGCACAAACTACTTCAAGGTGGTATTTTGTTGTTTCTATGGGTAGAAAAGCTGGTCATTTGGCTCTTGGAATTGGGAAAGCCACTGGAGCAACATTAACTCTTATTCCGGAGGAATTTCCAAGCTCCCATATCCCTCTTTCCCAAATAACTGATATTCTTGTCGGCGCCATTATTAAACGTCTTAGTTATGGTAGAAAAGATGGTGTTGCAATTATTGCTGAAGGATTGGTTGAGCTATTAGAACAATCTGATCTTGAGCCTCTTGTTAATATTGAGCGTGATGCACATGATAACATTCGTCTTGCTGAAGTTAATTTTGGTGAAATTCTGAAGTATAAAGTTCAAGAAAGATTAAAAGAATTTGGTATTAAGTCCACTATTGTTGCAAAAAATATAGGTTATGAATTACGCTGTGCAGATCCTATTCCTTTTGATATGGAATATACTAGGGACTTAGGCTATGCTGCTGCTCAATTTATTTTGTCTGGTGGTACTGGAGCAATGGTATCCATTCAAAACGGACATTTTGTTCCAATGTATTTTCACGATATTCTTGATCCAGTTACCCAGAGAACAAGATTAAGGATGGTTGATCCCTCGTCAGAGACATTTTATATTGCAAGAAGATATATGCTAAGGCTTAATCAAGCTGATTTTGAAGATCCTCATGAATTAGCAAAATATGCTGCTACGTGCGGAATATCTCTCGATGAATTTAGAAGTCAATTTTATTATTTAATAGAAAGTGATATTTTGTATAAAAATCTAAAAGATGGAAAAATAAAATTAACTTCTCCTGAAGTGAATGACGCTCATAAGCCTTTATCTTCAACTCAATTTAAAGAAGTTAAGGGAGAAAATGGAAGTATGTTGCCATAAAGTATTAAAAAAATTAGTTATTCCAAAAGAGATGATTTAAAAAATCATCTCTTTTTTATTTTATTTAACAAGTTATTTCAAATATTTCATTTTTAACCCACGCTTTTATTTTTTTAGATGCTTTGTTTACTATAAAACAAAAATATTTTGTTGTAATCAATGCAAACTTTAACCATTTCAAACAACACAATTAAATTATTACTATTTTTGTATTATGAAACAAATGAGACTCGTGTTAAAATGTTTGAAGTCGGAAGAATAAATATTTCAAAAGCAATTTTATTGGCCCCTATGGAAGATGTAACAGATATATCTTTCAGGCTTATTAGCCATGAATTTGGTGCAGATGTAGTATATACTGAATTTGTTAATTCCGAAGGACTTGTCCGTAAGTCAGAAAAAACTCACAAGAAATTAGAAATTGTTGACGAAGAAAGACCTGTAGGTATTCAAATTTATGGTGGAGTTTTGGAATCGATGATTAGTGCCGCCCAAATTGCTGAAAAGATGAATCCGGATATAATTGATATTAATGCTGGTTGTTGGGTAAAAAATGTAGTAGGTAATGGAGCGGGTGCTGGTTTATTAAAAGATCCTGCACGAATGCAACAGTTAGTGAAAGGAGTAGTCAATTCTGTTTCGTTGCCAGTAACTGTTAAGACACGTCTTGGATGGGATAGTGAAAATATAAAAATTATTGAGGTAGCCAAAAGGATGGAGGATGTTGGCGTAAAGGCAATTACTGTTCATTGCAGGACAAGAGTTATGGGGCATAATGGCATTCCGGATTGGAGTTGGATACAAAAGGTGAAAGAAGTTGTCAAAATTCCTGTTGTTCTTAATGGAAATATCTTTTCTGCTGATGATGTAAAAAGGGCTTTTGAGGAAACAGGTGCCGACGGCGTAATGATTGCTCGTGGAGCAATAGGCAACCCTTGGATTTTTAACGAAGCAAAACAAGTTTTGAAAAATGGTTATACTGCCCCCATTATAACAGAAGAAACAAAAATTAAAACTTGTTTGAGGCATCTCCAATTAGCTATAAATATAAAAGGCGAAAGAAGAGCAGTACTTGAACATAGGAAATTTTATTCTGGTTATTTAAAAGGGCTTCCCAACGTTTCCCAAATTAGAAAAGCCTTAATGGAAGTTTATGAATTTAATCAAGTTTATGATATTTTGTCGAAATATCTTGATAAATTGACCAATTTTAAAGTAGCAGTTTAACAGTGGAAAAAAATTTTTCTGATAAGGCAGCTCGAATAATTTCAACACTCTTTGTCCCTCCATCTTTTACAATCCTTATCTTTACATACTTTGCTTTTCATCTTGAAAATAACCTTTATCAAAAATTGGTAACGATTATTACAGCTTTTGTATTCGGCTTTGCTCTTCAAATTATTCTTTTTGTATTCTTAAGAAAAATGGGAAAAATTATTGATATTGATGCCAGCGTTAAAGAAGAAAGAACAGTTCCGTTTTTAATATCTATAATTTTTTATATTATTGGACTTGTAATTCTGGTACAAAATCATGTTAATTTAATTTCGACGGCATTTTGGTTTTGTTATATTACTAATACCTTTATTGTTGTTATTATTAACAGAAAGTGGAAAATAAGTGCTCATGCTGCTGGAGCTGCAGGTCCTTTGGCCGCGATATTTTCCGTTCTTGGTACTAATGGCTTATGGTTTATGTTTTTATTTTTTGTCATTGGATGGGCAAGAATAAAACTTAAATGTCATAATTTTTTACAAGTTATTGCCGGAGGGATTTTAGGATTTGTTTCGACTTATATTCAGATACATTTAATTGTTTTATGGCAAGGTTATGCCAGATAAAAATGAAATAATTAATCTTCTCGAAAAAATTTCAGATTTACTTGAATTCAAAGGTGAGGACCAATTTAAGGTAAGTGCTTACCGTAATGCAGCCAATTCAATACGTAGAAATGAAAAAAACATCAAACAAATTATTGAAGCCAATGAATTAAATAAAGTTAAAGGAATTGGTAAAAGCATTGCTTCTATTATTTATGAATTTTATAAAACAGGTTCCTCCTCTTTATATTATCAGTTAAAAAAGGAAGTACCTGAAAACATAGAAAAGTTATTTGAAATTAGAGGAATAGGTCCTAAAAAGATTAGATTATTAAATTCAGAACTGGGAATTTCGTCTATTAATGAATTAGAGCAAGCTTGTAAAGAAGGCAGAATTAGTTTGTTAAAAGGTTTTGGTGCATCAATGCAAAAAAAAATATTAGAAGAAATTGAAAAAATTAAATTATACGAAAAATTTATTCTTCTTGATACTGCAGAAAAGTATTCTAATGAAATACTTCAAAAGCTTTCACAATTAAGTTCAGTTTCCCAAATTGCAATTACCGGGCAATTAAGGAGGGGAATGGAAATAATTTCTAAACTTGAGTTTATAATACTAACAAAGAATGCTGATTTTACCTGTTCCCAAATGCAAAATCTTTTTCATTGTACTATGGATGAAAAATGTTTTAAAGTAATAAATGAATTTTCTATTCCCGTGTATCTTTATTATGTGGAAACGAATGAAGAATTCAATTCAAAATTGTTTTTTACCACTGGAAGTGAAGAGTTTATTTCAAAATTGAATCTTATTGAAAAAGTTAATTCTTCAGCTAAAAGTGAAAACGAAATTTTTGCAAAAGTTAATTTGCCTTTTATTATCCCGGAGATGAGAGAAAAAGAATATTTTAGTATTTGTAAAAAAGAATTAAAAGGAAATTCCAATTTAGCTTTTAATCAATTTAATGGCTTGCTCCATTTCCATACTACTTACTCGGATGGAAGAGATACATTATTTGTCATGCTCCAGGAATCTGAAAAAATGGGATTTAAATATGCTTCAGTTTGTGATCATAGCAAGTCTGCCTATTATGCTAATGGTTTAAATGAGGAGCGAATTTTATTTCAAAAACAAGAAATTACAGACTTTACACAAGAAAATAAATTGCATTGTTTCCAGGGTGTTGAAACAGATATTCTTTCGAATGGAGATTTAGATTATTCGAATGATTTTTTGAGAAATATAGATTTTGTAATTGCTTCGGTTCATTCGGCATTTAATATGGAGCAAGATAAAATGACTAGCCGAATTATTAAAGCTATTGAAAATCCAAATACCGATGTGTTAGGTCACCCAACTGGAAGGTTACTACTTTCACGACCGCCATACCAGGTGAATATCAAAAAAATAATAGACGCCTGTGCACAAAACCAGGTTGCAATAGAAATAAACGCCAATCCACATAGATTGGATTTAGATTGGCGATTAATTTTTTATGCTCGCGAAAAGGGATGCCTCTTCGCTATAAATCCAGATGCTCATTCTTTAGATGAAATTCGTTACATCCAATTTGGAATAATGGTTGCCAGGAAAGCTGGTATTCAAAGCGAAGAAGTCATAAATTGTTTGGATTTGGCAAGCTTTAAAAAATTCTTGTCACGAAAAATTAAAAGAAACTTTAATGGTTTATCATGATAAAATATTATGAAGAAGACAATGTAGCTGTAATTATTTTAAACCGACCAGAAAAAAGGAATGCTCTTAATCGTGATATGGTAATTGCATTAAAAGAAAGGTTAGACGAAATCGAGTCTAACAATTCTATCGGATCACTTATTTTTTCGGGTGAAGGAAAAAGTTTTTGTTCTGGTGTAGACCTTGAATATTTAAACGAGCTGCTAAATTTTTCAACTGTGGAGAATGAAAAAGATTCCACTGAGCTTGCAGAATTATACTTAAAGATTTATAAATTCCCTAAACCAACAATTGCAGCTGTAAATGGAGCTGCAATTGCTGGCGGTTGTGGTTTAGCAAGTGTATGTGATTTTATTTTTGCAGATAGCACAAATGCCAAGTTTGGGTATTCAGAAATAAAAATTGGTTTTGTTCCAGCCATTGTTTCAATTTTTTTAATTAAAAGATTAGGTGAAGGAAATGCAAAACAGATGTTATTAAGCGGTGAGATAATAGATGGTAAAAGAGCCTGCGAAATTGGTCTTGTCAACTATCTGTCTAATGATACATTGAATGACTCTTTAGAATTTGCCAAAAAGCTAAAAGAAAATTCAGCCTATAGTTTTTATTTAACAAAAAAAATGCTTTCCACAATTTCAAACCTTAGCGTAGATGATGCAGTAAAATATTGTATTAATTTGAATACTATTAGTAGAAATTCTGAAGATTTTAAAAATGGATTGTTCAATTTTATTATTAATAAAAGGAGTACAAAATAATGGAAGACCTTAAAAATTACATTAGAAGCGTAAAAGATTTTCCCAAACCAGGAATTATGTTCAGAGATATAACTACTTTATTAAAAGAGTCAAATGGAATTAAAATGACTGCCGAAAGGTTGTATAGTCTTGCAAAAGATTTAAACATTTCCAAAGTAGTAGGAATTGAATCGCGAGGATTTATTTTCGGATCAATGCTTGCAGAAAAATTAAATGCGGGGTTTGTGCCAATTAGAAAACCGGGTAAGCTTCCGGCGGAAACTGTAAAGAAAACTTATGCTCTTGAATATGGTACTGATACAATTGAAATTCATAAAGACGCCATTAAAAGAGGCGAAAGAATTCTCATTCATGATGATTTATTGGCAACTGGAGGTACAGCATTAGCGGCTGCTAATCTTGTTGAATTGCTTGGAGGAGAAGTTGTCCAATTGTCTTTTATTATTGAATTAACTTTTTTAAAAGGAAGAGAAAAATTAACTAACTATGATGTCCGCTCTCTTGTAGAATATAAAGATGAGGAGTAAAGAGGTTTTAATAAAATTAAGTAATTACAGTATTGATAAATGATTTATCCGTTTTCTTAATTTATATCATGATTAAATGAGTCTGGTCTTATTAAATTAGACTAAAGTATCTATAGACCAGGCTATTGAAAAATAATTAATTATTTTTGTAATTTTTATTAGCTTTCCATTCCTTAGGAGAAATAACAACGACGAATTCGCCTTTATTTATTTTTTCTGGATAGTCTTTAAGTAATTCAGAAGGAAAACCGCGCCAGACTTCTTCAAATTTTTTTGTTAATTCCCTGCAAACTACAATTAGTCTTTCCGGCATATATTGGTTTAATTCATTAAGAAGCTTTTCAATTCTGTAGGTAGATTCATATAATATAATCGTTCTTTTTTCTTCAGAAAGAGAAAGTAACTTTTTCTGTCTTCCTTTTTTTTGAGGAATGAATCCTTCAAAAACAAATGAATCAGAAGGAAGACCACTTATAGTTAGAGCCGTAATTGCAGCAGTAACACCAGGAACAGGTATGATTTTAATTTTTGCATTAATTGAGGAAGAAATTAATCTTACACCGGGGTCCGAAATGCCCGGAGTACCGGCGTCTGATAAAAGTGCACAGGATTCCCCGTTTAATATTCTATTTAGAATATATTCGATTTTTGAATTTTCATTAACTGCATTTAATGAAATCAATTCTTTTTTTATTTCATAATGATTCAACAGTATGGAAGTTGTTCTTGTATCTTCACAAGCAATAAAATCAACTTCTTTCAAAGTTTCAACGGCACGAATTGTTATATCTTTAAGGTTGCCAATGGGGGTACTTACCACAAATAAATTATTTTCCAATTTTCTGCCCATGTTTATTATGATTGGGAAAAGCTATTTTCTTATTTAATTTGAGCAATTAATTACCTTTAAAATGATTACGGCTCCAACCGGAGCCGCATCATGCAAGTAGTTAATAAATTAATTTTTCGACGACATCAAAAATAGAACTTTTTTGATAATATTCAACCCATCTAACAAATCCTCTTTTGGAATATTAAGAGCTGGTCTAAATCTAATTGATTTTTGACCGCAACCTAAGATTAATAAACCTTCATTGAAACACAAGTTTCTAAATTTATTTCTTTCCTCAGTTGATGGTAAATCGAATGAACACATCAAACCTAAGCCTCGCGCATTTGAGACAATGTTTGAGAATTCATTTTGAATACTCAACAGTTGAGCCAGAAGAAATTTTCCATTTATATAAGCATTATCGACTAAATTTTCTTCGTCAATAATTCGCATAATATGTTTAGACCTAACCATATCCGTCAAGTCGGCTCCCCAAGTGGAATTAATTCTGCTTGATTTATGAAAACAGTTTTCTTCAATTTCGTCAATTCTACCAGAAACCATAATTCCACAAACTTGAGCTTTTTTCCCGAAGGAAATTATATCTGGTTTAACATAGTATTCCGAAGCCCAAAATTTTCCTGTAATTCCAAAGCCAGTTTGAACTTCATCAAACATCAAAAGGATATCGTTCTCATCAGCAATTTCTCTAAGTTTGATAAAAAATTCTTTTCTAAAAAAATTATCTCCTCCTTCTGCTTGGATGGGCTCTATTATAATTGCAGCGATATCATCTTTATTATTTTTGATAGCTGCATAAATTTCATTTACTGCTTGCTCTTCGAGATTTATAATTTGATTTAAATTTTCTTCGAGCGGAAATTTAATTTTAGGATTTATAATTCTTGGCCAATCAAATTTTGGAAAATATTTTATTTTATTGGCTTCAGTATTGGTAAGTGAAAGAGTGTAACCACTTCTTCCATGAAAAGCTTCTTTAAAGTGAATTATCTGTTTACCTTTTTCTTCTTTATAACCTTTTTTAAAATTCTTTTGAACTTTCCAATCAAATGCAACCTTTAATCCATTTTCAACGGCTAAAGTTCCCCCAGAAATAAAGAATAAATATTTCATAAAATCTGGTTTAGCAATTTTTGAGAATGTATCAACAAACTCAGCCATTTGAATTGTATAAATATCTGAGTTAGAAGGTTTATTTAAAGCGGCAGTAATAATTTCATCCTTCACTTCTTCGGCTAAAATTTTGGGGTGATTCATCCCAAGTGCAGAAGAGGCGAAGAAAGTAAAGAAATCTATAAACTCTTTTCCAGATTTTAAGTCGATTATCCTTGACCCTGTACTATTTTCTAAATCTAATACAAGGTTAAAACCATCTGCAAGCATGTATTTTGAAAGAATATTGTGAACATTTTGAGCAGTTATTTTTTCAAAGTAATGCCTTGATTTTTCAATAGTATTTAATTCAATGTTGTCCATTTTTACCTCCAAATCTTACATTCAAAAAGAGAATTAATTATTTGAAAAAATACTTAAGCAAGTAAATGGAAGTAAAAATTTAAAATACGTTTTCGAACCTCGAAATGAAGTAGCTGCGGAGAATTTTGAATCCCGTTTGTTCGCGAAAGTTTTTATAGTGTAGCATAATAAAAACTATTTATGTTGAAGTAATGTATAAAATTTAATTGGAAAATTCAAATTTATCCAAAATTATTTAATAAAAATTCACAAATAATAAATTGCTTTTATATTTTTAATTTCTTACAATTTATTCACAAATATTGGCTTATATAGTATTTTAAGCATTTATAAAAAACAACGGATTTAGGGACATAATTTCTATTCCGTAATTTTATCATAATTTATAAAAGTAGATGGAGATAAAATGGATTTCTTGTTAAAACTTGGAATAAAAGAGAAAAACTTTGGTGCGAGTACTGGTTCGCATTGGTTTAAGACGACTTCTGAGGGTGAATTTAAAATTTATTCACCGACAAACGGAAAATTTATTGCTTCAGTTTTTCAGGCTTCTGAAAAAGATTACGAAAAAATTATTAAAAAGTCACAAGAAGCCTTTGAACAGTGGAAAAACTTTCCAGCTCCTAAAAGAGGAGAGATAGTAAGACAAATTGGACTTAAGCTTCGAGAAAACAAGCCATATCTTGGAAAGTTAGTTTCCTACGAAATGGGAAAATCTCTTCAAGAAGGTATGGGTGAAGTTCAAGAGATGATAGATATATGTGACTTTGCCGTTGGTCAGTCCCGTCAATTATATGGTTTTACAATGGCATCGGAAAGGGCTAAACACAGAATGTATGACCAATATCATCCACTTGGTATTGTTGGAATAATAACAGCATTTAATTTTCCAGTTGCTGTTTATTCTTGGAATTCCATGATAGCATCAGTTTGCGGGGATGTAAATTTATGGAAGCCTTCGCACAAGGTTGCCCTTTCTGCAATAGCTGTTCAAAACATAATAGGGCAGGTGATTAAAACAAACAAACTGCCAGAAGGTTTGTTTTCACTTTTAATTGGAAAAAGCTCCACAGTCGGCGAAAAAATGTTAAATGATAAACGTGTATCTTTAGTTTCATTTACCGGTTCTACCAAAATTGGGAGACATGTTGCTGAAACTCTTGCAAGGAGATTTGGAAGAACAATATTGGAGTTGGGAGGAAATAACGCCATCATAATTACTCCAGACGCAGATTTAAAACTAACAATTCCAGCCGTTGTTTTTGGAGCCGTTGGAACTGCGGGGCAAAGATGCACTTCAACAAGAAGATTAATTATTCACGAATCAATTTATAATAATGTCAAAGAATCGTTAATAAAAGCTTATAAAAGTTTAAGAATAGGTGATCCTTTAAATCCTAAAAATCATATGGGACCCTTAATAGATAAAAATGCCGTTGGAGTTTTTGTTAATGCTATTAATAGCTTAAAAGTAGAGGGGGGTAAAGTTATTTTTGGCGGCGAAGTATTGAAAGGAAAAGGATTTGGTTCTGGCTGCTATGTTAAACCAGCTTTAGTTGAAGTTGAGAATAATTTTCCTACTGTTCAAGAAGAGACCTTTGCCCCAATTCTTTACTTAATTAAATACAAAGGCGATATTAAAAATGCAGTTCAGATTCATAATGATGTTAAGCAGGGACTTTCTTCGTCAATTTTTTCAAATAATTTAAAGGAAGTGGAATATTTTCTTTCGGTTGAAGGTTCGGACTGTGGAATTGCTAATGTAAATATTGGAACATCGGGAGCTGAAATTGGCGGAGCTTTCGGCGGTGAGAAAGAAACTGGCGGCGGACGAGAATCAGGTTCTGATGCTTGGAAGGCTTATATGAGAAGGCAAACTAATACTATCAACTTTGGGAATGATTTACCTCTTGCTCAAGGTATTAAATTTGAAATTTAATATTTTTTGTTAGTGTCTGATTAGAAGGTGATTCTTAAAGATTAATAACAACCTTTTTAATATAAACAGGTTTTTGCGTTAAAGTTTCATAGAAAAATTTAACATTAGGTTATAAATTTGTATTTAGAGCTTTTGTTTTTATCTAAAATTGAGCTTAATACATAAATTTTGGACATAATAACAAAAGCATTGATGTTTTTAGAAATTTATTTTAAATTTCATTTAAGTTTAGTGAGTGATATTGTTTAATTTCCCATTTTGTAAGAATAAATTTAATCGCGTAAAATCACTTTGAAAAATATTAAGTGAGATAACTTCCAAAAATTCTTTTGATAAATTAAGATAAATTTAGCCAAGGATGTTTGATAAAAGAATTTTTCCATTTTGATAAATAATCTCACTTTTGATTCAGTATTAATCTTGTTAATGGGAAAAAAGGGATTTTCTTCATTAATTTAATGGTATGCTATTTGAGCTTTTTTTTATTGGATAGTAGACGGTAATAATATGAAACAATTACAAGTTGATTCGTTTAAATGTTCAAATTCTGATATTGAATTTAATCAATATAAAATTTTAGCCGGACTAAAAGAATACCGCACAGAGTTTAATAAAAACAAGATTTATCCAGCTCTTGCCGAACTTGTTTATTTATCTTCTCAGCTTGAGGAAATTCTTAATAAAAAAAATAATAGTCTTTCGATACCTTTGCCCAAAAATATCAAAGGGAAAAATATAAATGACAAAAATGTTTTTGTTGAAGTTATTAGCCAAACGGCTGAAAAAAATGATTACTTTTATGAATTAATAGAATGGGCGCTTCCACAAATAAAAGATTTAATTTCTGAAGCTTATATTATTTATGATTTTGTTGATAAGAATCTGAAAATTGAATCAGTAGGAAACAATAACTTAAACGACCATTTAGGATATCTTATAATACCGGATAATTCAATTGATCTCTTACAAGTTTTTAAATACGATTGCGTTGCCTATACAAATGATTCCCAACCTTATCGCTCTCTAAAAACAAGTTTTTTAACCACAATAAAAAATTTAAATTATTATGGTTCAATTGAGATGGTGAAAAAAGAATTGTTACGAAATTATAAGGAAAATCCAGAAATTGCCACATATTTTTGCGATACAGATCTCGATTTTTCCTTTAGCGATACAATTTATCCCATTGCCAAAAGGAAATTACTTACTTATTTATTTGATGAAAATTAAAAATAAAGAGGCTGCTTAAAAAAACAGCCTTTTTGATTAACTTTGCAAAGAAATGAAATCAGCTAAAATATGTCCAGTTTCATCAAGAATAGGGTCTTCTTTCTGATCATCACTTTCTTTTGGAATTTCGTCTTTCGTTAAAGGTTTTAAGCCGAGCTTTTTTCTGATTTCATTATCATGTTCAAACTTTTTCTCATCTGCTTCTTCTTGCTCTTTTTTTCTGACTTCTTCATTTAACGAAACGAATTTTTTATCGTGCGAAGCTTTAAATTCATTGACTTCGTCCATATATTTTTCCCATTCAGGGTCATTGCCATTAATTCTTTTTAAATGTTCTTTTTCCAATTCGCCGACATATTTATTAACATTTCCGTAAACGATATATTTGGTAGGAGCAATAGTATCCCATGGAAGAGAACTAGGTTCAGAGCTTTCACCAAATTCTTTTGGATCAATTACGGAAGGAAGACTAATATTGGGAATGACGCCTTTATGTTGAGTACTTTCTCCAGTTATTCTATAGAATTTTGCAATTGTAAGTTTAATTTGTCCAAGTTTGTCATCATAATTAGGCATTAGCCTGTTCAAATCAATCAAGTTTTGGACGGTGCCTTTTCCATAAGTTTGCTGACCAATAACTAATCCGCGTCCATAATCTTGTATAGCTCCCGAAAAAATTTCAGAAGCAGATGCGCTAAATCTATTTACCAAAACGACAAGGGGACCGTTATAATAGATTGAAGTATCGGGGTCATCTTCAACTTTTATCTGTCCGTCCGAACTTTTAATTTGGACAACAGGACCATTTTTAATAAAAAGACCAGTTAATTTAATTGCCTCTTCAAGAGAGCCACCGCCATTATTTCTTAGGTCAATTATTAAACCTTCAACTTTATCTTTTTTAAGTTCTGCTAAAAGTTTTTTAACATCACGGGTTGTACTTTTATAATCCTTGTCTCCTCTTTGTTCAGCTTCAAAATCGCTATAAAAAGCTGGGATAGTAATAACGCCGAGTTTGAACATTTTATTGTTCTCATTAATTTCAAGAATTTTATCTTTTGCAGATTGTTCTTCCAATTTTATTTTATCTCTAACAAGAGTAATTTCTTTTGGTTTTCCATTTACACCTTCGCCTGCAGGAATAATTTGAAGTCGAACAATTGTTCCTTTGGGTCCTCTAATTAGCTGGACAACATCGGTAATCCTCCAACCGATTATATCAACCATTTCGCCATCTTTGCCCTGAGCAACACCGATTATTTTATCACCGGCATGAAGCAATTTACTTTTGAAAGCAGGACCACCAGGGATTACTTCATTGACTTTAGTATACTCATCATCAGTTTGAAGTTGTGCGCCAATTCCTTCAAGAGAACGACTCATATCTATTTTAAAATTATCCGAAGTTGAAGGAGACATGTAATTTGTGTGTGGGTCTAATGATTCTGTAAATGAATTTTCAAAAAGTTGAAACACATCTTCACTATTATATTGAATTAAATTTCTGCGGAGAGTTTCATAGCGTTTAGATAAAGTTTCCTTTACGGCATCCCATTTTTTTCCGGTTAATAAAAGATTTAAAGCATCACTTTTGACGCGTTCTCTCCAAAGTTCATTCCATTCATTTTCGTCTTTAGCCCATGCAGCCGAATCACGATCGACCTGATAGTATTCATTTTTGGTAAAATCAAATCCTTTGTCGAGCAATTTTTCTGCATAATTAATTCTATTATTCATTCTTTCTCTAAAGACGTTATAGATTTCAAATGCGGGATTCAAATTGCCGTCCCTCAGGTCGTCATCTAATTGATATTTATATTTTTGAAAACTTTCAATATCCGAAGCAAGAAAATATACTCTGTTATAATCTAGAGTTTTGATAAATCTATTAAAAATAACAGCGGATAATGAATCATCTAATTTAAATTTTTTATAATGATACCTTGTAAGAATTGTAGTGATCAACTTATCTTCCTGGCTCATATAGCTTTTCGGCATGACGGAAGTAGTGTCGGAAGAGTTGAAAAATGCTAAATTATAATTTAAAGTTTTGGCTAAGAATATATTAGCTGCAATAACTATTATAGCCAACACAAGGATTTTTTTCATAATATTGCTCGTCTTTTTTGTCATTATTGTTTATACCAAAGGTAGAAGTTAAGTTTTTCTTAAAATTTATTTTATGTTGAAATTAAGGTTAAAGAACAAATTTTGTAAGTTTTTATATTCGCATTGCAATATCCGAATAATTTTAATATTAAAAAAATGTAATTCTTTTTTCCATCTGGGGAATCTCACCGAAAGAGTTTAATTATAATATGGTTTGACGTTACCTGAAATTAATAGTTTCCTAGTATAGAAATAAGCGTTGGAAAGAGGACAAATATTTATTTTATTCTGTAATGATAGCAAAAGGAATGAGGCTGTTCCAAGAGTAAATTTTTTTATTAAATAGCATGAAGAATCAATCTAAATCTACGCTATTAGTCATCCTATTTTAAAAATCATACACTTTAGACAGCCTCATAAAAAGAGTTAATTCAGTTTAGAAGCAAGATTAAATACTTGTGCGGCGTGTCCTTCAATATTTGTTACATCTATTATATCCCTAATTTTACCATTTTTATCTACAATAAATGTTACTCTTTTATCAACACCGTTTTTCAGCAGAACACCGTATTGTTTTGAAACCTTTTTATTCGCATCGGAAAGCAGAGGGAAGTTAAGATTATTTTTTTTGATAAAATCTTTAATCTCATTAGGAGAGTCCACGCTTATTCCCAGAACTTGAATATTGTTTTTCTTAAATTTACTCCAATCATCCCGAATGCCGCAGGCTTCAGTTGTACATCCTGGGGTACCGGCTTTAGGATAAAAATAAACAACGACAGGAGATCTTTTGGTGAAAGAAGAGAGTGTGTATGTTTTTCCAAAAGAATCTTTCAGAGTAAAATTTGGAGCTTTATCGCCCACTTTTAACTCTGTTTGTGAATGTAAAAAAGCCGGAGAAACAAAAAATAAAATTACCCCTACCAGAGCAAGTGCCTTTTTCATTGTGTAGTTCCTTTCACTTATTTATACATATGTTATCTAAACATTTACATTAACTCAATTAATCTTTTTCAACACTTCTTGAGAAAATGTAATCTACATTTGTAAGCATTTTTTTATTATGAAAAATTTCCTGGAGCTCTTCTTTTGAGACATACTTTTTCACTTCATCAGATTTTAAGAGTTCGGTAAGTAAATCTTTTGATTTATCAGCCCAAACATCCATAGCGCTTGTTTGAACAATCCTATAAGCATCTTCTCTCGACAACCCTTTATTTACAAGTTTGAGCAAAATAGTTTGAGAAAATACCAAGCCTCTTGTAAGGTTAAGATTTTTCAACATATTTTCGGGATAAATAATTAAGTTTTTTACAAGTTTGTTCATTAGGTCGAGCATGTAATCAAGTGCAATGCAGCTATCTGGGACAATAATTCTTTCGACTGAAGAATGGGAAATATCTCTTTCATGCCAAAGTGCAACGTCTTCTAAACCAGCAATAGCATTAGCTCTTAACACTCTTGATAAACCAGTAATCCTTTCGCTAATGATAGGATTTCTTTTATGAGGCATTGCAGAGGAGCCTTTTTGTCCTTTTGAAAAATATTCTTCTGCTTCCAAGACTTCAGTTCTTTGGAGATGTCTAATTTCAACAGCAATTTTTTCTAAAGTTGTGCCAATTATAGCAAGAGTAGATAAAAATTCTGCATGTCTGTCACGTTGAATAACTTGAGTAGAAACTGGGGCAGGTTTAAGTCCCATTTTTTTGCAAACATATTCTTCAACTTTAGGAGACAAATGTTCAAAAGTACCAACTGCACCAGAAATTTGACCCACGCTTATAGTATCAATAGCATGTTCAAGCCTTAAAATATTTCTTTTAGTTTCTTCGTACCAAAGAGCAAATTTTAAGCCGAAAGTTGTAGGTTCGGCGTGAACGCCATGAGAGCGCCCAACACATAGAGTATTTTTATGTTCAATTGCTCTTTCTTTAAGTATTTGTTTTAACTCTTTTAATCTTTTTAAAATTAACTCACCGGCAGATTTCATTTGGAATGAAAGAGTTGTATCGAGAATATCAGAAGAAGTCATTCCGTAATGGATATGTCGAGATTCCGGACCAACATATTCTGCAACATTTGTAAGAAAAGCGATAACGTCATGTTTTGTTGTTTCTTCTATTTCAAGAATTCTATTTACATTAAAATTAGCTTTAGATTTTATTACTTCAACATCGGCTTTAGGAATTTCGCCTAATTCACTTCTTGCTTCGCATGCAAGAATTTCAATTTGAAGCCAAGTTTTAAATTTAAACTCGTCCTTCCAAATATTTCCCATTTCAGGGAGAGTATATCTTTCTATCATGAAATTTTCTCCAGTGTCATTTTTTTATAAAGAATATTGTTATCGCGTATTATTTTTAATGTTATAGTTTCACCCGCACTAAACTGTTGAAACACACCGATCAATGTTTGTTCATTGTTAATTAGAAAATTATTTACCTGTACAATTATATCGCCCTCTTTTAATCCTGCCACACTAGCGGGAGAATTTGGAAGAACTTGTACCACAATAACACCTCTTGAACTTTGTAGATGGTAGTAATTTGCAATGCCCTGATCAATAGATTGAATTTTCATTCCTATGTTATAATCTCTATCCACCTTACCGTATTTTTTAAGCTGGCTAATGATATTTTTTATTCTATTTATTGGAATAGCAAACCCCAGTCCAATATTTCCTTGTACTCCGCCAGCAGTATAAATTAAGGTATTCATTCCAATTACTTCGCCAATACTATTTACAAGCGGTCCGCCGCTGTTTCCACCATTTATTGCAGCATCTGTTTGAATCATATCTAAATAATACCTGTTGTCCATTGGTTCAAGATTCATACCTGTGGAGCTTACAACACCAACTGTTACAGTTGGTTTATCATTTAAGTTAAAAAGTCCAAAAGGATTTCCGAAAGCTATTACCCATTCGCCAATAAGGATGTTATCCGAATTACCGAGAGTTACATAAGGTAAATCTTTAGCATCGATTTTAAGCAAAGCAATATCAGTTGAATGATCTGAGCCAATTAATTTTGCTTTATATTCTTTTCCGTTGGTCAAAGTAACGGTAATCTCTGTAGCATTACCAGCGACATGGTCGTTAGTTACAATATATCCATCCGGGGAAATAATAAATCCAGAGCCAAGCTCTTTTACTTTTTGCGAGTAGCTTCCATTGCCGCCAAAGAATTGGCTAAAGAAGGGATCATTAAAAAAAGAATCGAAAGGACTGCTGTATTTTTGAATTTCAGTAACATTTATACCAACCACGGCAGGGCTTACTTTTTGTACCGTTTTTGTTATAGCATTTTGCCTGCTAATTGTTATATCATTATCTGAATGAATTTCTTGTTTAGAAGTAAAGCTCGAATCGCTCTCATAATAAAGTGGAGTATTTTTTTCTGTTTTAGTAATTAAAAATACAGAGCCAGAAAAAAATAATAAAATTAATATTGCTAAAGTGATTTTTTTTGTCTTATTCATTTTTATTCCTGTTTGCCGAATTATTTTCCTTATTTTTTAATAAGTCAAAAAAAGGTTCAAAATGTTTTGTTAAAATAATAATTAATAAAGTAGTTGAAAAAAATAAAAGAGTAGTTTCTGTACTTGGTTTTGGAAAAGCGAACTGTATCACGTTTTCTATAAATAACATTACAGTTACCATTGAAGAAACAGTTGCAATAAAATTAGCCCAAATAACATCTTTTTTAATTAGGTAAATTCCTATCCAAATTAAGCACCATAAAAAAAACAAAAAAGGGAAAAGGATTAAAGAACCGCCAGTAGCTGTGGCTAAGCCTCTTCCACCCTTAAAACCGATCCATGGATTGTAACAGTGGCTAAATACACTGAAGACAAGAGATATAGCAGCATTAGAAAAATTTAAGGGAAAAATTAATAAAATAATGTAAACACTTAATAAGCCTTTTAAAGCGTCAATTAGAAAAACAAGCAACCCTAAAATCTTTGATTTTGAGACATCAAAAGCATTCATTGCTCCTACGTTACCAGTTCCAAATTTCGTAATGTCCATTCCTTTGGAACTTTTTAAAATAAGATATGCAGTGGGAAATGAACCCAATACATAACCAATTATAGAGCTTACTAAAAAATCCATATTAAATAATAAAATAATTTTGAAAAATTTTGTTAAAGAATGACATTAATGTTAAGAATAAGATTTTAAAATATAACAAACCTAATTTAATAAAATTTGTTTACTGCTTTTGTAAAAGAAAATACATTAAAAAAATCTTCAAAAAAATTATTGCACAAATGAGCGAATCCTATTATATTTGACAATTAAATTTGACGAATCAAATTAAGAATAGTTCATACTAATTGTGATTTTAAAGAGCATTGCGGGAATAGCTCAGTTGGTAGAGCGCAACCTTGCCAAGGTTGATGTCGCGGGTTCGAGTCCCGTTTCCCGCTCTATTAGTCCCTTCGAATAAGAAGGGCTTTTTAATTTGTAAATTTTTAGAAATGTAAAAGGTGATTTTCTTTTTATTTTTTAAGATTTGAAAAGTTGCTTTACGGCGCTGTAGCCAAGTGGTCTAAGGCGAAGGTCTGCAAAACCTTTATTCGTCGGTTCGAATCCGACCGGCGCCTCAAAAACAGAATCCTCTGACTGTTTTTCCTCTCTTTTGAATAACATAACTTTTCTTTTATTGTTTTATTTACCATTCTCAAATATTCTTTTCAATTTATTAAATAATTGGCGGGCTGTAAAAATTTTTTTTCCCAAAATGAGCATTATAAGTGGATTAAATTCAAATTTAATTTTCTCTTAACAAACCGAACACTCTTTTTAACCTAATCTCTATAAATTATGCCTTCGGCAATGTAAAAACATTTATATTTGAAGCTCTAATTTTTAATATATATGAACTATACGCTTGATAACACCGATGCATATGCATCATTAAGAATTAAAGATTTTAGATGGTTTGTAATCGCAAGGTTCTTGCTTACTTTCGGCATTCAAATGCAATCTGTTATTGTTGGATGGCAAGTATATCAGATTACACATAATGCTCTTTCTTTAGGTTTAATAGGACTTTCAGAGGCTATTCCTTTTTTGAGTATTACTCTTTTTGCCGGACATGTTGCAGACGTGGTAAACAGAAAAAATATTATTTTGTTTTCTAATCTTGTTTATTTTTTCTGTGCTTGCGCGCTTTTCTTAATTTCTTCTTATTTCAAAATTGTTCTTGTTGAATATGGCGTTATACCAATTTATTTTATCATTTTTACAACCGGATTAGCTCGTGGATTTATGTCGCCAGCGCAAGGTGCTTTTGTTGCTCAACTTGTTCCAAGGGAATTTTTTGGAAATGCTTCATCCTGGAATAGCATTGCCTGGCAAACTGCTGAAGTTACTGGTCCTGCTATTGGAGGTTTAATTTATGGTTTTTTTGGTGTTGGGCTTGCTTACTTAGTTGTTTTAATTTTTAGTTTACTCGGGTTCTTTTCATTTTTACGGGTTGATAAAAAACCATTACCCGAAAGAAAGATGCAAGAATCTATTAGAAACAGTCTTTCGAATGGATTGAAATTTGTTTTTGATAATCAAATTATTTTTAGTGCAATTACACTCGATATGTTTGCAGTCTTTTTTGGTGGAGCAGTTTCAGTTCTTCCAATATTTGCCGACCAGATTTTAAAAGTTGGCGCAAAAGGGCTTGGATTTTTGCGTGCTGCACCGGCAGTTGGCGAAATTATAATGTCTATTTTTCAAGCTCACCATCCATTTTTTAAAAATGCTGGCAGAAATCTTCTTGTTTGTGTTTTTGGTTTCGGTGTTTCAATGATTGTATTTGCAATGTCAAAGAATTTTTATTTTTCTCTTTTGGTTTTGTTTATTAGCGGTTTATTTGATAATGTAAGCGTGGTTATTCGCGCTACTATTATTCAATTATTTACACCGGATGAAATGCGGGGAAGAGTTTCGGCGGTAAATGGTATTTTTATTGGCTCTTCAAACGAGCTCGGTTCTTTTGAATCAGGTGTGGCTGCACAGTTTATGGGGCTTGTCCCTTCGGTAATTTTTGGTGGAACAATGACTCTGTTAGTTGTAGCTGCAATTCGAAAGTTTGCTCCTAAATTAAAATCTCTCTCGATGTAATAACTTTGTTTTTCTACATTAACTTTGAGCTTATCTTATTTTCTAAAAATAAAGTTAAAATAAAATTATTTCTTCTTTAAAAGCGATTTAACTTAATTAAAAGACTGCAAGAACATATTTTTCATTTACCTTTTTTGCTTGGTACGTCTTGCAGTCTTATACTTTTCATATTATTCTTTTTTCTTGTGCGAAATAATCAATAATAAAACATTTATATTTTTGTCCAATCTACTTAGCCCTTTAGATAGGTCAGTTTACCTTGTTAATGGAAGAGGAAAATGGTTATAAAATTGTAGTTCCACCATCGACTGGTAAATAGCCGGCAGTAATATATTTTGAAAGATTACTTGCAAAAAATAAAATTGCACCAGCTAAATCTTCTGGTTGTCCAAGCCTTCCCATAGGATTTATAGCCGCCGCCATTCTCTTTCTTTCTTCTGGCTGCCAGGCAGTAGCATCAGTTAAAGTTAAACCTGGAGCTACCGCATTTACTCTTATTCCATATTGCGCAAGTTCAATAGCTAAAGAATTTGAGAGCATATTAAGTGCGGCTTTTGCAGCACTATGCGCGATAAAACCTTTTCCCGGCTTTTTTGATAATCCGCTTGAAACAGAAATTATACATCCACTACGTTTCTCAATCATGGAGGGAATAACAAGTTTACATGGGTTAAAAAATGATTTAACTTCTCCCAATATTTTTCTTTCAATATCTTGCCATTCTTGTTCCATAAATGAAGCATGTTTGAAATTCATACTTGCATTTATGACAAGTGTATCAATATCTCCAAATTCATGATTAACTACTTTAATCATTTTTTCAACTTGATCAAATTCTGTTACATCAGCTTTAACTGCAAGTGCTTTTCCACCTTTTGAAATTATTTCATTTACAACTGCTTTGGCGGCATCTTCACTTCTATTATAGTTAACGGCAACAAGGGCTCCTTCTTGTGCAAATAATTTTGCAGTAGCTGCACCTATACCACGACTGCTACCTGTTATCAGGGCAATTCTATTTTTAAGCAACATCTTTTTTCCTTTTTTAAGTTTAAGTCATCAGTCCTATGTTTTTATATTTTAGAACTTACTAATTGATTTTTAAAATTTATTTTCCCAAATTTTAAAGCAAATTTAAGAATTTCAATGAAGAAGGTCTACTTTTATGATCATCCTCTTTGTCTTTACAAATTGTTATAACAAATGGGATTAAATTGTGAGCTAATTGCGCTTTCTAGTTTTTCTGGCAATTAGTTCTTCAAATGGGTGTTTTCTCCTTTCATTATTTGTATTTTTTCCTGCTTTTACAGTTTTTCTTTTGTTTGATCTTTTACTTTTTTATTAGACATTATTGGTTTTGAAAAAGTTTGAATTTATTAAATTCTTTTTGTTGTTATTTAAGATGTTCTTTTACACAATTTAGCATTTTTTCTATCTGTTCTTGAAAATAAGAACTTTCCGCCGGATTTACTTAGGAATATTCTGGAACATGCTCATATTAAATTGATATTTATTTACCTAAAACCGGAAGTACCTCATAGAAATCTGGAATGAGACCGTAGAAACCCGGAATGAAGTCGTAGAAATCTGGAATGAGACCGTAGAAACCCGGAATGAAGTCGTAGAAATCTGGAATGAGACCGTAGAAACCCGGAATGAAGTCGTAGAAATCTGGAATGAGACCGTAGAAACCTGGAATGAAGCCGTAGAAATCTGGAATGAGACCGTAGAAACCCGGAATGAAGTCGTAGAAATCTGGAAAGAGAGCTTAGAAACCCGGAATGAAACCGTAGAACTCAGGAAAGAGAGTGTAGAACTTTGGAGGACGGTATTTTTATATATTTTTCGCCTTAAATGAGATTAATTTTTAAGTATTTGGCACTGAATTTTAACAATTTTCATAAAATTAAGGAGTTTTGCTCAAAAATATGGGGATTAATGAACTAACTAATTCACTAATTTATAAAAATAATGGAGAGTAAAAATGTCAAACAATGAAAAAGTGGTTCGTTTATATGGCGGTAAAGATGCCGAAATGATTCAAAAATCAAGAATAAGGAGAGAGAATTTTCTTACTGATTTAGAGGCTTTTGTGGAAGAAGACCCAGATTTTGACCAGCCTTTTGCAGAAAATTGGCTTTCTTTGATTGACGAATGTGCTTCTTTTACTACTGATAAACAAGCCAAAGCTGAACAAACCGCTAAGACCAAAGTATTATTAAAATTAATGCAAGACAGCATTAACGAATCTGATAGATTAGAAAGATTTGTTGATAAAGCTTTCCCAGGAGATAAGTCGGTTCATAATGAATTCGGTTTCAAAAAAGGCTTATCAAAAATTTCTCAAGAAGAAATGATGGATTACGTAAAACACCTTTATGAAACAGCAAAAAAATATCAAACTCAACTTATAAGCAGTAAATATTCTTCGGAAAGAATAGAAGCTTTAAATACGCTATATATTAATTTATATACAGCGGATACTGAACAAGAGGAAGCAAAACAGGGCATTCCTGCACTAACAAAGGATAGGATAGAAAAACTAAATGAGCTATGGAAAATAAGTGAAACAGTAAACAAGGCGGCAAATATTATATTTAAAGATAATCCCGAAAAGAGAAATCGTTACAAGCTGGTGGAAAGAAAGCCAAAATCGCAGAAAGAAGCTGGCAGTAAGCCAGAAACCACAACTGAATCTAAATAATAAAAGAACATAAAAGATTGCTTTGCACAACAGCCAGTGAAAAATAAGATTGAAGTACTTCAATCTTAAAAGTGCAAAGCAATCTTATTATTTTTTTAAAATTAGCTTTTAGTCAAAAAGAACAACATAATTAAGTTGAATTAAAAGAAAAATGAAATCATCAAAATTTAATAGAAAATATGAGGTTGCTCTTAGATTTCAATGCGAGCGCTATTACATAAAGATCGTTCAATTTAGGTATAATTAAGTTCACTATAATAGAATTATAAAATACCACAACAACTTTGAGAAATTTTGTGTTTCTATAGTTAGACTTTAGTAGGGTAGCTTTGCGGCAGAAAAATCTTAGTCACGCCAAAATTAGTTTTTAATCATTTTTCTTGACTTTTCTAACTATAATAACCATATTTAAGTGCAATGAGTAAAGAAATTATTCTAACAACGCACAGAAAAGACAAAATAAACATTTCGGCGTATGGAAATGAAAACATTCACAAAGCTCCTTGCTTAATTTTTGTTCATGGATTTAAAGGATTTAAGGATTGGGGATTTGGTCCTTACCTTGCAAAATATTTTGCATCAAAAGGATATTTTGTATTAACATTTAATTTTTCGCACAACGGGATAGGTAATAAACCGTTAGAATTTACAGAGCTAAATAAATTTGCAGAAAATACATTTTCATTAGAGATTGAAGAATTATCAGAAGTGGTTTCATCCTATCTTAATGGATTATTTGGCAGTTCAATAAAGAAAATAGGTTTACTTGGACACAGTAGAGGAGGGGCAATTTCTTTACTAACTGCAGGTAAATTTGCGGAGATTAAAGCGGTTGCGGTTTGGGCTTCTGTTTCGAATTTGGATAGATACTCCAAACGGCAAAAAGAAAATTGGCGTAAAAATGGTGTCTTCAAAGTCTTAAATAGAAGAACTAAACAGACAATGACAATAAACTTAAATTTGCTTGAAGATTTGGAAAAGAATAAGGACGGAAGTTTGAATATTAAAAAAGCAGTGGAGAATTTAAATAAACCTTTGTTCATTGCACACGGGGAAGAAGACCTTGCGGTTAAAATTAAGGAAGGTGAACAAATTTATGACTGGGCAAATAAAGAACTAACAGAATTTCACAGAATATCATCAACGGGTCATACATTTGGTATTAAACATCCCTTTGAAGGAAGCAACCCGAAATTTGAGAATCTTTTAATGTTAACAGAAGAATTTTATAATTATAATTTAATGAGAGGATAAAAATGCAAAATAAAGAACGTACGATTAGTAAGAAGGCATACTTATTAAACTTAATAAATTCATCAAAACTATTCTGGATTTTTTCATTTACAATACTAACAGCAATAGCTGCACAAATAACAGTTCCAGTAAAACCAGTTCCGTTTACCCTTCAAACAATGATGGTAGTTCTTTCGGGTGCATTTCTTGGAAAAAAGAACGGTGCACTTAGCCAGTTAGCATATTTATTTCTCGGAATTATTGGTTTGCCGGTATTTGCACAAATTCCAGATGCAACAATAGGTATAGCAAGATTACTAGGACCGACGGGAGGTTATCTGTTAACATTTCCATTTGCTGCATATTTAACAGGTTGGGTTATAGAAAAAAATAAAAATTATATAAATGCCGTCGTATCGATGTTCTTAGGTGAAATATTTATTTTGACACTGGGCTCGCTTTATCTTGGCGTTTTTTATTTGAAGGATATTAAGCTTGCAATAATTGAGGGCGGGGTAGTTTTCTTGATATGGACTGTTGTAAAAGTGTTTGTTGCTGCAGGAATTTATAGTGGAATAACCAAAAAGTTTTCTAAAAAATCATAATTAAAGTTTGAACAAAAACTTATTGTATGAAATTAAACAACATAATTTTTGCAGTAATATTTTTATCGGCGATTATATTTTTCTTATATAATTGTAGAAGATTATTATCGTATTTAACAATTGCCAAAAAGAAAGACGACCGTTCGGGAAGTACAGGTGAAAGGCTAAAAAGAGTATTGACGGTTGCACTCGGTCAGTCCAAGTTATTTAGAGATTTTAAAGCAGGAATACTTCATTCATTAATATTTTGGGGATTCATTCTTTTTCTTTTTGCAGTTGCCGAAGCAATGATACAGGGGTTTTATAGCCCATTCAGCCTTGAATTTACGGGGGTGTTTTATTCTGCCATTACTTTAATAGAGGATGTATTTGGGGTGTTGGTAATCTTATCGGTTGTTTATGCACTTTATCGAAGATATATTATTCGCATTCCCCGGCTTGAAGTAGACAGACACGGAAAAATTGACGCAACGATAATCCTTATTTTAATTATGCTTGTTTGCGTAGCAATGCTTGGGGAGAATACATCTTTGGTTGCAATGCACAACTTTAAGTTAGGTAGATTTGAACTAAGACCAATATCTTATACCTTGTCAAAAATATTTTACGGAAGTAATAATTCAAGTGCATGGACTTTTTTTGAAATATTTTGGTGGATGCATGTACTTGTTGTTCTTTCGTTTTTAAATTATTTACCATACTCAAAACATTTGCATGTATTAACGTCAATACCTAATACATATCTTGCAAACATTAAAGAAATAAGAAATACATTAAAGCCGATTAACCTTGAAGATGAGAATATTGAAATATACGGCGCTGCAGATGTAGAGCAACTATCGTGGAAACAGCTTCTTGACGGGTATACGTGTACTGAATGTGGAAGGTGCACGAATGCTTGTCCGGCTGCAACAGTTGGAAAACCATTATCTCCACGAAAAGTAATAGTTGAAGTCCGTAAGAGAACAATGGAAAAGGCGCCATTGATACTTGAAGGAATAACGACAGGGGAAGTGTTTGAAAAAACATTAGTGCATGATTTTATAACAGATGCAGAATTGTGGTCTTGTACAACTTGTATGGCTTGCGTGCAAGAATGTCCCGTCATGATTGAGCATGTTGACACAATAGTGGATATGAGAAGGAATCTTGTTTTAACAGAATCACAATTTCCATCAAGCTTAAACAGCGTATTCAAGAATATAGAAACGAACTTTACTCCTTGGGCATTTAATCAATCAGACAGAGCAAATTGGGCTGAGGGAATGAATATTAAAACAATGGCTGAAGATTCTAACGGAGAAATATTATTTTGGGTAGGTTGTGCCGGTTCTTTTGACAGCCGCTATCAAAAGGTGACAAAAGCTTTTGCTACTTTAATGCAAAAAGCAAATATTGATTTTAGGATTCTCGGTACTGAAGAAAAATGTAACGGCGACACTGCAAGAAGGCTTGGAAATGAATATCTTGCTCAGATGATGATGAAAGAGAATATCGAAACATTGAATGGTTACGGAGTGAAAAAGATAGTTACTGCCTGCCCGCATTGTTTTCACTCTCTTAAAAATGAGTATAAACAATTTGGAGGGAATTATGAAGTAATCCATCATTCTCAAATGATTCAGCAGCTACTTGATGAAGGGAGGATAACATTAAAGAATGAGGAAGAAAAAGAGAAACTAACATATCATGATTCATGTTATTTGGGGCGCTATAACGGTGTTTTTGATTCTCCTCGTGAGTCATTAAGAAAATCAAATAGCATAGAAATAGTTGAAATGAAAAGAAACAAAAGTAATGGATTTTGTTGTGGCGCCGGCGGCGGAAGAATGTTTCTTGAAGATGAAGAAGGCGGTAAAATAAATATTGAAAGAACCAAAGAAGCTTTAGAAACAAATACAAATACTATTGCATCTGCATGCCCGTTTTGCATGACGATGCTTACTGACGGTGTTAAGCACTTTGAAAAGACCGATGAGGTTAAAGTAAAAGATATTGCTGAAATCGTATTAGAACATTCTAATTAACTTAATTATAACAAACTATATCTTAGGAGGTTACTATGGATAAATTTGAAAGTCTTTTACAGGCAGTTAAAAATCTTGAAGCAGATTTTGAAAAGTTCTATGTTAAAGGACAAGCAGCTGCTGGTACACGTCTACGCAAGGGATTAAGCGATTTAAGAAAACAAGCGCAAGATATCCGCAAAGATGTTCAGGAAGTTAAAGCTTCAAGAAAGGCGCAAAAATCTTAATTTAAAATTCATTTATTATTTTAATTTAAGGGCTGAATTATAACTGCCGGTTTTTCTCAGGTAAGTGTGGTTCAGCTTTTTCTTTATGATTAAAAGGAAATTATTTATTAGCGCAGCAATAGTGCTTTCTGTCGCTTTTGCGGGTATATATCCGGTTATTCATTATCATAAAGCAGAGAAGAAATCTATTGCAGATTCAACTGTAACTGTTGCAATTACTTCGGTTGGTGATTTGATGTGTCATATTCCTCAAATACAATATGCAACAGTTAAATCCGATAGCTTCAATTTTAGTCCTGTATTTTCCTTTATAAAAAAATACTGGCAAAATTCGAACCTTGTAATAGGTAATCTTGAAACAGTAATCGCTGGAGCAGATAAAAAGTATAGTGGTTATCCGTTGTTCAATTCACCCAGTGAGTTTGTTAAAGCGTTAAAATATTCCGGGTTTAATCTTTTAACAACAGCGAACAATCATGCACTTGACAGAGGAATTAATGGAGCATTTAATACTTTAGAAATAATAAGACAAAGTGGAATTAATTATGAGGGAACTTTTAATTCACCTTTAGATAAAGATTCCATTCGAATTTTTGATTTGCAAGGAATCAAAGTTGCAGTATTGGCATATACCTACGGTGTTAACGGCAATTATATTCCAAAAGGGTATAATTTTATTATTAACCTAATTGATTCATTGCAAATAAAAAACGATATAAAAACATCAAGAAAAGAAGGGGCGGAAATTGTACTAGTCTATTTTCATTTTGGAACGCAATATAAAAGGCAACCAGACACTTACCAAAAAGACATAGTTAAAAAGGCAATTCAGTATGGAGCTGATATAATTCTTGGCGGACATACTCATGTTTTACAACCATGTGAATATTACAAAACAAATAATGCCAAGCTTGATTCTGGTTTTGTAATATATTCACTTGGTAATTTTATTTCCAATCAGATGTGGCGATATTCGGATGCAGGGGTAGTGTTAACTATAAAATTAACAAAAAACATAACTACCGGCTCAATTTCCCTAACGTCAGTAGGAGTAATACCCACTTATGTTTTTAAAGGAAAGACAAAAGAAGGAAATAAATTTTATATACTTCCTTCTTCACAATATGCAGACACATCATACAAATTTCTAACTCCATTTAATCGAGATGAAATGAAGCAGGCATTTGAAGATTCAAGGAAAATTTTAACCGAATATACTTCAAAAATTGATTTTTAAGAAAATACGTTGTTAATTTTCTTCAGCAAGGCTTTTTAAAAAGCTTTTAAGCAGTTTATAAAATTTATCTACGCTTTCGATATTAACTTTTTCATCAGGTGAATGAGCACCTAAAATAGTTGGGCCGAATGAAATCATATCAAGACCGGAAACTTTATTACCAAGAATTCCGCATTCCAATCCAGCATGAATTGCTTTAACTTCGGGTTCTTTATTAAAAATATCTTTGTAAATTTTTTTGGCTAATTTTAAGAGATGTGAATCCATATTTGGTTTCCATCCAGGGTATCCATCACCAGATTTAACATTTGCATTTGCCAAATTAAAAACAGCGGTAACGCTTTCGGCAATATATTTTTTTGCACTTTCAATTGAACTTCTTTGGCTTGTTGCAATTTGAATTGAATTTCTGGAAGTAGAAATTGTTGCAAGATTTGTAGAAGTTTCTACAAGGTCTGGAATATCCTGACTCATTGTTATTACGCCGTGAGGTAAAGCGAGTAATAAATTAATAATTTTATCTGCAGAGGATTTGCTTAAAACATTTTCAAATTTGGAATTTGATTTTTTAAATTCAATTTTTAAGCCGTTATCCGTTGAGTTAAATTCATTTCTAAAGATTGGTTCAATTTCATTTATTAAGGAAATAACTTTTTGTTCGTCTAAGGGATTAAGAAAAATGATTGATTCAGCTTCACGAGGTATTGCATTTCTTTTACTTCCACCTTCAATTTTAGAGATAAAAAAATTTATTTTATTAATTTCTCTTAAAGTACGAGCCAATATTTTTATTGCATTTGCTTTGCCGGAATTTATATCAAGCCCGGAGTGTCCACCTTTTAATCCAGTAACTAATAATTCATAAGGAGCAGTGCCAGAGGGAATATTCTGTAGCTCAATATCGATATTGCCCAAAACATCTATTCCTCCAGAACATCCCACATAAAAAGAACCTTCTTCTTCTGAATCAAGGTTTAAAAGAACATCTCCAGAAATAAAGCCGGGTTCAAGGTTATTTGCACCAGTTAATCCAGTTTCCTCATCAATAGTGAGAAGAATTTCGATAGGTCCATGTATAACATCTTTATCTGAAATAACAGCAAGAGCAGCTGCAACACCGATGCCGTTATCACTTCCTAAAGTTGTGCCATCGGCAGTTATCCAACCATCTTTGAGCAAAAGTTTAATAGGATCTTTATCAAAATCGTGGAGAGTATTTTTATTTTTTTCACACACCATATCTATGTGCCCTTGTAAAACAACGACAGGTGAATTTTCAAAACCTTTTGAGGCAGGTACAATTGCAACCAGATTTCCGACTTTATCTTTTTTATATTGAACATTTAATTGTTTAAACAAATTTTCAAGATAGGTGACCATTTTGCCTTCATTTTTAGAGGGTCTGGGAACTCTTGAAATTTCATAAAATCTTTGCCAAAGTATTTCAGGTTTTAAACCTAAAGTAGGATTATCAGACATAATTTCCTCCTAAAAGAATTAAGTTTAGTTTTAGATAAAGAAGATAGGCTCTTTGTAATCGTGAAATATTTTTTATAAACATACAAAGAAGCTGGTAAAAAAATAGCCTACATAAGTCTGTCTCTTTTTATTAATAAATAAATTAAGAAACTTCTTCAGCTTCTTTTTGTTTAGCAGCTAAGCGAGCATTTTTTCTGTCCATTTCAGTTAAAAATCTTTTTCTAATTCTAATATTATCTGGGGTAACCTCGACGTATTCGTCCTCTGTAATCCATTCAATTGCTTGTTCAAGAGTAAGAATAGTGGGCGGTTCAAGTCTTATTGCCTCATCGGCACCGGAAGCTCTCATATTAGTAAGTTGTTTAGTTTTAGTAACGTTAACATGCATATCATTTGAGCGTGAATTTTCACCGACAACCATGCCTTCATAAACTCTTGTTCCCGGTTCAATAAAAAATACAGAGCGTTCTTGCAGTTTAAACATTGCATAGGCAGAAGCGATACCGCTTTCCATAGAAACCAAAGCACCACGTTGGCGATGTAAAATTTCGCCTTTAAATGGTTCGTAACCATTAAAGTTATGATGAAGAATGCCGGTACCTTTTGTATCCGTCATGAACTCTGCTCTATAACCAATAAGACCACGAGAAGGGATAAGAAATTCTAAACGAGTATTTTCGTTAAAGGTGATCATATTCTTCATTTCAGCTTTACGTTTCCCAAGTTTTTCAATTACAGTTCCAACAAATTCTTCAGGTACATCAATTATTACATGTTCCATAGGTTCACACAGGACGTCATCAATTTTTTTCATAATAACCTGAGGTTTGCTAAGCTGCACTTCATAGCCTTCACGTCGCATATTCTCAATCAAAATAGCAAGGTGAAGTTCACCTCTTCCGCTAACTTTAAATGAATCAGGAGACTCAGTCATTTCAACTCTTAAGCTAACATTTGATTTTAACTCTCTGGATAATCTTTCGCTTAAGTTTCTAGTTGTAACATATTTACCTTCCTGACCTGCGAAAGGAGAATTATTCACCATAAAGTTCATAGTAATTGTAGGTTCGTCTATAGCCACAAAGGGAAGAGGTTCTGGTTTTTTAGGGCTTGCTATTGTATCACCAATGTCCACATCTTCAAGACCAGCAATTGCTCCAATATCGCCGGCAAGAATTTCGTCTGTTTCAACTCGTTTGATATTTTCAAAACAATAAAGTTTTGTAATTTTAGAGTTATCTTTTTTACCTTCCTTGTTAATGTGTACAATATTATCGCCAACTTTTATTGAGCCGTTAATAATTCTGCCGATTCCAATTCTTCCAAGATAATCGTTATAATCAATAGCAGAAATAAGCATTTGGAAGGGTTCATCAAGGTCACAGACAGGAGCCGGTACTTTTTCAATAATAATGTCAAGCAGTGGGATAAGATTTTTATCTTCATCTTCGAGATTAAGTTTTGCAGTACCTTGTTTAGCAATTGCATAAACAAAAGGAAAATCCAGTTGTTCTTCGGTAGCACCAAGCGAAACAAAGAGGTCAAAAACTTCGTCAAGAACTTCGTTTGGGCGTGCGTCTTTTCTGTCAATTTTATTTATAACTACAACTGGCTTCAACCCCAGATCAAGAGATTTTTTAAGAACGAACTTTGTTTGTGGCAAGGGTCCTTCAGCAGCATCAACAAGAAGGAGAACGCCGTCTACCATTTTTAATGTCCGCTCCACTTCGCCGCCAAAATCAGCATGACCAGGAGTATCAATAATATTTATCTTAAATTTTTTATATCTGATACTTAAATTTTTTGCAAGAATTGTAATTCCTCTTTCTTTCTCAAGCGCATTCGAATCCATAATACGTTTTTCAACGTGTTGATTTTCCCTCCATGCCCCAGTTTGCTTAAGCATGTGGTCGACTAATGTTGTTTTGCCGTGGTCTACATGTGCTATAATTGCAATATTCCTTATATCTTCTCTACTTTTCTTCACTCTAACCCTTAATTATTTAATATAAAACTTACAAATATAACCATTAGTGTTAGCACAAACAATGTATTTTGAATTAACAAATTTTTTAGTTTTTTAGCTATGTTTCATTCGTATTTAACTTTAAAAGCAATTTGAGGTTTTTGTAAAAAGTGAATTTGTTCTATAAAAGGTTTTCATACTTATTTCATTTTTTATTTTTATTATTACATGTGAGGAATTTATGCGTATTTTATTAATTGAAGATGATACAAACATTGCTTCGGCATTAATTAAGGGTTTACAGGCCGAAAGTTTTGCGGTTGATATAGCTAAAGACGGAATTGAAGGCGAATATTTTGCCAGCATTAACAGCTATGATTTAATTATACTTGATATTCTGTTACCAAAGCAAGATGGTTGGGTTACTTGTCAAAACCTAAGAAAAAATAAAATACTTACTCCAATTATTATGCTTACTGCTCTTGATGATGTTAACGATAAAATTAAAGGTCTTAATATTGGCGCAGATGATTACCTTCCCAAGCCTTTCCATTTTGGTGAGCTTCTTGCAAGGATTAGATCTTTAACAAGAAGAGGAACGGAAATAAAATCCACAATGCTCGATTTATTCGGCGTGAGGCTTGATCTTAATACTCATAAGGCAAAAAGAGGGGATCGGGAAATTACTCTTTCGGCAAAAGAGTTTGCCTTGTTGGAATTATTTATGATGAATCCAAATAAAATTTTAAGTCGTGAAGTTATTTCTGAACATTTATGGGATATGAACTTTGACCCCCGCAGCAATGTGATAGAATCTTTTATAAAATTTCTTCGACAAAAAATTGACAAAGGTTTTTCAACCCAGCTAATTCATACCGTTCGTGGTTCAGGCTATATTTTTTCGGAAAGAGAAGAATAATGCCTATAAAAAGGAAACTTATTTTAGCCTATACAGTATCATTTGGTTTACTGATTTCAGTGTTTGCATTTATTATTTACGAAGGCATTAAGCATGTTCAAATTGAAAGACTTGACACAAGGATTAAATCTTATGCAATGTTGCTTCAGGATGAAATTAAAGACGAACTAACCGACGGCTATTTAGATCAATATAATATCCGTGATATCCCTAAAAATGGGTTAAAGAAAATCAGCTTGGAAATAATTCAAAATGACGGAAAAGTTTTATTGAAGGACAGCATTTTTAATCATGTTAATATTTCCCCAAAAACCGAACTTAATAAAAGCACAAGAAAGTCCTTTGAATTCGAAGGGAATCATTACCGTTATTTTCAAACTTCTAAAAACGATGATCAAAAATATGGATTTACACTTGCTATCATCGTTTCAAAAGATGAAGAAGTTGAAGATTTAAACGAACTGCTTTTTATGTTTATTCTAATAATTCCAACTTCATTAATACTAACTGGAATTATTGCGTACCTATTATCCAAAACAGCTTTTAAGCCGGTAACAGAAATGGTAAAGACTGCCCAAAATATCAGTGCCAAAAATTTGGATGAGAAAATAAATCTTCCTAATACTAAAGACGAAATATACGAGCTTGGGTTTACTTTAAATGAGATGATTAAAAGGATAAGTGGTGCTCTGAAAAGCCAAAAACAGTTTATTGCAAATGCTTCGCATGAAATAAGGACTCCACTTACAATAATGCAAACTGAACTTGAACTTGCACATAATAAAATAGCAGATGATGAATTAAGAAACAGCGTTGACATTGTTTTAAATGAAATTGATACGCTTTCGAAACTGACAGATTCTTTATTACTTTTAGCAAATATAGATTCGTTGAAATATCCTTTTAATCCGGAAATAGTAAGGTTGGATGAACTGATTCTTGAATGTATTCAATCATTAAACAAAATTGCCGAGCAAAAGAATATTAGATTGAATCCTTTACTTGATGAACCCATAGAACTATTTGGGGATAAAGAAAAGCTAAAAAGAATTTTTATAAATCTTCTGGATAACGCAATAAAATATTCTTTTGAAAAAAGTGTGGTAGGAGTTGAGGTTTTAAAAGTTGATAATAATGTAGAGATTAAAATCAAAAATAACGGACATGGAATTCCGGAAAATGAAATTCCCAAAATCTTTCAAAGATTTTATCGCTCATCTGAAGTGCGTTCTAAAGTAAAAGGAAGTGGATTAGGACTTTCAATAGTAAAAGAGCTGGTTTTAATGCACGGTGGAAGCATAAAAGTAGATAGTGTTTTAAACAAAGAGACAATTTTTTCAGTAATTCTTCCACAAAATGTACAGCTTCATCACAAAGAACTTTCATAATTACAGCTATCTTTAATTTTCATCTTATTTTCATTAAGAACGGTTATCTTTGCTATCTATTGATGACGTTTATTAGATGATTAAACATATTGCAATTTCAAACAAGGAGAATAAATGATTAAAAAAATTACAATACTAATGTTTGTATTTTCTGTTTTTACCAATTTTTGTTTCAGCCAACAAAAACATATTGAAAAAAGCAGTGGCTCAATATCTGGGAAAGTACTGGATGAAACGACAAAGAAGCCTGTAGAATTTGCTAATGTTATTCTTTTTGATCAACAGGATAATTCACAAATTGGTGGTATTGTAACAAATAAGGATGGAAATTTTTCCTTAACCGGAATAAAAATAGGAAAATATTATTTTCAAATACAGTTTGTTGGATATGAAAGAAAAAAAATAGAAAACATTTCAATTACAAATTCAAATCTTCATTATAATGCCGGAACAATCTTTCTTAAGCCAACGACAATAAATTTACAGAATGTTGTAGTTGAAGGTCAAAGGTCTCCAATTTCATACGAGCTTGATAAAAAAGTTGTAGATGTTTCTCAAATACAAACAGCAATAACTGGTTCAGCTGCAGATGTTCTAGCAAATGTTCCTTCCGTAAATGTTGATATTGACGGTACCGTTAGTTTGAGAGGAAGTACAAATTTTACTGTTTATATTGACGGACGCCCTTCAATAATGAGTTCACAAGACGCTTTACAGCAAATTCCCGCAAGCGCAATTCAAAATATCGAAATTATTACAAATCCTTCTGCAAAATATGATGCAAGTGGTGATGCGGGAATAATAAACATCATCCTTAAAAAAAATTCTAATCTTGGACTTAGTGGTATAGTTGATTTGTCTGGTGGTGTTAGCAATAAGTACGGTGGTAATTTTCTTTTTCAGTATAAAACTCCTTTAATAAGTTATGATTTCGGCGCGTATTTAAATCATCGTTTTTTTCCTGGTTCAAGCAAGCAGAATAAAGAATTTATAATAAATAATAGTACCTCTTTTTTAAATTCCGACGGAAATATGACTTGGGGAAGAATTATGTCTGGATTAAGAGGTGGAATTGATTTTAACTTTAGTGAAAACGATAATCTTTCTTTTAGCGGGAGATATGGCGACAGAACATTTCAAAGAAATTCAACTGCATTTTATACCCAATGGTCTACTCAATCTCCTGTTATAAATTATTTAAATAACACTAACAGAAATCATTCGGGAACTTCCTATGACCTCGATATGAACTTTGTTCACAAATTTAATTTGGAAGGTCATCAACTTAATGGCGACTTTTCTTTTGGTCACAGTAATTCAGATGAAGCCGCTTTGTCTACTGCAGTACAAAATAACTTTATGTTAAATGGAACTAAAACCACAGAGATTGGTCCCTTTAGTAGGTATAGGGGAACTATCGATTATACGTTACCATTTAATAAGTTCGAAAAATTTTCAGCCGGGTCAGAATTTCAAAGTAGAGTTTATCAAGATATAAATAAACTTTACCTGTATGATTCAACAAGCGGTAACTATGTTTTTCAGCCTCTTTACAGCAACACAAACGATTTTAACCGCACCAGATTTGCTGCATATTCAATTTATTCAAACCAGTGGGATAGCCTTGGGGTACAAATTGGTTTCCGGGCTGAATATACTTTTCAATCTGTTAAATTAGCAGAAACCAAACAACAATTTTCTTTAAATCGTTGGGACTATTTTCCATCTTTACATTCTTCTTTTAATTTAGCCAACGGAACTCAGTTAATGGCAAGTTATTCAAGAAGAATTGATAGACCAGATGGCGGAGATTTAGAGCCTTTTTATACCTGGCTTGATGCTAACGATGTTCGAATAGGTAACCCAAATCTTTTACCAGAATATATTGATTCCTATGATTTAGGCTACCAAACATTTTTCGGTTCGGTTTCATTTTCCAATGACTTTTATTACAGATTTACTCATAACAAGAGGCAAGACATTACATCTGTTTATGAAGAAAATGTAACTCTAAGATCACCGGCAAATGTTGGGACAGATTATTCACTTGGTGCTGAGTTTATGATTTTATTCAACCCTATTAAACTATGGCAATTAAATTTAATGGGAGATGTTTATGATTATCGAATAAAAGGTTCCATTAACGAATTATCCTTTGCAAGAGAAAGCTTTAATTGGAGTATTAAGAACAATAATGTTTTTAAAATTACTAATTCAACAGAATTACAATTAAATACAAGATATTTTAGTCCATCTGTTTCAGCACAGGGAAAATGGGAAGGCTTTTTTACAACGGATATGGCTGTCAAACAAAGCTTTCTTAATAAAAATTTATCATTTACACTGCAAATTCAAGACCTTTTCCATACCGGAAAACGAGAATTTATTTCTCAAGGAATCGATTTTTATAATTACCAATATTTCACTCGAAATGCTCCTGTGGTTATGCTTAACGTAAGATTAAACTTTAATAATTATAAGGACAAAAAAAATGATTCAAACATACAGGACAATAGCGTTCAAAGTGAAGAATAATGGCTTTGTTCCATAATAATTTGTGTGTTATGAAAAAGTTAAATTAATTAAAAAGGTTTCTATGAAAAGACATTTTTTATATATTTTAATATATGTTTTTGCAGTTTCTACTTTTTTATTTTCGCAGTCATCAGAATACAAAATTGCCGGTAAAATTGATATTGGCGGTGAAAGCAGATGGGATTATACTGCCATCGATTTGCCAATGAATAGACTGTATGTTTCTCATTTAAATAAAGTAAATGTCATTGACTTAAAAACAAATACTATAATAGGAGAAATTTCAGGTCTTCACGGAGTTCATGGAATTGCTTTTGCTGATAAATTTGGAAAAGGTTTTATTAGCAACGGAATGAACGATACTGTAACAGTTTTTGATTTGAAAAGTCTTAAAATACTCAATTATATTCATGTTACGGGAAAAGGACCAGATGCGATTGTTTACGATCCATTTTCACAAAGAGTTTTTACGTTAAATGAACAAAGTGCTAATGCAACTGTCATTAGTGCAAAAACAGATGAAGTCCTCGGTACAATTACTCTTGTTGGTACGCCTGAGTTTTCTGTATCAAATAATAAAGGACTTTTATATGTTAATATTGAAAGTAAGAATCTTATAGAAGTTATTAACACAAAAACTTTAAAAACAATTAATAAAATTCCAATTACGCCCGGTGAAAGCCCAGCTGGTTTAGCGATAGATTTAAAAAACAATATTTTATTTTCTGGATGTCATAATAAATTAATGGTAATTGTAAATGTAAAAACCGGAAAAATTATTACAACACTGCCAATAGGGGGTAGAGTTGATGCTTGTTGTTTTGATCCGCTAACAAACCTTGCTTTCAGCTCGAACGGCGAAGGTACGTTAACAGTTATTAAGGAAATATCTCCGAAAGAATTTAAAGTAATTGATAATGTTACAACTCAAAAAGGTTTACGAACTATGGCGCTTGACCCGGTTACCCATAATATTTATTTAATTGGAATGTTAGAAGGACAAAATAATTCTAAAAGTTTTGGAGTTTTAATTCTGGAAAAGAAATAATTTTTTCTCTAAAAATTAACAATACTAACTTTATATTTTAAAAAATAATTTGGAAAATAATAAGTAATGAAAAAAAAGGTTGAGCATAAATTTTTTTTCCATATGACCAGTATTATTACTGATTATTTTCCTAAAACTGGTGCTTCTTTTCTTGATTTTTTAATAGAAAATATAGTTGGGAGTAAAATTTTATCCAAATTCTTTTCCTTAAAAGCCAAAAAAACTATTAAGAAACTTAAAAAATTTGACCAATTTTTAGTCGTATCTGATTTAAATATTGGTGACGCTATTATTTGTTCAAGTGGAGTTGCAGCTTTACGAAAAATATTCCCAAGGGCTGAAATTGATTATGTAATTAAGAAATCAACTAAGAATCTTATCGAAGGCAATCGAGATATTTCAAATTTATATCCAGTTTTTATTGGTGCTCCTTTCCCGAGTGAAAATGATTTAGAAGAACTGGTTAAAATTTCAGAAAGTAAAAAATACGACTTAATTATTAATTATAGCCCAATGATAAATGATAAAATATTTGGGAATAAAAATGTAATTAATTTTTCGCTAATCATGACGGAATTAGTTAGAAATGAAAAACTTAAGAACTCAATTAATAACATTTCCTATCAGACGTATCATTTTATAGAAAATTTATTCCGTAACTTATTACCAGCTGATTATAACCATAATTTTGATGGTCCCCCAATTTTTATTCCTGATGCTGCTATTGAAAATGCAAAAAAATTTTTAATAGACAACGATATCCCAGAAAAAGCTTTTATTATTTTATTCAACCCCGATGCAACAGCTAAATTTACACGGATACCATTTAATATTCAGCTTGAGCTGTTACAAAAGTTCTCAGAATTAAATTGTATAATTTTATTAGGTGAAGGGCATGTTGAAAAAGATATTGAGAAAAAATTAATTAAATGTTTAGGAACTAATGCTCTTCAAAAGGTAAAAGTAATTCCAAAAAACTTTAGTTTGGAAGAGTACACTGCCTTGATAGATTTTTCTGATATTTTTGTAACGGGAGATACCGGTCCTTTACATTTAGCAACTGCCAGGAAATATGTGCGTGAAAACGGAAGTAGTTTAAGAAACAAGACTGCAGTCTTTTCAATATTTGGCAGCACTCCACCGAGGATTTATGGATTTGACTCAAAGAAACGAGGATTCTTTCCAGCAAATCAGGATGCGCCTTCAAGGACTTTTATAAGTAGAACTTCATGTAGAAATATAACATGCATCAACAAATCCGCAAAAACATGCCGATATGTAAATTGTTTCCAAGAACTTAATACAGATGAAATTATTTTAGAAGCAGCAAACTATCTTCAATCTGTACAAATTAATGTTACCTCTAAAGGGATAAACTCATTACAAGAAAAGATATAATTTCTGTTTGATTCAAAATAATTGCATAGTAACCAAATAATAGTTTTCAATAATTTTGAATTGGAAAAGTCCAACCGGATTTGACCTTTCTGTCGAGTTATAAAAAAATAAGATATTTTTTTGATTGTATTGACATATAAATATTAATTAACTATATTTAAATAGTTAAACGTTTAACTAATTTTGTTATGGGAAATGCAACAATAAAAGATGTAGCCAAGATGGCAAAAGTATCTATCGCTACCGTATCTTTAGCAATTCATAATCATGAAAGAATTCCGCAAAAAACTAAAGATAAAGTATTTGCTGCGATTAGAGAGCTCAATTACCATCCAAGTCACTCTGCTAGGGGTTTGGTAAAAAGAAAATCTGGTAATATTGGTTTTATTTTAACAGAAGATCACTTTTTAAGGACAGAACCTTTCTATACTCATATTTTTATGGGGGCGGAGTTTGAAGCTCATGAAAGTGATTTCTATATTTTATTAACTACAATCAATTCAACATTTAAATCCGATAACAAACTCCCTCGCTTTATTTTAGAAAGAAATGTTGATGGACTTATTATAGCTGGTAAAGTTCCAAAACCTTTCATTAATGAAATATGTAAGTATGATTTCCCAATTGTTTTTGTAGATTTTTTACCAAATACTAAAAGACAATATGTTGTATTACCGGACAACATTACTGGGGGTGAATTAGCAACTAATTTTCTAATTGATAATGGACATAAAAAAATTGCTTTTATTGGAGGTGATATTGAACACCCTAGTATTAATGACAGAATGAAAGGTTTTAAAAATTCTATGAAAAATGCTGGATTGGAAGTTGAAGATAATTTAATTGATGTAGTAGAAGATTATCCAGGCCGAGCAAACGGCTATATAGCTGCTGAAAGATTATTTAAAAAGAATAAGAATTTTTCTGCAATATTTTCTTGTAACGATGCTATGGCAGTTGGAGCGATGCAATATATGAAAGATAACGGAATTAAGATACCGGAAGAATGTTCCATAATAGGATTTGATGATGTAGTAGCTGACAATGCCATAGAACCACCATTAAGCACCATTAGAATTCCTAAGATGGAAATGGGCGTAGAGGCAATGAAATTAATAGTAAAAATAATAAATAATAATTCTAAAGAATCATCAAAGGTTTTATTACCAGTAGAGTTAGTTAAAAGAGAATCAGTTCAAAGGTTATAGGATAAATTTTTTTACAATAAGGAACTCATGAAAGCAGCAATATTTAGAGGTCCTGGCAGGCTTGAAATTGAACAATTTTATCTTCCGAAATTAGAACCTTCAGAAGTACTCATAAAAGTTGAAATTTGCGGACTCTGTGGCACGGATTTTCATATTTATAAAGGTGAAGCGCCATCAAAACCGCCAATGATTCCAGGTCATGAATTCGTTGGTGTTGTTGCAGATAAAGGCAATCTTGTAACAGGTCTATCTGTGGGTGACCATGTTGCCATCGATCCCAATATATATTGTGGCAGATGTTACTATTGCAGGATAGGCAAAATTAATTTATGTACAAACCTAAAAGCAATTGGTGTTACTCTTAACGGTGGTTTTGCAGAATATTCCATTGTTCCATCTTCACAAGCATATAAAATCTCGCATGAACTGTCTTTTAAGAGTGCATCATTTGCAGAACCATTATCATGTTGTATCCATGGAATTGACCAGGCAGAAATACGAGGCGGCGAATCGGTTGGAATAATAGGTGCTGGAACAATAGGTCTTTTGATGCTACAATTGGTTAAAATTTCCGGTGCTGGGAAAATATTTATTGTTGAGCCTGTTAAAACAAAACGAGAAACCGCCTTCCGCTTAGGTGCAGAATATACTTTTGATTCGAATTCAGAAAATATTTTTAATCAAATATCAGATTTAACTGAAGGAGGACCGGACGTAGTAATTGAATGTGTCGGAAATAGCGATGCTGCTAATTTAGCATTAAAAATAGTAAAGAAAGGAGGTAGAATTATTGTATTTGGATTATCGGGGAAAAAAGATCACCTAATTATTAATTTACAAAACTTTTTCCATAAAGAACTACAAATAAAAGGTTCAATATTGAACCCATTTACGTTTTCACGTTCTATTGAACTTTTAGCTACCGGTAAGGTTAATGTTGAATCTTTTAATCCAATACAATTGAAACTCAACAGTCTATGTAATATTCTTAAGAATCCTCGAGACTTTTCAGTAACCAAATATCAAATAACACCAAATTAATAAGGAGTGCGCTATGATAAAAATTAAACAGACTTTTAGTGTTCTTGTAGCTGCTTTCTTCTTGAGCCTGATATTTATTCAGCTCAATGTTTATGCTCAAGCGAATTATTCATTTCAACAAATAGCCGGATTTGAAGGAAGTATGCCATCATTCTGGACTATAGGAAATCAACCGAGTGGTGCAACACTTACTTGGGCAACAGACCAATCTCTCTCAATGGGGCATTCGATAGAAATTCAGAAGAGTACCACCTCTGATTCTGCTGCATGGGTTTCCCAAAATATGTGCGACATTTGGTCGCCTACAGTTACCCCGAATGTAGATTTATTATTCGGTGCCTGGGTTAAAACACAAAACGTAAATACAAACCCGACATCGGATGATCAGAGATGGTGGATAGCATATTCATTTTACGACAGTTCAGGTTCTTTAATTGGGACATTTAAATTACCAATTGATCAAACACAGTCAACAAGCAGTGGATGGATTGCAGATACAACGAATATAGGAGAGGTTTCGCTTCCGGTTGCAGCATGGAAAATGATAATCAGTTTTGTAGGGGGTAGAAATGCAACTGGAACAGTGTGGGCAGATAATTTTATTTTTACTGGAAGAAACGGAAATTGGGCAGGTCAGGATTGGAATACACAATTAGGAGTACCAACCGGTTGGTATTATTGGTTGCCTCCAAACGGTGGAAATGATGGTTTACTAAATTCGGGTTTTGAAAATACCATAATAACTAATGAGGCAGCACACAGCGGTAATTACTCATTAAAATTTGTTATGCCTGCCGGTCGTCAGACTCATGATGGATTTGTTAGCACTCATAGATTGCCCTTTAGTGCAATTGATCCGAATATTAAACCGGGAGATATTATTAGAGTAAGTGTTTGGATTAAGGCAAATAATTTAGAACCTGACTCTGCTTATGCTCATCCCACAACTTGGGCAGTGGGAATAACTCCACAGTTTTTTACTAAATTAGGAAATAACGATGGTTTTGACGGAACAGGCAATGATTATCAATTTACTTTTCCTAATTCAACTTCTTTTGATTGGACTCAGTTTTCTGTAGATATTCCTGTTCCTGCTAATCCAGCCACCATTGGCATGGAACTCCGTTTACATGTTTATGCTTCGTTCGTAGGTACGGTTTACTTTGATGACATAAGTGTAACGGATTTATCAAATTATACACTGTCGGATATAGGTGGATTTGAAGGAACAGCTCCAGCATTTTGGTATATGGGAAATGATCCTGGCGGCGCAACACTTACTTGGGCAACAGACCAATCTCTCTCAATGGGGCATTCCTTAAAGATTCAAAAAGTTGTTTCTTCTGATTCTGCTGCATGGGTTTCCCAAAATATGTGCGACATTTGGTCGCCTACAGTTACCCCGAATGTAGATTTATTATTCGGTGCCTGGGTTAAAACACAAAACGTAAATACAAACCCGACATCGGATGATCAGAGATGGTGGATAGCATATTCATTTTACGACAGTTCAGGTTCTTTAATTGGGACATTTAAATTACCAATTGATCAAACACAGTCAACAAGCAGTGGATGGATTGCAGATACAACGAATATAGGAGAGGTTTCGCTTCCGGTTGCAGCATGGAAAATGATAATCAGTTTTGTAGGGGGTAGAAATGCAACTGGAACAGTGTGGGCAGATAATTTTATTTTTACTGGAAGAAACGGAAATTGGGCAGGTCAGGATTGGAATACACAATTAGGAGTACCAACCGGTTGGTATTATTGGTTGCCTCCAAACGGTGGAAATGATGGTTTACTAAATTCGGGTTTTGAAAATACCATAATAACTAATGAGGCAGCACACAGCGGTAATTACTCATTAAAATTTGTTATGCCTGCCGGTCGTCAGACTCATGATGGATTTGTTAGCACTCATAGATTGCCCTTTAGCAATATAGATTCAACAATACAGCCTGGTGGTTACGTTCGAGTTAGTGTTTGGATCAAAGCAAACAATCTTGTACCAGATTCAGCAGCAAAATATCCTTCAACTTGGGGTGTTGGAATTACTCCTCAGTTCTTTGCTAAATTAGGCAATAATGTCGGTTTTGATGGTACGGGTCCTGATTCTGTTTTCACATTTCCAAATGTTACTTCATTTGATTGGACTCAATATCACATAGATTTTAAGGTTCCGGATACGCCGGCTTCTATTGGCATGGAATGCCGCTTGCATGTTTATTCAACTTTTACCGGTACAGTTTATTTTGATGATTTAACAATTAAAAGCACAAGTGTAACAGATGTAAAAGAACTGAATAAATTGATTCCTGATCAATTTGCTGTTTACCAGAATTATCCAAACCCTTTTAACCCTTCTACAATTATTACCTACGCATTGCCTCAAGCATCAAAAGTGACAATTGTAATATACGACATGTTAGGTAGAGAAGTGAAAACATTAGTAGATAATTACGAAACTCCTGGTAATCATCAAATAGTTTGGAATGGTGATAATAATTTTGGTGCGAAAGTAGCTAGCGGTGCATACATTTATAGAGTTGTTGCTGGGAATTTTGTAGCAACAAAGAAAATGGTGCTTTTAAAGTAAATATTTTATCAGGGGCGTTTAAAAACGCCCCTCTTATTTAACTTAGATAAAAGTCTATGTTTATTTGGACGAATCACGTGCTGAATAAATTTTATAAAAATAAAGTTATAAAATATGAATATATTTTACTATGAATTTAAATATCTGTTTTTTTATTTTTTATTGATTTTAATATTACCTTATAACCTATTCGGCGGCACTACTGGAAAGATAGCTGGAAGGATAGTGGATGCTAATAGTAAAGAGCCTTTAATTGGAGCCAATGTTATTATAGTTGGAACATCCATGGGTGGGGCAACTGACGTTGAAGGCAATTTTTTCATTATAAATATTCCTCCGGGGGTGTATTCTATAAAAGCGTCCGCAATTGGATATGCTTCGGTTACATTTGAGAATGTTAGAGTTTCCGCAGATCAGACCACTAGGCTTGATTTTCAGATGAGCGAAAAAGCAGTAGAGATTAACAGTGTAGTTGTAAAAGCATCTAAACCATTAATTCAAAAAGATCTAACTTCAACACAATCAAATATAAGCGGAAATAATATTTCCATGCTTCCAGTCGAGGATGTTCAATCGATTGTTAACTTGCAAGCGGGAGTAGTTAACGGTCATTTCAGAGGTGGCAGGTTAGGTGAGGTAAAATATCTTATAGACGGTGTTTCTGTAAATGATGTTTATTCAGGTGAGGCTACGTTAGAAGCATCAACAAATAGTATTCAAGAACTTCAAGTGATTACAGGAACCTTCAATGCCGAATATGGGCAGGCAATGTCCGGAGTAGTCAACCAAATAACAAAAATTCCGGAAGATCATTATACCGGAAGTTTTTCGGTTTATACTGGAGATTATGCTACGACAAGAACAAACGTTTTTCAGTATATGGGAGGATTCAATCCATTAAGGACTCATAACATTCAGGGAAGTTTTGCTGGGCCAATACCGGGAACAAACGATTTTATAAAATCTTTTACATCGGCCAGATATTTAAGTGACGACGGTTATTTGTACGGTAAAAGAATATTTACTCCGCAGGATTCTTCTGATTTTTCGTCTGATAATCCAGCTAAATGGGTTGTAGATTCAACTGGCGATGGTGCAGATGTTCCTATGAATTATTCGCGTCAATTGACTCTTCAACAGAAACTGGTGTTTAAAATTGGTCAGGGAAAAGGAATTGTGTTAGAGGGATTATACCAAAAACACGATTATGAGAATTACGACCATATGTTTATTTATGATCCCGACGGTAATTATACAAATCATGATTATAGCTTTTTAGGAAGCCTTAGTTATACTCAGGTATTTAGCCCTTCAGCGTATTTGGATTTATTAGCTTCTTCTTTTATAAGCGATGCCAAACAGTATGTTTATGCTGATCCCTTGGATTCACGTTATGTTTCGGAGAATAGATTTTCACAAGTTGGAGGTAATGCATTATACACTGGCGGAACACAGAATTGGCATTTTACACACGACACCAAAACATATACATTTAAAGCCGATTACACCGATCAGATTACAGATGTTCATGAATTAAAAGCCGGGGTTGAGGCTGATCTAAATACTCTTCATTACGAAGACTTTCAGGTTTTGGTAAATCCTCCTACTTATCAACCTTCCTTGCCTACTCCTGGAGATTTCGATTATAATATTTACAAAAATCATCCATATCAATTAGCAGCTTATATCCAAGACAAAATAGAATTTAGTTATTTGATTGTAAATGTGGGAGTAAGATATGATTATTTTCAACCTGACGGTGAAGTATTAAAAGATCCGAATAATATTTCAGAACTTGATTCATTATCTCCGCCATATCCAGCCGGTTATTTTTATAAAGCCTCTCCCAAATATCAATTAAGCCCAAGGCTTGGTATTTCATATCCTATTGGTGCGAACGGTGCAGTGCATATATCATATGGACATTTTTTTGAAGTTCCTCCTTTTCAGTATTTATACAATAATCCAAACTTTCGAATTCCATTAACCGGAAATTATCCAAATTTTGTAGGTAGTACAATCGGCAATGCCGATCTTAAACCTCAGGAAACCGTAATGTATGAGTTAGGTTTACAGCAGGAGTTAACTTCCGAAATTGCAGTAAACATTACTGGATATTATAAAGATATCAGAAATCTACTCGGGGTTCAACTACACGTAAAAAACAATTTTACAACTTTTGCACAATATATAAATACAGATTACGGTGCTGTTAGCGGTTTTACCGTTTCATTTGAGAAGAGATTTACGGGAGGGTTAGGAGCTACGATTGACTATACTTATCAAGTTGCTATGGGTGATGCTTCGGATCCCGAAGCTGCGTTAACTTTATCCCAAGCTACTCCGCCAATTCAGCCTAACAAAGAGTTAGTTCCTTTAGATTGGGATAGAAGACATTCTCTTAATTTTACTATTACCGGTGGAGTACCAGACGATTTTATAATTAGCGCAGTAGGGCAATTAGGTTCGGGGCTTCCTTATACTCCATCTTTACAAAATCAGAGAACTGGTTTAGAGAATAGCGCAAATATGCCAACCTTTTTTAACATTGACCTTTATATCACAAAATATTTTAAATTATTCGGTGCTAATTTATCTGTGTTTGCTAAGATTTATAATTTATTTGATACTCCTAATGAGATTCATGTATATAATGATACGGGCAGAGCTGGTTATACGCTTGCTGAAACGCAGCCTCAGTCGCCGCCACATGGAATAAACACTATACAAGAATATTTTTTAAGGCCTGATTTTTATTCTGCTCCCAGGCAAATTTTAGTTGGAGCATCAGTGGATTTTTGAAAGAATTTTATGAGGTATGCCGTCGTGAAAAATAATTGGTTGCTAAATTCATATTTTATTTTTGCAATATTACTATTGTTCGACAATAACAATATTTTTGCCCAACAGTTAGTCGATAAAAACAAAGGTAATTATCAGTTTACAAAAATGGGCTTAATGGATGGGAACTTAGTTCAGACTGTTTTTTATAATTTCGGCGAAATAGCCGATTGGAAAAACCAGCCGACGTTGAGCGGAGTATGGCCTAAAGGAACAAACCATACATATGTTGATGGCGTTGCAATTATAGTTCAAGCCGAAGCAAATAAAAATGGAAATGTTTTTCATCCACTTGAGACAAATTATTACGAATATACAAGATATAATCCTGCTACCGGAATTACATATGGTTGGTGGCCTCTGCCTGGATATGCAAATCCACATCAATCAAGTGTTGCAAGAAGTGACGATCCATCGACATGGCCGGCTTCTTGGCCAGATCGGCCATCAGATTGGAATGGACAGTGGGATGGCTTTTTTGGTAAAGGTGTTTTAAATGCAGACCTAGAAACATATTTTGTTTTTGATGACAATATGGATCGTTACTACATAAATCAATATGGTTTCTATCCAGATGCAGAAGACACTACAAGAGGCGGATTAGGAATGCAAGTTCGTGGTAGAGGATTTCAGTGGTCACAAGTTCTTGCTGAAGACAATATTTTTTGGTATTACGAAATAACAGATATGGGAACTACCGACTATCCTAAAACATTATTTGCTCAGTATGTTGATTGGGGTATAGGCGGTCATGATAATTCGTCAAATAATGCGGGTGATTATAATTTAGTTCTAAATCTCTCGTATGCTTGGTCAACTGTTCCATACGGCAGCCCTGGGAGTTGGAGTCCGGTTGGTTATGGAGGTTATGCTTTTTTGGAAAGCCCCGGAATTGATTATGACGGTATTGATAACGACCATGACGGCATGATTGATGAAAGTAGGGATAATCCAGCAGAAACGTGGGCAAGATATCCACAGTTACACGGACCAATATACGAAGCTAGTTCACCCTACGCAGCAAAATTGCAAAAGTTGTATGGCGTACCGCCAGTTGCGCCAGGAGGAGTAAAAGCTGCATTTATCGCAACACACGATACAGCGGCATTTTTAAATTATTTTAACTATCCATCGTTAGATGACGTTCCGGCAATTAAAAATAAACTATGGTGGCCTGGAGACGAAAATGGAAATTGGGATCCTGCTTACGATGATGTTGGTAGCGACGGGCTTGGTCCAACGGATCCGAATTATCCCGGACCCGATGCTAACGGTACGGAAGGTAATTTAAGGCCAGACCAGGGAGAACCTGATTTCGGCCAATTAGATAAGGATGAATCAGACCAATTAGGATTGACAGGGTTTTTAATATTTGCCGTTCACACTTATGATTTGAACAATGATGAAAGGAATTGGGGTGCTCTGTCTTCCCTTCCAGCCCCTCACGAACAATCACTTATAGGAGTAAACCTTGCAAACTTTTTCTCGAGTTATCTGTTCCATATGGAAGGAAGAAATACATACTCTACTGAACAAGGACAGCCAGAACAAACTGGATCAACTCAAAGATATTCCATGTCGTTATTGTTCGGACTAAATGCAAACGATTTATTCAGAAAGAAAAATACTGTTCAGGCAATTTATAATGCTTCATATAATTTTGCAAAACCACCAAACAAGCCCATCCTTAAAGCAATTGCAGGTGATCATAAAGTTACACTATACTGGGACGATGGTGCCGAACATACATATGACAAATTTTATCAACGAATAAATTTTGAAGGTTACAGAATTTATAGGTCTACGGAACCTAATTTTATTGAAGATAAAACCATTACAGATGCATATGGTGCACCGACTTTCAGAACGCCTATTGCTCAGTTCGATTTAAAAGACGGTATAACTGGACTTTTTCCCATTTCTGTAAACGGTGCACAGTTTTATATGGGCAACGATTCCGGACTACAACATTCATACATTGATACAAACGTTGTCAACGGACAAACATATTATTATGCGGTTTGCGCCTACGACCAAGGCTTTCTTACAACGAACGTTGAAGGTGTACAACAGGGAATTCCTCCATCTGAAAATACAACCATTATTAAAGTTGATGCTGCCGGGCATGTAACTACAGATGTAAATACAGCGGTAGTAACACCTACAGCGCCAAGTGCCGGTTATGTTGCCCCTCAGATTAGTTCTTTTTCTGCTAGCGGTCCTGGTACTGGTTCGGGTAATATAGACATCCTTAATCCTGACTCTGTGAAGAATTACAACACCTATCGAGTGTTGTTTAAAGAAAATACCCCTTTTCATAATAGTCCAGATCCGTATTTTGCTGTTATAAACTACTCAAACAACGATACATTAATTCATTTTACTCCATTTATAGGTAACGCTGAGCAGACTCCTGTTATTGATGGATTTACTATTGGATTAGTAAACGACACGGCTGTAACAATCAACCAAACGAGCAGCGGGTGGGAAAAAGGAAATAGCAATTACATAGCGGAAGTTGGTTTCGATTCAAGATACTCCGCTTCTTACCAGGGACAGAGAGTTAATTTTCCTGCTGATTTTGAAATTCAATTTACCCAGCCAGGTATGGGAGATACTTCCTTTCCAGCTACCGTATTTTCCAGTCCTGAAATTACCAATATTATAGTTAAAGACATAACTGATAATATTCCTCATATGCAGTTTATTTTTAATGATTTGAATAAGAATGGACAGTTTGACGCTGGTGATGCATTATTTATAATTGCAGGAGATTCTCTGGGTGCAAGAGTTACTAGTAATTTAAACCGTCATGTAGGATGGTCATTTTCTTTATTTCAGGATACAACTATCCCTGCAAACAAACAAAAGCCTCCACAGCCCGGAGATATTTATAAAATTGTGACTACCAAACCTTTTAGAAATGGCGAATACTTTCAATTTACTACTAAGTCCTCTTATTTTGATAAATCGAAATTCAACCAGGATATGAATGACGTTGCAGTGGTTCCAAATCCTTATCCTGCAGCCGCATCGTGGGAACAAGCTTCTCAGCAGGTAGGCAGAGGTGAAAGGAGGGTTTACTTTATTCATCTTCCGGCTAAATGCACAATACGGATTTATACTATAAGCGGTAATCTGGTGCAGACATTATACCACAATTCAAATTTAGCAAATGGTCAAGAACCATGGGACCTGACATCAAAAGACGGGATGGATATTGCTTTCGGCATTTATATATTTGAGGTTGATGCTGGTTCGTTGGGGAAAAAAATAGGCAGATTCGCAATCATTAAATGATTTTAACATTTGTATGAGAATGGCTTGTGAGGAATTTATGAAAATTAAAGTATTATCAAGTTTACTTTTTATACTGTTACTCTCTCCCTCTTTGCTTATTGCACAAAGTAAAGACGTTTCAAAAGTAGGAACGACGGCTGCAACATTCCTTGAAATTGGTATTGGAGCATCTGCCAACGGGATGGGTGGAGCTTTTGTAAGTAGGGCAAACGATGCGACTACTTTATACTGGAATGTAGCTGGTTTGGCATTGCAGCAGCAGAACGAAGTTGACCTTGTTCATACCGAATGGATAGCACAAACTAACCTTGATTATGCCGCTCTTGTTCTTTCTTTAGGAGAATTTGGAAATATCGGATTCAGTTTTACTTCGCTTTCAATGCCTGATGAAAAGGTAAGAACAGTACTACAGCCCGAGGGTACAGGTGAATATTTTAGTGCAGGAGATTTAGCGATAGGAGTATCGTATGCAAGAAGCTTAACTGACCGATTTTCAGTAGGGTTTACTGCAAAGTATATACAAGAAACTATCTGGCATATGTCAAGCAACGCTTTTGCGATTGATGTCGGCACAATATTCAAAACCGACCTGTTTGGAGGATTGGTAATCGGAGCTTCTATGTCAAATTTTGGCACTTCTATGAAATTACAGGGGATTGACACAAGAACTTTCAGTAGTGTTGCACCAGCTCAGTTGGGTACAAACGATCAGATACCCTATAGTATAGATTTAGACTCCTGGAGTTTGCCTCTTTTATTTAGGATAGGTGTATCTACCAATGCAGTTAAAACAGAAGATTATAGATGGACTATTGCAGTTGATGCTCTTCACCCAAACGATAATTACGAAAGCCTTAATGTCGGAACCGAATTCGCCTTTAAAGAATTTCTTTTTTTGAGAGCAGGTTATCAATCGCTTTTTCTTGTTGACGGTGAAGGAGGGCTCTCATTTGGGATAGGTTTGAATACAAAGATGCTGTTCAGTACTGATATGGTTAAATTTGATTACGCATACAGAAATTTCGGGAGGCTTGAAGGAGTGAATATGTTTTCAGTAGAAATTAAATTTTAAAATTATAAATGGGTATGCAGATTAAAAATAGAATATCATATGCTTTTATCTCTTTATTGTTTATTCAGCAGTTTACTTTTAGTCTAGCCGCAGTTAAAAAAGATTCGTCAAAGATCGATTTTAATACGGCTTATAACAGCAGCGAAGGAGATAAAATTGTTGCCAAAGTGGGAAATAAAAAAATTACGGTTAGAGAATTTTTAACCAGTTATGAATTCGGTCCTTCTTTTGCTAAGCGTGAAAAAAATTCAAAGCAGATATATTTGAAGTATATGATAGACGAAAAATTGTTAGCCCTTTATGGTTATTCACATGGTTACGGTGATTCGTCGCGAGTAAAAGATTTGCTTTCGGCAATTCAAGGGGATTTAGCTACTGATGAAATGTTTGACAGAGATATTTACAATAAAATTAATATTTCAAATTTAGAACTTGATTCAGCCATTGCCCAAAAACAAATTAGCTTGCAAGTAAAATGGTTATTCGCCCCGATAAAAGACAGTCTCGACTTTTATGTTAATGGATTACATAACGGTATTTCATTCGATTCACTTTTTAAGGAACAACTAAAAGATTCGGTTTATTCAGATGAACGTTCAATGAATACCGATGCATTTAAATTAAGGATGCAAAATCCTCAAATGTTTGATATTGTTGAAAAATTAAAATTAGGAGAAGTATCGACCCCAATAAAAGGACCCGATGGCTGGTATATAATTAAACTTGTAAATATATGGCACAACGTCATAACAACTCAATCAGAAATGGAAAAAGAAAAATATGACGCGACGGAGGCAATTAAATTAAATAAATCTGATAAAGAATCTGATATTTATGTTAGAAAGCTAATGCTAAAGCATAATCCAGTTATACAAGGAAGAGTTTTTGATATTTTGAGATCGTATTTAGGAAATTTTCTTTTACCTCAAAATAAATTTAATGAATGGGATTTAGAAGGAAGGATGAGCAAAGAATTAAAATACAATGATAGTTTGTCAGTAAATCAGTTAGGTAAGTTAATACTTGTAAAACTTAGTGATGGAGATGTAACCCTTGATGACTTTTTGAATTGGTACCGCTTAAGGGATGATTATCTTAAATTTAACGAATCCAGTTTTAATAATTTTTCTGCATCTCTCGAGCAGACAATCTGGCAAATGGTAAGGGATCATCTCTTAATAAATGAAGCACAATCAAGAGGTTTTTTTGATTTGCCTATTGTGAGGCAACAGTCAAATTGGTGGAAAGATAAAATTATTTACTCAATGATAAGAGATAATTTGGCAAATTCATTAGGATTAGATTTAGAGCTTCCGTCGCCTCGAAAAGCTAAGAATGATGATAAGCTACAACAACTTATGGCAAAGACATTCATAATACTTCAAGAACTTAAGAAGAAATATTCAATTGAGATCAATGAAAAAGTTTTGAACCGGATTCAAGTTCAGGATTCGAACGATCCAAGGGCAGTAGATTTTTATATAGTTAAAAAAGGAGGAACATTTCCTCATCCTGCTTACCCTTCGATAGACTATACATGGCAAAGATGGGAGTTAGAGAATTAGCAATTAAAAATTTACTTAAATTATGTGGATTCCGCTTATTGTTAATTATTATTTAACATTTTTATGAAAAAAAATTTACCAAAGAATTTTATACTTTTATTTTTAGCATTATTACAATTTTCGTGCAGTTCAGAAAATAATAGAAAGCCTAATCAACTTATATATTGGTCAAGCAATAATACTCAGGAAATTAAATTTGCAAGATATGTCGTTGACGAATGGAATAAAGCAAATACAAATCAAAGAGTTTCTTTTCAACCGGTACCAGAAGGACAATCAAGTGAGGAAATAATCTTAGCTGCCGTAGTGGGTAAAACAACCCCAGATATTTATTCAAATATGTGGGAAGGTAATGTTGAAGACTATGCAAGAGCGGGTGTTCTGGTTGCGCTTGATACTTTATCTGGATTCAGAAATTTTATCTACCATAGATGCGACAGTACCGTAATAAAAGAAGTTACAAGCGCCGACGGTCATATTTATCAAATTCCATGGAAAATAAATCCAATTATGATGATTTACAATAAAAAAATAATTCAGCAATTGGGATTAACAGAACCTCCTAAAGATTATAGTGAATTTTTTAATGCTTCAAAAAAGTTTAGAGATGAAAACATAGATAAAAACGGATATGTAAAAAAATGGTTCGGATATACAGAGGTGCAAGTTACATGGTGGCAAAGATTATTTGATTTTTATCCGCTATATTTAGCTGCCTCAGGAGGCGCACCGATTATAAAGGACGATACTGCGGCATTTAACAATAAATATGCAGTGGAAGTTTTTTCCTTTTTACAAAACCTATATAAAGAAAATTATTTCTCAAAGGAACGCCTTTCTGTTCAGCAGGATGTATTTTTATCTAGTACAATAGCAACAAGATTTACCGGACCTTGGGAAATTGCTCACGCTGATAATTATAAGCCCAAAGGATTTGAATTTGGATTTTCTCCTATGCCGGTTCCCGATGATCATAAGGGACCAGTTTATACTTATTGCGATCCCAAAAATATTGTAATTTTTAAAACATGTCCCAACCCTTTTCTTGCATTAAAGTTTATTGAATTTATGCTTGATAAAGAAAACGATTTGAAATTTTTGGAATTTACAAATCAATTACCGAGAAGAAAAGAGTTGGATAAGAATCCTTTTTTCTCTGAATATTTTAAAAAAAACCCTCTTATGATTGAATTTGCTAAACAGTCAAAATTCGTTAAAGGTACAGATCAATATCCCAATTTAACAGAAGTTTTCGATATAATTTCCCAAGAATACGAAGAGAGCGTTATTTATAACAAAAAATCACCAGAAGAAGCAATTAAAGATGCTGCTAGACAGGTCAATCTTCTTTTTTTAAAATAATAATGATAACCACATGAAGAAGAAATTAATTCCATATTTATTAGTATCTCCATATATTATATATTTTCTGATTTTTATTGCTTTTCCTGTAATATTTTCTGTAATATTAACTTTTAATTCGTGGAATATTATTTCACCGATGAAATTCATCGGATTTAATAATTATATCAGATTGTTCCATGATCAATTCTTTTTGAAGTCAATAGAAAACACTTTAATCTTTCTTGTCATACATATTCCTCTTCAAATTATTGTAGCTCTTGTTCTTGCCGAAATTCTAAATAAACATATAAAATTCAGGGGATTTTTTAGAGCAGCATTTTTTCTTCCAGTTATTGTATCTGGTGTAGTTGTTACAATTATTTGGCAACAGCTTTATGGATTTGATTCAGGTCTCTTTAACAGAATTTTAATTTTTTTTGGTATGAGAAGAGTGGGTTGGTTAATAGATCCTACATGGGCTATGCCTTCTATTGCAATAATGGCGACATGGAAAAATGTTGGATTATACATAATTTTATTTTTAGTTGGTCTTCAGACAGTTCCTTCGCATTATTACGAGGCAGCAGAATTAGAAGGTGCAAACCAGCTTCAAAAATTTTTCAAAATCACTTTACCAATGATTAATCCTACCATTTTTATGGTTGTAATATTATCCACAATAGGTGGCTTTTCCTTGTTTATTGAGCCTTATGTTATGACTGGAGGCGGTCCTTTAAACAGCACTTTATCAGCAGTGCTGTATATTTACAAACAAGGATTTTTCTTTTATAATATGGGTTACTCTGCAACATTAGGATTATTTTTTGCAATGTTAATCTTATTTGTTGTTATGATTCAAAAAAAGTTTATTGAAAAAGAATAATGCTATTATGAAAAAATTCCTTTTTTATACTTTACTTTCTATTGCAGCGATTATTTTTTTGTACCCATTTATTTGGATGCTGGTTGCATCATTATCACCCGAAAACCAAATTGGAAACCTAACATTTTTGCCTACATCCTTATCCCTGAGTAGTTATAAAGTAATGTTAGATAAGATTCCTATTTCAAGGGCATTATTTAACAGTGTTTTTGTGGCAATAAGCGTTACATTAGGGGTGCTTATCTTCGGTTCAATGGTTGGTTATGCTTTGGCTAGGCTTGAATTTAAGGGAAGAAATTTTATTTTTTACTTGATAATTTTTACTATGACTCTGCCTTTTCAGATTACATTAATTCCTCAGTATATTCTTATGGTGAAATTCGGATGGGTAGATACCTACTGGGCGTTAATAATTCCATATTTAATGAACGCTTTGGGGATAATAATGTTTAGACAATATTTTAAAACTCTTCCGCAAGATATGATCGATGCTGCACGCATCGACGGGTGCAATGACTTACAGATTATTTTTAGGATACTTTGGCCTAATTCTGTTCCTGCTTTGATTACAATCGGAATAATAACATTTATGGCTTCATGGAATGAAGTATTGTGGCCTTTAATAGTAATTCGAAACGAACATTTGATGACGATGCCTCAAGTCGTTACATTATTTGCTGTTGGCGGTGCTGCTGAATCACAGTTAGGAGTAAAACTTGCTTCAGCAACTTTGCTTGCACTTCCTATTGTATTAGCTTATTTATTTTTCCAAAAATATTTTATTCAAAGCATGGCTTCTTCAGGAATTAAAGAATAACAATAGATTTATATGAATATAAAAAGATTAAAAACAAAAATTTCAGCAAATCCACGTCGTGTAGTTCTCCAATTTTTTAATGTTGGAAGTATAGAACGTATAAAAAATGTTTTACAAAGAATCAATTTGTTGCACGAAGATGAAATAACAAAAAAATTAAATGACATTAAAAAAAATTATAGAGACAGACACTTATATTTTGAAGAAATTCTTCTTTATAATTTTTCAAGAGTAGAAAAATTTTTAAAAGATAAAAAGAATATAACTTTAGAAAGAAAATTGTTTATAGGCTCCTATTTTTCTAAAGAATATTCAATTGAAGCTGTTTCATTATTTAATCCATCTATTGTTCCGCATCCCGATCAGAGTTTACTTAAACCCGGGATTATGAGATTTACTCTCAGCTTACGTGCTACGGGGGAAGGACATATTTCCTCTATTGAATTTAAGTCAGGAATAATAGATGAGCATAACGAAATTTATTTTGATTCTGAAACCAGGTACGCAACTTTACCTAGAAAAGATATAAATCGGATATTCACAAAAAAATATTTATCAGATAAATTAAATCGTATTGATGAAAAAATTTTGCTTATGCTTCCAGAGTCTTTTACTGCCGCACAATTGCAAAAAGTGATTGAAAAGATTAATCAAGATAAGTTTTCTCAAAATTCCGATCAGATTAGTAAAATTCTTGATGTTATTGATTCTGATTATACAATTGATTTCCCAAATGAAACTCAATTATCAGAGAGAGTAATATTTCCTGAGTCAAAAAGCGAATCGCACGGAATGGAAGATGTAAGATTTGTTAAATTTATAAACGAAGACGAAACGTTTATTTATTTAGGAACTTACACTGCTTATAATGGCTTTTCTTTTCGTACTCAAATGATTGAAACAAAAGATTTTCAAAATTTCAAAATTCATTCTTTACATGGTCCGGCTTTACAAGACAAAGGCATGGCCTTATTTCCTAGAAAAATTAACGGTAAATACGCAATGATTTCCAGACAAGGGGGTGAAAATTTGCAGATAATGTTCTCAGATAATTTATTTTATTGGGATAAATATGAACTTCTTCAACAGCCAGAAGAATTATGGCAGTATGTTCAACTTGGTAACTGTGGTTCGCCTATTGAAACGGAAAAAGGGTGGTTGCTTTTAATTCACGCAGTAGGAGAATTTAGGAAATATTCTATCGGAGCAATGTTATTAGATTTAGATAATCCTTCTAAAGTTATAGGTAGCTTAAAAACTCCTCTGCTTGAACCTAACGATGATGAAAGGGAAGGCAATGTTCCAAATGTTCTTTATTCTTGTGGTTCTCTCGTTCATAATGGCAATTTGATTATACCATATGCTATGTCCGATTCTGCAACTGGTTTTGCAAAGGTTAATCTTAAGGAATTATTATTCGAGTTAATCAATTATAAATGAATTACTTCAATCGGATTGAAAAATTGTTGTTAATAGGTGGTAAAAAAGCATGTGGACTAGTGCTATTTAATTTAGATGATTAATAATTTGTGTACGATTAAATATAAACAAATTAATTTAATATTGGAAAAGAAATTTATTAAAGGGTAAAAAATGGAAGTTACAAAGTTTTCAGGTAATCCAATTTTGAAAAAAAACGATGTTGTTTTTAAAGTGAATAGTATCTTTAATCCTGGTGCAATTAAATTTAACGACGAATATTATCTTATGTGCAGAGTAGAATTACCAACCGGTCGTTCATCTTTTGTTATTGCGAGGAGTAAAGATGGGATTAAATTTAAAGTTGACGAAAAGCCATGTTTGAAACCTGAAGACCATGGTGAGTTTTATAAGTTTGTTGAATGGGGTATAGAGGACGTCCGTATTTCAAAAATCGAAAATAAATATTATTTAGTTTACACTGGTTACTCAAAGTATATGCCTTTAATTATTTTGTCTGAAACCGAAGACTTTAAACATTTTAAGACATATGGTCCTATTAGTAATCCATCAAATAAAGATTGTGCTTTATTTCCTGAAAAAATTAATGGTTTTTATTGGAAAGTTGACAGACCATCTGCTGAACATAGGAGAGATATTTGGATTAGTAAAAGCCCAGATTTAATTCACTGGGGTGAAAATAAATTTTTGATTGAACCCGAGGCTGGAACATGGGAAGCTGATAAAATAGGAATTTCAACTCCTTTTGTTAAGACTAAAGAAGGATGGTTGGCACTTTATCATGGTGTAAGAGGTTTCGGAATTACATCAATCTATAAACTCGGTGTTCTTTTGCTTGATTTAGAAAAACCTTGGATTATAAAAGGCAAAAGTTCAGAGCCTATTTTGGCACCGGAAGATGAACATGAAAGAGTAGGAGACGTTACCAATGTAGTATTTTCGAACGGTTGGATTGTGGAAGAAAATGGCAACGTTAAAATTTATTACTCTGGCGCAGATACAAATATCTGCCTAGCTGAAACAACCATTGAGTATTTGTTGTCTCTTTGTAAATAAAATTCAAATGTTGATAATTCATGAATTATATTACTAAACAATCAAGCATTAAGATAATTTTTATTTTTTTCACAATTGCAAATTCATTTTTATTTGCGCAGCAAGATAAAATTATTTCATTGGTTAATTTATCTCACATCGATCATCTTTACCAAAAAATAAATATTAACGGAAAAGAGATGGGGATAATTCATATTTATTCCAACTATCCGGATTATAAATATGCTGATGCTGCAGACGAAGGTATTGCCTGTGTTGACGACATTGCACGCGCAGACATTTTTTACATGCAATATTATAGAATAAAAAATGATTCAGCCGTTTATGCTAAAATTAAAATGCTTACTAATTTCATTCTGTATATGCAAGCAGAAAACGGCTTTTTTAATAATTTTATTTTTCCTGATTACTCAAAGGATAAAACGTATAAAACCAGTGTAGCACAGCCCAATTGGTGGAGCTGGCGAGCTATTTGGGCACTAGCTGAAGCAAATGTATTTTTTACCCAGTATGACGCTTCTTTTGCGGCTGAAATATTTCCTCAGCTTAAAAGAGCCGTCAATGTAACATTGCAATGGCTTAAAGAAAATACAAATGATAATACAATAAAGTATGGTGGATACAAATTACCTGCATGGCTGCCTTTTGAAAATGCATCAGATCAAGCGGCAATAATTATTAAAGGTTTTTTAGTTTACTATCAATTAATACATGATTCTTTAGTTAAAAAAGAAATAATTCGCCTATGTCAGGGAATTGAGAAGATGCAGCAAGGAGATCCATCCCATAAACCTTATGGTGCTTTCCTTAGCTGGCAGAATACATGGCATCTTTGGGGAAATAATCAGGCAGAGGCTCTAATTGAAGCGGGGACAATTTTGAATGAACATAGTTTTATATGTAAAGCTAAAAATGAAATCAAGCATTTCTATCCTTACTTAATAAATTCTAACTACATGAGCGGATTTACAATTGAACTTAAAAACAATTGTCCTGTTTATAAAGATAGTTCCAAATATGATCAAATTGCATACGGAATAAGTCCCATGGTTTTAGCATGCATTAAATATTATAATTCGACAAAAGATAGTTCTGCTGCAAAATTAGCAGGAGAACTTGCTTGCTGGTTCTTCGGTAAAAATCCAACCGGCAAACCAATGTATGATGTTAATAATGGCATTTGCTTCGACGGGATTAACAGCGCCGATAAAATTAATATGAACAGTGGCGCTGAATCCACAATAGAAGCATTGTTTGTTATGAGTGCAGTCGATAAAAATTTTATAGCAAAAAAAATAGTTATGGATTATTACCGGAAGCATATAAAAATAAAAGAGTAAAAATTTATGCGGGAGTAATAATATTATGCGAATGATATATCTATCCCAAATTAGGTTTGTAAAAATATTATTCCCGGTAATAATTTTTTTCATCATGAGCGCAGTCGATTTTTCCCAGCAAATAAACCTCAGTAAGATTGAAAGTATGCCCAACATGCCGAACCCTTATTTTATGCGTGATTGGAAAAAAGTAGCAATTGGATATGATACTTTTGTATTTGACCAAGATTTAACCGGTAAATATCTTCCATTAATATGGACGGATAATGCCTCTGTAAATTATCCGGGAAGCAAAAGGTTTGGTCTATATACGGTAGTAGGTACAACTCCTACTACTAGTACAGACGAGGCAATAAATTGTATTCCAGCGGTAATTGGTGCAACTCTTTCAGGAATAGACAAGAGTAATCAGAACGGTAACAATTGGGTTGAAATGTGCCAAGAATGGTTTAATAAAGCTGATGGTCTTGAAGTCTATGAAAATGGCCCGTCGTCTAATATTGTTGATGATTTCTGGTATGAAACTATGCCGAATATATTCTTTTACGAATTAAGTTATTTATATCCGGACAATAATGTATTTAAAACACAATTTCCGATAGTTGCAGATAAATGGCTTGAAGTTGTTTATAAGATGGGGGGAAGCACTACCCCCTGGAAGGTACCGAATATGCAGTATCAAGGTTGGGATTTTTCAACGATGACTCCGTACTCGCAGCATGTACATGATGAACCGGAAAACGCTGGCGCAATTGCCTGGATTTTATATAATGCTTTCAAAAAGACCGGCAATTCAAAATATAGAATCGGTGCAGAATTAGCGATGGAATTTTTGAATGGACTTACATCAAATCCTGCTTATGAACTACAATTATCTTATGGCGTTTATATGGCGGCAAGAATGAATGCGGAACTCGGGACCAATTATGATATATCTAAAATGTTAAACTGGTGTTTTAATTCCGATAATATTCGAAGCTGGGGTGCAATGCTAGGAAATTGGGGCGGATATGATGTATATGGCTTGATCGGCGAAGTTAACGGAAATAACAATTATCCATTTGTTATGAATACGTTTGAACAAATAGGTACACTAGTTCCATTGGTTAGATACGATTCAAGATTTGCAAGAGCCGTCGGGAAATGGGTTTTAAATGCGGCAAATGCAGCAAGACTTTTCTACCCTAAATTTTTACCTTCTCAAAATCAAGATCAGTCTAGCTGGCAATGGGCAAGTCAATATGATACAAATTCATACATAGCTCATGAAGCAATGCATCAATACAATCCGAATAATTTTAGTGTTAGCCCTTATGCATCCGGTGATGCAGAAAACGGTGGCTGGGGAAAAACAAATCTTGCACTTTACGGTTCGTCTCATGTAGGAATTTTGGGTGGAATAATTGATACAACAAATGTCGAGGGAATTCTACAACTAAATGTTTTAAAGACGGATTACTTCCATGATTCGGCGTATCCGACATATTTATATTTTAATCCTTACACAAGTGATAAATCGATAGAAATAAATGTTGGAACTAATCCAGTGGATATTTATGATGCCGTAACAAAAACTTTTCTCTTAAAAAAAGTATCAGGTTTTACAAACTTGAATATACCTGCAAACTCCGCTATACTAGCTGTTTTAGCACCGGCTGGCGGTGTACAAAGTTATATTTATAAAAAATTTTTGATTAACGGAGTCGTGGTAGATTATCAGGCAGACAATACGGTTCCAAATAATCCGCTGAGAATAAAAGCGTTAACGCCGGCAAGTTCTACAATATTGAAAGGAGATACCGTAAAATTTTATTGTACCGCTGTTGATTCGGATACTAATTCAATTTCATATATATGGAAGTCTTCTTCCGGAAGCATAATTGGAAGCGGTAGCATAGTTAATTGGATTGCCCCTGATTCAGCTTGCAGCTGTGTTATTTCATGTACGGTTAAAGACGGTTTTGGCCTGGAAGACTCGCTAAACGATACAGTCAGTGTGTTAAATGCTTTGTATTATTTGCCTGTAATTAATCGTATAACAGCATCACCGAGAAAAATAAATATCGGTGGAACGTCTTCTTTCGTGTGTAATGCCATAGATAGCAGCAATTATGTACTTACTTATTCATGGTTTTCTACATTTGGAAATATTGTATACCACGGTTCTTCTGCAACATGGACTGCGCCGAATATAGCAGGAAATTATTATATCGGATGCTCGGTTAACGACGGACACGGCGGAATAGTTTCAGATAGTCTTGAAGTGGAAGTAAGGGATTTATCCGTTGAACAAACCGGGAGTTTAAGGGCTTATTATCCGTTCAGCGGGAATGCGAAAGATGCCAGCGGCAATAATAATAATGGAAGTGTTTATAATGCAGAGCTTGTTACCGATAGATTTGGAAACCCTAACAGTGCATATTATTTTAATGGGACGAATGCTTACATAGATATTCCAGCTTCCCCAAGCTTGAATTTTCAAAATGCAATAACCATTAATTTCTGGATGAAGGTGGTCTCATTTAACGACAAAGAACAATACGTTTTATCTCAAGGCAGTTATAATAACAGGCTTAAAATATCAATTTTACCTAACCAATTATTACGATGGACTATTAAAACAACAAACCCAAACAACAGCGGCATAATCGATCTAGATTCGGAGACAAAGTTAGTTGCAGACAGTATGTATAATGTTACAGTTGATTATAACGGTTCGGATTATGAAATTTATATTAATGGCTACCTTGATTCGTTTTCTTCCTGGTCAGGTAAGATCCTCCAGACTAATTACGATTTGACTTTAGGACAAGAATTGACCTCAAATAACAGTTATAATTTTAATGGAACTCTGGATGAAGTTAGGATATACAATTATACTCTTTCGCCACAGCAGATATTGAATTTATATGACTCAGTGGCTACAGGGGTTGATTTCCACAATAGTCTAATACCGCTGGAAAATTCGTTGGCTCAAAATTTTCCGAACCCTTTTAATCCAATTACTACAATTAACTTCTCATTGAATAAAGGTTCAATGATAAGTTTGTACATTTATAACGTGCTCGGACAAAAAATTACGACGCTTGCAAAGGGATACTTCTCCGCTGGAATTCACACTGTAAAATGGAATGCTGATAAGTTTTCTTCCGGTGTTTATTTTTATGAGCTAAAAACTGATTTACAAAGTTTTATTAAAAAGATGATTATTATTAAATAGGTAAAGAATTGGAAAAAAAATATTTATTACATAATAATTGGAAATTTTCAATTAATAAATCCTCGCCAGATTTACCATGTGAATTTGAAAAACAATTGAAAATTGGTAAATGGTATAATGCGATTGTACCGGGAACTGTTCAGACTGATTTATTGAATCTTAAAATGATTCCCGATCCTTTTTTTTCGGATAATGAAAATAGGCTACAGTGGATTGGAAAACAAAATTGGGTTTATAAAACTTCGTTTAATCTTCCCGAGGACTTCGATAAATCTAAGAATATTTATCTCATCACCGAGGGCCTTGATACAATAGCTTCTATAAAATTGAACGGCTCTATTATTGGATCGACAGAAAATATGTTTTGCCGTTTCCAATTCGAAATATCTAAGCTTCTTTTGTGGAAAAACAATAAACTGGAAATTATTTTTACATCAGCTGAAGTTTATGGAAAACTTCTTGAGGAAAAATATGGCAAGCTTCCCGTTTCGCTCAGATCTGAGAGAGTATATATAAGAAAAGCACAATACTCCTTCGGCTGGGACTGGGGACCAACTTTTTTGACTCAGGGAATTTGGAGACCAATTTATCTTCTCCAAAAAGATGATAATTTCATCGAAAATTTTTCGTTTGAAACAATTTCTATTGAAAAAGAAAAGTCTAAGGCGAAAATACGTATATCCATTAGCTTAAACAATTCTACCCTGAGAAATTTATTGTTAAAAATAAAAATATCAGATGATGATTTATCTTATGAATTTGAGGAAAGTCTTACTGATAGAGATTTTAAAAAAGAATACTCTCTTGAAAATATCAAGTATTGGTGGCCAAACGGCTATGGTAAACCCGCTCTTTATAATCTACAAATGTGGCTTATTGAAGACGGAAAAGTCTTAGACCAAATTAATAAAAAAATTGGAATAAGAACTGTTGAACTTTTATTAAAAGAAAGTGAGAAAAATACTTTTAGATTTTTAATAAACGGAACGAAAGTATTTGCAAAAGGCGCAAACTGGATTCCTTGTGATTCTTTTCTTACTCGGGTTACAGATGATAAATATAAAAAGCTTATATCGTTTGCAAAGAAAGGCAACATGAATATACTACGCGTATGGGGAGGTGGTATTTATGAAAAGGATATTTTCTATGATTTATGTGATGAACTTGGTTTGATGGTGTGGCAGGATTTTATGTTTGCTTGCGCTGCTTATCCCGAAAATAAAGAATTCATTGAAAACATTTCTGAAGAAGTTAAACAAAATGTTAATCGCCTAAAGAACCATCCTTCAATTATCATTTGGTGCGGTAATAATGAAAACGAATGGATATGGTTCCAAGAATCTAAACGTTCCTATAAAGAAATGTCAGGTTATAAAATTTATCATAAGATTATTCCTACGATTTTAAAAAAGCTTGATCCAGCTAGACCATATTGGCCTTCTACTCCATTTAGCAATGAAGAAGATCCGAATTCGGAAAAAAGCGGAAACCGGCATCAATGGGACTTGTGGAGCAGGTGGATAGATTACAATAATGTTGAACAAGATAAAAGTTTGTTTGTAACTGAATTCGGATTTCAGGCTCCTGCTAACAAAGATACGTTCTTTAATATTCTTCCGAAAAATGAAAGATCGATTCAAAGTAAAATTTTTGAATTTCATAATAAACAAGTTGAAGGGACAGAAAGGCTTATCAAATTTCTTTCATCTCATCTGCCTTTAACAATTAAACTTGATGACTTTATTTATCTTACACAATTAAATCAAGGATTAGCATTAAAGAAATGTCTTGAGCATTGGCAGTCAAGGTTTCCAGAAACCAACGGCTCCATTATCTGGCAATTAAACGACTTATGGCCTGTTTCAAGCTGGTCATTAATTGACTCAGAAATTATACCAAAGATGTCATATTATTTTATAAAACATACTTTCGATCCGCAAATAATTTTGTTCGAACAAAATAATGACAAAATAAATGTTTTTGTGCAGAATAATTCATTGGATAATTTTTCAGGTAAACTTATCATTCAAATAGTTGCATTGCCTTCTGGAAAAGTATATGAGGCATTTTTGCATAAAGTAAAAGTAAGTTTTCAATGTAAAAAGAAAGTTATTTCTTTTAAGAACAATATAGCTAAGAAAGAAGTGTTTGCAGTGATCGCCTCTTTATTCGGTAATGACGGAAATTTACTGAATAGGAACTTTTTCGTTGCAGAAGAATGGAAACATCTGCAATTACCAAAGGCAAAAGTAAGATTTAATATTTCGTTAGACAATACCGTGACCCTAAAAACAAATAAACCAGCCTTCTTTGTTTATTTGGAAAGTAAAGGATTTATTTTCGACCAGAACGGTTTTATTCTTTTGCCAGGGGAAATTTTAAAAATTAAACCTGTTACTTTACAACATAACAAAAAAATTAAAAGAGTTATTATATCATGCTTAAATGACTATTTATTAAAATAATTTCTTTAAATGATTTTATGAAATACAAATTTAATGTTATAGTTCTTGTCTTCTTGTTCTCGTTTTTTTCAAACCTATTAGGGCAGGAAAAGATAAACTTATTTGAAAAAAAGCTTGATGTAAAGTTCAAAGGAGATTCTCAAATAGAGGTGGGAAGTCCATATGTAGGAATTGAGATGCATCATGGTTCTTTTCTTCCCGAAAGAATAAGTTTTTATTATCCTGTTGCCAATAGCATTGATATGAGCACTGATTATTTTAAACGGGATACATCATTTGTTATGGCACTTGGCTTAAAAATTGGCGTTGGTAAAAAACAGTGGTTAGGATTAGAGCCAGTTTCTTATATTTTAAATCCTTACTCGGTAAAATTTAACGACGACAATAAAGAAAGAGTTATTAAGATATCATATGAATTCTGTAAGACAAAACCCGCTATGGTTATTAAATTTCAAATAACAAATAAAAGTAAAGAAGCAAAACAATTTGAATTTTATACTCATCTTGAAACTTCGTTAAAGACAAGCCATACTTATGCACTGGTAAATAAAGCGTGGACCGAATACGACCGCAAATCAGGAACGATCTATTGTAATTTTGATAACGAAGGTACAAAAAATGCTGAGGTGTTTGTCTCTAATGCCGCTTTAATGCCCGTAAGCTTTTCAACTGTTGGAAGCATGTGTTATTCTTCGAATCCACCAAACGATAATTGGTTAAAGAATGGAACCCTTGAAGAAAAGGTTTTTTCTAAAAAACATTTTGGAATTCCAGCAGCTATATTTCTATATCGGGAAAATTTAAAACCTGGGCAGACAATGACTGTAGTACAAATAATAGGCTCTTCGAAACAAAGTGAAGGCAATAAGATTGTAAGTTATTTACGGGGAAATTATCAAAGCGAAATAAATGAATACTCGAATTATATAATGGATAAAGTAAATGAAGGTTTTTTTAAAACAAAAGACCAAGTGTTGGATTATTCATATCTTTGGGCAAAAGCAATTCTAACAGTGGACAGACATTATATTGATGGACAAATAAGACCTATGCCATGTCCTGCGGAGTATAATTTTTATTTCACGCACGATGTTTTGTTGACTGATTTGGCTGTTGTTAATTTTGATCTTCCGAGAGTAAAAGCTGATTTGCTTTATACAATTGGGCATGCCAACAGTGATTATGTTATTCCTCATGCCTATTACTGGAAAGACAGTGCTTTTATAACCGAATATGCAGAATCAGATAACTGGAATCATTTCTGGTTTATTATAGCTTCGGCAAGCTATCTGAGGCATTCGAATGATATATCAACTGTTCAAAAATTATTTCCCTATTTATCAAAGAGTTTAAATCTTTCCCTTCAGAACCGCAAAGAAGAGTTGATATGGGAATACAGACCAGATTGGTGGGATATTGGTCATAACTATGGACCTAGAGCTTATACCACGATTCTCGAAATTAATGCCTTGCGTGATTACATTTATCTTGCTTCTACTTTGCATGAGAATCCTAATATATTGACAAATTTGGAAGTTATTGCAGATTCCCTAAACAAAAGTTTAATTAATAAATTATGGGATAAAAAACTTGGTTATCTAATGAATTATTACAATGAAGGCGATGAAGACACTCATTATTACATTGGACCCTTGATAGCCGCACACTTTAATCTATTAACTAAAAATTTAATTGATAGATTGGTTATGACAGCGAAAGAAAAACTTCTTGATCCAAAATTAGGAATTTACAATGTATTCCCAATGGATTTTGAAAAGCTGGACTCAATATGGAAGTTTGTGGATACCGAAGAAGGTGCACCTTTTTATTATATTAACGGGGGAATCTGGCCTCATGGAAATTCTTGGTATTCTTTGGCGCTTATTGCTGAAAATAAAAGAGGAGAAGCTTACAAATTTATAAAAAAGATAATGACTATCGACGGAATAATGCACAGTCCTAACGGACAACCTGCTATGTATGAAGTAAGAATTGGCGACTACCATCATCCCGAGGTTTACGGTAAAATAGATAAGCCAGAATTTATGTGGGCAGGTGCCTGGTATATTTATACGCTTTATCATTTATTCGGAATAAAAGAAAATAATTGGAACATACAATTAAGTCCTTATATTAAAGATAAAAATCATCAGGTTAATTTTACTTTGGATGCTGAAGGCAAGCAACTAAATGTAAATATTTCAGGTCAAGGCAATTTTGTTAAAAATATAGAATATAACGGAACATTAATACCGTCTCTAATTGTTCCTTTAAATATAAAAAAGAAATCAAAGGTGAAACTGGTGCTTGGTCATGTCGCTTCGCCATATATTAATTTTTCTGATGCTATTCTAACTTTGTGCTCTTATTCGAAAAATAAAGAGGAGCTTAATTTCTATTTAAGATCATTTGCCGGACATAAGAATAAAACGGAAATAATTTCCCCCAAAAAGCCGATCAGGATATTTTTAAACGAAAAACAAATTAAAAATTGGAACGTCGTTCAAAACGAAAATTTATATATAACTAATATTGAGGCGGCTCAGGATAGAGAAATTGATAAATTTAAAGTTGAGTTTTAACTTCAACCCAGAATTAAAAATTAATGGAAAAAAGTAATGGCTAACGTTCAATTAAAAAATATTTCCAAGTCTTATGGAAATGGAATTTTCGCAGTAAAAGATGTAAGCTTCCAAGTTGAAGATAAAGAATTTGTTGTACTAGTAGGACCTTCGGGCTGTGGCAAATCGACAATTCTTAGAATGATTGCAGGTCTAGAAGAGATCACCTCTGGCGATTTGTATATTGATTCTCAAAGAGTGAACGATATTTTGCCAAAGGATAGAAATATTGCAATGGTCTTTCAAAATTATGCTTTATATCCACATATGACCGTATATGAGAATATGGCCTTTGGGCTTAAACTTAGAAAATTCAATAAAAAAGAAATTCATCAACGTGTTTTGGAGGTTGCAAAAATACTTGAACTTGAATCTTATCTCAATAGAAAGCCAAAAGCCCTATCCGGTGGGCAAAGACAAAGAGTTGCTGTAGGAAGAGCTATTATTAGAAAGCCAAAAGTTTTTTTGTTTGATGAACCACTGAGCAATCTTGATGCTAAAATGCGTGTACAAATGAGAACCGAAATTTCAAGATTACATAAAAAACTTGAAGCTACGATGATATATGTTACTCACGACCAGACTGAAGCTATGACTATGGGAAATAAGATTATCGTACTGAAGGATGGAATAATCAATCAGATTGCCCCTCCGCTAGACTTGTACAATTATCCTGCAAATAAATTTGTCGCGGGATTTATCGGAAGTCCCGCAATGAATTTTTTAAATGGTAAAATTGAACAAGAAAATGGTTTAATATTTATAAGTGAAGGCAAAACCCTTAAGCTAAAATTATCTAATCAACATTATAAAAAATTGGAAAGTTATGTTGGTAAGAAAATTACTATCGGTATTCGCCCCGAAGATATTTATGATCAATCTGGGTCTCAACATCTTTCTATGTTTCAAGAAATTCAGGTTGAACTTGAGCTTGTTGAACCAATGGGAAATGAAGTTTTTTTGTACTTCATGGTGGACAAAGTTCAGTTCATTGCAAGAATTAATGCTAACCAAATTCCTTCAAGTGGGAGTATCCTAAAATTATTTTTAAATCTTTCAAAGCTTCAATTTTTTGATGAAGATAGTGGACTTGCAATATTATAATAATGCTAACGATTATTGTATTTCAATGTATTATTAAATTTTTCATTCCGGTTATTACAATATACTTTTTTAATTGAACAAAACCGACAAAGTTTTGCTTTAGTAGAGCATACATTAAACATCACAATTTTGGAAAACAGTTTCTAAATCACAAAAATAAAAATTATGGTCTATTTTATTTTCTTTTAGAAATAAATTTTCCTACCTTTTCTGCGCGGAACTTCAAACTTATCTTTATTTTAAATTTTTTATCCGAATGATTTGGAGTAGAAATTTAATCTGCATTACAGAGTGGTATTATAAATTAAATTCAGACGTGTTTAATCGATGGAACAAGTTATTAGTTCGAAAGAACAATTGTTGGAAGAGGAAAATAGAAAGCTGAAGAAAGCTATTGAAGAACTTTCGGCGTTAAATGATATAGCTACTGCTACGTCTTCAACTCAATCTCTGGAATCAGTTATCGACCTGATTGTTAAGAAATGTGTAATGCATCTGGGAGTAGAACAAGGTGTAGTAATGCTTCTTGATGAAAGCGATCAGGATAGACCCTTCAAAACGATGATAAGAAAACTTGATTCAATTTCTGATTTTTTACCTTTTCGATTCGATACTCAACTTACCGGCTGGATGCTGAAAAATAGGACCCCGCTCTTAATAAACGATTTTGAAAATGATACAAGATTCAAATTTGTCACAAAAAGCGATTTCCCAATAAAATCATTGTTAAGTGTTCCGATGACATTAAAAGGAAAAATGATTGGGCTGATTACGGTTTTTAATAAACGTTCAAATATAGAGTTTACTCTAGAAGAACAACGTCTGCTTTCTATTATAGCTGCACAATCTGCACATCTAATTGAAAATGCAAGGTTGTATGAAGAAGAACAGACTCTTATTAGGCTTAGAGAAGAAATGAGACTTGCAAATGATATTCAAGTTAAATTGTTACCAAAAGAAAATCCTAAATTAGAAGGATATCAAATTGCTGGTAAAAGTGTTTCGGCAAAAGATGTAGGAGGAGATTATTACGATTTTATACCAATAAAAGATGGTATGATGGCATTTTGTCTTGGAGATATTTCCGGTAAAGGAATTCCGGCTGCATTGCTTATGGCTAATCTTCAAGCTTCTTTAAGAGGTCAAACAGTAATGGATATTCGATGTAAAGATTGTGTGACTTTTACTAATAACCTTCTTTTTAACAGCACAGATATTAATAAATATGCCACGTTGTTTTATGGTATCTTAGATTTTTCACAAAATAAAATTACTTTTTGTAATGCCGGCCATAATGAACCCATCTTGATTGATGAAACCGGAAATGTATTAAGATTAAAAGAAGGCGGAATGATTGTTGGTATTTTTCCTGACGCACCTTATGAAGAAAAAACAATTGATTTTGCATCGGGGTCGGTCTTAATTATTTTTTCGGACGGTATAACCGAAGCTATGAACATAAATGAGGAGGAATTTGGTGAAGAAAGATTAATCGAATTGATAAAGAAAAATAAAAATCTGTCTGCAGAAGAATTAATTAATTTTATAATGAAAGTAGTTAATAATCATGCCAGTGGTACCGAACAAATGGATGATATGACGCTTGTAGTAATAAAAAGAAAATAGTTTTTGTAACATTTTTTTAGAGTTATCGCATTAAAAACTTTAAGAAGAAATTAAACCTGCTGTAACTTTAATTAAATACTCTTCTGGAAGGAAGTTAATAAAGTATGTACATGCGTTTTCTCCAATTGAAACTTAGTCCCGAATTTATAAATGATTTTAAAAAATTTTATGAAACGGATGTAATACCGGAGCTTCATAAAACTCCAGGTTGTTTGTTCGCCGGTTTAATTAAATCAAAACCGGAAGAGAATGAATTCAGTTCATTAACTTTCTGGAAAAGCCAGGAAGAAGCAGAAAATTATGAAACTAGGGGAACATTTAAGAAACTTTTTGAACAAATTAAAAAATTTTTATCTCTATCTGTCGAGTGGAAAATTCAACTCTCGGAAAATATGGAATTGCAGTATAATCCAGTACAAGTAGAGCCAATTATAAAGAATTATGTTGTTACTGCTCCAAATGAAAATAATATTTCTCTATATTCTTCATCAAATATGTGCGTTAGAATATTGTCATTGAAAATTCAAAGTGATAAAATTGATGAATTTAAAAAACTATATTCCGAAGTTGTAATACCCACGTTAAGACAAACACAGGGTTGCCGATATGTTTTTCTTATTGAAAGTATACATGAAAAAAATGAATTTATTTCGGTTACCATCTGGGAAAATAAAGAAGACGCAAATAAATATGAATCAAGCCGAAAATACCGCGAGATAACTGAAAAAATCAAACATACATTTTCACAATTTTATTTATGGAAGATGTCGCTTGAAAATGAACACTTACGAAAGGTAATAACATCGGAAGATTTTAAGATTGAAAAGTACGATCTGGTTACAGGGAAAAGCTTTAGTACTCATGAAGAATCATCAGATTGAATTGAGAAGAAAAATATTTTATGACACTGTATTGAGATGTATAATAATTAGTATTTAAATATATGCTAAAATTTTCCTTTTCTTGTTTGAATTTGCCTTTCATAATTTTTACGAATCAAGAAGGTAAATTAATTGTAATCATCTAATATTTAATTCTTTTGGCTATTGACTTCTCTGTTTGAAAAACATTTAAAAGCTCGATTTTTAATTCCATAGCTGTACCTTATCAAAGTTAAAGAACTTTTAATACACCAGAGCTTTGGTTTCTGAGTGTTCTAAAGCAATCGATTTTTAATAAAATATTTATGTGCTTAGCTAAGCTTAGCTTTGCTAACTCAGAAGGAGTAATAGAGATGAATGATTTAATTGGGCAAACTATTTCACATTACAAAATTATTGAACAAGTTGGACAGGGGGGAATGGGTATTGTATACAAAGCCGAAGATTTAAAACTTGGGCGTACTGTAGCAATTAAATTTTTACCTTCACATCTTGCCTCTTCTGAAGATAGCAAAGCAAGGTTTATTAGAGAAGCTAAATCTGCTGCTGCACTTAATCATCCTAATATTCTGGGAATTTATGAAATAGATGAAGTAGATTCTTCACTCTATATAGTAATGGAATATGTCGACGGCGAAACGTTAAAGACATATATACCAAAAGTAACAAAGGGAACCGGAATGCCTGTTACTCAGGCAATCGAGTGGATAGAACAAATTGCAAAAGGATTAAGAACTGCCCACAATGTGAATATTATTCATCGCGACATTAAAACAGAAAATATTATGATAAATAAAGAAGGAAGAATGAAAATAATGGACTTTGGTCTTGCTAAGTTTAATGATAATGCTGGTCTTACAAAGACTAAAACTTCTCTGGGAACTTTATCATATATGTCTCCTGAACAGGCGATGGGACAGCAAGCAGATAAAAGATCCGATATATGGTCTTTGGGAATAGTTTTTTATGAAATTCTAACTGGTGAACTTCCATTTAAATCGGAACATGAAGCTGGATTATTTTATGTAATTATAAATGAAATACCTGCTGCTCCTAACATGCTCAATAAAAAAATACCTCATCAAGTTGATGCAGTTGTTATGAAAATGTTAGAAAAAGAACCAAGTAAAAGATTTCAGAATGTTGATGAGTTGTTAAAATCTCTTGATTCTGTTAAAGGCGAACTTCAGAATATTTCTGGAAGTGAAAAAGGCAAAGCAATTGTTGTATTGCCTTTTGATAATATAAGTCCCGATAAAGAAAGCGACTACTTTGCCGATGGATTAACTGAAGAACTAATAGCTAATTTAGCCAAGCTGAAAGATATAAGACTTGTTCCTAGAACAACTTCAATGAGATACAAAGGAACTTCTAAAGATATTAAAACCATAGGCAGAGAATTAGGAACAAGATACATTTTAGCTGGTAGCGTGAGAAAGTTTCAAGAAAATTTGAGAATTACTGCCGAATTAATCGATGTTGAAAATGATACTCAACTTTGGGCAGAAACATTTAAAGGGAAATTAGCTGATGTCTTTGATATTCAGGAAAGAGTTTCTAAAGAAATTGTCGAGGCTCTTAGGCTTAAGTTATCACCCACAGAAAAAGTGGTTCTTGAAAAACGCTCAACTTTAAATGCAGAAGCATTTGACCTTTATTTACGTGCTCGTGATTTCCTTTATAGGATGACGAAATCTAATATCCACTTTGCTATTCAGCTTTTTCAAAAAGCAATTGAATTTGATCCCCGTTATGCATCTGCCTATGCCGGCTTAAGCGAATCATACGCATACCTATTTTTGTATTTTGAGAGAAATAAAATATTGCTCGATAAAGCAATAGAGGCTAGTTTGAAAGCCATGATGTACGATGCTACTTTATCTGAAGCTTATGCCGCACTTGCTCTTGCACATTATAATGGTAATTCTTTAGCCGAAGCAACTACAGCGGGGGAAAAGGCTATCGAACTTGATCCAAATAACTTTACGGGAATTTGGATTTTGGGCAGGATTTATCATAGTACAGACAGGGACAAAGAAGCCATCGAGCTTTATAAAAAAGTTTTAGCTCTTAATCCAGATTTTTATGCGGTTTATATGGACCTTTGTTCCGCCTATGAGAAACTTGGCTATAAAGAAGAATATAATTTAATTCTTCAAACAGCAGCAGAAGCTTTCCCACGTTATTTATCCCAACATCCAGATGATGCACGGGCTTACATTTTTTTCGCTTTGACTTTGGTTCAACTTGGTAGAGTTGAAGAAGCAATGGTAAAAAGTGCAAAGGCGCTTGAATTAAGTCCTGACGATGCTCTCATGCAATATAATGGAGCTTGTTTTTATGCACGACTAAATGAAAAAAAGTTAGCGTTAGAATTTTTGAAAAAGGCAATTCATACTGGTTGGGAAAATTACGAATGGATGAAAAGAGATCCAGACCTCGATTTTGTTAGAAATGAACCAGAATACTTAAAAATCATTGAGGGAAAATAAATTGATGAATTTCAAATTTGAAAATTTCACAATTGTTCTTCTGTAAGAAATATTATTTTGCAGTAGATTGAAATTATGTGCGTCTAATAAATTGAACTTAAGCCTATATACAGTTACAAATTTAATTAGGACTCTTTAGTAGTATGTTGACTAAATTATGAATTTGGATTTAAACTTTAAATTTTGAATTGTTAAAACGAATAAACGAATTATATATTAACGTTATGCTCTATTTTGTTTGAATAATATTTTATAAAAAGAATAATTTAAGCTTTAAAAAATGATTGGCGAATTAATATTACATTATAAGATTTTAGAAAAACTCGGACAAGGCGGAATGGGCGTTGTATATAAAGCTGAAGATTTGGAACTTAAAAGAACGGTGGCTTTAAAGTTTTTACCAGCTAATATTTCAACTTCAAATGAGTACATAAACAGATTAAAGCTTGAAGCACAATCTGCTGCGATGTTAAATCATCCAAACATTTGTACTGTTTATGCTATTGAAGAAGAAGAGGGCAGAAAATTTATTTCGATGGAGTACATGGATGGTATTACATTGAGGAAAAAAATAGCGGATACTCCTTTGAATATTAATAGCGCAATATTATATGCAATACAAATTGGGGAAGCATTGCAAGAAGCACACAAGAACGGAATAGTTCATAGGGATATAAAAACCGAAAACATAATGATTAATTCTAAAAACCAGGTTAAAGTTATGGATTTCGGATTAGCAATGTACAAAGATAGTTTAACTGAATCTAAATACGACGGTACTTACGGAACTCTAGCCTATATGTCTCCAGAACAGGCCCTTGAAAAGCCGGCAAGTTTTCCAGCAGATATTTGGTCTTTCGGCGTTGTGTGCTATGAAATGTTTACCGGCAGGCTACCCTTTATCCACAATTATGAAGCTGCAATCATTTATTCGATTCTTAATGAAGAACCGATTCCTCCTTCTCAAATTAGACCGGATATTCCTTCTGACATGGAGAATATTATTTTAAGATGTTTACAGAAAGAAGAAAAAAAGAGATATCAAAGTCCCAGCGAAATCGTCAATGAACTTAAAGAGATAAAAAAATTTATTGAATCTCAATCCATTAGAAGGAATTTTGAAAAAGAACAAGCAAAAGGGATAAAAAAGATAGCCGAACAAAAACAGGCAACTATCATTTACATGAAGATTCAAAATTATGTTAGATTGATGGAACAGATTGGTAGTGAAAATATCGTCGGAATATTGGAAAAATATTATGATATTATAAACAGGATTACTCACAAATTTGGAGGTACTGTAAGCAAGACAAATACCAGCGAAGCAGGAATGTATTTCGGGTTGCCAGAAGCTATTGAAAATGCTGCTGAAAAAGCAGTTAAAGCTGCTGTAGAAATAAATCTTGAATTCGACTTTTTGCGCAGAGAATTTAAGATTCCGGAAGAATTTAAATTAAATATAGCGGTAAGCAGTGGTACAGTTATAGCAGGAAGTATTTCTTCCGGTGAAAAACTTGAATATGCTGTAATAGGAGATGCTGTTGAAATTGCATTAGCACTTTTAGATTCGGCTTCTAATAGTCAAATACTTGTAGGAGCTTTTACATATAAAATCTTAAAAGATAAATTTAACTTCAAACCTTTTAAATCCATTTCAATAAGAGGAAAACGCGATCCCATTAAAGTTTATGAGCTTAAATTGGGAAAAATAAAATCAACTGTTGATTTAAATCCTTCAAAAAGATACTTAAAATCAAGCATGGTTGGCAGGAATGACGAATTAAAGAAATTAGAGTACCTATTACTTAAAGCTATAAACGGAGAAGGAGCAGTTGTAAGTATTATTGCAGAAGCCGGATTAGGCAAGTCAAGATTATTAAATGAATTCAAAAGCAAGGAATTGTTTAATCATATTATTCTTTTAGAAGGGAAAGCTGAATCGGCTGATAGAAATGTCAGCTTTCACCCAATAATAGGAATACTAAAGCAATGGGCGCACATAAATGATAATGATAATGAAATCCAAGCTTTTTCAAAGTTGCAAAATAGTATTACGAGCATATTTGAGGAAAAAGCAAACGAAATTATTCCTTTCATAGCTGCACTGATGGGTTTCACTTTGACCGGCGATTATGCAAAACGTATTAATGAAGTTACACATGATGCATTAAGCAAATTAATCCAAAATAGCATGCGCTTGCTCATCACGAAGGGAACTGAAAAAAAACCGGTAGTAATAATAATAGAGGATATACATTGGGCGGACTTGTCGTCGATTGAGTTGGCTCAATCTCTTATCCGCCTGGCAGAAAATAATAGAATATTATTTATAATTACGATGCGCCCCAATTATATTGATACAGGTGAAAAATTCCTAAAAGTTATTCGTGATAAATATTCTCCCTTTTATACAGAAATAAAATTAAATCCCTTAAATATGCAAGATTGTCAGCTCCTTCTGCAGAACTTACTCAAAACGAAGCAGCTTCCTAAACAAATAGAAAAATCAATTACAAAAAGTACAGAGGGCAATCCTTTTTTTATTGAAGAAGTAATTCGTTCTTTGATTGACGATGAAATAATAGAAATAAAAAATGAACAATTCGTAATATCTCAAGAAATCGAGAATATTGAAATTCCTGGAACCATAAAGGATGTTCTTCTCTCAAGAATTGACAAGCTGGATGAAGCAACAAAATATATTTTAAAAGTTGCTTCGGTAATTGGCAGATACTTTTCATACAATGTACTCAAAAAAGTAATTGAAGAAAACAGTCAAATAGATTCTCAAATCCAATTTTTAATTAAGTTGGAATTGATTAAAGAAAATAACGACAACTGTGAAAGAGAGTTTCTGTTTCAACATGCTCTTGCTCAAGAGGCTGTTTACGAAACTTTATTAACTAAGAATAAACAAGAATTGCACTTAAAAGTTGCAAATGTAATAGAGGATTTATTTGCCGAAAGGATAAATGATTTTTATGAACTTCTGGCGCATCATTATAGTTTGGCTGAAGAAAAAGAGAAAGCTGAAGAATATCTTATCAAAGCAGGTGAACGGACATTGAAAAACGCTGCTTCCAACGAGGCTCTTACTTATTTTAATGAAGCGCTCAAATTATATTTGCAAAAATATGGCGAAAATGTTGATAAAGAAAAAATATTTATGCTCGAAAAAAACATCGGGTTGTTATTTTATAACAGGGGTTATTTTGTTGATTCGGTTGAACATTTCAAAAGGGCTCTCAACTCTATTGGAATTAAAACCGATAGAAATAAATTAGGTGAAATAAGCCGGCTGACGGTAAACTTGTTTTTAATTATCCAGAATCTTTATCTGACTTTTCGAAAACCAAAATCCTTTCCTTCTGAAAAAGAATATGAATTATTTAACGTACAATTTAAAATAGCAATTTCCTATGCTAATTATAATGGCAAGAAGATGTTTTTTGAATTATTAAATATAATAAGAATTAAATTAGGTTTTTTGCTTAATGCCGAAGATGGATTTGCTACTTATTCCTATGCTGGTTCTTTATTTGCTTACAGTGGAGTTTCTTTTTTGTTGAGCAAAAAATTTATCGCAAAAGCTAATTCCTTTGCAAGAGCAAAAGGAATAGATAACTTTTATAATAATGGATATGACGAAACTATATACACGTGTCTTTCTGGTAATTGGAAAATTTTTACAAAAATAAATGAAAAATTACTCGATGTTAAATTAAGAGCTGGAGATTTATTTTATGCTATTTATCAGATAAGCTGGGCATTATATATCATTATTTGCCGCGGAGAATACGAATATGCAGAATATCTGATTAAAAAAGGTGACGAAATAAGTGAAACCTACGATTTCGATTACGGAAAACTGTACATGCTTTCATTCAAAGCCGATTTAAATTTAAATAAAAGAAACTTACACAAAGCTGTAAGTTATTTTAACGAATCATGCCAACTTGCCGAAAAACTTGGTTTGAATTCATGGATTGTAGGCTTATCAGGTAAAAGAGCAAAAGCTTTTATCTTATTAAATGATCTTCCTTCTGCAAAAGATTCGATAGATAAAGCCGAAAATGCTTTGAAAGATACTGATTCCTTAACTCCAATGTTATTATCATATTATGTGGCTTATACTCTATTTTATTATTTAAAATTATTTGAAAGATTACTAAATGAAAATTCTTTTTCTAAAAAGAATATTATCACGCTCGATAAAGAAATTAAAAAGTGCAAAAAAACTGCTTTAATGGTGTCTAAAAAAGTTGCAGAAATTAGACCCGAAGTAGAAAAATTTATTGGAAATTATTATTGGTGCAAAAAAAAATACAGTAAGGCGTCTAAATATTTTCAACAAAGTATTGAGTTTGCTAAGCACCTTGGAGCGCTTCCCGAACTTGGAAGAAGCTGCATGGAGTTTGGAAAGTTCCTTTCTGATTCTACAGTTTCAACTAAGAATAAAAATGCAAATGAATATTTTCAAGAAGCTCAGAATATTTTTCAAAAATTAAACCTTGAATGGGATTTTAATGAATTACAAAGAATAAAAAATCTTCCTTCGTTAATAAAATATATATAATCAATTGTCTTTTTAAAAATAATGGAGTGTTTTGTGGTAAAGAATATGTCTATTGATATGCATGGATTTTTTCACCCTGCTAATGAAGAGGAAGTAAGAAGTTTAATAATTCATGCCAAAAATAACGGGATGAAAGTTCGAGTGAGAGGGTCGGCTCATTCAGTTAAAGAAGCAATTTATACAAGCAACGACTGGCAAAAAAGTGAAGAAGAAATTAATATAATGCTTGACAAAATGAGAGAGATCAAAATAGATAGGATTAATAAAAAAGTCTCAGTTCAAGCCGGCTGTCATTTAGGAAGAGATCCATATGATCCTTCCGGTACTTCAAATTTAATAAACAGTCTGTTCTATCAATTAGATGCCCAAAACCTTGCAGTACCGGATATGGGAGGTATAATTCATCAAACAATTGGCGGATTTATTTCAACTGGTTCTGCCGGCGGTTCAGTAGTACACTCTTTTAGCAATCAAATTGTTGAAATAATTCTTATTGATGGTAATGGAGAAACTCATATACTAACTAAAGAAAGCGGTGATTTATTTTTTGCAGCTGGTGTTTCACTCGGACTTTTAGGAATTATAATAAATGTTACTTTTAACTTAGTTGATAAATTTGACATCATTGGGGAGGAAACAACTACAACTATAAATGATTGTAAGATAGACCTGTTCGGAAATGGAAATGGCGACAAAAAAAGTTTGCATGATTTTTTAATTAGTACAGAATATGCAAGACTTATGTGGTGGCCCCAACGAGGATTTGAAAGAATGGTTGTTTGGCAAGCTCATCAAATGAAACAGAGCGATTATAATATGCAAACTGGAACAAAAGAGGATTTCCATCCTAAGCCATATTTAGAATTTCAAAAAATGTGGGGTACAGAATATCCTCAAGAAGCTGCAGGAGGTTTATTTTATTCCATAGTTGGTAATTGGAAAAATATTGAGAATCTTAAAATGATTCCTTTCATCGCAAAAATCTTTCTGAAAATCATTGGATGGCTTTACCCCAAACATATTCTTCCAGCAATTCTTAAGCAATTTGTCCCATTGGACGAAGAGAAAACACCTCCGGGAGCGCAGAAGTTTTGGGATATTTGGTACAGAGGTCTTCCAATGGATAACCGTGTTAATGACAGACTAGTTCCCGTGGAATTTACAGAAATTTGGATCCCAATTGAAAAAGCACAATTGGTTATGGAAAAAATGCGTGACTACTATTATGCTGCTGGCTATTCTGCAACTGGTTCTTTTTCCTGTGAAATTTATGCTGCTAAGAAAAGCGATTTTTGGCTAAGTCCCTCGTATGAAAGAAATGTTATACGCGTTGATATTTTTTGGTTTAAATATAACGAAAACGATCCGGCAAAAGTCTATTATCCTCAATTCTGGAATTTACTTATGAACGACAAAAATGTTAGTTGTAGATTTCATTGGGGTAAATATATGCCGGTAAATCCAGATTATCTTAAACAACAATTTCCCAAATTAAATGAATTTCTTTCAATTAGAAATAAACTTGATCCAAATAAGATATTTGTTTCAAAATATTGGCAAGATAGATTAGGAATAAAATGATATGTAAAAAATTAAATTTTTATTGTTCCTTTAAAGACAATTTCTAAGCTATTTTTCATTCGTATCAAAATAAAAGAAAAATTTTTCTCCCTTTCTTATAATTTAAAATAAATTAACAAATCATTTTCATCTTTATTTCATAATCAAATTTTATTTTTTAATGCAAATTAATAACAATAATTTATGAGGTTAGAAAATGAAGCTTACAAAAATTTTATTAATTGCTTTGGCAGCAATTTTTTTATTATCTGAATCGAATAATTTTACTTTTGCTCAAGAAAAGAAGATGAACGAGAAAGATGTTCCTACAATGGTTATGAACTCATTCCATAAAGCTTATCCCAAAGCTGAAATTAAAGGAATAAGTACAGAAACAGAGAAAGGGAAAAATTATTTTGAAATTGAAAGTGTTGAAGGTTCAAAACACATAGACCTTCTGATTAGTAAAACTGGACAAATTACTGAAGTTGAGGAAACTATTCCCGTAGAACAGCTACCTTCACGAATAATGAAAGCTCTTGAAACAGAGTTTAAAGGATTGAAAATTGAAAAAGCAGAAAAAGTTTCTCACGGAGCAGTTACTAATTATGAGCTTTTAATTGAAAATAAAACAGGCAAGAATGAAGTAAAAATGGATGCAGCAGGTAAAATTTTGAAATCTGAAAAGGTCGGGAAAGAAAGCGATAAAGCGGACTAAATATTCAGAAATAATAATATTGAGCTGCATTCGAAATACTATTTATTTTTAATGTAGCCTTAAATCTTAAAAAATATTCTTATTAAAAATAAAAAACTAATGTTAAAATATATCTTATTTTATTTAATCTTTTTTTTACAAATAAATTACTATGCTCAAACTGATAGCTTGACCTTAAATGAGGCTATTGATTTAGCCTTGAAGAATAATCAAAATTTAACTCTTGCCAATCTGGAAATAGAAAAAAGCAGGGCAGCACTTAAGGAAGTTAAGGCAAATTTATATCCTTCATTTTATGGAACCAGTCATTATCTTTATGCTCCGGAAAATGGGTATGATCCTGTTGTAACAAATGGCGGAGAATACGGAATTCAGTTAAATGCAAATTATACTTTGTTCGATGGGGGTGTTAGAAATGCACAGATAAATAAAGCTTCAGTAAACATCGAAGTGAAAAAACTCACCCTTGAGCAAACAAAATCTGAAATTAGATATTTAGTTAGAATTATTTATTACCAAATTCTTTCGGCAAAGAATGAACTATTCGCTCAAAAAAAAGGGGTGAAAGAGTTGACAGATTATCTCCAATTGTTGCAGCAATTAAAGTCCGGAGGCATTGCATCCGAAAGCGATGTGCTGAAGACTAAAGTAGATTTAAATAATCTTAATAGCTCACTTGAAACAGTAAGAGAAAATATTGAAAAGTTAAAATTTAATTTAAATAATTTGCTTGGAAGACCAATTGATAAGCCGTTTGACATTTATGAAAATTCGGTTATTGATTCTTTGGCGCAATTTAATATAGAAAATAATAACCTGATCGATCTTGAGGTAATTAAAAATGAAGCTAAAACTTCCAGTTACGATATAAATATTACGAAAGGCGAAAAGCTGCCACAACTTTCAATTACAGGCGATGCTGGTGTATTAGGTGTTAAGCCTAATAACATAAAACAAAATGTTGGTTATTCTTTATTTTTTTCCTTTAGCGTACCTTTGTTTACTTGGGGAGCAATAGATAGTAGAATTCAGCAAGCAGAGATTTCACAAAAGCAAGCATTGACCAATGTTGAGCTAACTGATAGAACACTTCAAACACAGAGGCTTTCAATTTTAAGTGAAATTGAACTTGCAAAAAAAAATATGAAAAATTATCAGTCTTCTTTAAAAACTGCCGAAGAAAATTATCTTGCTTCGGAAATTCATTTCAAAGGAGGCAGCGGTACTAACCTTGACGTACTTGACGCTCACCGGTTAGTTATCCAAGCCGAATTGGATTATAATAATGCTGTTTTGCAGTATCATATTGCAATAGCCAGTTTGTTAAGATTATATGGAATGTAAAACCTCCTTTTCATAGTGGTGGTATTTTTTTATTAAACATTTTATAAAAATTATGAATTCAAATTATAAAATTTTTCTTGCAGTAATTTTAGTTTTGATTGCTTTTATTGGTGGTTGCACAAACAACGGAAAAGACGAAAATGTTCCACCTGTAGTCGTACAGGTTAAAACTGATTTGATAAAAACCGGTACTGTTGAACAAACTGTTAAAGCAACAGGACAAACTTCTGTTCAAAAATTATTTCAAATAACATCACCTATTACAGGTGTTATTGTACAACTAAAATATTATAACGGTGATGTGATTAAAAAAGGTGATGTAATTTGTTTAATAAGAACCAAAGAATCTCAAGCAGCAATTACAGGCGCTGAATTATTATTGAAAAGTGCGGTAACCTCTCAGCAGAAAAGTGAAGCTGAAGCTGAATTAAATTCGGCTAAGAGGAATTCTAATGAAATAAAAATTACCGCACCGTTTACCGGCATTCTAACAAAGAAAATTAAAAACGAAGGAGAAGTTGTTGCAGAGGGTGAGCAAATAGGTGCTTTGATAAATGATGCATCTATTATATTTATTGCGAATGTTCCAGCTTCCTTAATTGCAAAAATAAAAAGAGGCCAAACCGCCTATCTAAAATTTGCTTCGGCTGAAAAGCAAGAATTTTCAGGAACAATCAAAAGAATCGAGCCGATTGTAAATTCGGTTGATCAAACAATTCCTGTCCAGATTGAATTTAACGGTGAACATAAGATTTTTCAAGATGCTCTTTTTGGTGAAGCAGCAATTTTAACTGGAAAACTTCCCAATCAATTTATTGTTCCGGTTAAAGCTTTGCTTCATGATGATGAAAATAATACTAATTCCATTTTTTTAATTAATCCAGATTCAATTGCTTATAATGTCAACGTAAAAGTTATTCAACGTGGAGATTCTACAGTAGCAATCGCTTCACCACAATTAAAAAATGGAATGCCTATTATTGTAGAAGGGAATTACGGATTGCCAGATTCCACAAAAGTTAGCACCGAACCAACGGGCAGGCAGGGTTCGAAATGAATATATTTTCTTTTGCCGAGCGTCATTCAAAGGCTGTAATTTTTGGGATTGCTCTTTTATTTCTTGCCGGTATTTATGCTTCAATTAATTTACCGGTTGCAATTTTTCCTAATATTGATTTTCCAAGAATTGTTGTTCTTGTTGATAATGGAGAACAGCCAGCTCAACAAGTGATGATAACATTAACAAAGCCTCTTGAAGAAGCTATAAGAGCTGTACCGGGAGTACGTGATGTTCGCTCTACCACAGCAAGAGGTTCAGCCGAAATATCAATTAATTTTGATTGGGGCACTGATATTATTCAAGCACAGCAGCTTTTGCTTGCTCAAATTTCTTCTATCAGAAATCAACTTCCTCCATCAGCAAATATTCAGGTGGAAAGAATGAATGCAACATTTTTTCCAATTATGGGTTACGAAATTACTTCCGATTCACACAGTCAAGTTGAGCTTAAAGATTTAGCGCTTTATACTATTCGCCCAATTCTAAGCAGAATAAAAGGAATATCGCAGGTTGTTGTTGTGGGTGGAAGAACGAGAGAATTTTTAGTTACGGTTGACCCATTAAAATTAGATTCATATCATTTAAGCATTCAACAAGTGTCAAATGCTGTAGGCAATACCAATATTGTTAGCTCGGTTGGATACATGGATGAAAATTATCATCTTTATCTTACACTTGTAGATGATATGTATAAGACAATTGACGATATAAAGAATACTGTAATCTCAACACAAAATTCTACTCCAATTTATCTGAAGGATATTGCTACTGTTACTCCATCATTGAAGGATGAGTATATTAGGGTAACCGGCAATGGCAAGCCCGCAGTGCTGATAAATATTATTAGGCAGCCTAACGGCAACACAGTACAAATTGCAAGAGATGTAAAAGCCGAACTGGCTAATTTAAAATCTCAAATTCCTTCCGGCATATCAATTAAAAATTTTTATGATCAATCGGAACTTGTTCTTGGTTCATTCGGAAGCGTTAGGGATAGCATTGGTATCGGCGTATTATTTGCGATAATTGTATTATTGATCTTTCTTAGAAATTGGCGCGTTACTTTTGTTGCCGCAATTATCATTCCTGCAACAGTATCTATTACTGCTGCACTTTTAATGGTTACAAACCAAACACTTAATATGATGACTCTTGGGGGAATTGCCGCTGCAATAGGACTAATTATTGATGACACGATTGTTATTATCGAAAATGTTTTCCGACATTTCAAACACGGTCATGAAAAAATGTCGCATGCAATTTCTGCATCTATTAAAGAAATGCTTCCGGCGGTTCTTGGATCAAGCTCAAGCACAATAATTATATTTCTTCCTTTTGCTTTTCTAGGTGGTGTAACAGGGGCATTTTTCAAATCACTTTCTCTTACTATGGCACTTGCATTAATTGTTTCGCTAGTGCTTTCTTTATTATTTGCCCCGCTTTTAGCTTCAAAAATTATTCATGAAAAAGACTTTCTGAAAGAAGCAAAAAGTGAAAGTTCGGGAAAAATACTAACCCTCTATAAGAAATTATTAAGCTTCCTTGTGGAAAGAAGATTGATTGTATTACCAATTATTATTATTCTTCTTGTTTCTAGCTATTACATTTATTTGCATCTTGGAAGCGAGTTTATGCCTAAAATGGATGAAGGTGCTTTCGTTATGGATTATGTTGCTCCTTTCGGTACTTCTCTGAACGAAACAAACAGAATGCTTATGCAAGTCGAAAAAATTATTATGAGTATTCCTGAAGTGGACACTTACTCAAGAAGAACTGGCACTCAAATGGGCTTTTTTATAACAGAACCGAACAGTGGAGATTATCTGATAAAACTTAAGGCAAATAGAAAGCGAAGTATTGATGAAGTGATAAATGAACTTCGTCAAAAAGTAGAAGCTTCAGAACCAGCTTTACAAATAGATTTTGGACAAGCTATGCAAGATTTAATCGGTGACCTAACAAGCGTACCTTCACCAATTGAGATCAAAGTCTTTGGCGAAAATAAAGAAATAATGCAGGCTGAAGCAAAAAAAATTGCAAATCTAATTAGCAATGTCCGCGGTGTTGTTGATGTTTTTAATGGTATAACTATTAGTGGACCTGCTTATATTATAAAAGTTAATCAAGAAGCTGCCGGCAGAGCTGGTTTTTCGGTGTCCAACTTGCAGCAAATAATATATAATTTTGTACATGGAGAAATTCCTACTAGTGTCCAAAGTGGAGAAAAACTTATAGGTATAAGAATTAGATACCCAGATGTATATAGAAATAATATCGAGAAACTTAAAACAGTCAGAATAATCTCTCCAAACGGTGGTAGTTTTATGTTGGGTTCTCTTGCAGATATTTCGGTTGACCCTGGTCAGTCGGAAATTAACAGAGAAAATTTAAAACAAATGGTGGCAGTTACTGCAAGAATTTCTGGAAGAGATTTGGGAAGTACTATTGGTGCCATTAAAAACGAATTGAATAAAAATTTAGTTCTGCCTCAAGGGGTCTCTATAAGCTACGGTGGAATTTATAAAACACAACAGGAATCATTTTATGGACTTTTAATGGTTTTATTAGCTGCTTCTTTACTTGTTATTTTAGTGCTAATTATTGAGTTTGAATCTTTTTTCCTACCTTTTACAATTTATCTTGTCGCGCTGCTTTCACTCTTTGGAGTGTTTCTCGCTTTGTGGATTACAAAGATTTCATTTAGCATTACCAGCTTTATGGGAGCTATAATGATGGTTGGTATTGTAGCCGAGAACAGTATTTTCCTTGTTCATTACTTCTTAAAATTTCAGAAGGAAGGAATGCCTTTGAAGGAAGCTATTATTGAAGCGGGGGCAGTTAGGTTTCGTCCCATTATAATGACTGCGCTCGCTGCAATATTAGCCTTAATGCCGTTGGCATTAGGAATAGGCGCGGGTGCTCAAATGCAGCAGCCTTTGGCAATAGCTGTTATAGGTGGCTTTTCTTTATCGAGTTTACTTTTACTTTTTATTCTTCCAGTTTTAATTGCAAAATATAAAAAATAAAGAATCAATTAAATCGAAACATTATGAAAATCTTTCCTCTAATATTTTTATTTGCACTTGTAAATTTATTTTCTTCCTTAAATGCGCAAAGTAAAATTACTGTGGCTGTTAAAGATTCGGCTAATAATTTACCGCTCTATGGTGCTAATATAATTGCTTTACGTTCAAATTCTGGGGCATCTACAAATGAAAAGGGTATTGCAGTAATCAAACTTAAATTTTCTACAGATACTTTATTGATTTCTTATATAGGATTTTATCCCAAAAAATATTTTATAACTAAAAATAACTTGCAGAAAGAAATTATTATTTTTCTCTCTGAACAAAGATTAGAATTAAATCAAGTAATGGTATCATCATCAAGAATTAATTCATATATCAATTCCAGTCCACAGCGTATAGAAGTTTTAGGAGAAGATGAACTAAATGAAAAAACTACGGAAAATCCGGGCAATATTTCGGAAATGTTGTCAGAGCTTTCTGCGGTTCAGATGGTTCAAACATCATTGCTAACCGGTAACACTAATTTTAGGCTTTTAGGCTTATACGGTAGGTACGCTCAGCTTTTAGAAAATGGGTTCCCAATTTTCGGCGGGATGTCGCAAAGTTTAAGTTTTATGCAAATCCCACCTCTGAACTTAAAACAAGTTGAAATTATTAAAGGTGCTTCTTCCACTTATTTTGGTGAAGGTGCTGTTGCTGGTATTATAAACCTTATTACTAAAGTTCCATCAAACAAATCTGAAACTAATTTACTGTTAAACTTGACTTCTCACCAAGCATCAGATTTTGATTTATATTTTTCCGGTAGACATTCTAATATCGGAATTACTACCTTGGCTTCAATGAGCATAAAAAATCCAGTTGACGTAAATGGCGATGGTTTTACTGAAATTCCTAAAGTTAAAAAATTTGATTTTGAACCAAATATTTTTGTTTATTTTGATACTTCATCTGTTTTATCAGTTGCACTAACTGCGTTAAGCGATGATAGAGAAGGTGGGTATCTTCAAGCAGTTAATAATCCAAATCTTGAAAATGATTTTTATTTTGACAAAAGCACTACTACTAACTATTATTACTCAGCTTCTTTTATGAAAAATTTATCTGAGAATAATTCTTTGCAAATCAAAAATTCAATTGGCTACTTAAGGAAAAAAGAAATAACTAAGCTAAATTCTTTTTTAGGTCAACAAAATTCTTCTTTTACCGAAATAACCTATTCTTCAGATTTTAATGATGCAAATTCTTTATTACTCGGCGGTTGTTTCTCTACTGAAAAGTTTAATGAAGACAGTTCTTACAGCCATTTGCAAAGAAATTTTTTACACGCTACTATTGGTGTTTTTACCGATTATCAGTTTACTCTTTCAAAAATTTATAAAATACAATTCGGATTGCGTTACGATAACAATAATAACTACGGTGGATATTTTCTGCCGAGTGCTTCATTTATTTATAAACCTGCAGAGTCATTTTTTGTCCGGTTAAATTTAGGAACAGGCTATAGCATTCCATCTTTATTTAGTAGTGATGAAAATGTGCAGATAATGAACGTTGAAGCACCAAGCAAAAATCTTTTAGCAGAAAAATCTAAAAGTGCTTCATTTGATATTGATTTGCAAGGCGCTTTGTTTGGTGAACTTTATGGAAAATTAAATCAAATATTATATTTAATAAACGTTTCCGATCCTTTGGCTTTGCACTTTAACTCTTATACTAACCAATATTTTTTTGTAAATGAATCGGGTCCTCTCGAAAGTTATGGAACTGAAACAAATTTAAATTTATCTCTTGAAGACATCAACTTTATGGTTGGGCTGTCTTATGGTAAAACAAAAAGAATTTATGCTAATAATTCCGAACTTCCACTTTCACCACAGTTAAAAGTAGTTTCAATATTTTCTTTCGAAGAAGAAGGTAATTGGTCATTAGATTTAGGCTCCATTTATACTGGTGCACAAAATTTAGATGATGGAACACGCGTAAAACCTTACGCCACTTTTGAAGGTTTATTCGATAAAAAATTTGATGGCTTTGATGTTATTTTGAATTTCGAAAATATTTTTAATTACATGCAGTCCAACCGTGCTCCACTCTATTCTCTTTCTTTAAGTAATCCAAAGTTTGCCGAAATTTATTCGCCGGTTGTTGGTAGAGAATTTAACTTGGCTTTAAAATATAGTTTCTAATAGCGTTGCTTTCTTTTAACTAAAAATTAAAATTAATTAGTTGGCTTTTCGTAATTGAAAAACATTAAATTTATTTATCTATTTTTGGATTATTAAATAATTGTTTCTAATAATTTTTAAAAGAGAATAAAATGTACGCAATAATAGATTTATGTGTTGTTCCAATGGGTGTAGGCGTTTCGGTTTCAAAATATATAGCTGAAATTCAAAAAATATTAAATCAAAGTGGATTGAACTTTAAGATGCACGCCTATGGCACAAATATCGAGGGTGAATGGGATGAAGTTTTCGCCGTGGTTAAAAAATGCCATCAAGTTGTACATGAAATGGGTGCCCCAAGAATTTCTTCTTCTTTAAGAATAGGTACAAGAGTTGATAGAATGCAAACGATGGAAGATAAAATTAAAAGCGTTGAAAACAAACTTGATTTTTAAGGCTGTCTTTTTCCCAAATTTCAGTCCCGTTTAAAATTATAATTGTATACGATTTTTTTGTATGAAAAAATTTCCATTGTACGGTTGGTTTGGAATCCTAATGCTTTCTGTTTTTTGGTACTTGAACTGGACTTTGCAAGGTTTAAGAACTCAATGGTGTTTCTTTTTCCTTTGGCTTGGATATGTACTTACCGTTGACGGCATTATAACAAAAAGGAAAAGAAGTTCGTTAATTCAAAGAAGTAAAAAAAAATTTATTCTTTTGTTCTTTATTTCTTCACCCTCCTGGTGGCTTTTTGAACTTCTGAATATTTTTACAAACAACTGGTTATATTTAGGGAAAGAATATTTTTCTAATTTCCAATATTTTTTGCTTGCTTCCTTAAGTTTCTCAACTGTTATGCCTTCAATCTTCGAAACAGCCGAATTAGTATCAACTTTCAAGTGGATAAAAAAAATAATAATACCTAGTTCAGCAAAAGTAAATTCTTCATTGGTAAAAAAATATTTTATAACCGGGTGGATATTTTTACTTCTTATAATTTTCCTGCCAAGATTTTTTTATTATTTAATTTGGGTTGCTCTGTTTTTCATTATCGAACCATTAAATTATGTATCTGGTAATAGAAACTTATTTAAATATGCAGAAGAAGGAAAATGGCAACCGTTTTTTATTCTCGCTGTCGGTGCTCTTATTTGCGGATTCTTGTGGGAAATGTGGAATTTCTTTTCATTTCCCAAATGGATTTATTATTTGCCTTATTTAAATTTTGCACATGTCTTCGAAATGCCCGTATTAGGATATATTGGTTACATCCCTTTTTCTTTTGAACTTTTCGCAATTTATAATTTCGTAACTTTTTCTAAAATTAAAAAAGATGAGGATTATTTTTTGAAATTTTATTAATTCCAAAATTTGAAAGTTGGAAATGTAATTCAAAGTAGGTCATGATAATTTGCAATCCGAAAATATTTTTATATTGACCAGCGAGTGGCTGGATTTTAAGGGAAAAAATATCCTTCGTTTCTGGGGAATTACTGAGCTGCATAAAGTTGTTGAAGTTATTATCGACAACGTAAAACCTGTCTTTTTTATTAAAAGAAATTCTTTAGTTGAAACTCTGATAAAAAACTTCAAAAGAAAAAAAGTCGAACTTAAATCATTTTCGGGTGAAGATGTTGATGCACTTTATTTTAATACTCAAAAAGAATTAAAAGATGCTGCATCAATTCTTCGTTCAGCTATGGTTACAACATACGAATCTGACTTAGACCCTGCTAAAAGATTTTTGATGGAAAGATTTATAAATGTTCAAATGAATGTATGTGGAGAACCTATTCAAAAAGAAAAATCACTTTTATTTAGAAATCCTAAAATAAAACCCTGCGAAATAAAACCACAATTTAAAGTTCTCTCTCTCGATATTGAAACAAGTTCTTCCGAAAACAAAATTTATTCTATCGCAACCGTCTTAAGATACCAGGATGAAGAAGAACAAATTGTATTTATGGTTGGTGATGAGCCAAAAAAAAAGAAACGTCATCACCTTCAACTTTATAATAGTGAAAAAGAATTATTATCAGCCTTTTTTATTTGGTTTAATTTTGTAGATCCTGATATAATTATTGGATGGCACGTTATCGGATTTGATTTAATGTTCATTGAAAGGAGATGTCAGGAATTAGAACAGCCTTTTAATTTAGCACGCGGCAACGGCAAAGTTGTTTTAAAGTACAGAAAATCAGGTAGTTATTTTGCAAACATTCCGGGAAGAATTGTAATTGATGGACCACCAGCTTTGAGGTCCGCATTTTATTCTTTTGAAGATTTTAAACTTGAAACTGTTGCCCAAGAAATTCTTGGTATCGGCAAAACTATATCATCAACCCAAAACAAGATTAAGGAAATTGAGTATCTTTTTAAGGAAGATAAACAAAAACTTGCAGAATACAATTTAACTGATGCAAGATTAGTTGCAGACATATTTCAAAAGACCGGTATAATCGAGCTAAGTGTAAAACGTGCTCAGCTTTCAGGACTATTTTTGGATCAGCTTGGAATGATGACGGCGGCATTTGATCATTTCTTTTTACCTCGTCTTCATCGTACCGGTTTTGTAGCTCCTAACATAAATGATATTTTCGAAACTAAACATGCAGCGGGTGGTTATGTGATTGAGCCTAAACCTGGAATTTATGCTGATGTGATTGTTCTAGATTTTAAAAGCCTTTATCCTTCTATAATTCAAACTTTTAAAATTGACCCTCTGGCTCGTCTGTTGTCTGATGAGAATACTATTCTTACGCCCGGTGGATTTAAGTTCTCAGCTACAAAAAATTTCCTTCCAGAATTTATTAGTAATCTTATGGAACAAAGAAATGAAGCTAAAAGGAAAAATGATAAATATCTTTCTCAAGCAATTAAAATTCTTATGAACAGCTTTTACGGTGTAATGGGCTCGTATGGATGCAGGTTTTATCATCCTGATTTACCCGCTGCAATAACTTCAACAGGCAAGTGGCTCCTCTTAAATAGCAAAGTATTTTTGGAATCGGATGGTTATGAAGTAATTTACGGAGATACAGATTCCCTTTTTATTAAAATGAAAGAACATGAAATAAAAAACTTTAATGAACAGGGAGCTTTCATTGCCGATAAACTAAACTCTTACTGGAAAGAAAAGTTAAAAAATGAATACAAAGTGGAATCGCACCTTGAAATAGAATACGAAAAATATTATAAAGAATTTATTCTTACTCAATCAAGAGGAAGCGAAATTGGTGCAAAGAAAAGATATGCGGGACTTCTAATTGAAAATAATAAACAAAAAATTGATTTTGTCGGGATGGAATTTGTTCGTTCTGATTGGACTAAACTTGCAAAAGATTTTCAGGTTGAATTGTACGATCGAATTTTTAATAACAAAGAAATTGATGAATGGATTAGAAATTATGTATGGCGAATTAAAAAAGGAGAATTTGATAATAACCTAATTTATATGAAAAGATTAAGGAAAAATGTTGATTATTATGTAAAAAACATTCCTCCTCATGTTAAAGCCGCAAGGCTTGTTGGAAAGAAAAGCGGAACAGTTTTTTATGTAATTACAAAACATGGACCCGTTCCCATTGAACTTGATTATAGCGACATTGATTATGAGCATTATATTGAAAAGCAAATTAAACCTATCGCTGATTCAGTCCTTAATATTTTGGGAAAATCTTTTGACTCAATTATTAAATCGAAACAACTCAATATGTTTGACGAATGAGAATTCAATTTTTCAAAAAGCTAAAAAAGAATTTCTAAAAACTTTATATTACTATTCCTTGTTTTGAGTCCATACATTATTTTCTGGATGAATATCCGGCAACACTTTATCGGGATCAATTATAACCGAGTCAATTTTTGATGTTGAATTATACTTAAAACTAAATTCACCAGAAGTTTCCCAAATTTCGACCGGAAATTTTAATTTTCTGCATTTGCCATTTGATTCTTTAATTTCAATAGTTAGTGGCATTACAAGTTGGTCTTTGTTTTCAACAGTAATTAAAGCCCCTTTTGAAGGGTCATTATCTACATAAGTAACATCTTTAACTGCCTGATCAAGATTCCATGTTTTGACGAACCATCCTTTCCAGAACCAATTTAAATTATCACCAGAAGCGTCGTTCATCGTTCTAAAAAAATCAAATGAAGAAGGATGTTTATAAGCCCAACGTCTTATATAAGATTTAAAAGCATAATCAAATCTATCTTTACCCAGCACATATTCACGAAGCATTACAAGCCCAAGCGCTGTTTTATAATATTCCAATGTGTGAACAAATTTGCCAGGGATTGCATCAGCAAAAGAGATTATAGGCTGTGAATTTGGTCCAGTTAAAAAAGGAATAATTTCCTGCGATGGAATTCCTCCTTTTGGTGCATATTCACCGTCTCTTTTTGGCGCGTATTCTCCATGATTAAATTCATCTGTAGAATAAATATTAATAAAGGTATTAAAACCTTCATCCATCCAAGCATTTTCTCTTTCATTTGAACCGACTAACATTGGGAACCAATTATGTCCAATCTCGTGAGTAGTTACCATCCATAGATCTTTTCCTTTTGCTTTCCAGCTACAAAATATTATAGCAGGATATTCCATTCCTCCTACAGGTCCACCAACATTTACAGCATTTGGATATGGATATTCAAACCAATGTTTAGAATATATTTCTAAACTATTTTTAAGGTATTCTGTTGATCTTCCCCAAGCATCATTACCGGCACTTTCAATTGGATAAGCAGACATTGCCAAACACTTTCTACCACTTGGCAGATTAACTTTTGCCGCATCCCAAATAAAAGCTTTTGAAGCCGACCATGAAACATCGCGTGAATTTTCCATTTTAAAATGCCATGTTAAATTTCCTTTGTGCACTGGTCTTGTGCTTTCAGATGAAATTTCATTCTGGTTGATAATAAAAACTGTACTATCGCTCTTGCTGGCTTGATAGAGCCTATCGATTTCATTTTTCGTTAATACTTCTTTTGGATTAATTAGCTCGCCGGAGCCAACAACTATCATGTACCAAGGTACAGTTATTTTATAATCGTAATCTCCGTAATCAAGGTAGAATTCTCCATTTCCAAGGAATGGAAGATTATTCCATCCTTTAATATCATCATAAACAGCCATACGAGGAAACCATTGAGCGATGTCGTATATTTTCCCGTTTTTTGATTCCATGTACCCCAAACGTCCCAGTCTTTGTGGTGGAACTTCAAATGAATAATCAATAAATATTTTTAATTTTCCACCTTTTCCTTTTAAATCTTGAGGAAGTCTTATTTGCATTCGTGTGTCAGTAATTATAAAATTTGCTTCCTCAACTTTTTCTCCTTCATCAATCTTTACAGATTTAATATTATAACCTCCTACAAATGGAACTTGCATATTGGAAGGTGGGGAAGACAACCGCCCACGAGAATCTGCTTTATAAATATTTTCATCAAGTTGAAGCCAAACATAAGATAAATTGTCGGGACTATTGTTTGTATAAAGAATTTTTACATTTCCACTAATTTCATTTTTTTGGTCGTCTAATCTAACATCTATTTTATAATCTGCTTTATTTTGCCAATAAGCTTCTCCTGGGGCTCCACTTCCGCTCCTAAAACATGTTCCAGGATTAGACATAAATAATGGATCAAACTCTTTTTGAGGTAAATAATTTTCTTGTGAAAATCCTACAAATATGGGTAAAAATGAAAGTAGTATTAAGACAATTTTGTTAAATTCAAATTTCATTTCATGTTTTTATTTTTATAATTAAAAAATGATTTAAAGTTTTAATTAAAAAAAATAAGAATTAAAAAATCTCTTTCAAAATAATTGTTGGTTCATTTTTAAAATAATCGTAGAATCTATTATGTAAAATTTTATTAACAGAAATTATAAAACATTGAGATTTTTACTAATCTTTTTGATTAATCATTCTTTAACCTAAGAGTTAAAATGTTTTTTTACAAAAATGAATATTATACTGAAGAAAAATAATAATTAAAATGTCATTGGCGAGCTAAGATGAAAGTTGAAATATTTTGTCTGGTAAGATAATCCTACTAAATTCTTTTCAATCGTATTTAATAGAACGTAAAAGTCAATGGGTTTTAGTACAAATTCATTTGAAGCTGCTTTATCATATTTTTTTAGTAAAGACAGATTTTCCGTAGACGTCAAAAAAATAATTGGAATATTTCTCTTATATAAAATAATCTCCGCAGCCTCAACGCCATTTAACGAACTATTTAGGTGAACATCCATTAAGATTAGATCGGGATTATCATATTCTGCTTTGGTTATTACTTCAATTCCGGAATGTACTACCGAAGTAACTTCGTATCCTTCAGCAATAAGAAAGTCTTTAATTCGAGCAGCAATATTTTTATCTTCTACAGCTATTAAAATTTTACTTTTTGAAGTAATCATCTTTATCTCCTATAAAAAATTAAATGAGGAAAACTCTTCCTCTCAAACTGTACACATATACAGCAGTAAATAATTTAACTTAGTAACAATATCGTAAAGATGACAACCTAAATTTGGAATTTTTTTGATAACTACAAGATTAGAAAATAGTAGTTATAGGTCGTAAAATAATTTCCAAAGAAACCTAACTAACATATTCACAAAACGCAATTACCAAATTATTAATTATTTAAAAATGTGATTAAGATTAAAAGCTTACGAATTACTTAAAAATTCAATTAGAAATTTTTGAATTCATTTATTTGCTTATAATTTAGTATTTGGACAGAGCTAACTTTGCTTTGGTTTAAACAATTAGATTATTAATGACAAAATTGCAAATATGTCTATTATCAATAACGTAATCGATACTTCTTCTTTTTTACCAATTAAAAGCTTTATAAAAGTCCAACTAATAAATCCCCATATAATGCCCTGCGTAATAGAATAAGTAAAAGGAATTAAGATTAATGAAAGAAAAGCTGGAACTGCGTCATCAAAGTTCGACCAATTGATTTTCAAAACTGGTTTCATCATAAAAATACCGACAATAACTAACGCAGGCGAAGTAGCAATTTCTGGTACGACAGACAAAAGTGGAGAGATAAAAATAAAAGGCAGAAATAAAAGTCCCGAAACAACCGCAGTTAATCCAGTTCTTCCGCCTTCTTCAATTCCGGTAGCCGATTCAATATAAGCTGTGCCCGCACTGGAGCCTAAGATCCCCGCGATAGCAGTAGCAAATGCATCAACAATTAAAGATTCTTTGACATTCCTCGGCTCACCATCGGGAGTAATTAAATTTGCTGCTTCAGCAACTCCAACAAATGTCGAAAGGCTGTCGAACATGTCTGTAAAAAGAAATGCAAAAGTGACAGGCCAGATTGCAAACTTAAGTGAGCCCAACAAATCCATTTTTAATATTAAGCTAAAATCAGGAGAAGCAAAAATTCCTTTCCAAGTGACTAAAGTAGAAACTCCATAATTTATTAATGAAGCATTTCCATAAAATCGGCCTATTGGGATTGATAGAATTGTAGTAAATATAATTCCAATGATAAGAGCTCCTTTTATTTTTCTTACTATTAAAAGAGAAGTAAATAAAAGACCTATGATAAAAGTAATAGTAATAGCATCAATTTTACCGATATGCAAAATTGTGTCGGGGTTGCCAATGATAAATTTTGCGTTGACTAAACCGATAAGAGCAATAAAAAGCCCAATCCCAGCAGAGATAGCAAAACGTATTTGTTTTGGAATAGCTTTTACAATAAAAGATCTGACATTGAAAACTGAAAGAATTAAAAAAACAATCCCAGCCCAAAAAACTGAACCAAGAGCAACCTCCCACTTTACTCCCATGCCAATCACAACAGAAAATGTAAAGAAAGCATTTAATCCCATGCCGGGTGCAACAAGTATAGGATTTTTTGCATACAAGCCCATAAGGATTGTACTAAAAGCAGAGACAAGAATAGTTGCCGTCAAAACACCGTTAAAAGGCATCCCTGTTTTGCTGATTATCGCAGGATTTACAACAATAATATACATTGCAGTAAGAAATGTTGTTATTCCCGCAAGAATTTCAGTTTTTATATTACTGTTATTTTCTTTTAACTGAAAAATCTTTTCGAGCATAATTTATTTTTACGTTTTTAATTGGTTCTTACCCACTTTATGACCTCTGACCATTTCGGTTTTTTCCCTGTCATCAAAACTCCCACTCTATATATCTTGCCTGCCAATGGAAAGATTAGTAGCATTGTTGCAAGATTAATCAATAACGAAATTATTATTTCGATTGAAGGAACATCAGTAATTGTCAATCTTGCCGGCATTACAATTATAGAAGCAAATGGAAACATTGAAGCTATTTTAGCGATAGGACTTTCTGGATTATTAATCATTGAAATAGATATAAAAAATGGAATCATAATAAGAATTGTTATTGGCCAAACTCCCGATTGCGAATCTTGTTCGTTATCGAAAATTGCACCAACAGACGTAAACAAGCCAAGAAATGTAACTAATCCAATAAAATAATTAATTAAAAAGAAAATAATATTTCCCATTGTTAAGGAGAGAGCAAATTCAGAAGGTAAAACAAACCAAGTAGTAGAAATAATAGTAATAAGTGGTAAAAGCCAAATTGCCATCTGTACAACGCCAACGATACTGTTACCGATTATTTTTCCTATCATCAATTCAGTGCTACTAACTGAAGATAAAAGAACTTCTACAATTCTATTATTTTTTTCTTGAACAACTGACCTCATTATCATTGTGCCTAAAAATAAAAGACTAAAATATAAAAGAAATGTAAAGAAGTATGCTACTATTGTGTTACCATATCCAGCCTCATTAATATTAGTATTACTTGAAATTCTATAACCAATGAAATCTATTTCTTTTCTTGCAAATTCAATTTGCAATTCGCTCATATTCTGACCACTGAAATATACTTCCATTATTGCTTTATCAATTGGTTCTTTTATTTTGTTGAAAAGAGAAATATTGTTTGGGTTCTTTGAATAATATTCAACCTTTTTGTTTATCAGTGCCGAATCCGGGACAAAAATTACTCCCGAATATTTATTTGTAAGAATATCCTTTTTAATAGAAGATAAATTTTGTTCAAATTCATTTTTGGTAATGAATGATGTTGATATTTGAATTTTCGAATTCTTTTCAAGCTGTATCTCGTTAAAAATTTTTACCAAAGCATTAGCTAAGCGCTGTGAGTTGCTAACTACTTTTAAATTATAGGAATTGTCACCTTCGAAAGAGTTAAACAAAGTCTGTAGTCCTAAAATTGCAAAAAGAAAAATCGGAATTAAAAGAGTCATCAAAATAAAAGTCTTACTGAAAAGTTTTTCTTTAAGCTCTCTCTTGACAACAGCTAAGGTCCTTTTATTAAACATCTCAATTCTCCTTTAAATTGTTACTATTTCGATTTTTCCCTTCTTTACTTGCAAGTTCAACAAATATTTCATGAAGGGAAATTTCATTGGCATTAAATTTTTTAACAGTTATATTATTTTCTACAAGTAGCTTAAGCAGATCTTGAATTTGCGATGGATTTTTTACCCTTATTCCAGTTGTGTTGCCAAAATCTTCAATCTTTTCAACGATAGAACTATTTTTTAAGAAAGAAATGTCTCCTTCATAATTTAGGCTAATATTTTTTTGTGCATACTTTGCTTTAATTTCTTGAAGTGAGCCGTTTAGAATTACCTCGCCCTTTTCTATCATAGTAATGTGGTCACACATTTTTTCAGCAAAATCCATTAGGTGTGTCGATAAAATTATTACTTTTCCTTTAGCTTTTAAGTCGATTATAATTTCTCTTAAAAGGTCTGTATTGATAGGGTCTAATCCGGTAAAAGGTTCATCAAGAATAATAAATTCTGGGTCATGAAGAATAGTAATGATAAACTGAATTTTTTGTTGATTACCTTTTGATAGATCTTCAAGTTTAGAATTTTCCCTATCTTTAAGGTCAAATTTTTCTAAATATTCTCTTGCTTTTTTAACAACAGCTTTCCCGGTTTTCCCTTTAAGTTCGGCAAAATAAAGAAGGGTTTCCATCACTTTCATTTTTTTATAAAGTCCACGTTCTTCAGGCAAATAGCCTACTTTATTTCTAAAATCTTGTCCGATTTTTACACCTCTCAAAATAACTTCTCCTTTTTCAGGGATGTAAATGTTCATCAGCATTCTTATTGTGGTAGTTTTTCCGGCACCATTTCTACCGATAAGCCCAAAAACAGAACCTTCAGGTACTGAAAAGGAAACATTGTTAACAGCTTTTATTCCATCAAATGATTTTACAAGGTTATGTACTTCAAGGACATTCATATTAGCTCTCGATAATGTTTAAAATAAAAAATGGAAAGAAATCTTCAGTTAAAAAATAATTTAATATAAGTCCTTAAGCAAAAGAAATTATTTATAATTTATCATTTTTTGTTCGAAAAAAATATTTAGATGTTTTTCTAATTAAATAAGAACATAATTATTCAAATTTCTTCATAGGGATTCAGTTACTTCGTTCTCCCATAGAAAATTAACATCCTCAAAAAAGAAAGATCACTTTAATATTTGCTTAAGGTGGAATATTAAACTATTATGTTTATTTACCGATAATAAATAGTGAAAAATAAAATTTATTTTAACTGAATATGATAGTATTTTATAATTAAATGAAAAGTCTTGCGTATAAAAATAGAACAGAAAGTATTATAGGATGAAAAATTTTAAAAATTTGAAAGTTAAGACAAAATTTATTCTAAGTTTTATATTGTTTGCTGTTTTAACTGTGTTAATTACTTTGATTGGCTATGTTGGAATATCAAATTTAAAGGATATAGTAATTGTTTTGGCAATAAATTTAATTGTTGCAATTATTTTAGGAATAATTATTGGTGAAGAAATAACAAAATCATTAAAAAAAGCTACTTATCTGGTTCAGGAAATTCGTAAAGGACATTTAAGTCAAAGATTAGTGGTCGATTCAGAAGATGAATTTGGCTTAATAGCCAAGTCGATAAATGAATTTACTGATGAATTTAAAAATAATTTTGTCGGCAGTATTATAAAAATTAGCGATGGTGATTTTAATTTTTCATTAACTCCAAAAGATGAAAAGGATGAAATAACGCCTGCTATAAATAAAATTACCGGAACATTAAAAGCACTAAAAAAAGAAACGGACATGATCACCGCAGCTTATGAAGAGGGGAAAACTGATTATAAAGGAGATTCAAGTAAATTTAATGGTGGTTATAAAGAAATAGTTGAAGAGTTCAATAAGACAGTGAGAACTATTGTTACCGTAGTACGAACCGGTTATGAAGTAATGCAAAAATTGACAGAAGGAGATTTAACTGCAAGAGTAGAGGCTGAATTCAAAGGTAATTATAACAGGTACAAAAATTATATTAACAATCTTGGAGATTCGCTCGAGAATTTGGTATATGAAATTTCAAATGCAATTTCAGCAACTGCAACAGCATCAAGTGAAATATCTTCAAGTACTCAGGAAATGGCTGCTGGTTCAGAAGAACAAAGTCAACAAGCTACCGAAGTTGCTGGTGCAGTTGAAGAGATGACCAAAACAATCTTAGAAAGCACTAAGAATGCTTCCTTGGCGGCAGAATCTTCAAAGAATTACGGCAACATTGCAAAAGAGGGTGGTCACGTTGTAAATCAAACAATTGAAGGAATGAATAAAATTGCTGAAGTTGTTAAAAGATCTGCCGAAACAGTTCAGGCACTTGGTAAAAGTAGCGATGGTATTGGAGAAATAATCCAAGTAATTGATGATATTGCCGATCAAACTAATCTGCTTGCACTAAATGCTGCCATTGAAGCCGCAAGAGCTGGCGAGCAGGGAAGAGGATTTGCTGTTGTTGCAGACGAAGTTAGAAAATTAGCTGAACGTACAACTAAAGCTACTAAAGAAATTGCCATTATGATAAAACAAATTCAAAAGGATACAGAAGGCGCTGTTTCTTCTATGGAAGAAGGTACTAAACAAGTTGAAAAAGGAAGACTTTTGGCCGACCGGGCTGGTGAATCTCTAAAACAAATAATTGATGGTGCTGATAAAGTTGTAGACGTCGTTTCACAACTTGCAGTTGCAAGTGAAGAGCAATCTTCTGCTTCCGAACAAATAAGCAAAAGCATAGAAGCCATAAGCAGTGTTACAGAACAAAGCACCGCTGGCATTCAGCAAATTGCAAAATCCGCCGAAGACTTAAGCCAATTAACTTTAAAATTAGAGTCACTCGTTGCAAGGTTTAGAATAAACGAAATTGAAAGAGAAAAAGTTACTCATCCATCGGCAAATAAGAGCGGAACAATTAAGTCTCAACATAAAAGTTATTTAAAGGAAAATAAATACATACTTAATCAAGTTTGAAATTAGGTTTAACTTTAAAATTATTTTTCAAATAATAATTATAATTGACCGTTTAACATGGGAGTCTTCATAAAAGATATTCCAACATAAAAAAGCGACCTAATTTTTATTCTTTATTAAAAATAAAAATTAATCTCTTATTCTTTAATAAAGCGATAGTTTTGCATCTCTTAAAGAATGTGCCTCCATCTTTTCTATAAAAAGTTTTAATGATATTTTTATTAATTTACTTTTTAATAAATTGATATTACTTTAATATCAGCGAAGGTAATCTAAAATAATTTTTTTAAAAAGAATATCAGTTAAAAAAGTCGTAAATAAATTTTGAAATCCCATAAATTTAAGTTAAATTGAAACGTTTCATTTGTTCAAATTATTACCTAATTGTAAACTAAATTTTAAAAATAAAATATAGGAACAAACATCATGAAGTTAAACGTAACAATCGGCGAGAAGGAATTCTTTCCAGGAATCAAAAAAATTGAATTTGAAGGAAAAGATTCAAAAAATCCTTTGGCATTTAAATATTATCAGCCTGATAAAGTTGTAGCAGGAAAATCTATGGAAGAACATTTTAGATTTGCTGTTGCTTATTGGCATTCCTTTGGAGAAAGCGGTGCTGATCCTTTTGGTGGTAGTACTCGTCAATATGATTGGCTAAAGAGTAACGACCCTTTACAAAAAGCAAAAGAAAAAATGGATGCTGCCTTTGAGTTTATCACAAAACTTGGGGCTCCATTTTATTGCTTTCACGATCTTGATTTAGTTGAAGAAGGACAAACGGTTCAAGAAACTGAGAAAAGGCTTCAGACAATTGTTGATTATGCTACACAAAAACAAAAAGCTTCAGGCGTTAAATTACTTTGGGGAACAGCAAATCTTTTTTCTAACACAAGATATATGAATGGTGCTGCAACAAACCCGGATTTCAATGTCCTAGCTTATGCAGCTTCTCAGGTTAAAAGTGCAATTGATGCAACAATTGCGCTTGGTGGTTCTAATTATGTTTTTTGGGGCGGTAGAGAAGGTTATATGTCACTTCTTAACACAAACATGAAAAGGGAACTAGAACATCTTGCAAAGTTCCTTCATGTTGCAAAAGATTATGGCAGAAAACATGGATTTAAAGGAACATTTTTAATTGAACCAAAACCCATGGAACCAATGAAACATCAGTATGACTTTGATTCGGCTACCGTAATTGGATTTCTTCGTGAATTTGGCTTGACTGATGACTTTAAATTAAATATAGAAGTTAATCATGCTACCCTTGCATCTCATACTTTTCAACATGAACTTCAAACTGCTGCTAATGCTGGACTTCTTGGGAGTATTGATGCTAATAGAGGTGATTATCAGAATGGTTGGGATACCGATCAATTTCCTGTTAATGTTTATGAATTAGTCGAGGCAATGCTTGTTATTCTTGAAAACGGCGGCTTTAAAAATGGCGGTGTTAACTTTGATGCTAAGGTTAGAAGAAACTCTACCGATTTGGAAGACTTATTTATTGCTCATATTTCTGGTATGGATAACTTTGCTCGAGCTTTAATTGCTGCTGATAGATTACTAAACGAAACGGATTATAAAAAGTTAAGAACTTTGCGCTATTCCTCTTTCGATTCTGGTATGGGTGCGGATTTTGAAAAAGGGAAATTATCTCTTGAAGATTTAAGAGATTATGCTGCAAAATCCGGTGAACCAAAAAGAATTAGCGGAAAGCAAGAACTGTTTGAGTCCTTTATTAACCAGGTAATTTAAGATTTTTCTGGTGTAAAATTTCTGGGGAAATTTTTAATAATGGAATCTGCGCTTTCTGTTTTTGTCTAAGTGTTTTGGACTTTTGTTTGTTGCATTACATTAAAAATGCACCGCCGGACAATTTTATTTTTGACGGCGGTGCTAATTTTTAATGCTAGATTTTTCCATAATAAAATATTTTTGATTGTACTTCTACAAACTACTTTCCGTCATTTAATAATTTTTTATTTTTATTTCTCGTAATTTCACTAAAAGTTGTTTTTTTTGAAGTAAAGAATCGACCTTTCCATAATAACGGTATGGCTTAATTCTTTGTGTTAAGCTATATTTACATTCTAATTTTTAGTAATTAAATGAATAACATAAGAAATTTTTGCATAATTGCACACATAGATCATGGTAAATCGACTTTAGCCGATTGCTTGCTTGAAAAGACTCACACAATATCGGAACGTGAAGCAAAAGCTCAGGTATTGGACGACCTTGAACTTGAACGGGAGCGGGGAATAACTATAAAATCGCACGCTATTCAGATGAAATACACAGCATTGAATGGCGAAAATTATATTTTAAATTTAATAGATACTCCCGGTCATGTCGATTTTTCCTATGAAGTCTCTCGTTCACTTGCTGCCTGCGAAGGTGCTTTACTTGTGGTCGACGCTTCCCAAGGTGTAGAAGCTCAAACAATAAGTAATTTATATCTTGCAGTAGATGCAGGCTTAGAAATAATTCCTGTCCTTAACAAAATTGATTTACCTAGTGCAGAAGTTGAACGGGTAAAGGGACAGATTATCGACTTAATTGGTTGTGAAGAAAATGATATCATCCTTGCAAGCGCAAAATCAAAAATCGGTATTGAGGAAATCCTTGAGGCTGTTGTAAAAAAAATTCCAGCTCCCAAAGGTGACCCAAATGCTCCTCTTCAAGCCTTAATTTTTGATTCAATTTTTGATGCTTATCGCGGGGCTATTGCTTACATTAGAGTTTTTAATGGTACCCTTAAAACTAATGATAAAATTAAATATTTTGCTACCGAGAAAGAAATTGAGGCTGAAGAAATTGGTGTTTTAGGATTGAGAAAAATAAAATCCGATGAACTTTCTGCTGGCAATGTTGGATATTTAATTTCTGGCGTCAAAGAGGTCCATAACATTAAAGTTGGTGATACTGTTACCCATGCAAAAAACGGTGCTGATAAACCTCTGCCTGGTTATAAAGAAGTTAAACCAATGGTTTACAGTGGATTATATCCCACTGATGCAGATGAATTTGAAAATTTACGCGATGCACTTGAAAAATTTCGGCTAAATGACTCAGCTTTAATTTATCAGCCGGAAACTTCTGCGGCTTTGGGTTTCGGATTTAGATGCGGATTCCTGGGGTTGCTTCATATGGAAATTGTTCAAGAAAGACTCCTTCGCGAATATAACCAATCTATTATTACAACACTTCCCAATGTTGAATATTATGTCTTTAACCAAAAAGGAGAGAGAATTGTTGTTGATAATCCTGCAACTATGCCACCTGTCGGTCAAATTGAACATATTGAGGAGCCTTATGTAAAAGCCCAAATTGTTTGCCCCAGCGAGTATGTAGGCAATATAATGAAACTCGGAATGGATAAAAGAGGAGTTTATAAAAATACAACTTATTTAGACCCCACTCGGGCTGATATTCAATTTGAATTCCCATTATCCGAAATAATATTTGATTTTTATGATAAGCTTAAATCGACTACTCGTGGTTATGCTTCGTTCGATTATGAATATATTGGATACAGAGAATCTGATTTAGTAAAACTTGATATTTTGTTAAATGGTGAACCCGTTGATGCTTTGTCTATGATTGTCCACAAAAGCAAATCTTATGACTGGGGTAGAAAAGTTTGTGCTAAACTTAAGGATTTAATTCCACGGCAAATGTTTGAAATTGACATTCAAGCTGCAATAGGTTCTAAAGTTATCTCTAAATCTGTTGTTAAAGCATTAAGAAAAAATGTTCTTGCCAAATGTTATGGCGGTGATATTACACGAAAAAGAAAGCTTCTTGAAAAACAAAAAGAAGGAAAGAAACGTATGAAGCAGGTCGGTAATGTGGAAATTCCTCAAGAAGCATTCTTAGCTGTCCTTCAAATTGAAGATTAATAAATTGTATTGATTAAGTCTAAAAAAAATATTTTAGAACCGGCAGATAAGAGCGAAGGAATACATAATAATTATCCTTCTAAAAAACAATTTGTCATTGCTGTTTTAGTTGCTCTTGTTGCTGCTATTATTTTTAGATCATTATTTCTTGAAGCTGTAAAAATCCCTTCTGCTTCTATGGAGAGAACACTTCGTATCGGCGATGTTATACTTGTAAACAAAGTCGCTTATTCATTCGAAACTCCAAATTTCATCCCTCTTACTAACATTAGTATTCCTTCAATTCATATTTTTTATACCGGTAAACCAAAACATAACGATGTTATTGTTTTTAGGTTTCCATATGGAATTATAGAATATCCCGATAGAAAAATTGACTATGTCAAACGAATAATTGGATGTCCTGGTGATACAATTGAAATTATAAATCGTATAGTTTATATAAATGGAATCAAAGAAAATTTTCCAATTGAAGCCCTTATTTCGAAATCTAAAGTTGCTTTACCTGGATTAGGCGACAATGAAATTTTTCCAAGTGGAAAAGAGTGGAATGCAGATAACTACGGGCCTTTAATAATTCCCCGAAAAAATGAGGTGGTAAAAATTAGTTCATCTAATATTTCTGAGTATAAAGAGTTAATTGATTATGAACTTGGAAAAGGATCTGTTAGCGTTGAAGGAAGCGTTGTTACAATTGCAGGTAAGCCAGTAAGACAATATAAAATAAAAGAGGATTATTATTTTGTAATGGGAGATAACCGCAATAATAGCTTTGATAGCCGCTACTGGGGCTTTGTGCCTTATAATTCAATTGTAGGAAAGGCATTTCTTGTTTTTCTTTCTTTTAATAAAAATAATGGTTTTTCTATCCGATGGAATAGATTTTTTAAGATCATTCATTAATAATTAAAAATATCATTTTTACTTTGAATCTATAGTTATATATTTACCGCAATTTTTTTACAAATTTATTCAATAATAATTTGATTTGCTTAATGAAGAAACTTATTCTTGTTTTACTTTTCTCGTCCTCTCTTTTTTCGTATTCTCAAACAAAATATTTAATTTATTTTAAAGATAAGGGTACAACTGTTCCCGGCTTGTTGAATAAAACAAGTTCGATGCTTGCAGAAGCTTCTTCATTACTCTCTACAAGGAGTATTATGAGAAGGGAAAAAGTAATGAAGAATGGAAAGATACTTACATTTGAAGATTTACCGCTTGACCAAAATTATATTAATAAAATTGAAAGCTACGGAATTAAAATTGAAAATAAGTTAAATTGGTTTAATGCAGTTTCAGCATATCTGACAGATGAACAAATTAATGCTTTAATCTCGCTTCCATTTGTAAGTAAAATAACTCCCGTTAAAACTTTTGTATCTCCCAAATATCAGTCTGATAATATTGCCACACAAAAAATATTTGCTCCTTCGCCAAGTTCCAATTACGGTTTTTCTTTAAATCAATTAGATTTTTCTGATATACCAATTGTTCAATCAAAAGGTATTACAGGCAGCGGTGTAATGGTTGGAATTCTTGATGACGGATTTTACTGGAAAGAACAAGCTTCCTTAAAAACAAGGAAAGTTCTCGCAGAATATAATTATGTTTTTCATACTGTCTCTACTGAACAGCAGCCCGGAGATGATCCTACCTCCGGTGAACATGGTACCCTGGTTTTCTCTGTTATTGGCGGATATAAAGACAGTTCAATGATAGGTGTTGCTTACAATGCTACATTTGTTCTGGCTAAAACTGAAGACGATAGGAGCGAAAGTCATATTGAGGAAGATAATTATGCTGCTGCTCTTCAATGGATGGATTCGCTTGGGGTTGACATAACTACAAGTTCGCTTGGTTACAATATTTTTGATGATACTACTTATTCATATACTTATGCAGACATGAATGGTAATACCACAATTATAACAAAGGCTGCTGAGCTTGCTTACCAAAGAGGAATTCTTGTTTTGACTGCTGCGGGTAATGAAGGAGATAATTCTTGGCATTATATTGTTGCACCAGCGGATGGATTTCATGTTATTGCTGTGGGCGCTGTTGATCTTGGCAATAATGTTGCTCCTTTTAGTTCCCGTGGTCCAACTTATGACGGTCGAATTAAACCTGATGTAGTAGCTGATGGTGTTAATGTTTATGGAGCAAACTATGTCCCTTCTTTTCCGAATCCAAATGCTTATTATTATGAGTCAGGTACATCACTTTCAACGCCTATTGCGAGTGGGATAGCCGCTTTGTTGTATTCTGCTTTTCCGTACCTTACTAACGATCAAGCAAGATATATTTTAATGCAAACAGCAGATAATTCTGCTAACCCGAATAATGACAGAGGATATGGTTTAGTTTCTGCTTTAAAGGCCATTTCTTATCCGAACATTTTCTTTAATAATTCAAACAAGACTTACTCAATAAATAAAATTTTTATTGTACAAAATGGAGTAGTTCCTTCTTCAGCGAAAATCCATTATTCTTTTGATGGAAATAATTTTAGTACGTCTAATCTTTCTTTTGATGGAAGCCTGAAATATTCATTTCAAATCCCAGTAATTTCAAATAATCAATCAATCTTTTTTTATTATACTTATAATGATAGCGCTGGTACAAATATGCGTGATCCAGCTTCTAATTTTTATTCCCTTAATTATGGAGCTTTAAATATTTCCTTTGTTAAAATTCAAACAAGTAATTTAGAGACAGATGTGCTAAGCAATAATTTTCCCAATCCATTTAATCCCTTAAATGGATTTACTACAATCGCATTTTATTCTTCTTCAAATGTTGAAGCAAAACTTACTATTTTTAATTCTATTGGACAGATTGTAAGGGTATTATCTAAAAGAGCAAACGAAGGTTCAAATTTCTTTTTTTGGGATGGTAAAAACAATAAAGGGAAATTATGCGCCAGTGGTGTATATTTATATATTTTAAGTTTGAATGGCAAAAATTATGGAAACAAATTAATTTTATTAAAATGATTTTCTTCCAACAATTAATTTCTAAAGAACAAGTATGTGTTTGAAAATTTATTCAATAGGATATTGAACGAAAAATGTAGTTCCTCTTTCGTAATTAGATTCAAACCCAACTTTCCCGTTTAAATATTTTTCTGAAAGAAGTTTCATACTATAAGTTCCTAAGCCTCTTCCATTTCCTTTGGTAGAAAATGAACGGTTAAAGATTTGATATTGAATTTCCAACGGTATGTAAATATTGTTATGAACAAAAAATTTTATAAAATTCTCTGTCAATTTCCATCCGATTATTACAGTATCACCTTTTTGAGATGCTTCAAGAGCATTTTTTAACATATTTCCCAATACTCTTAATACCAATGTATAATCGCTTAAAAAACTTTTTTCCTTTGTATCCAAATCAATTTCAATTTTTTTATCTATTGCAATTTCTTGATTCCTAAAAATATTGGTCGCTTCATAAATTAAATCGTTAGGATTGCAGATACTTAAATTTATCGCAAGCTCACCTGATTCAGCAAATTCTATATCACGCTGCGCTTTTATTGTTTCAACGAGGCGGTTTGTTAGGGAAATTGCTAAATCCTGCAACTCTATTTTATCTCTTCCTTCGGAATCTTTTAGCAAATTTAATGAGCTTTTTAAGCCGCTTGCCGTGTTTAATACATCATGGAAAAAGATTCTTTCTAAAGCCAGCCTTCTTTTTTCATTGCTTATATCTGTAAAAGTAAAAATAGAATAATTTTTACCTTCGATAACTAAAGGTTTAGCCCACACTCTTAGTTCCATTATTTCTTTAGAATCGTCCTGAACTATTTGACATTCTTGAACATCTTCTTTCCCTTTTAAACTAGAAAGAATTGAATGAATAGCTCCGCAAGTTCTACAAAATTTACTTGTTCCGCATCCGGAGCAATCTTCTTCAAAAGCATGCTGACATTTTAGTGCCTCTCCCAACCTTAAACCATAAAAATCTTTAGGGAAAGAATCACCTAAAAGTTCCCTAAAGGCTAAATTAGCAAAGACAATTTGTCTATTTTCATTTAAGACAATTAAATAATCTGGAGTTGAATCAAGAAGTTTAGCAAAAATATTATCGCTATTAAAATAATTCTTCTGAGAATCAATTTCCTCTTTTGATGACTTTTGAGGTGAAGCAAAAAAAGTTTTTAGGTTTTCTTCAGACATTTTGTGTCTCTGAAAATTTTATAAAAGATTTTAAGAATTTAATACTGTAATATGTGCAAATGCAAAGGATAAAAAAAGAGGGGAATGAAAATTTAACCTAAATTAAACTTTCAAGTTAAGCATAAAATGGTAAGAATTATTATTTAGCTAAATCAAATATTTAATTGCGGAAAGGGAGGGATTCGAACCCTCGGTACCCGTTAAGGTACACACGCTCTCCAGGCGTGCCAGTTAAACCACTCCTGCACCTTTCCTAAACTGAGGAAATTTTTCATCCAGCCATTTTCTGCCTTGCCCCGACTTTAGGAAATTTTCTCTTTTTAATGCTTCACTTTTAGAAATATATTCTTCAGAATAAATTTGTACCCAAGGCTTTCCGCCTTTTGTAAATTTATTGCAACCTCGATTATGTTCATCGATTCTTTTGGCAATATTTTCTGTTGAGCCAATATATCGTTTCAATAATTTTTCGCTCCAAAGAACATAAACGTAAAACATAATCTTCTTTCAATCCAACTTGTCTACCAAACCAGTTTCCGCCTGAGGCGGATCAGCCTCTGGCTGAAAACCACTCCTGCACCTTTCCGATTTTGGGCTTCAAATATAAATATTTACCTCTACTTTAACAAAGAAAAATAGTCAATACTATATAATTCATAAAAAACATTTTAAAAATTTGACGGTTAAAATATTCATAGGTAAATTTACTTATAAAGAAATAATAATTTTTTTCGTTTTATAAATTTATTTTTGGAGAAAACAGTAAAAAAATACTGGTAGGGGAAAATACGAACTATTAAAATTGGAGAGATGCCAGAGTGGTTGAATGGGACGGTCTCGAAAACCGTTATACTGGGTAACCGGTATCCAGGGTTCGAATCCCTGTCTCTCCGCAATTCCTTGTAATAATTTTGTCAGTTATTATTAAAATTGACCGCTTGTAGATTTATGCTTTGAATTTTTTTCATTTTTGCTTAAAATTATTTGAAAAATTCTTAATTTATCTTAGAATACGATTATAATAATTCATTTGTCTTTTTATCGAAATTTTTTGGTTCTTTTATTTATTAAAACTTTTATTTTTCCATTTTGTTGTATTAGGCTAAATTAGGTTGTTGTGACAATCTTTTAATAATTGAGGGTATATAATGAAATTTTTGGTAAGTCTACTTGTTTTTATTAGCATGCTGTTTTTGTTCGGTGGTATGCTTTTATTGGGTGTTTTTAACACTGATGGTAATAGCAAAAAAACAAATTTATATGTATTTGCCGAAAAGGGTAGCACAAGATTATCAATGAAACAAATTGATAGCTTAACTTCTGTTTATAATTTGTCCTTCACCTCTTCTAATGCTATAGTGCATTCCTTAAATCCTTCCGAAAAGCAGAATTAAGATGAAATAAAATAAATCTTAATTATATTATTAAAACTCTTTTCTAAACAAATTAATTTTTTGAAATTTTTACTCTTTGGGAAAAATCATCTCGTAATTTCTTCTTCATGCTAACAACATTAAAAATAAATTAGTTCCTATTGTTAAGTTTTTTACTGGCTTTGTTTCTAACATTTTATTTCAAGAAAACATAAACTGCTTGCCTGAAGTTTTATTGTACCAGGCATTACTATTCAATTTCCAGGAGTTATTTTGTCGTTATTTTATAGAAAATCCTTTCTAAAAATTAGATTTTGTGGTTTATTAAATTGGCATGACTTTTATTGTTTTGCAATTGTTTGACCTAGCGAATTTAAATTTCAGTCAAATTTGTTATTAAAATAAAACATTTTTATAGGAGGTTCGCAATGAAAAAAGTTCTTCGTTTATTTGTTTTCTTCATGATTGCAGCTTCGGTATTTTTAGCCGCAAATGCACAACCCAGTGCTCCTAAAAATCTTGTCGCTCAAAAAGCATCTTTCCAAAATATGGTAAGCGTCAAATTGCAATGGAGCCCTTCTTCTATGATGAATGCCATGAATTGGGGTCTTTATAATATTTACCGGAAAAACGGTGCTTTAAGTGATACTGGTAAATTCGAAAAAATTTATGCCCGGGTTGAAGGCACAATTTGGTTTGATTATCTTGCTCAACGAGGAGAAACTTATTGTTATTATGTAACCGCAATCAATTCTCAAGGTGAGAGTAATCCTTCTGATACAGTGGAAATATCTTTAGATTCAGCTCTTGTAAAAGCTGTTGTTACTGGAAAAGTAACCAATGTCTCTAATGGAAATGCAATTGCAAATGCTAAAGTCTTACTAATTCCTGTTATGGGCTGGGGTGCCCAAGAACAAAGAACAGATAGTGCAGGAAATTACAAGTTCCGATCATTCCCTGGTAAATATTTGCTCTATATTGCAGCCCCTGGATTTTATCCTGAATATTATAATGATGTAAAAAATATTTTTAATGCTACTAAAATCGTTCTTCAATCTGGTGATAGTGTTAATATAGATGTATCATTACAGGCAGTTGTTCCTCCTCAAAAATATATGCTTAGTGGAACCGTAAAAGACACCGCCGGCAATCCACTTCAAGCTTTTATCGAAGTATATAGATTGGTACATAACTCTTTTAGTCATAGAGATTTTGATGATATGCACAAAGATTTCGATGCCGTAACGGATAGCGCTGGAAATTATTCTGTTAAGGTTAATGCAGGTGATACGGTAGTTGTTTTTGCCCACGCAAAATCAAAAGGTTATTTTTCACAATATTACAACGATAAATCAAGTTTTCTTGATGCTGATAGAATAGGAATAAGTGGCGACACTTCTAATATCAATTTTGTTTTGAAGCATAAACCAGTCTTTGAAAACGGAATCAGCGGAACAATTTTGAACTCGGACAGCAATGCTGTTTCTTCTATTGTGCTCGCAATACGTATTTCCGGCAGTAAAACGGGTCCAAGAAAATATAATGCTATAACTGATTCTCTTGGCAATTACTCGATGACTAATTTGGTGCCAGGTAATTATATTTTGCTTGCTATTCCTCAAGGAGATTATTTGCCGACTTTCTTTAAGTACGATGGTACTCAAACATTGTTATGGAAGAATGCTGATTCTGTCATTGTTGATTCAAATTCTTTAGTCACTGGGATTAATTTTACAGTGATGGATGAGCCAGATTCCGGTGCTGCAACAGTTAGCGGAAATGTAACTGATAATCAAGGAAATCCTATGGTTGGGGCAATTGTTTTTGCAACGGATCAAAATCGTTCAATTTTTTCATTTGGAATTACTGACCAAAAAGGGAATTATACCATTTGTGGGCTTATTCCAGGAAGTTATACAATAACTTCTGATTCGTATGATTACACATCAAGCTCGTCTTCTTCAGCAACTTTGAATTACTCAACTGCCGACAGTACAACCGCAACCGCTTCATTTATTCTAACACCAGAGACGGTAACGGGTATTGTATCCTCAACTCCGGCTGTAATTCAAAATTATACGCTTTATCAGAATTATCCTAATCCTTTCAATCCATCTACAACGATAAGCTATTTTGTTCCATCAGCTGGTAAAGTGGTATTGAAGATTTATAATATTCTTGGTGATGAAGTAACTACTCTTGTAAACGGTGAACAAGAAGCTGGAACTCATAGAATTGTTTTCAACGCTGCAAATCTTGCAAGCGGAGTTTACTTCTATCAAATTAGAGCTGGCAATTTTGTTGCAACAAAAAAATTAATTCTGTTAAAGTAATTTTCAAAAGTAAATTAGAACTTTTGAAATTGGATAAAATTGAATAGTTGCGATAATTCTTAAATCCAATTTTAGAAGAAAAAAAAGAAGCCGCTTGGTTAACGAGCGGCTTTCTTATTTTAAAATTCTTAAAAAGAATTTCTTATTTTTCAGCTTATTATCAAAAAATAATTCATTCTTTTGGGGTACACGTTTAATTCATCTGATAACTAAAACCTAATTTTAATATTGTCTGCCGATAATTATTTCTCCTATCCCTTGTTATCAAAAAAAATATCAAAGAGACAAATCTTGTCTAATTTTTATATAAGTCATTCAAAGTTTGATATTGCTCTTTCGACATGCTGGGAAGAGTCTTCATAAATGCTACTATTGCCCAAATTTTATCGTCGCTGTGGGTTTTACCAAAAGCAGGCATTCCGGTTAATTTTATCCCGTTTTTTGTAATCCAGAATAATTCTGAAGCTGGCATTTCTTTGGCAGAATGAGCAAGGTTAGGTGGTTTGGGATATAATCCCTGTCCTATTTCATTACGCTCAATTCCCGGTGCACCGTGACAGCCCTGGCACATTTCTCTATAGTGCTCAAATCCAATTTTCACTAATGAAGTATCATTCAAGTTATTTGGTACCTTTATATCACTTGAACGTTTTTCAATTGAATTATCTTTTAAAGTATTTATCATCCACAGTGTTAATCTGTTGTGAGGGACCATCGCGCTTACATTATAAGCACCGGAATATAAAAAAAGTATTATTCCAATTACTAAAATTAATAGAACAATTAATGTCCTAATAACATATTTCATAACTCACCTTAAAGTTTTTGTATATTAAAATTAAAAACTTTAATAATTGGTAAGTGAATTATAAGTCACATCGGATGAAATTGGGTGTTTTTATATAGCCTTTCTTATAAAGTGAATGCCTGAATTATTACTAAGTATGCTTTTTGGCTTTTAATTTTAAAAATTCAAGTGCTACTTAACTTTAAAACCGGCATTTAGCAAATTCCTTTTGGCTTGAGCAATAGTAACCCTCTTTAAAGCCATTCCGCAAAGTGGACATTTTCCCGGTTTATCAGAAATAACATTGTAGTCCATCAAATCTTCATAAACATATCCATCTTTGTTTTTATCAATTCCATTTAAATCAATAATTCCCTTACGAACAATTGATGAATCAATAGTAGATTTTCTTTGTTGTATCCTTGTTGTTGCTTTGTGATTGGTAAGTAAGAATTTCACCTTATTATTGCTTTGAGAATAGGTTATTACTACTGAAGAAACAACGACTAAAAACAAAATAATTTTAATATAAATTGTTTTCATAATGAAAATTTTCTTAATTAATAATATTGATGTTTAGTGTAAACAATTTTATAAAGCTAATCTAAATTTGTTTATTTATTTATCAAAGTAGTAAAGCAATCGGATTCAAGATTAAACTGAGCTTTACCATTATTAGCACTAACTGATTTTACTTCAGACATTCCTTGCTTTTGGTCAGTTACATACATCCGTAACTCTTTTATGTAGTCTGGCAATCCAGTTAGAATAACCTTTCTTTCAGCACCTTCATTTACTATATGAATTGTATAAACACTATCTTTAATATCTCCAAAAGCGACACAACTGACGTTTGGTCTATTACAAGAAATTGGAAGGTAAAATGAACCTTTGGGAGTAATGCCTAATTGTTTTAAGTTCCAAAATCGTTGTGTGGGTTTTAAAGGTCCATCCGTGCCGTAAATTCCGCCTCCGGTTAGTACAGAATAATCTGATGTTAATTGCCACTGTAGGATAGATTTTGCCTGGCAGATTGAATAAATTCGCAAATACATATCAATTTCATTAAGTGCATACGAGGGTTCAAGAAATATGTCCGGATATCTCCATGCGGCTGCGTCGGTACTACCTTCGGCAACAATTAATGGAAGATTACTTTCCTTTGCAATGTCTGCCCAAATCGAAAGCGTCCAATTATCATAACCTCGCCAAGAGTGAAATGAAACTGCACCTATATACGGTCGAGCATCTTTATCTTTTAATGCTGGCGAAACAAATCCATAAGTGTTAGCATCTGAATTATCTCCAAGTAAAAGTTTAGTACTAATTCCTTTCGATGCAAGATAAGCACCAAATTGTTTAATAAATTCATCGTGCTCTTTACCTGTTTGACGAACATTGATTCCAAGGTCAGATTCATTAAAAGAAAATAAATCCGGTGTTACGCCAAATTCATCTTTTAAATAAACTAAATAATCACCCAACGATTTTACTATACTTCTCATTTTCATTTGATTAAGCTGGTTTCCAAATGGTTCACCAGGAATATGCGGACCATATTTTATTTTTCCTTCAACTGCCCAAGCCGGTGGATACCACACGCTTAAAATTATATGAATATTTTTCTTAGCTAACCGCTGAGCCATTTTCATAGAAGCTAAAACATGTTCATCTATGTTTCCTGACTTTGCAACTTCAATTGGGTCTACTGTTTCATCGCGCTGCCAATCAAACCATGGTAACTCAACTCTTCCCCAAGTTATATTTAAATTCTTTAAACAATAATCAATCACTTGCGGATCAGTCTCCGGATCTTGAAGTCTGAAATTCCCTCCTATACCGTCAAATTCTCTACCGGCTTTAGAAGCATCAAGTTTTAGAGTAATTGGTTTGTCATCAATTTTTCCGGAGACATCAAACGTGAATGTTCTCTTTACACTGTCACCTTTTATTGCATTACCGTGAATTAAAGTAAAATAAACTACTGTATTGCTGCTGCCAAAATTAGGGTTTGGTTTAACAATAAAAATTTCGATTGGTTCTTCTGTTTTAACTTCCAAGCGTCTTAGTTTTGAAGTAATGATTAAACCTTTTGCAGTGTCAGGTCTAAAAATCATTTGCCGAAAGTTTTGATGTAGTTCTTTTTCCGAAATTGTATCGAGAGGGGATGGTTTTTTATCGATAAATTTGAATGTAGCGTTTGAAAAATCAGTGTTTGGCAGCTCAATTGTAAAATATGTCCCAAGCAGGGAAGTATCGGCTTCCGCTTTAAGCTTTATGTTTATAGAAGCCTTTCCTGCTTTTATATCTTCAACAATTTCATTTATGGAAATACTATCCAGCATCGAAGTAATAAAAGCTTTAGAACCTTTTCGTTCAAAAGTAGGATTCTGTCTTTCTTTGGCGGTTTGTGAATAATCAAACCAATTTTTATTTATTGCACGAATGCTTGTTTCAAATTTCATTAATTCTCCATCAACACGGATGCCATTGATATTGCCCCATGCAGTGCATTCTGCCTGTCCAAAGGACTGAAACATAAAGCCACTTATTATCCATATTAAAGCTATCAAATAAGTTAAGTATTTCTTTATTATTTTTTTTCCAAAAAATGTTAATGAAATAAAATTCCTTTTAGCTCCGCTCGAAAGGAAATTCTCATGCTTAATTATTAAATTATCCATCACATCTCTCAATTTTATAAAATCATTAGTATATTAAATGTTTACATCAATTTTAAATTAAATGATTCTTTTAAGCAAACAATAACTTATTTATTGCAAAATCATTAATCAAAAAATTTGGTAATTCCAATTATTAAATCGGTTGTTAGTACTCTTTAAGACTTGCTTTACTATCATAAGATTCAATATTCAATTTCTTTTTGAATTGTTGATTAGTGTTTTTTAGTTTAAAATGTTTGCATGCTAATCCTAATTTCGAAAAAAAAACCAAAAATAATTCAATATAGACAGAGAATCAATTTGTAATAAGGAGAATCAATACTTCCCCCAAAATAAAATTTTATCATATATTGCTTTGTAGGGTAGAAGCCAATGTTTTAAGCACCCACAATAACAATATAAAATTGGTCAAGAGATTCTTCTCACATTGGCTGAATTTATTTTATTGGATTTGCATCTTATATTTTACAAATAATAATTTTTAGAAAAAATTTTACAATATTTGAGATAACTAAATAAAAAAATAGGAATAAAAATGAACGAAAGAGTTTATAACCACCATGCCGATAAACTTAGAGCTCCCGAAAGAATTGAGAGATTGCAAGTTAGCAAGGTTGTAGAAACATGTTTGTCAAATAACAAAATAAAATCTCTTCTTGATGTTGGTATAGGAAGCGGGTTATTTGCTGAAGCTTTTTTCCAAAGAGGAATAAAGGTTGCCGGCGTTGATCTGAATCCTGCTATGATAGAAGAAGCAAAAAAATATTTACCTAACTCATTGCTTAAAGTATCTAAAGCCGAAAAATTGCCATTTAGCGACTCATCCTTTGATGCTGTTTTCTTCGGTGTGGTTTTGCATGAAGTAGACGATTTTATAAAATCACTTGAAGAAGCTAAAAGAGTATGCCGTTCAAAAGTTTTTATTTTAGAATGGAAATATAAGTCTGAAGATTTTGGGCCGCCTATCGAACATAGATTTAAACCTGAATTCTTGGGAGAATTATCTTCCAAAGCAGGATTTAAAGAATGTAAGGAAATAAATATGGACAACCTTGTTTTGTATGAGTTAACAAAATAAAAAATTAAACTTTCCTCAAAAATTATCACAAAAAAGCCGTCATTTTAAGACGGCTTTTTTATTTAGAAAAATTAATCTACTTTGATAAACTATGAATTAATCTATAAACAGCGGTACCTGGCTTAATCGCACTTGAAGTTACATCACCTCTAACGTCCGCCTTTCCGTTTATGTGTAATGTAGGATTTATAATCTTTCCAGTAGCATCAACAACATTGCCATGGCAAGTGTAACATTCTGTTATAGGAATAGGTCCAATATGACCTTTGGGAGGCAGATCGTGGCATGTTCCGCAAGCCATTTGGCTTCCGTCAACTTTAGTCCAGTTTACTGTAACATTATTTCCTACCATTTGTGAATCAGAAAACGCAAATTGATTTTGTAATGAAGCCGATGTCTTTTTGTAAACAAAATTTCCATGGCAGTAAGTGTTTGAGCAACGTGCAGTACCTTGATCAAAATTCGGATTTGAAGCAATGTTTGCAATTGCTACTCCAGAAAATTTAATAATATTCTCTGAGGTTGCATCAAGATGACCAGGAGAATACAAAGATTGAGGTACAACATGGCAAGCAGAGCAAGCCACTATTTGTCCAAGCGTACCACCATAGAGATGGCTTGCATGCGCACCTACAAAATATGAAGATGTTGAAGTATCCCCATTAGTCGCTCTTGGCGGCGCTATTATATTTGGGTTATAAAAATTTCCGTGGCAAGTATTGCATGCTTCCGGACCACCAGCATTAGTATGGCAGGTTAAACAACTTTGTCCGGATGTACCACCACTAAAATCTGCTGCGTGACATTGCTGGCAGCTCTTAATATCCCAATTGTTTTCGGCTATTAATGTGCCATGAAAATTAGGAGAGGAGGGATTAGTAAAGCCTTCTTTATGAACAATTACTTTTCCTGCCTGCGGAATATTAGTTTGTAAATCGCTGCAGCTTTCTAAAGCAATTGCAATTGAGACGACAGTAAAAATATAAAGTATATAATAGTATTTCATTTTTATTCCCAATTTTTTCAATGTACATTAGAACCGTGACAGTACCCGCAGAACCCATTGCCAGCCTGGTGAGTATCTACATGGCAATTAAAACAAATAGAGCCTTCGCTTGTGTGCCAGTCTCCATGTACATCCCTCATATAATTAGCCGGATGTGTTTTGGGATTTGTACCTTGTATTCCATCAGGGTCTGTATGACACTTAATGCAAACTGGATCTCCTCCTTGAACATCATGGCAGGCAGCGCAGCTTTCGATGTCTCTTCTTGCTAGCCTTGCATGATCACCACCGCCAGATCCAACTCCAATAACCATGAAGGTAGGTTTTAAGTGTGAAACTGGCTCAATGCCTCCAAGTGAAAAATCTCCTTCTTTAGATTGATGGCATGTTCCACAGAATGAATCAATTTGATGGCATGTTGTGCACTCTCTTGTTTTACCTTCTGCATCTATCCCATGTGTAAATCTATATCCTAAGCTATGAACCCTGGTTAGTTGCTGCTGTTTGGCGCCATCCGTAAAATTAGATGGTTCATACGGTCTATAAAAATCTTTGCTTGTATTATTTTCAGTAATCATTTGTGCGCCGGCATGGCATTCCTGGCATGAAGTATTATCATGGCACATCACACAATTTGCATTAAAACTTCTGGCAGCAAATTTATGGTTTGAAATAAAAGAACTACTTTTATGAGATTGAGGCATTAAGTTTGCTGTTGAAATATGGCAACTTTCACAAGCATTTTGTGCGGGTCCCTTGTTGTTATGACATGTATAGCAATTCTCCATTACGGGATTGGGCTGAACCGCATCTTCTGCATAAGCAACATCGGTAATTCCTTTATGGCAAACATCGCATTTTAATTTCTCTTTCACTAAATGCAAAGAATGATTAAAGACAAGATTTGGTTTCGGCTGTATTAAAGCTTCCTTTACATTATCATAATGACATGTACTGCATTTTTTTTCGTCGGTTACATCATGACAGGTAGAACAAGCATCATGATTGGGCATCAAACGGTCATTCAACGAGGTGCTTTTGGTTACAGCTGTATGGCAATCCGTACAATCAGCCTGATCTTTATGAAGTTTATGTGAAAACTTTATAATCGCTTTGTTGCCTTTTAATCCTTCTGGAGAATTTTGTGAATAAAAAGCAGTGAATATTATTAAACCTGCAATAATTGGTAATATATAGAAGTAAATGTATTTTAATTTCATTTTACATCATCTAAAAATTAGTATTAAACCAGTAGTTGATCTTGAAAAACATCCTGAAATCATTCTGGTATATTCTGTTATTCATATATTGAGCTTGAAGATCAAAAGAAAGAGCCGGCAATGGCCTGCAATTAACCCCTGCAAGAATAGCAGTTAAATTGTTAAGATCAGAAGACTCCGAAAGTTTATACGCCGTATAGGTTACACCAAGTGAAGGTGTTAATAAACCTTTTAGCACGGTGTAAGCTCCATAAACAGAAAGAGCATCCAATTCACCAGCATAACCAAATGTTCTCCGATAGCTTATGCTTCCATAATTAGAAGTTAATCCAACCGTTACTCGTTGTGAATTAGCATCCTGGTATACTACATCTCCATACCTTGCATTAAGAGTAAAAATTGAATTTAACTCGTAATTAGCACCAACTTCATATTCCTGAGTATTACCATAATCAAAAACTGAAAATATAGAATTATACCTTATTATTGGATTCCTAAAATTATAATATAAATCGAGTGTTAATTTATCTGTAGGTGAGTAATTACCATCAAATTCAACTTTTGAAGTTTGATCATAATTTAAGTCATAATCATAACGCGTGTTTATAGAAATTTTATCTTTGTAATCATAATTAACTTCTGCCGAAGCAAATTGATATTCCAAAGAATTATTTTCAATTAAGACCTGAATTGGGTTTAATGAAGCATCAAGCCTTGTAGCCCAATAAGGCTCTGGCTGGTAGTTCTTATTAATATAACTCAAACCAAGTTGAAAATCATGTAGAACGACGGTAGAGAAATCACCACCAACAACGTAATTGTTTTTCCATTGGCTAAACTTTCTTATTTCAAATTTTTGATATGCTGGAACATCCGTTCCATAATAAGCATTAAGTTTATAATCACCTTTTTTTAGATCCAGATTTACTCCGTCGAATAAACCACCGGCTACACTATTAAACAAAGGCTGTCTTCCAAGTTTAATTGTAGCAGCGTTAAAAATATTTCTAACTTCAAGAAAAAGATTATAAAATCTTAAAGTAGGATCGGAACTTAAAGGCTGCTCAATGTCACCAACAAGATTCATATAAGATCTTAAAGAAACATCTTTATAATTTAAGTTGAGATTTAACATCTGGAATGATTCAAGGTAATTACCGGAAACATTTGTTGTATCAAATCTCTGAAATGAATACAGAGACGATGAAAAACGCCCATTGACATTAAAGTCCTGGGCGTTATTCATTTCCGTTATTCCGATCAAACAAGTAATAAGGATAATAATTTTTTTCATTTTTATTTCTTCGTTTCTTTCGAAAGAATTTTCCTTTAATTAAAAGATTATTTCCCTTCTGCAGGGATTGGATGTTTGATCTGAGCCCACATAGAATCAGCATTGAAGGATTTGAAAGTCGGGCTCTCTGAATTATGACATGTAGTGCAGAACTTATCTAAATCACTATGAAGTTGCAAACCTTTTGCAACAGCTTCAGTTTTATTCTTCATTACGCTTAAAGCTTTGTAGTCTGCTCCTGGTCCATGGCAGGTTTCGCACTGAACACCATCTTCCATCTTAAATTTTGGTCCTAATAAAGAAGCTTCAACTCCGTAACCAGAAACATGACATTTCAAGCATTCTGGTGTTTTTGCTGCTGGAGTGTTAAATCCTTTTTCCTTAGCAATTTTATCTGCTTCTGGGGTTTCCAAAGTCTTGTAAGCTTGAGAATGTTTACTGTTCTGCCAAATTTCTAGTTGCTTGCCTTGTTTATCGGTATGATGGCACATTCCGCATGTCTGAACACCTACAAAACCATGTTGTGGCATTGTAGCCGTGCTGTCATTGGCTGCAAACATTATAGGAGCAGCTAAAAATAACATGAAGATAACTATTTTTTTATACATTTTTCCTCCTTAAGGATTGTGAGAGTTTATTTATTTCCGAAATAAATATCAGTTTTATTTTTGAAATTATTTTAGCAGAATCATTTTCTTTACCATAGTAAAATTCTTACTTTCTATTCTATAGAAATAGACACCCGACGGGAATGAGGATGCATTCCACGTTACCTGATAACTTCCTTTTGAATAATAAGAATTGACTAATGTCTTTACTTCTTTTCCAATTACATCATAAATGATAATTTTTACATTTCCGGCTTCTGCAATTGAAAAATTTATGACTGTTGTTGGATTAAATGGATTAGGATAATTCTGACTCAAACTGTAAGTAACCGGAGCAACATAATTGTTTTTTATTCCGGTCGGTGTTGAGAAGTTTGAATTAATAGCATCTACTAAAAGTTTTTGAATGAGTTTGGTATTGTGAATTCCATGACTTCCATCGGATTCAACTGCAAGAAGATTATAATTAGCTTCCTTAAACTCCATCGTTGCCGAATCACTTGATGTGGCGTTCTTTAATTTAAGTGCAAGAACATTCATCAAACTATCTGTAGTTGTTTGCTCTCCGCGGTAGTCAAACATTTTAGCATGATTTGATGTATCAACAGATGTGTAATAATCGCTATGACATTTATAGCATGCCTGCACTCTTGGCTCAAAAGTGTGACCCATATTTGCAGAACCATCCGCATTAGGTGACATGTCCACATGGCAGTTAATGCACCTCTGTTGGGCTGCATAAGTATGCGCCGAGTTTGAATATGTTTGACCCGGATATTGATAACCAAAATTCTTATCTCCACTTAATGCCAAACCAGATTGTTCATGGGGCTCTGAATTAACATCAACACTTGTTATTTGTTCATAATGGCATTCATCGCATATAACTCTATTGCTTGAAGTCTGAAATCTTAATTGACCTGGATATTTTGCATCGTGAGGATCATGACAAGCAGAACATGTTATCGGCTGTATATCACTTCCGGTAACTAAAATTGTATCTCTATAACCCGTAGGATTTTTTGCGTATGCTACAAAGTTTTGAGCAACGTGACATTTTACGCAAGTTTTATTCCCTAATACAAAGGAAAGTGAAGCAGATGTAGACATTGCATGCTTTGAAGCCTTCCACTCCTCGTAATATGGAAAATATCCTTGATGACATTTTCCACACACAGCCGATGAATAATCCGGCTTGTTATTATAATGTGAATCGCTTAAAAAATGATCCTTGGTTCCTAATGGTCCATGACAATCTTCGCATCCTACATTTTTTACTCTATTAAATCCTGCTGAATCCGTAATAACATAATTAAGACTTTTGGAAGCATCATATTTAACGTATTCGTCCGCACCATAATTTACTACCGTGGTATCCCATCCGGTTGTATGACATGGTAGGCAAGAATATGAAAGTGTTTTAACATTTGAATCATATGCTTTTGCGTGTGGAGTCAATTTCCAAGTATCATAAACCGGTGAAATATTCATCCCCTGAACTGCTGTGTTCGAACTATGACATGAAGAGCATGTTAGATAGCCGCTACCGTTATCAGTTCCTAAATAATAATTTTGTCCTATGGCAATAGATGAAGTAATTAAAATGGCAAAAGCCGTAAACAGTAATTTATATTTCATCTTTACCCCAAAAAATAAATTTTCATAAACACACTGTTAAAATTGTTTACTATTTTTTAACAAAAAGTAAACCAAAAAAATTTCTTGTATCTGTTTGTAATTTAACCACATTTCAAATTGTTACTTTTCAATCATGAGAAACATATTCAACATTTTCTTAAAAGAGAAAAATTTTGGGATAACTTATCCAAATTTTACCACAATAACCATAATCAAATGTATTATTTATAAATATAGATTTCAAAATACCAAAACCGATGTATGGTTTTATCAAGTAGGGAAAAAGAAAATATTCGTGAGAAAATTAATAATACCTAAATTGAGCGATTTTTTATGTCTTGCGAGACGAAGCCAAAGCAATCCCATACATTGTAAAGAGATTGCCACGTACCCTTCGGGTGCTACTTGCAATGAAAGTAAAAAAAGAGACTTCCTAGGAAGAATCGCTCAATTTTGGCGCTGTTAAAGTCGGTAATGAGGAGCCTGCCATTATTATTAAAGATAAAAATAAATTCCCAATTGTCCAACCAGCTATTTGGATTGAAGTTGAAAACGTGAGAGCAATTTATCCCGAATTGCTAAAGAAAGGTGTTAAATTTTTATCAGAGTCATTTAAGATTAGGACAGGATGAGCTGTTGAGTTTACAGATCCTTCGAGAAGCTTTTGAGAATAACAGATTATATAAAATGACTAAAAAATTGCAACGAACAAGCAGTATAGTTAATTGCCATGCATCGGGTATTCGAGCGGCACAATTCGTATCAAAAGTAACTTTTACTTGAAGGTAATGTTCTTCTAAATCGGCAACTAACCATCCCGCCAACCGTTTAGATTCCTAAAAATAATAACTTTTCCAATTCTGGTTTATCTCTAAATCTCGATTATCTATTTTCAATTCTAGATTCTCAATTCTCCTATCCCTTTCACTTTCACAAAAACTTATTTCCATTTTGATATTTTAATAAACTTAAACTAATTTTTAATCAATAAAAATTAAACAAAATCATTTTCGTTTGCAGTAACTTATTGTTAGATGACATTCCGCTATAATAAATCCAATGTATTAAAAGGTTTGAGCAATATTGCGCAATAAATTTTGTTAGCAGCAATTTTGAAGAACACTTATGTAAGAATTTATGAAAACAAAACAACCTAACAATACAGCTCTACGAACAGCTTTATGGTGGGCATTGCATGTTTTTGTGGATGATAGGCCACATATTATTTGCGATAAAATAGGATATGAGCTAATCAAGCCCGAACAAGGTTGGCAAAACCGTCCTGATATGAAATTTACAAAACGACTTCGTGCTTCCATTGTTGGCTGTGCCCGTTATGTTGAGGATTTAGCTAAAGAAAAAATTGTAAAAGGGATAAGACAGTACGTCTTACTTGGCGCAGGGCTTGATAGTTTTGCTCTACGAAATATTGAGACCTGTTCGCAAGTTGACATTTATGAAATTGACGAACCCGCCACTCTGACATGGAAAGAAGAAAAACTGATTCAAAATGGCTACAAAATTCCCAGCAATCTTCATTTTGTCCCTGTCGATTTTGAAACTTCTTCCTGGTGGAATGACCTGATTATGAAAGGCTTTGACATCCGACAGAAAACTTTCCTTTCCTGTACTGGTGTTACACTTTATCTCACTAAAGATGCAATTATTGACACACTGAAAAAAATGACTTCACTTGCTCTGGGCTCGACTTTTGTGATTACATTTTATCTGCCGTTGGAACAACTTGATGAGGAAGATAAACCTTTAATGGAAATGTCAATAAAAGGAGCAGCAGCTTCGGGTGCACCATTTAGGAGTTTTTTTTCGGTTGGTGAAGTTAGTAAATTTGCAAAGGAAGTAGGTTTAAAAACATTCCAAACTATTTCCACAAAAGATATGACTGAAAGATTTTTAAAGATAGAGCTGACAATCTTTTACCAGCAAGTGGAGAGTTTTTCTTGGTTGCGCAAATATAAAACTACCGCTAACAAAGTACTGCCAAAAGCGTGAGTGACGGGCAACTATGATAGTTCAGTGCATGAACAAACTTTAGTTTTTCATATCAACAGTAGTGCTGAACCCCGACTTTGGCAATATCAAAACCGTTAGGCACAACTTTTATAAAAGTGAAAAGGACGATTTAATTACAATGAACAAAATAAAATTTTCTTTGTTTGAAAATAATGATGAAAAAATGCCACAAAATAAATTGATCAACATTAAAGAGGCGAGTATTTGGGCATCTAATTTTACTGGGAAACAAGTTACTACTTCAAATATATCATATCTAATTCAATATGGTCGAATTCAAAAACATGGAGAAAATGGGAATGTATTTGTTTCTGTCAATGACCTTAAAAATTATTATAATTCTCTTAATGGTAAAAGAGAATTGTTGTGGAAAGAACAATTAGGTGAAGATTTAAATTGGGCATTATCTTTCGAACAATACAAAGAAGCTGAAACAACAAAGCACGTTCACAGGCTTCATCCTTACAAAGGCAAATTTATCCCCCAACTGGTGGAATATTTTTTAGATGAGCATACAGATGGTTTTAAGAAAGAAATCTACTTTAAAAAAGGGGACATTGTATTGGATCCATTCTGTGGTAGCGGAACTACTCTCGTACAGGCCAGTGAACTTGGCATTCATGCAATCGGAGTAGATATTTCTTCTTTCAATACATTAATAAGCAATTGTAAGGTATCAAAATATAATTTAACTGATGTAAAAAAGGAAATTGATAAAATTACAATTAAATTAAAGATATTTTTATCAGAATCAAAAACATTGGAGTTTGATAACGAATTAACTCACGCTTTATATGAATTTAATAATAAATTTTTCCCTACACCGGAATATAAATATATGTTAAGAAGAGGTGAAATTGATGAGGAACAATACGGAATGGAAAAAGAAAAAGAGATTTTAGAAATCTATCAAAAATTAATTCAACAATACGATATAAAGCTCAAACAACCAAAATCCGAAACATTTTTAGATAAATGGTATTTACAGAATATTAGAGAAGAAATCGAGTTTGTGTTTAATGAAATAAAACAAATCACAAACCCCGATACTAAAAAAATCATTTCTATTATACTCAGTAGAACCATGAGAAGTTGTAGGGCTACTACTCATTCAGATTTGGCTACTTTAAAAGAGCCAATAACTAAACCCTATTATTGCTCAAAGCACGGAAAAGTATGTAAACCAATTTTTTCCATTTTAAAATGGTGGGAAACTTATAGCAAGGACACCATCAAGCGTCTAGCACAGTTTGATAAATTAAGAACGAACACATTTCAGATTTGTCTTACTGGTGATAGTCAAATATTAGATATAATAGGTGAGGTTGAAAAAAGAAACTCCGATTTAGCAAAACTTTTAAATGGACAAAAAATAAGAGGTATATTTTCATCTCCACCTTATGTTGGTCTTATAGACTATCATGAGCAACATGCCTATGCGTATGATTTATTTGGTTTTGACAGAAAAGACAAATTAGAAATAGGACCACTCTACAAAGGACAGGGGAAAGAGGCAAGAGATTCATATGTAAAAGGTATAGCTCAGGTTTTAATAAATTGTAAAAAATTCCTGGTTAAAGATTATAATGTTTTCCTGGTTGCCAACGATAAGTATAATTTATATCCTACTATTGCAGATAAGGCAAGTATGAAAATTGTAAATCGTTTTAAGCGGCCTGTGCTAAATCGAACGGAAAAAGATAAAGGTGCATATGCAGAAATAATTTTTCATTTAAAAGAAAAATAAATATGATAACTATGACAAAATGCTTGAAATTTTTAGAAATAAAAAAGAGCTCAAAAGTTTATTAACAGTTCGATAGAACTTCTTAAAAATCTCAATTATAAAAAACAAAAAGCAGCATATTCTGGACTAATAACAGATGCTTATAAACAACAAATACAAGAAATAAAAGAATATTTATCACAAAATTATTTTATGAATTTAGAGAATAAGCAAAAGGAAATATAATGGGATTATATAACCAACAAAAAGACTACATAAAAGAAATTATTATTAACTGTCTTCGCTCCAAGTTTCAGCATTACCAACCTGAAAGCAATAATATGCCTTTTCATTATCGTTTACTTGGCAAGGACAGAATGGCTTTATATTCTTTTATTCAATCATTAAATACCACCTTTGGTTCATCAATATTTGAACCTGTAGCCGTTGCACTCGCTAAAAATAAATTCAAAAAAGTTGAAAAACAGTATGTAATAGGTAATCAAATAAGCAGTGAATGCCAAAATGTAATCCAGAATATAATAAACAATTTAACATTAGGAAGTTCACCAAATAAGCAAAAAGAAATTGAATTAATTCGAGCCGCTGCTTTCAAAGGCATTATTAACAAAATGAAAACTGTCAAAGTAGATTTATACCTCGAATCATTTGACGGAGTCATGTTTTTCTTTGACCTTAAAACGGCTAAACCCAATATAAGTAATTTCAAGGATTTCAAAAGGACACTGCTGGAATGGGTAGGCATTGCATTAACGAATAATCCAAATGCGAAAGTAAATTCGTTAATTGCCATTCCATATAATCCTTATGAACCGCAACCTTATGAAAGATGGACAATCAAAGGAATGCTTGATGACAAAAATGAACTTTTGGTAGGTAAAGAATTTTGGGATTTTTTGGGTGGGGAAGGCGCTTATGAGGATTTATTGGACTGTTTTGAACAAGCTGGCTTAAAATTAAGGCCTGAAATTGATGATTATTTTATAAAATTTAGGAATAAATAATGCTTTACCAAACAGCGGCTTATGTCATTAAACAGCGCAATGCCACAAATCGTTTTAGGGAATTTTAAGATAAAACCAAAAACATGAGAATTTATGTCATATTTAGTTTTAGCATATCCCGAACTTGCAACTGAAGATTTCGATCGAATTCAGAAATATCGGAAGGATAATGATGAACTCTATTATAAAATTGTTAATCCTCATTTTACAATCGTTTTTCCTGTGTTTGATGTTTTAGAAAAAGACTTCATTGCAGAAGTAAGAAACAAATCTTGTAATATTAACAAATTTGGCTTCATTATTCGTTGTGCAACAATCAATAAGGACGCATTTAGTGATTTTTTCCATACCTTTTTAGTGCCCGATGAAGGATATAGTAATTTTGTAAAGCTTCATGATAATTTATATAGTGATAAACTAAAGAGCAATTTACGCCTTGACATTGATTTTGTTCCACACATTGGAATTGGTAATTCTAAAGACAAGTTTGCCTGTAAGAAAATGGTTGACGAATGGAATAATTATGATTTTTCTATACAAGGTAAAATCTCACAACTTACAATAGTAAATTATAAGAACAACACCGTAACTAAAATTGAAGATATTGAACTTCGTTGAACAAAAAACAGACTTATAACAGCAGCTACCCCAAATTGGCGGTTCATTGGTTAAATCATACTTTGTCCTTTAATGTTTCTGCTTGATTGACAGTGAAGTAATTTGAAATCGCTACCTTTGGGTAGCTGCATACCGTTGTTAAGACAATAATATAAATGAAATGGAAAAAACAGTAATAATAAAGCTATGACTTTCTTAAAGTGCTTACTAAATTGCTTTGTGGCAAGCACTAAAGGACTATGGAACGTGTGCAAGATTAACAGAATTTATTTGAGCAATAGGGCGACACAAAAAGCAACTAAAGTAAGAGACAATCTTTCTACCATTTTCCGTTTTTGATAATTCATGGGATGATTTAATTGAAAGAAAGAGAAAGTATTCTTGTTGATGGCTGGGGTAATCTACTATTAAAAAGTAATTGAAAGTGGGGGAATGGATAAAGTGCTTTTTTGAAATGGGGAAGTAATAATATTTATGAAATTGGAAAATGGAATCCTAAAATTAAAATAATAGAAAATTGAGTCTGTAAAATAATTTGTGTAAACGGGAAAAATAATCAAAGAACATTTTCTAATTGCTCCTTAAAAATAACAGATAAATGTGATAAAACAATAGCCCAGTTTGGAACTTGCATAGTCCAAAACTGGTTATGCCTCGGCTCGCTTCGGCATGAATCCTTATAACATTATACCTCTTTTGTACTTACTATTTTAGAGTATTTCATTAGTACCAAGTTTAAGCAAAATAATTATTTTGAATTTATCGGTTTATATTTTAAAACATTATCCGAAAAATTAAATGTCTCTTTCTCAACATTATTTACATCTTTTGACATAAGACAACTTGCAATAGGGTGTACCCCGGAATTTGGGAAGTTAACTTTCATTTTCATTTCAGCCCGTGTCCCTAATTCTGAAAACATTTCTAATTCCCTCTTTACAGATACTGTAGTGTCTTGTTCATTTTCATTTTTATAGTAATAACCTAAAAATACAGGTTGTTTTACCATTGAAAAAGTTTTTTTGTTCATTGTATTCTCAATTAAACTCTCTAATGATACAAGAGATTCAATTCTATATTTCCGAAGCCAATATTTTTGCAATGACACGGGATCATTATTAATCTTAAATTTACCTCCTTGAATAAGTCTTGCAATCTGCAAACCCCATGGTTTTGTAAGTATGAAAGAATATTTATTGTATAATTCTATATTGGGCGAAAATAATATTAGTGCTGATATTTCAGGGTGATCCTTAGCCAATGTTAAAGCCAATGTTCCACCAGTTGATGTCGCCATAATAATTACAGAATCTCCTAAAGCTTTACCAACTGCAATAGCGTAAGCTGCGGAAGCTAAATAATTATCGGGGGAAAGACCGAGTAATGGATTATCATTCTCGATACCATGATATTGTAGACGTGAAAGAAATAAATTGAAGCCATATCTTTTAGCAAATTGAGTATTAACCGGATAACCATCCATCCAAGTACCGCCAAATCCGTGAAGATATACAACCGAATATTTAGTCTTCTTTTTATGTGATGAATCAGCCCAAATTATTCTTGCACGATTTTCTGGTTCTAAAAATTTTATACTTTTCTCTGATTGATTAATGCTATTCTCTAATTCTAATAAATTTTTTGTTACTTGTGGGATATCTGTATTGAGCTTCGGATCTTTTGGTTTTGGTCCTAAAACAAATAGAACAATGGTAAAAATTGTTAAAACTAAAAATAGTTTAAAACCTTTATGCCTCTTCATCATTTTATCTCTTTTTTTGTAGAAGAGGTATACTGTAATTGATTCTCTGCTGCTTGACGGATAGAGTGTTTTTCATATAATAAATAAGAATAGGAAGTAATAAAAGAGAAGATACTAATCAAAACTAAAATATAAAAGATTCTCCTTTTACTCATAAAAATCTCGAACTCCACTACAATAGTTTTTTACAATAATCAACAGAACAAAAATCTGCTTTTGAAATTAATTAATGCTTACTCTTTAGATGCGTTGTATTCACAATAATCAGTCTTGCGTTAATAATCTAAATATTACTATCGAATAATTGTAATTTATTTTAATAAAAACGAATAACAAATTTCTCTTCAAAAAATTTAATAATAATTTAAGGGAAAAAGAAATTGAAAGCTAATTGAAAAGAATATTTTTAAACGACCTAATTTAAATAAGCCATTACATGTGTAATATCTTATAAAGAGAAAAGCAAAAAAATGTTATCGAAAATAACAGTGAGGTAAATAAAAAGATAAGGTTTAAGAATTGTAGATAGTCTAAATTCAAATTGCATATTAAAAAAGAAGGCGGATAAAAACATCCGCCTTTTATCAGTTTTAATTCCCGACTATTTTAAAAGAAGCATCTTCCTGACAGACTGAAACAATTCCCCGTCTGTGGCTTTAGCCTTTATCATATATAAATACACACCGCTTGCCAAACGGCTACCATCAAAGTTTATTCTATAATCACCAGCAGTTTTTCTTTCATTAACTAAAGTTACCACTTTTTGCCCAAGTACATTATAAACAGTTAAAGTTACATTAGCAGCTTTAGCAATTTCAAAAGAAATAGTGGTAGCCGGGTTAAAAGGATTAGGGTAATTTTGAGCTAAATTAAAAGTCAAAGGTTTGTTATAACTACCAGAAGAAATACCAGTAACAATTAAATTAGCTTTGCTAATTGCATCATTAAGTAATTCAACACTATACAGATGATTATGAACGCCGCCACTTTCATCAGATTCTGCATAAGTCATATTAAACTGAGCTTCAGCATAGTTACTAGAGTCTGCACTGTTTTTTAAATGGCTTGCAGCTTCAGTAACTTTTGCTTCAGCAATAGAATCTAAAGATTGAAAATTATTTTTCCATTGCTGTACCAGCGAAGCTGCAGAATCAGCAGACATAGCCGAGTGACATTTTGTGCAAGAAGCATCAACACTTCCATCTGCTTCTTTTACAAATACAGACCAAGTATGCCCTTTGTACATAGCCGAATTAGTGCCGTCTATTCCCGTATTGTACATGTGGCAATCTACACATTTAACTCCACCCATTGAAGTAATGTTTGAAACATTCTTGCCACCAGTACCTAAGTTAATGTTATAACTTAGATGATCTGTATTTGGAAAGCGTAAATTACCATGACACTGCCCGCATAAGGAATCGGAGGAACTCATAACTTCATAAGTCTTTGTATATGAATTAAAGTACGAAAGTGTATCTGGGTTATGCGGATTGTGGCAAGCAATACAGCTTACATTTGGATAATCTACCGTATCAATTGGAGATGTTGATGCTGTAAAAGAACCATTAGAGGTCGAGAAGAATTTTCCTAATGCCTGAGCTTCGGTAATTCCTCCGCTTAGAGTTACAGCAGTTGGAGCATGACAGGCAATACAATCTTCACCTGTAATTACTTGATCTGGAGTTTGCCCACTATGATTAGCCGATAACTCACCGGCAACATCATCCTGCCCTTTATGCCCGTGTTTACTTGATAACCAAGCATCGTAAATTCTGTGGTCAGTATCCGGATGCCTAACCGTACCATGACAATTGCCGCATAAATCATTTGCGGTTTTTACAGAATCATAAGTTTTAGTAACCGAATTAAATACCCCAAATGACGTCATATTGCTTTGATGACAGGTTTGACAATCCACATTAGTCCATAAAGATGTATTTATTGGTTGAGTGGTGCTAGTATATTTGCCGTTTGTTGTAGAAAAAAAATACCCCATAGCCTGAATTTCTGTCATTCCGCCATTAACCGTATCAGCAGTTGGCGCATGGCATGAAAGACAATCTTCTGCTTGAGAACCAATAATAATTGAATCGGGTGTTTGACCTACCCAATTAACAGAAATTTCTGAAGCTACATCTGCCTGGGTGTTTGAATGTTTACTGCCTGCCCATAGTTTAGCTTCGGAAGAATGGCATGTTTGGCAGGTTTGCGGATAAACATTATTCTGCAACAGTAACAGACAGAGAAAAATTAAAATTGAAAAAAAGTATTTTATTGCTTTCATAGTAAAACCTAATTCTTATTTCAATAATTTTGTACATTCCAAATTTAGATAAGTTAGGTTTTAGAGAATAATTAACAATAATGAAAAATCATTCATAATTAAGTGAACCCTTGTTAAAGATAAAAATTTTTCATTATTTACTATAAATTGAATTGAGCGATTTTTTTTCATTATGTTCCCAATGAAAGCGGTGTAGTAATTTTATACGTTGTAAGTTGTAAAGAGATTGCCATACACCCTTCGTGTTCTCGCAATATAGTTTAACCAGAGGCTTAAAAAAACGTTCTAATAAGAATCGCTTAATTTTATTATAAGTTTAAATCGCAATATAATGGAAATCTTAATAGCCGAAGACGACGAACAAATAGCAAATTCCCTTAAAAAGAATTTTGCTGAAGAAGGTAACCACGTTATGGTTGCTAAAGATGGACAAGAAGCTATCTCTTATTCAGAATCAATTCTTTTTGATATTATTTTGCTCGATTGGCGTATGCCAAAGGTAAGCGGAATTGAAGTATGCCGTTATTTAAGACAAACCGGTAATAAAGTGCCCATTATTTTATTGACTGCTTTAAGTCAAGTTAAAAATAAAATTGAGGCTTTAAACTTAGGAGCAGACGATTATATAACAAAGCCTTTTTCTTTTGATGAATTAACTGCAAGAATAAATGCGGTTATAAGAAGATACCAATCAAATACAAACGAATTAATTTTTAACGATATAACTTTAGACTTATTAAACAGAAAAGTTCATAGCCCTCGCGGTGAGATTTATCTTAGTAAAAAAGAATTTGATCTTCTTCGATATTTTATTTTACATAAAGGTACAATTATGAGCAAAGAAAATATTTGCAAGGAGGTATGGGGTATGGAATTTTCACCTTCCACAAATATTATTGAAGCTACAGTAAAAAATCTTCGTAAGAAGTTAGAAGATAACACTGGCAAAAATTTAATTAAATCTATTTATGGAGAAGGCTATCTTTTCATTATCGAATAAAATAAAAAAACCTATCTTTACCGATACTGTAAAACGAATCGTACTTTGGAATATTGTAATATTTTTCCTTCTTTTTATTACCTCTAATATTTTTACAATTGTTATTACAAATAAAATTTTAACAAATAATCTTGATGAAAGATTGCAAAACGAAATTGAAACGCTTTTAGATTCGTTCAGCCTGCAGGCAGATTCTATAAAATTTTTGGGCTATCATGAAATAAAAGAACCAGATTTTACTACAATAAATTCCGGCTCTTTTTTCCTCCAAGTTTACAACGTTAAGGGCAAACTACTTTTGCGTAGTGATAATCTAAAATATTTAGGACAAATTCCTTTTTTTATTCCAAATAATAAATTAAAAAATGTTTTTGAAAATTTAGCCGTTGGTAAACATAAATTAAGAGTGGCTTACGCCCCAATGGTAGATGGAAATAATAAAATTGAAGCTTATCTTCAACTTTCTGTTTTCAGAACTGAATATAACTCAATAATGGCGAAAATTATTTTGTTTAATCTCCTTAATCTTCCATTTATTCTTTTAATTATAATTGCCGTTAGTATTTTCTTAGCCCAAAAAAGCTATTCTCCTTTGAACAAGATTATTAGCATTGCCGAAAACATTACTGCCAACAATCTTAATGCAAGAATAAATTACGATGCACACCCTCAAGATGAATTAGGAAGATTAAGAGACACGCTAAATAATTTATTTACAAGGCTTGAAGTTCAAATTAACCAAATATCACAATTTACTGACAATGCTTCACATCAATTAATGACCCCATTAACTGCAGTTAAAACAGAGTTGGAATACATTCTTAAACGAGAAAGAACTACTCAAGAGTATAGAGAAACTTTATCTATGTTGAATGTACAAACAGATAAAATGATAAGTATTATTAAATCTCTTTTGATAATTTCTAAATACAGTGGAAATACAGAATTAAATAAAAATGTGTTTAGGATTTCTCATGTTGTTGAAGAATTAGTTAAAACAGTTTTTAAAAAACAAAATATAATCTGTAATATTCAAAACGATCTTTTTCTGCGGGGAAGCCTTGAAGGCTTTCAAACTATAATTGAAAATTTAATCGATAATGCCGTTAAATATTCTCCTTCTAACAGCCAGATAACTATCAAGGCAGAAAAAATAAATAACAGAATAATTGTAAGTGTAGAAGATTTTGGTATAGGAATTAAAGGCAGTGAAAAAGAAAAAATATTTGAAAGATTCTTTCGTTCGGAAAGTGTTTTAGAAACAAACGTCCAAGGATATGGACTCGGATTGAGCATCGTAAAAACAATTATACAGTCGATGGATGGAATAATTAAAGTTGAAGATAATTTCCCTTGTGGTACAAGATTTATTATTATTTTCCCTACAATAAATATTGAATAGCACTAGCACTCTTTCCTAAAAAAACTTTTTAAGAGGAGGTCTCATCAGAAAAATTAATCGAAGAATGCTCCTTATATTCCCGACTATTTTGAGATTTATGAATGAATTATGCTCCCTTCATATTTTGATTTTGTTAATGAGAAGTGTAAATAATTCTGTGTAAATGGTTAAAAGACTATATTAGATAAATGCTGTTGAGCATAGCGAAACAGCATTTATCTTGGGAAAAAAAGTCATTACATTTAACCATTAAAAAAGGAGATTTACACATGGAAATCACAGAAGAAATTTTCGAGCAGTTTAAGGCAGACCTAAAAAAAAGCACCAACCTATCAAGACTTAATGGGAGAAAACGGAGCCATTAAGAAAATAATCAAAGCATCACTTGAAGGAATGCATGATGCAGAACTAACCGAACATCTCGGATATGAAAAATACTCCCCCGAAGGTAAAAACAGTGGCAACAGCCGAAACGGAAGAACTCCCAAAACTCTTAAGAATGACAACGGAGAAATTGAAATTACAGTTCCTCGAGATAGAAATGGAACATTTGAGCCAATAATTATCAAGAAATATGAAAGAACACTTGGCCCAATCGAAGATAAAATAATTTCAATGTATGCCAAAGGAATGACAACCAGAGACATACAATCACACGTTCAAGAGTTCTACGGACTTGATGTAAGTGCATCGCTAATATCACAGATTACTGATAAAATCATCGACTTAGCCAAACAATGGCATAATCGCCCGTTAGAGAATATCTACCCAATTGTATTTTTCGATGCCATTCATTACAAAGTAATAAGTGAAGGGA